>Ga0102595_100347_pt1 | contig 36029 bp, 37 predicted proteins | sample Araplaol_mTSA_r2_2_FD_76864 | JGI IMG/M metagenome (GOLD analysis project Ga0102595, IMG submission 76864) | Arabidopsis root microbial communities from North Carolina, USA - plate scrape MF_Col_mTSA_r2 (SPADES assembly) (version 2) | ecosystem: Host-associated > Plants > Roots > Endosphere... | reverse complement strand
ATGACCTGCTTGGTCACGTTGAACATGCTGTTGAGGTTGGTGGAAATCACCGCGTCCCAGTCGGCCTTGCTCATCTTGCGGAACTGGCCGTCGCGCGTGATGCCGGCGTTGTTGACCAGCACGGCCACCGGGCCGTGCTCGGCCTTGACCTTGTCGAAGGCCGCGACGGTGGAGTCCCAGTCGCCGACATTGCCCACCGAGGCATAGAAGGTGTAGCCCAGCGCCTTCTGCTCATCGAGCCACTTGGCATAGTCGCGCGTGGGGCCGCAGCCCGCGATCACCGTGAAACCGTCTTTAGCCAGGCGCTGGCAGATGGCGGTTCCAATGCCGCCCATGCCGCCCGTGACGTACGCTACTTTTTTTGCCATTGCGATCTCCTTGATTGATTTTGTGAACTGTCTTTAACGCTTCTTAACTGCCTGAAAACCGTTGAATGTCCCAACGCGCGCCATGGCTGCGATCACTGCGTATGCAGGATGTGTGCCGGTTGGGACATTGTGACCCCTGGCTCAGCGCTCCAGGGTCAGGGCTACCCCCATGCCGCCGCCTATGCACAGGCTGGCGATGCCTTTTTTCGCGTCGCGGCGCGCCATCTCGTGCAGCAGCGTCACCAGGATGCGGCAACCGGACGCACCAATCGGGTGGCCGATGGCGATGGCGCCGCCGTTGACGTTGACCTTGCTGGTGTCCCAGCCCATTTCCTTGTTGACCGCGCAGGCCTGGGCCGCGAAGGCTTCGTTGATTTCGAGCAGGTCCAGGTCCTGGGCTTTCCAGCCGGCGCGCTGCAGCGCCTTGGTCGAGGCCGGCACCGGGCCCATGCCCATGTAGGCCGGGTCCAGGCCGGTGGTGGCGTAGCTGGCGATGCGCGCCAACGGCTTCAGGCCCAGCGCGGCAGCTTTTTTGGCCGTCATGACCATCACCGCGGCGGCGCCGTCGTTCAGGCCCGAGGCATTGCCGGCCGTCACGCCGCCGGCCTTGTCGAAGGCCGGGCGCAGGCCCGCCAGGCCTTCGGCGCTGGTCTTGCGGTTGATGAATTCGTCGGCGGCGAACACCACCGGATCGCCCTTCTTCTGGGGAATGGTGACAGGGATGATTTCGTCCTTGAACTTGCCGGCGTCCTGTGCGGCCGCGGCCTTGGTCTGGCTGGCCAGGGCCAGCGCGTCCTGCGCGGCGCGGTCAATGCCGTATTTTTTGGCGACGTTCTCGGCGGTGATGCCCATGTGGTACTGGTTGTAGACGTCCCACAGGCCGTCGACGATCATGGAGTCGACCATCTTCCAGTCGCCCATGCGCTGGCCGTCACGCGAGCCGTTGAGCACATGCGGCGCGGCGCTCATGTTTTCCTGGCCGCCGGCGATCACGATTTCGCTGTCGCCCGTGGCCACGGCCTGGGCCGCGAGCATGACCGACTTGAGGCCCGAGCCACAGACCGCGTTGATGGTCAGGCCCGGGATGCCGTTGGGAAAGCCGGCCTTGATGACGGCCTGGCGCGCCGGGTTCTGGCCGACGCCGGCCGTGAGCACCTGGCCCATGATGACTTCACCCAATTGCTCGGCGCTCAGGCCCGAGCGCTCCAGCACGCCCTTGATGACGGCCGCGCCGAGTTCGGTCGCGGGGATCTTGGCCAGCGAGCCGCCGAATTTGCCCACCGCGGTGCGGCCGGCTGCAACGATAACGATGTCTTCCATGGTGTGTTCCCTTTTTGAAGTTTCTGGAATGGTTTTTAAACTGTGATGACAGGGGCGCGGGCGCCGGCGCTCAGGCCTTGGCCTTGACGTAGCGGCCCGGCGCGGGCTCTATGACCGGGTATTTGCGGCTGCCGTAAGCCTTGGGCGCGGCGACCTGCTTGCCGGCATGGCCCTTGAGCCAGTCCGACCAGTCGGTCCACCAGCTGCCGGGATGCTCGGTAGCGCCCTTGAGCCATTCGGCCTGGGTGGCGGGGAATTTTCCCTGCGGCAGCTTGTCGCGGGTCCAGTAGCTGCGTTTTTTCTTGGCTGGCGGGTTGATCACGCCGGCGATGTGGCCCGAGGCCCCCATGACAAAACGTTTGGGGCCCGGCAGGTGCTGGGTGGAGGCATAGGCGCCGCCTATGGGCACGATGTGGTCTTCGCGCGAGCCGTAGAGGTAGACCGGGATGTCGACCTTGCGCAGGTCGACCTTCTGCCCGCAGACCACGGCCTTGCCGGGCTTGACGAGGTTGTTCTCAAAATAAGTGTTGCGCAGGTACCAGGCGTAAAAAGGCCCGGGCAGGTTGGTGGAGTCGCTGTTCCAGTAGAGAAGGTCAAAGGGCGGCGGTGTCTCGCCCTTGAGGTAGTTGCCCACCACGTAGTTCCAGACCAGGTCGTTGGGCCGCAGAAAGCTGAAAGTGGAAGCCAGGTCCTGGCCCTTGAGCAAACCGCCCTGCCCCATCTCGGTCTCACGGTACTTGACCGAGGTCTCGTCGATGAAGATGTCCAGGATGCCGGTGTCGGTGAAGTCCAGGAAGGAGGTCAGCAAGGTGGCGCTGGCCACCGGTTTTTTGCCGCGCGCGGCCAGCACCGACAGCGCCGTGCCCAGGATGGTGCCGCCCACGCAAAAGCCCAGGGCGTTCAGCGTCTTGGCGCCGGTGATTTCCTGCACCACTTCGATGGCCTTGATGGCGGCGTGCTCGATGTAGTCGTCCCAGGTCTTGCCGGCCATGGACTCGTCAGGGTTGCGCCAGCTGACCACAAAAGTGCGGTGGCCCTGGCTGACCGCATAGCGGATCAGCGAGTTCTCGGGCTGCAAATCAAGAATGTAGAACTTGTTGATGCAGGGCGGCACCAGCAAAAAGGGCTTTTCATAGACCTTGGCCGTGAGCGGCTTGTATTCGAGCAGCTGGAAGAATTCGTTTTCAAACACCACCGCGCCTTCGGTGGTGGCGACGTTCTTGCCGACCTCGAACACACGCTCGTCGGTCATGGACACATGGCCCTGCTTCATGTCGTGCAACAGGTTGGTGATGCCCTGGGCAATGCTTTCACCCTGGCTTTCGATGGCTTTTTGCTGCGCCTCGGCATTGAGCGCCAGGAAATTGCTGGGCGCGGTGGCCGCCATCCATTGCTCAACCGCAAAACGCACACGCGCGCGCGTCTTGGCATCGGCCTGCACGGCGTCGGCCAGTTCCATCAAGGTACGGGCGTTCAATAAATAGGTAGAGGCGGAAAATTTCGAGACCGGATTGGTTTTCCAGGCTTCATTGGAGAAGCGGCGGTCCGAAGCCACCAGGGTATCAGCGCCGTCCTGCAGGCCCTGGTTCCAGAGCGCCGAGGCATCCGCGATGTAGCGCTGCTGCAGTTCCTGGAGCTTGGCCGGGTCGAACTGCAGCAGGGGCTGGCCCTGGGCACCGTTCGCGCCACTCACGCCGTTGGGAAAACCAAAGCCCGCCGGCATGCCGCTTGCCATGGCCCCCATGGCCTGTTGCAGGCCCGCGGCAAAAGTCTCTTGCATCTGACGGGCCGCCTGGGCCCGGTTTGCGTCAGAATCCATTTATATCCCCGATCATGTTGAGTCTCGGTGACTCTTTTGAGCACACCACCAGTATCGTAGGATTTGCTTTAAAAATTTCCGACTGCACGCCCAGTTTCAAGTATTTATGTATTTGGTTGTCATCGCCTGGATTTACGTTGTGCTCATGATGAGCGTTGCCGAAGCGACAAACAGCAACGGCACGGTCCTCGGGGCGGTGTTTACCTTTGTACTCTATGGACTGGGGCCTGTGGCATTGGTGGTTTACCTGATGGGCGCGCCTGCGCGCAGCAAGGCCCTCAAAAAGCGCGCGGCGCAGGAACTCCTGCAGCAAACTGCAGCCGAAGACGCGGCCCGCGAGAAAGCAGCGCAAGCCCACATGCCCGCCGCGCAAGACCCCCCCAAGAGCCCCTGACCGCGGCGCTTCAAGCGCGCCAGATGCAGGCGGCCATGCGCCCCGTCGTGCCAAAGCCGTTGCCCGCCGGCCCGGCATCGCGCCTGTGCGAGAAAAACCGCGCGGGGTTTCGCACGGTGCACCAGGCATCGCTGCCGTCATTGCCATAGATGCGGGTCATGCCCAGCGCCTGCAAACGCAGCCGCGCCAGCCCCGGAAGGTCGGCCAGGTATTTGCCGGCACCGGTGGGTACAAAGAGGCGGGCGGCTTCAGGCTGGGCGGCTTCGAAGGCGGCCTTGACTTCGGCGCCGACCTCAAAGGCTGAAGGCCCTATGCAAGGGCCCAGCCATGCGAGGGTGCGGGCATCTGCCTTCATGGCGGCATGAACCGCTTCCAGCACGCCTTGCCCGCCCTGCCCCGCCAGTCCGCGCCAGCCCGCGTGCGCGCCAGCCACCGCGGCACCGTCATCCGTCGCCAGCAGCACCGGCAGGCAGTCGGCCACCATGATGGTGCAGGCCACACCGGTCTCTTGGGTCACACAGGCATCGGCCTGCTGGCCGTCTTCCGTAGCCGCGTCCAGCGCGAGCACCTCACTGCCATGCACCTGCTGCAGGAAGACCGCGCGGCTGCCCAGGGCCTGGCGCAGCAAGGTACGGTTTGCCGCGACCTTGGCCGGCAAGTCGCCGACATGGTCGCCCAGGTTCAGGCTGTCGTAAGGCGCGGCCGACAGGCCACCGGCCCGGGTGGTGAACACCGCGCGCACGCCGGCCGGCGCCGGCCAGTCGGGAATCAGCCAGTCCGCATGCACAAGCAGATCAAGCCTCGTTGTCGGGGCAAGCCGAAGGCTGGGCCTTCTGGACGGCCGGCAGCGCCATGCAGGCGTCAAACGCGGCCATGGTGCGCGGCAGGCCGTCAAAGCTCACATTGAAGCGCTTGGCGTTGAAGATTTGCGGCACCAGGCAGCAGTCGGCCAGTGTGGGGGTGTCGCCGTAGCAATAGGTCGACGGGGGCAATTGCGCCAGCTGGCGCTCGAAGGCCTCCAGCCCTTCGCGGCACCAGTGCACATACCAGGCGTTTTTGGCCGTCTCATCGAGCTTGAGCTCTTTCACCAGGTATTTGAGGACGCGCAGGTTGTTGACGGGATGGATTTCGCAGGCAATCGACTGGGCCAACGCGCGCACCTTGGCGCGGCCCAGCGCATCGGCCGGCAGCAGGGCCGGCGTGGGGTATTTTTCGTCCAGGTATTCGATGATGGCCATGGACTGCGAGAGTTTTTCGCCATCGACTTCCAGCAGCGGCACCAGGGTGTCGGCGGACAGGCCGGCATAAGCCGGCTGCTTGTGTTCTCCCTTGGCGATGTGCACGGGAATGTAGTCGTAGCTCAGGCCCTTGAGCTCCATCGCGATGCGTACACGAAACGATGCGGAAGAGCGGAAATAGTTGTGGAGTTTCATCTCTAAAGCATAAACCATGGCCCCCACGGTCGCGCACTTCGTGAGCCTGCGGCATCTCCCTGCCCCTTTCATCACGAAAGGGGGCCGCTGCGCCTGCGGCCCGGCAAAGCCGGTTCCGCGGCCCCGGCTGGATTGGATACCTCCTAGCCGTTGCACATCTCGTATGGCTTCAAGCGCCCCCTGTGGCAGGGCGAATCGCCTGCGCGACTGACGCCGGGCCGCCCCGCCGCTACCATGCCTGCGACACCCCTCTCAACAGATACAGCGGAGACACCCATGAGCGCCATCACCAGCCTGAGCAACCACCAGATTCGCCTGGCCAGCCGCCCCGTCGGCCTGCCCACACGCGACAACTGGAGCTTCACCACCGAACCCGTGGCCGAACCCGGCCCGGGTGGCGTGCTTGTCAAAACCCTGTACCTGTCGCTGGACCCGGCCATGCGCGGCTGGATGAACGACGCCAAGAGCTACATCCCGCCGGTGGAAATCGGCGCGGTGATGCGCGCCGGCGGCGTGGGCAAGGTGATCGCCTCGCAGAACCCGGCCTTCGCCGTGGGCGACTATGTGAACGCCGCACTCGACGTGCAGGAGTACTGCCTGATCCCGGCCGACCAGGTCAAGCGCAGCGGCATGTTCAAGATTGACCCGCGCCTGGGCCTGACGTCCTGGCTCAATGTGCTGGGCCTGCCCGGCATGACGGGCTACTTCGGCCTGCTGGAAGTGGGCCTGCCCAAGGCCGGCGAAACTGTGGTGGTGTCGGGCGCGGCCGGCGCCGTGGGCCAGACCGTGGGCCAGATCGCCAAGCTCAAGGGCTGCCGCGTGATCGGCATCGCCGGCGGCAAGGCCAAGTGCGACTGGGTGGTCAATGAGCTGGGCTTTGACGCCTGCATAGACTACAAGAACGGCGACGTGCGCGCCGGGCTCAAGGAACACTGCCCCAAGGGCATAGACATCTACTTCGACAACGTGGGCGGGGAGATCCTGGACATGGTGCTGGCGCGCCTGGCGCGCGGCGCCCGCATCATCATCTGCGGCGCGATCAGCCAGTACAACAACACCACGCCGGTGAAGGGCCCGGCCAACTACCTGTCGCTGCTGGTGAACCGCGCCCGCATGGAAGGCATCGTGGTCTTCGACTATGCCGACCGCTACCACGTGGGCGTGGCCGAGATGGCGGGCTACCTCAAGGCCGGCACCATGAAAAGCAAGGAAGACGTGGTCGTCGGCCTGGACACCTTCCCCGAAACCCTGCTCAAGCTCTTCAACGGCGAAAACTTCGGCAAGCTGGTGCTGCAGGTCGCGAAAGAGTAGTTCTTACTTCCCGCCGCGCACCAGGCGCACCGCGGCCGACGTGGCGCGCGGGGCTTCACCGGCGCTGCCGTCGCTGAAACCCACAAAGGTGAAATAGCCCGGGCCGGTGCTGCTGGAAGTCCAGAAACGGGCCACCGGCGTGGCGGGAAAAGCATTGGGATCTATCGCCGCCTTGTCCACGTCGGCTTCCCGTGCAGAAACAATGCTGGACAGCTCTTTGAGAATGGGCAAGCGCCATTCGGCCCCCGGCGCGGAAGCCGCCTTGGCGCGCGCCGCCGCATCGGGCTGGTTCAGGAAGGCCGCCTGCCCGGTGCAGGTTTTACCCTTGAAGACCATGCCCTCGGCACAGCGGCGCCAGATCAGGCCGGTGCGGCTGTCGGTGACTTCCTGGCCGTCTGCGGAAGGCGTAAAGCGCTCCTGCGCCAGGCTGGCACCGGCCGATGAGAGCAACACAAGGACAAATCCCAGGGTACGAAACGAAAGGCGGTGCATAGCAATTCTCCATGGCCGGGAGCGGCCCCATATGGGAATACTAGGCAGGTCCCGGGCAGGCAACCATAGGGAAAGCTATCTAGTGGCTTGTACCTAGCCAGCCGCAGGCTACCGGCTACCAGGGCGGTCAGGGCAGGTAATCTGGCCCCACGCCGCCGGCATCAAGCACCTCCTGCGTGACCTGCTCCACCAGGAAATCCAGCAGCACGCGCACACGCGCCGGCAGGCGGCCGCCGCGGCCGACAAACACCGCGTGGATGGGTTCGCGCTCGCCCGGGTTGAGGTCCTCGGCCACGGCCACCAGGCGGCCCGCGTCCAGGTCGCGGCGTATGTGGAACAGCGACATGCGGGCCAGGCCCGCGCCGGCTAGCACCAGGTGGCGCAACGCCTCGCCGTCGCTCGCGCGCGCATAGCCGGTGATGGGCAATTGCTGGATCTGGCCATCCACGCGCACCGGCCAGTAATGCATATTGCGTTTGAAGGTATGGGCCAGGCGCTGGTGCGCCTCCAGCTCCTGCAGCGTGCGCGGCGTGCCGTGGCGCGCCAGGTAGGCCGGGCTGCCGACGATGTGCTGCGCCGTATCGCCCAGGTGCCGCGCCACCAGCTGGGACGAGGCGAGCGCGCCCCAGCGTATCGCCACGTCGGTGCGTTCGTCCAGCAGGTCGACCACGCGGTCGGTCAATGTGATGTCCAGCGAGATGTCGGGATAGCGCTCGTGGAAGGCCGGCACCAGCGGCAGCAGCAGGCAGTGCGCGGTCGGCATGCTGGCGTTGATGCTGACGCGCCCGCGCGGCATGGCGCCGGCGGCCGCGCCGCGCTCGGCTTCGTCCATGTCGGCCAGCACGCGCGTGCTTTGTTCGTAAAACGTCGTGCCCTCGGGCGTGAGCTGCAACTTGCGGGTGGAGCGGTTGACCAGGCGCGTGCCCAGCCGCGCCTCCAGCCGGGTGACCAACTTGCTGACGGCCGAGGGCGTCATGCACAGCTGGCGCGCGGCGGCGGAAAACCCGCCTTTGTCCACCACCTGGACAAAGGCTTCCATTTCGCCGGAGCGGTTGACGTCTATGCGGGGCACGGTAGGGCTATTTTCACCGGATTACTGTGAATTCAATTCACAAATGATTGTCTCCAGGCCATTCTAGTCAAGATGTCCTCGCACCTCCACACTAGCCGCATCTTCATTTTTTCTGGCGACTTTCATGGCTGCGCAAAAATCACCCTCCCTTCCTTTAGGCCTGCTGGCCCTCACCGTCGGCTCCTTCGGCATAGGCACGACCGAGTTTGTCATCATGGGCCTGCTGTTGCAGGTCTCAGCCGACCTGGGCGTCAGCATCGCTTCGGCTGGGCTGCTGATTTCCGGCTACGCCCTGGGCGTGGCGGTGGGCGCGCCGGTGCTGACGCTGGCCACGCGCAAGCTGCCGCGCAAAACCGTGCTGCTGGCGCTGATGGCCATCTTCACGCTGGGCAACCTGGCTTGCGCGCTGGCACCCGACTACGCCAGCCTGATGGCGGCGCGCGTGATCACCTCGCTGGCGCACGGCACTTTCTTCGGCGTGGGCTCCATCGTCGCCACCGGCCTGGTCGCGCCCGAGCGCAAGGCCTCGGCGATTGCCATCATGTTCAGCGGCCTGTCGCTGGCCACCCTGCTGGGCGTGCCGGCCGGCGCCTGGCTGGGCCTGCACCATGGCTGGCGCGCCACCTTCTGGGTGGTGGCGCTGATAGGCCTGCTGGCCTTCCTGGTGCTGGCGGTCTTTGTGCCGCGCAGCGCGGCGGAAAACGGCGGCGCCTCGCTGCGCCAGGAACTGGCCGGGCTGGCCCGCCCGCAAGTCATGCTGGGCCTGTTGATGACGGTCTTCGGTTTTGCCGGCGTGTTCGCGATCTTCACCTATATCCAGCCCATACTAACCCGGCTCACCGGCTTTAGCGAAGCCGCGGTGTCGCCCATCCTGCTGGTGTTCGGCGGCGGCATCTTTATCGGCAACCTGCTGGGCGGGCGCCTGGCCGACCGCGGCCTGCGCATGTCCCTGCTGGTGACGCTGGGCGCGACGGCGCTGGTGCTGGGCGCCATGGGTTTTGTGCTGCACTCGCCGGTGGCCACGGTGCTTTTCGTCGGGCTGCTGGGCGTGGCCTCTTTCGCCACGGTGGCGCCGCTGCAGATGCGCGTGCTGCAGCAGGCCCACGGCGCGGGCCAGAACCTGGCGGCCAGCCTCAACATAGGCGCCTTCAACGTGGGCAATGCGCTGGGCGCCTGGCTGGGCGGCCTGGTCGTGAGCAGTACCTTCGGCCTGGGCGGCCTGAGCTGGCTGGCCGCGCTGATCACCGTGGCGGGCATCGCGGTCACGCTGTACAGCCTGTCGCGCGACAAGGCCGAGCTGCAAGCCATTCCCGCCACCTGCTGAGCAACATCGCCATGAATACCTTGCTCAAACTCCGCGCCTTGAAGTCCGTCCTTTTCGCCGCATTGCTCAGCGCCGCGCTGGCTCCACCGGCGCAAGCGGCCGATGGCAACTGGATTCCAGGCTGGACCGCCAGCCCCCAGCCCATCTGGGCCGGCGATTTCGCCCTGCCCCTGGGCCTTCCGGCCAGCTTGCAGGACCAGACCGTGCGCCAGGTCGTGCGCGCCGGCGTGGGAGGCTTGCGCGTGCGCATTGTGCTGTCCAACGAATACGGCACGCAGCCCTTGCGGATTGGCGCGGCCCATATCGCGGCGGCGGGCGATGCCGCGGGCAGCACCCGCGGCCCCAGCCTGGCCCTGACGTTTGGCGGCCAGGCCACGGCCACCGTGCCTGCGGGCGCGCCCCTCGTGAGCGACCCGGTCGACTTCACCGTCGCGCCGCTGCAGCGCCTGGCTGTCAGCCTCTACTTTCCGCAAACAACAGCCCTCACGACCATTCACTGGGATGGCCTGCAGCCCGCGCAAATCGTGTCGGGCAATGTGGCCGGCGCGGCCACCGTAAAAGCCGACAGCGTGGTGAACAGCCGCCTCTTCCTCAGCGCAGTGCTCGTGGAGGCTGCGCCCGGCACGCGCAGCGTGGTGGCCTTTGGCGATTCCATCACGGACGGCGCGGCCTCCACGCCGGGCAGCGACAGCCGCTGGCCCGATTTCCTCGCGCGCCGCCTGGCCGGCCAAAAGGTGGCCGTGCTCAATGCCGGGATCTCGGGCGGGCGGGTGCTCAAAAACCACATGGGCCCGAATGCGCTGGCGCGCTTTGAGCGCGACGTGCTGGGCCAGCCCGGCGTGGCCGGCGTGGTGCTGCTCATGGGCATCAACGACATCAGCTGGCCCGGCAGCACCTTTGAACCCACGGAGCCGGCCACGCAGGCCGAAGCGCTGATTGCCGGCTACCGGCAGCTGATCACCCGCGCGCGCAGCCGCGGCGTGCGCATCGCCGGCGCCACGCTGACGCCGTTTGAAGGAGCGCTGACCATGCCAGGCTCGCCGGTTGCGAACTACTACAGCCCCGAGAAAGACGCGCTGCGCCAGCGTATCAATGCGTGGATACGCGGCAGCGGCGAATTCGACGCGGTGCTGGACTTTGATGCGGTGGTGCGCGACCCGAAAAATCCGCTCAGGATATTGCCCGCCTACGACTCGGGCGACCACTTGCACCTGGGCGATGCCGGCAACAAGGCCGTTGCCGATTCGGTGGACTTGAAGCTGCTGCTGGGCGAGCGCTAAGGTTTAACGACCGACGACGAGACGCAAGCCCGGCAGCACACTTTCGGTCTCGGCGCGCCGCTCCAGCGCCATGCGCATATTCATTTGCGCCACCTCGGTGTGTTCCACAGCCAGGGCCTGGGCGCGCGCGCCCTCGCCGGCCTTGAGCGCGGCGAACAGCATGTGGTGCTGGCGGTGCGCATAGTGCATCCAGTCGCGGTCCTGCTCCAGCGTGGACTGCATGGGCAGCATGGCCGAGGCTGAGGCGAACGGCAGCTTGTCGTTGAGCTGGATCGCGCGCTGCAAGGCGCGGTTGCCGCTGGCCTCCAGGATCAGCGCGTGGAAGCGGTCGTTCATGGCGGCATAGGCCGCGTAGTTCTCATAGCCCAGCGGGTTGGCCGTCAGCGCCCTGTCACCTTCATCCAGGCAGGACTGCAAATCGAGCTGCAGCTGGCGCGACACGCCGTGCTCGGCCACCAGGCGCGCCGCCATGCCCTCAAGGTGGCCGCGCACCGCGATGGCGTCGGACACCTCGCGCGGCGTGAACTGGCGCACCAGGTATTTGCCGGTGTCGTTGGCCTCGACCAGCCCTTCCTGCTCCAGCGTGACCAGCGCGGCCCGCACCGGCGTGCGCGAGGCGCCCAGGCGCTCGGCCAGCTGCTGCTCGGCCAGCCGCTGGCCGGGCTCGAACTCGCCGCGCAGGATCAGGTCGCGCAACTGCATCAAAACGGTTTCTTGCAAGTTCATGGCCGTGAATGTACACTGAATTTTAAATTTGGTATACCGTTTTTAGGTTTACCCTGCACCACAAGGCCCCGCCATGAACGCCGAACAAAACCAACTGCTGACCCGCATCACCGCGGGCACGCCCTGCGGCAAGCTGCTGCGCCAGTACTGGCAGCCCGCCGCGCTGGTCGACGAATTCAACCCGGCGCTGGACCCGCGCATGGCCATCCGCCCGGTCAAGGCACTCAAGCTCTTCGGCCAGGACCTGGTGCTGTTCAAGGATGCCTCCGGCGCCTGGGGCCTGCTGGACCGCGATTGCGCGCACCGCGGCGCCGACCTGTCCTTCGGCCGGCGCGAAAGCCTGGAACAAGGCGGCGGCCTGCGCTGCCCCTTTCACGGCTGGAAGTTCGCGACCGACGGCCGCTGCCTCGAAACGCCGGCCGAACCCACCGGCAGCAAGCTGTGCGAGCGCATACGCCAGCGCAGCTACCCCGTGATGGAAAAAGCCGGCGTGCTGTTTGCCTGGCTGGGCGACGAGGGCAGCACGCCGCCGCCCTTCCCGGCGTTTGACTGCTTTACCGCGCCGGCCACGCACAGCTTTGCCTTCAAGGGTTTGTGGAACGCCAACTGGCTGCAGTCCTTTGAGGTGGGCATAGACCCGGCGCATCCGTCCTTTTTGCATCGCTTCTTGCAGGACGACCCGCTGGACCAGATCGGCGAAAACCCGGCCGGCAAGCAGTTTCGCAGCGCCAGCGCCGGCAGCAAGGACGGCGAGCAGTGGCCAATGACACGCATCATGCGCGAGTTTGCTCAGCCCGACATCAGCTTCGAGAACAAGCCCTGGGGCATGCAGCTGACCGCGCTGCGCGCCATGACCGACAAGCTCACCCACGTGCGCGTGACCAACGCCATCTTCCCGGCCACCTTTGTGATCCCGCTGTCGGAGACCATGACCATCACCCAGATGCATGTGCCGGTGGACGACACCCACACCTACTGGTACACCTTCTTCACGAGCTTTGCCGGCCCTCTGGACCGCGAAAGCATGCGCGCGCAGCGCCAGCAGTTCATCGCCCTGCCCGACTACATCCCCAAGGCCGGCCGCCACAACAACTGGGGCTTTAATGCCGAGGAGCAGATGAGCACCACCTACCTTGGCATGGGCGAGGAAGACATCAATGTGCACGACCAGTGGGCGGTGGAAAGCATGGGCGCGATCCAGGACCGCACGCGCGAGCACTTGGCCACCTCCGACAAGGTCATCATGGCCAACCGGCGCGTGCTGCTGAAAGCGATTGAGACCGTGCAGAACGGCGGCGTGGCGCCCGGCATCGCCGACCCCGCGCAAGCCGCGATGATCACCGGCCCGGACACGGTGGACGGCATCGCCCCGGCCGGCGAATGGGACCAGTGGTGGCAGCAAAACGCCCGCGCCAAGCGTGAGGGCGCGCCCTGGCTGGACGCCAAAGCCAGCTCGCCCGCGCCGGCCGACACCGCCACACAACCATGAGCTTCGCGGCGCAATGCGGCGTGCACGACGCCGCGCGGCAAGCCGCCCAGGCCGAGGCGCTGCGGCGCATCGAGGCCGGCGGCCTGGAGCTGCTGCGTTTTGCCTGGTGCGACCTGCACGGCATGCTGCGCGGCAAGACGCTGGTGGCCGCCGCCGCGGCGCAAGCCATGGCCGACGGCGTGGGCATGGTCAGCACGCTGCTGCTCAAGGACGCGGCCGACCGCACCGCCTACAAGGTGTTCGAGGCCGGCGGTGCCGCGGGCCTGCCCGGTTTTGAATTCGGCGGCAATGTGATGCTGCTGGCCGACCCGGCCAGCCTGAAAGAATTGCCGTGGGCAGAGAAAACCGGCTGGCTGCAATGCCAGCCCTGGTTTCCCGACGGCAGGCCGGTCACACTCGACACACGCCGAGTGCTGCAAGACGCGCTGGCCAAGCTGGCCGAAGCCGGCTACGGCATGAAGTGCGGGCTGGAAATCGAGTTCCATATCTACCGCATCAACGAAGGCGGGCCGAACCCGCAACTGGACCCCGAACTGGCCGGCTGGCCCGGCCTACCCCCAGAGGTGAGCATGATCCACCCCGGCTACCAGCTGCTGTCCGAGCAGTGGGCGGACATGGCAGAGGAGCCGCTGCGCATCGTGCAGCGCACGGCGCAGGCGCTGGGCCTGCCGCTGCTGTCGCTGGAAATCGAGCTTGGCCCCAGCCAGGTCGAGGCGGTGTTCGAGGCCACCGACGCGCTGGCAGTGGCCGACAACATGGTGCTGTTTCGAAGCGCGGTGAAACAGGCGCTGCGGCGCGCCGGCTACCACGCGACGTTTATGTGCCGCCCGCCCTTTCCCAACATCATGTCCAGCGGCTGGCATCTGCACCAATCGCTGGTGGACCTGACAACCGGCGCCAACCTGTTCAAGCGCGCCAGCCCGGCCGCCGGCAGTACGCCGGCGGATGCGCAATTCACGCTCTCGGAAACCGGCGAGCACTACCTGGCCGGGCTGCTCGCGCATGCGCGCGGCATGACGGCTTTTTGCACGCCCACCATCAACGGCTTCGGGCGCTTTCGGCCCAATGCGCTGGCGCCGCAGTCCATCTTGTGGGGCCGCGACAACCGCGGCGCCATGCTGCGCGTAATCGGCCAGTGCAATGACAACAGCACACGCATCGAAAACCGCCTGGGCGAGCCCGCCGCCAATCCGTATCTCTACATCGCCTCGCAAATCCATGCCGGGCTGGACGGCATCACGCGCCGCCTCGAGGCCCCGCCGGCCACCGACGCGCCCTATGGCGGCAGCGCCGAGAAAATCCCCAGCAGCCTGGGCGAGGCCCTGGAGGCGCTGAAAGCCGACGCCACGCTGGCGGCGGGCATGGGCGATACTTTCATCGACTGCTTCACACACATCAAACAGGCGGAAATCAGCCGCCACGATGGCGCCGAAGACAAGGACGACTGGCAGCGCCGCGAATACTTCAGCCGCATCTGACGACCTCAGACGGCATTACCCCACACCATGATCACGATTCATTTCATCGCGGCCGACGGCCGCGCCACCTCGGTACAGGGCAAACCCGGCAAAAGCCTGATGGAAGCCGCCGTGGCGGCCGGCATAGACGGCATCGCCGCCGACTGCGGCGGCCTGCTGACCTGCGCCACCTGCCATGTACATGTTCAGGAGCCCTTCGCGTCCAGCCTGCCGCCGCCCGACGGCGAGGAGCTGGGCATGCTGGAATTCACCGCCGCGCCACGCAACGCCGCCAGCCGCCTGAGCTGCCAGATCAAGCTCACGCCGGCGCTGGACGGATTGACGGTACAGTTACCGGCAACTCAATACTGAGACATCGAAGCAAAGGAGCGTTTTTTTCATGATTCTCGAACTCGCCGACATCCGCATCCACCCCGGCCAGCAGGCCGCTTTTGACGAAGCCATACAGCGCGGCCTGCGGGAAGTGATTTCCAAGTCCAAGGGCTTCCAGGGTTTCAAAGTCAACAAGGGCATTGAAAGCCCCGAGCGCTACATCCTGCAGATCTTCTGGGATACGCTGGAAAACCACACCGTCGACTTCCGCCAGTCGCCGGCATTTGCCGACTGGCGCGCCATCGTCGGGCCGTTTTTTGCCGGCCCGCCCACAGTGGAGCATTTCGACCTGCTCGCCAAGTCAGCCTGAAGCCTGGTTGAACCCAATAAAAAACGGGGCTGAAAAGCCCCGTTTTTTATTGGCATGCCGGCTTAGCGGCCGTCGTTCTCGTGGCCGGTGACCAGCTTGGCCAGTAGCTGGTTGAACTGGACCCGCTCGTTCTCCTCCAGCGGGGCCAGGATGCGCTGCTGGGTCTTGCTGACGGCGCGTTTCATCTGGAGCGCGATTTTTTCGCCCTCAGGCGTGGTCCACAGCAATTTGCGGCGCTTGTCGGAGGGATCGGCCTCGCGCTTGACCCAGCCCTTAGCTTCCAGCCGCCCTATCACCGAGCCGAAGGTGGCCGGATCGAAGGCCACCCGGCCCGACAGCGTGATCTGGTCTTCGCCGGGGTCGTCCATCAAGGCGTTCAGGATGGCAAACTGCACCGGCGTGGCATCAAAACCGGCCGTTTCCTCCATGAAAATCGCCACCGCGAGCTGTTGCGCGCGACGGATCAGGTGCCCGGGAGCTTCGCTGAAATTAAATGTTTTTGCCATGTGCGGAGTTTAACGGCCCACTTTGCCATTCAGGGTAAGTACCAAGGTACCAAGCGCCTTATTAATAAGTATACTTATCATAAAGGCATCCAACCCAAACCCTCTCTGGTTCAGCCCTCACCCCACCGCTCACCTATGGCACGCACATCCGCACTTCCTCTTCTCATCTCGGGCGGCGGCATCGGCGGTCTGGCCGCGGCCATGGTGCTGGCCCAGGACGGCCACCGCGTGACCCTGTTCGAGCAGGCGGCGAGCTTCGGCGAGATCGGCGCCGGCATCCAGCTGGGCCCCAACATCTTCCGCATGTTCGACTACCTGGGCCTGACCGAAGCCATCAACCGCGTGGCCTTCTTCCCCGCCGGCCTTGGCATGAACGACGTGCGCACCGGCGAGAAAGTCGTGCGTGTGCCGCTGGGCGACCTGGCCCGTGCGACTTACGGCTTCCCTTACGGCGTGATCTACCGCGCCGACCTGCACCAGGTCTTCCTGGACGCCTGCCGCGCCCTGCCCAACATCACCCTGCGTACCAGCGCCAAGGTGGAGTCCTTTGACCAGTCGGCCGGCGGCGTGACGCTGCGGCTCGAAGGCGGTGAGGCCGTAGAAGGCAGCGCGCTGATAGGCGCCGACGGCATGTGGAGCCGCATCCGCGAGGCCGTGGTCGGCGACGGCAAGCCTCGCGTGTCCGGCCACATCGCCTACCGCGCGGTGCTCAAGCGCGAAGATGTCCCGGCCCATTTGTGGAGCGATGACGTGCTGCTCTGGGGCGGTGAAAAAACCCACCTGGTGCACTACCCGCTGCGCCGCGGCGAGCTGTTCAACCTGGTCGCGGTCTTCCACAGCAACAAATACGACGAAGGCTGGAACACCTTTGGCGACACGGCCGAACTCAATGAGCGTTTCGCCCAGGCCTGCCCGCAGGTCAAGGAACTGCTAGGCAAGATAGAGACCTGGAAGATGTGGGTGCTGTGCGACCGCGAGCCGGTCCAGAACTGGACCGACAGGCGCGTGACCCTGCTGGGCGACGCGGCCCACCCCATGCTGCAATACCTGGCCCAGGGCGCCGGCCAGGCCATCGAAGACGCGGTGGTCTTGCGCGAAGCGCTGCGCCATACCCGCGGCGACGTGGAAAAAGCGTTTCAGAAGTACCAGCAAAAGCGCTACCTGCGCACCGGCCGCGTGCAGCTGACCGCGCGCTTTTATGGTGATATTTACCATGCGGCCGGCGTGCAACGCGAACTTCGCAACCAGATGTTCCAGAGCGGCACCGAAAGCGCGGGCTTTGCGGGCCTGAAGTGGATGTACGACGGAATCGAGCCGTCAAAACTGTTCCAATGACGGTTTTAAAGCTCCAGGGACTGTTGTGATGAAGCCTTTTGCCAGCGTGTTTTCCGCCGTTTTTTTGGCCGCCTGCGCGCAATCCGCCGCGGCCGCCTCCCCCGCCGCCTGGCCGAGCAAGCCAGTGCGCATCCTCGTGGGATTTCCCGGCGGCTCCACACCCGACATGGCGGCCCGCACCCTGGCCGAGCCGCTAAGCCGCGTGCTGGGCCAGCCGGTGGTCATCGAGAACAAACCCGGCGCATCGGGCAATATCGCAGCCGACCAGGTCGCCAAAGCCACCGACGACCACACGCTGGGAGTCGTCATCAACGGCAACCTGACCTCGGCCAAGTTGCTCTACCCCAAGCTGCCTTATGACCCGGCCAAAGACTTCACGCCCATCTCGCTGCTGGCCACCGCGCCGCTGGTGCTGGTGGCGCCCGCGAACGAGCCTGGCGGGGCCGACTTCTTCACCGCCGCGCGCCAGGGCGGCGCCCAATGGAACTACGGCTCGGTCGGCAACGGCTCGGTCGCCCACCTGGGCATGGAGTTGCTCAAAAGCCGCGTACCCGGCCTCACGCCGGTGCACGTGCCTTTTGCCGGCAACCCGCAGGTGGTCACCGCCATGCTGGGCGGCCAGATCCAGATGGCGCTGATCCCGCCCGGCGTGGCCATCCCGCATGTGCGCGCCGGCAAGCTCAAGGCCATAGGCCTGGCCGGCGGGCGCTCCTCGCTGGTGCCCGAAGTGCCGCCGCTGGCCGATGCCGGCGTGACCAAGCTCAACCTTGAGGTGTGGACGGCGCTGATAGGCCCGGCAAACCTCTCCAAAGCCGCGCAGGCGCGGCTGGCCCAGGAAGTGCCGCGCATCATCCGCGATGCCGACACCCGGCAAAAGCTGTTCAACCAGGGCTGGCAGGCCGTGGGCACCTCGCCCGACGGCCTCAAGAGCCGCGTGAAGGACGAGGCCGCCATCCTGGGCGGCATCATTCAGTCGCGTGGTATCAAAATTGAATAGGCAGCTGAAGACAGCCATGTCCTCCATCACTGAACCCGCGCGCAGTTTGCCGATTTACGGCGAGTTTGACGTGGTCGTCGTGGGCGGCGGTCCCGCCGGCCTGGCCGCCAGCGTCAGCGCCGCGCGGCATGGCGCGCGCACCTTGCTGGTGGAGCGCTACGGTTTCCTGGGCGGCATGGGCACGGCCGGCGGTGTCACGAATTTCGCAGGCCTTTACGGCCGCAAAAACGGCCAGATGACGCAAGTGGTGCGCGGCGTTGCCGACGAGCTGCTGCAGCGCATAGACGCGCTGGGCGGCCTGAACGCACCGCAGGACGGCATGCAGGGCCGCATACGCGTGCGCTCCTATGACGTGTCGGCCTACAAATGCGCGGCCGACCAGTTGCTGGTGGCCGCCGGCGTGCACATCCTCTTCCATGCCTGGGCCGCGGCGGTGGTGATGGAGGGCGACCGCATCAACGCCCTGGTGGTGGAGACCAAATCCGGTCGCCAGGCGATACGCGCCACGCGTTTTATCGACTGCTCGGGCGATGCCGATGTGGCGAACTTCGCGGGTGTGCCGTTTGAGCTCGGCGACGGTCACGGCAGCGCGCTGTTTCCCTCGACCATGTTCCGTGTCGGCCATGTCGACGCACAGCTCGCGCTGGCGGCCGTCGGCGAATTCAAGGCCATCAACACGCTGATGGCCGAGAGCCAGGCGCGCGAACCGGGCCGCTACAAGTTTCCACGCGAGGGCGCCATCTTGAGGCCGCAGAAGAACCCGGCCGAATGGCGCGCCAACGTCACGCAAATCCGCAATGCCCAGGGCAAGGCCATGGACGCCACCGACGCGCGCCAGTTGAGCGAAGGCGAACTCGAAGGCCGGCGCCAAATCACTGAATACTTCCGCTTCCTGCGCAATGAGGTGCCGGGTTTCGCGGATTCCGCCATCGTGGACATCGCGCCCCAGGTCGGCATACGCGAGACGCGCCGCATCAAAGGCCTGTATGCCCTGAGCGGCGAAGACATTCTTTCTTCGGCCCGTTTTGACGACGCCATAGGCATCAACGCCTGGCCCATGGAGCTGCATGCCGACGGCCGCATCGACTGGCAGTTTCCGCGCAGCGTCGACGCCGCTGAAGGCCGCGCCTACAACGAGCTGCCCTGGCGCATGCTGGTGCCCGAAGGCGTGGCCAACCTGCTGGTGGCCGGGCGCTGCGCCTCGATGACGCACGAGGGCCAGTCGGCCGCGCGCGCCAGCGGCGGCTGCTTTGTGATGGGCCAGGCGGCCGGCACGGCGGCGGCCATGCCCAGCGCGGGCCGGAGCTTTGCCGAGACCGACGTGAAGCGGCTGCAGCAGTTGCTCACACGGGACGGTGTGTATTTCGACAACGACAGCGCTCTTTAACCAAAGAAGGACACCCCCATGGACATGACGCCCCCTCCCGCCCACGGCCAGAGCGCAGTGCCCAGCGGTGCCGCGCGCAAGGCTTTTTATGAGGCTATTTCGGCGCACAGCATGACGCCGCTCTGGGAAGTGCTGCACGCCCTGGTGCCGCAGTCGCCGAACACGCCCTGCCAGCCGGCGCTGTGGAAATATGCCGACGTGCGTCCCTTCCTGATGCAGTCGGGCGAGTTGATCACCGCCGAAGAAGCGGTGCGGCGCGTGCTGATCCTGGAAAACCCCGGCCTGCGCGGGCAGTCCTGCATCACGCAGTCGCTGTATGCCGGCTTGCAGGTCATCATGCCCGGTGAAATCGCGCCCAGCCACCGCCACACGCAAAGCGCGCTGCGCTTTGTCGTCGAAGGCCACGGCGCTTTCACTGCCGTCGACGGCGAACGCACGCTGATGAAGCCCGGCGACTTCATCATCACGCCCAGCTGGACCTGGCACGATCACGGCCATGAAGGCCGCGTCGAATCCGACGCGCCCGTGGTTTGGCTGGACGGCCTGGACATCCCCATGCTGCGCTTTTTCGACGCGGGTTTTGCCGAGAACGGCGGCGCCAAACAGCAGGAAGTCACCAAGCCCCTGGGCATCAGCGGCCACCGCTACGGCGCCAACATGCTGCCGATGCGCTACGACGCGCCTTTCGGCCAGACCTCGCCCATCTTCAGCTATCCCTACGAGCGCACGCGCGAGACCCTGCACCAGCTGGAGATGCATGGCGACATCGACGCCTGGGACGGCGTCAAGCTGCGTTATGTGAACCCGGCCACGGGCGGCTCGCCCATGCCCACCATGGCGACCTTCATGCAGCGCCTGCCCGCGGGTTTTGCCGGCAAGCCCTGGCGCCAGACCGACGGCGCCGTGTTCAGCGTGGTCGAGGGTTCGGGCTCGGTCGACATCACACGCGATGGCGAAACCCGGACTTTTGAATTCGGCCCGCGCGACCATTTTGTGATTCCGTCGTGGCACACTGCGCAATTGCGTTCGGCGCAATCGTGTGTGCTGTTCAGTTTTTCAGACCGCCCGGTGCACCAGGCCCTGGGCATACACAGAGAAGAAAGGTTGTCATGAGTTTTGTCATCACCCCACCGGCCACGGTGTCCGTCCCGGTCGTCGGCAGCAAAGAGCGGTTTCCCGTGCACCGCATTTACTGCGTGGGCCGCAACTACGAAGAGCACGCCAAGGAAATGGGCTTTACCGGCCGCGAGCCGCCCTTCTTCTTCCTCAAGCCCGCCGACGCCATCGTCGCGGTGGACGCCGGCAGCACCGGCACCATTCCCTACCCGAGCCTGACCAAAAACCTGCACCATGAGATCGAGCTGGTCGTGGCCATAGGCACGGGCGGCAAAAACATCAAGGCCGCCGACGCGCACAAGCACATCTACGGCTACGCCGTGGGCCTGGACATGACGCGCCGCGATCTGCAGGGCGAGATGAAAAAACAGGGCCGCCCCTGGTGCATAGGCAAGGCCTACGACCACTCCGCGCCCATAGGCCCGATCACGCCCGCAGCCCAGGCCGGCGACGTGAACAACGCCGAGCTGTACATCCAGGTCAACGGCACGGACCGCCAGCGCAGCAATGTGTCCAAGCTGATCTGGAACATCGCCGAAACCATCGAGCACCTGTCGGCCGCCTGGGAACTGCAGCCCGGCGACCTGATTTACACCGGCACGCCCGAAGGTGTGGCGGCGGTGGTCTCGGGCGACACCATGGTCGGCAGCGTGGCCGGCCTGGGCACGCTGACCATCAAGGTCGCATAAGCACACCTTTGCCCATGTCCGCGCCTACACCACGGGTGGCGGCGACAAGCATGAACGGCCGCCTCGCGCGGCTGTTTTTTATGACTGGCGGTTTGCGCGATGAACGCGCATCTGTTGTAATCACCGCGCAAATAACCCGGCCTCTTCGGGTAAGCCGCCTGCCCGGATGAAGCCGCAATTCTGATAATCGGCGCATGCGGTCTGGGGGTGTTCCCGAGATCCTGTCCTGCTTTTCGGAGACCCTTCTTGAAAATCCTGCAGTTCCTCGCAAAACTCTGCGCCGTGCTGGCCGGCGTGCTGCTCACGGCCATCACCTTGATGACCTGCGCCAGCCTGATAGGCCGCAACCTGCTGGGCGCCACGCTGGTCGGCGACTTTGAACTCACCGGCGTGGTGACCGGCGCGGCCATCGCGCTTTTTATGCCTTTTTGCCAGATCAAGCGCGGCAACATCATCGTGGACTTTTTCACGGCCAAACTCAGCCAGACCTCCAACGACAGGCTGGACCGTTTCGGCGCGGCGCTGCTGGGTATCATCTTCGGCCTGCTGGCCTGGCGCACGCTGCTAGGCGGCCTCAACTCCTACGCGACACACTCGGAAACCCAGATCCTGGGCTTTCCGGAATGGACGGTATACGCCGCCATGGTCCCGCCCTTCGTGCTGACCTGCGTGATCGGTTTTTACCAGGCCGTTTTCGGCTTCGGCGATGACCATGGCGCGCACGACGCGCTGGACGAGCTGGAGGCGCACATATGAGCTCCATCACGCTCGCCCTGGTCATTTTCGGCATCATGCTGGTCTTCATGGCCATCCGTGTGCCCATTGCGGTCGCCATGTTCGCCGCGGGCGCCATCGGCTACGTGATGCAAACCGGCTGGGGCCCGTTTTCCAGTTTCCTCAACTCCCAGGCCTTCGCGCGCTTTGCCAGCTATGATCTGTCGGTGATCCCGCTCTTCATCCTGATGGGGCATTTCGCGACGCAGGGAGGCATCAGCCGCGCGCTGTTCAGCTTCGCGGCCGGTGTGATGGGCCGCTTCAAGGGCGGGCTGGCCATGGCCTCCATCCTCGCGTGCGCGGCCTTCGGCGCCATCTGCGGATCTTCGGTCGCGACGGCCGCCACCATCACCGGCGTGGCCCTGCCCGAGATGAAGCGCCACGGCTACTCGGGCCGGCTGTCCACGGGCACTCTGGCGGCCGGCGGCACCCTGGGCATCTTGATCCCGCCGTCCGTGCCGCTGGTGATTTATGCCATCCTCACCGAGCAGAACATCGCCAAGCTGTTTGCCGCGGCCATGGTGCCGGGCATCATCGCGATGTTCGGCTACATGGTGGCCATCGCCATCTACGTGCGGCTGGTGCCCGGCCAGGCACCCAAGGTCGACGACGACAGGCCGCCCATGACCCTGGCTTCCCTGATGGGCATACTGCCCATCGCCATCATCTTCATGATCGTTTTCGGCGGCATTTACGGCGGCTTGTTCACGCCCACCGAAGGCGCGGCCGTGGGCGCGGCAGCCACCTTTGTGGCCGCCTTGCTCAAGCGCGAGATCACCTGGGCCAAGTTCAAGCTGTGTTTTTACGCCACTGCGGAAAGCTCGGCCATGATTTTCCTGATCTTCATAGGCGCCGACTTGATGAATTCCGCCCTGGCTTTGACCCAGGTGCCCAACCAGCTCGCCGGCGTGGTCGGCAGCTGGGGCCTGTCGCCCCTGATGGTCGTCACGGCCATCCTGCTGTTTTACGTGGTGCTGGGCGCGGTGATGGACGAGCTGTCCATGCTGCTGCTGACCATACCGATCTTTTTCCCCATGGTCATGGGCCTGGACTTCGGCATGGCCAAGGAATCCACCGCGATCTGGTTCGGCATCATGGTGCTGATGACGGTGGGCTTCGGCATGCTGGCGCCACCGGTGGGGCTGAACGTTTATGTGGTCAACGGGCTGGCGAAAGACGTGCCCATCAGCGAAAGCTACAAGGGTGTCATGCCCTTTCTCATCAGCGACACGATACGCACCACGGTGCTGCTGCTGTTCCCCGGCATATCGCTGTGGCTGGTGAAATACATCGGCTAGGGCTTTCACCGCTTCTCAAACCCGCTCGCTTGCCTTAAGTTATCCCCATTGCCCACAGGAGATACGCGATGATTCAAAGACGAACCCTTCTTAAAACCGGCGCCGCCGCGCTAGGCACACCGGCCCTCTCGGGCCTGGCCCAGCAGGCCGTGACCCTGAAATTCCACACCTTCATGTCGCCCTCGTCCAATGTATGGCTGGCCATGCACAAGCCCTGGATGGAAAAAGTCGAAAAGGAATCGGGCGGCCGTATCAAGTTCGAGGGCTACCCGGCCATGCAGCTGGGCGGCACGCCCGTGCAGCTCTACGACCAGGTCAAGGATGGCGTGGTCGACGTGGTCTGGACCCTGCCGGGCAACACCGCCGGGCGCTTTCCGCGCATCGAGGTGTTTGAGCTGCCCTTCATGATGTCCAATGCCGAAGCCACCTCCAAGGCCTATTGGGAATACGTGCAGACCGTCGCGCCCGACGAGTTCAAGGACACCCAGGTGCTGGCGCTGCAGGTGCACGGCCCTGGCGTGATCCACACGGTGGACAAGCCCGTCAAGTCCATCGCCGACATGCGCGGCCTCAAGCTGCGCGCGCCGACCCGCCAGGTCACCAAGCTCATGGGCGTGCTGGGCGCCACGCCGGTCGGCATGCCGCTGCCGCAGATTCCCGACGCGCTGAGCAAGGGCACCATCAACGGCTGCGTGATCCCCTGGGAGGTCGTGCCTTCGGTCAAGGTCAACGAGCTCACCAAGTTCCATGCCGAGTTCGACCCTGCCGGCGGCAGCCTCTACACCACCACCTTTGTGATGGCCATGAACAAGGCCAAGTACAACTCGCTGGCGCCCGACCTTAAAAAGGTCATCGACAACAACTCCGGCATGGCCACCTCGGCCTGGCTGGGCAAGGTGCAGCAGGGCAACGACGTGCCCGGCCGCAAGACCGCCAGCGACCGCGGCAACACGATCTACACCGTGAGCGCGGCCGAAGCCCAGGACTTCCGCCGCAAGTCGCGCACGGTGGAAGTCGAGTGGGTGGAAGACATGAACAAAAAAGGCTTCGACGGCAAGAAGCTGCTCGACACGGCGCGCAGCCTCATCGAAAAGCATACCAAGACGACCAAGGCCTGAACCCCGTCCGCGCCGGGTGCGCCTCCCCAAAAAACCGGGTTCATACCCGGTTTTTTTTATGCCGGGCTTCCCTGTGTCGGGCAGAGCCGGGCCCGGGGCGACGCGCTACACTCATTTGATGCACCGCCTTCCCCTGAAACACTGCCGCGCCTGCGGCACCGCCGTGGCCTACAGGCTGCCGGATGACGGCGACACCAAGGAGCGCGCGGTCTGCCCGGCCTGCAACACCGTCCACTACGAAAACCCGCTCAATGTGGTCGGCACCGTGCCCGCCTGGGGCGAGGACGGCGCGCAGGTGCTGCTCTGCAAACGCAATATCGAGCCGCGCTGGGGCAAGTGGACGCTGCCCGCGGGCTTCATGGAACTGGGCGAAACCACCGCCCAGGGCGCGGCCCGCGAGACCGATGAAGAGGCCGGCGCGCAGTTTGAAATGCTGGGCCTTTTCACCGTGATGAACGTGGTGCGCGTCGGCCAGGTCCATTTGTTTTACCGGGCGCGGCTGTTGAGCACCGAGTTCAATCCCGGCCACGAAACCATAGAGGCACGGCTGTTCACCGAAGCCGAAATTCCCTGGGACGAGATCGCCTTCAAGACGGTCAAGGAAACCCTGGAACGTTATTTTGAAGACAGGCGCAAGGGCGCCTTCGGTATCCATACCGCCGACATCACCTGAGCGCTGGCGGACCGCGCAACCCGTCGGGGCAGACCCGGTAGAATTTCCCGCATACCGGCGAATCCCCCGCAAGGCCTTCGCTTTCACCCGGCCCTGCGGCCAGGCTCCTTTCCCTGTCTCCCACACCCTCCCCGGAATCCATGTTCAATACCGCGATCTTTTTCCGCATTGCCGATGATTTTGTGTTGCCTCCCCTGGAGGCGCTGGAAGAGATTTTCCAGTCCCATCGCTTTGTGCCCTGCGGCGCGACCGAACCGGAATCCAGCGGCTGGGTGCCGCCGCGCGGCAACAAAAGCACCGTGCTGCTCGAAAGCGTGGGCCGCTCGGTGATCGCGCGGCTGTGCACAGAGCGCCGGCCCGTACCCTCCTCGGCTGTCAAGGCCGCGGTGGACGAGCGCATTGAGAAGTACAAGGAAGAAACCGGCCGCGAGCGCGTGGGCGCCAAGATCAAAAAAGAGTTCAAGCAGGAAGTCATGCTGGACCTGCTGCCGCGCGCCTTCACCAAACGATCGACCACCACGCTGTGGATAGACCCGGTGAACAAATTCCTGGTGGTCGATTCCGGCAACCTCACGGGCGCCGACAAGGTCATCAGCTACCTGGTGGAAGCGCTCAGCGAAATCCCCGGCGCCCTGCCCGGCCTCAAGGCCAGCCCCATACAGACGCAGATGTCGGCCGCCGCCGCGATGTCACACTGGCTGTCGACGCGCGAAGCGCCCTACAACTTCACCGTGGACCGCGACTGCGAACTCAAGACACCCGACGATCAAAAGGCCACGGTGCGCTATTCGCGCCACACCCTGGACATCGACGAGGTGGCCCAGCACATCGCCGCCGGCAAGCTGCCCACACAGCTGGCCATGACCTGGAACGAGCGCGTGTCCTTTGTCCTGACCGAAACCGCGCAGCTCAAAAAACTCAAGCTGCTTGACGTGGTGCTGGACGGTGTGCAGGAAAGCGGCAAGGACGACGACGGTTTTGACACCGACGCGGCCATCATCACCGGCGAGCTGTCCTCGCTGATCCCCGATGTGCTCGATGCGCTGGGCGGCGAACTGGGCGAAGGCGAGGCCGACGCCGGGCAGGCCGCGGCGACGGAACCGGTGCCCGAACCGGCCTAGAACCGCACGCCGTCTTCCTCCAGAAGGCGCAGCATGCTCTCCAGGTGCGCCCGCGCACTCGCGGGGTCGCCCACCCGCATCTGCTCGTAGGCACGCTGCGCCACCTCATGCGGAATGCCGCGCAGCGGCCGCCCCGTGCTCATGGCCTTGAGCTGGACTTCGGCGGCGCGCTCCAGGTAATACAGGTCATCCCAGGCTTCGGCCACCGTGGGGCCGGTCACGATCACGCCGTGGTTCTTGAGAAACACCACGTCGGCGTCGCCCAGCGTGGCGCTGATGCGGTCGCCCTCGGAGTTGTCGAGCGCCAGGCCGTTGTAGTGCTCGTCGACCGCGACGCGCCCGTAGAACTTCAGCGCGGTCTGGCCCAGCCACAGCAGCGGCGGGCCTTCCAGCATGCTGAGCGCCGTGGCGTTGGGCATGTGGGTATGAAAGGCGACGCGCACGCGCGGCTGCAGGCGATGCAGGCGCGCATGGATGAAAAACGCGGTCGCCTCGGGCTGGCCTTCGCCGTCCAGCACATTGCCGTCGAAGTCACAGACCAGCAGGCGCGACGCGGTGATTTCCCGGAAGGCGTAGCCGTAGGGGTTCACGAAGAACAGGTCCTCATGGCCCGGCACGAGCGCGGAGAAGTGGTTGCAGATACCTTCTTCCAGGCCGAACCTGGCCGCGAGCTGGAAGCAGGCGGCCAGCTCCATGCGGGTTTGCCGGACGGCGGCTGAAGACAGGTCCAGACGCCGGCTTTTCGCCGTCAATGCTGTCGACGCCGCGGGTTGCGCAGCCACTGAGAGGGTATGGGCCATTTCAGAAATCTCCTTCGTGTTGAGCGCTTACCAGCCGAGCCTCTGGAACAAGGCCGGCACTTCATCCAGCGTGGACAGTGTTGCATCGGGCGTGTAGTCCGGCAAGGGGGCCCTGACGCCGCGGTCTATCCACACGCATCGAAACCCGATGTCGCGCGCCGCCGCGTGGTCGAGGTGCGGGCTCGCGCAGATGTGCACGACGTCGTCCTTGCCCACCCCGAGTTCGGCATGGGCGTAGTCGAACAAGCGCCGGGCCGGCTTGTAAGCGCCGGCCTGCTGGGCCGTGATGACGCGGTCTATGGTCCCGCCCAGTTGCGCCACATTGCCGGCGATGATGTCGTCGTCGGTGTTGGAAACGATGCAGAGCCTGAAGCCAAGCGCCTTGAGCCGCTTCAGCGTGGCGACGACCTCGGGAAAAGGCGGCATCGCGCCTATGCCGTCCGTCAGGATGCGGCCGTCGTCCGCGCCGCTGCGCAGGCCCAGCGCCTCGAGTGCCATGCGCAGCGACTGGTCGGAGACCACGCGGAACGAACGGTGCGGCTTTTCCTGCTCAAGCTGATGCTCGTAGCGGTCGTGTAGCGAGATCAGGCTTGCGGGATCGACATCGGGCACGCCCTTGAGCCGCAGGATTTTCCCGACCGCCGCCCGCAGGCCTTCATCCCACTGGATCAGGGTTCCATAGCAATCAAAAGTGAGCCAGTCCGGCCGGGGGGTGTTTTCAAGTGTCATGCCGGGAACTGTGCGATTCCAGAACGATATTTGCAAATTAAATTATTATGTAAATATCAGTCGATTTACGAATAAGCAATCCATGCTAGATCTCGAACTCCTCAAAACCCTGGTCTGTGTCGTCGATGAGCGCAGCTTCACGCGGGCCGCCGAGCGCGTGCACCGCACCCAGTCCACCGTGAGCCAGCAAATCAACAAGCTTGAAGACAACGTCGGCCGCGCCCTGCTGGTGCGCGACAGGACGGGCAAGCGCGTCAGCCCCACCGAGCATGGCGAGATCCTCGCGGCCTATGCGCGCCGCCTGCTTGCCATCGCCCAGGAGGCCGAAGACATGCTGTCAGCCCCCACGGTGCTGGCGCCAGTGCGCGTGGGCGTGCCGGAAGATTTCAACGCGCAGCGCATGTCAACGATGCTGTCGGACTTCCTGGCCATCCATCCAGGCGTACGGCTGGACACCGTGAGCGGCATGAGCACCGACCTGCACCACAAGCTGCACTTGGGCGAGATCGACATCGCGCTGGTCAAGCGGGAACCCGGCAGCGGGGAATGCATCGCATCCTGGCCCGAATCCCTCGTGTGGGTCGCGGGAAAGACTGCCATGCCCAACAACGAAGAAGTGCCGCTGGCCGTGTTCCCGCAAGGCTGCGTCTACCGGCAGCGCGCCGTCCGCGCGCTGGACAAGATCGGCAAACGCTGGCGCGTGGTGTTTGGCAGCCACAGCCTTACCGGCATACAGGCCGCCGTCGCGTCGGGCCTGGGCATCAGTGTGCTTCCGACGACGGCCGTCCTGCCGGAGCATCGCGCCCTGGGCGAGGCGGACGGGTTCCCGCCGTTGCCGCCCACCGAGCTGGCCTTGGTCTCTTCGCCCATGCCCCTCAACACTGCGCAACGCCAGCTGGTCGCATTTCTTGCCGACTCCATCGGCAAATAAACAAAACAGGTAACCGCGCGCTCAGGGTTTTCCGGGGGATTGAAAACACGCAACAGCGGCGCTAGCTGATCAACCTGGCGCCAGCAAACAGGCCTTCGCACATCAACACCCACCCAAGCCCATGAACTCCAGCACCAAACCCCAACACATCGGCATCGTCGGCTGCTCCGCGGAAGGCGCGGCGCTTTGTTACCAGACCATTTGCACCGAAGGCGCCAAGCTGCTGGGCCCGCACGCCCATCCCGAGGTGAGCCTGCACACGCCCTCGCTCTCCAACTACATGGCCTGCATTTACCAAAACGACTGGCGCAGCGTGGGCGACATCATGCTGGCCTCGGCCCATAAACTCAAGGCGGCGGGTGCCGACTTCCTGATCTGCCCCGACAACACCATCCACCAGGCCTTTGCCCATGTGGAAGCACGATCACCCCTGCCCTGGCTGCACATTGCCGAGGTCGTCGCCGCGGAAGCCGCGCAGCGCGGGTTTTTGCGCCTGGGCATCACCGGCACCCGCTGGCTGGTGGACAGCGAGGTCTACCCTGAAAAACTTCGTGCGCGCGGGCTGGACTACCTGCGGCCCACCGACGCCGAACGCGACGAGGTCAACCGCATCATCATGGACGAGCTGGTGTACGGCGTGTTCAAACCCGAGGCAATCACATACTTCCAGCAAGTCATGTCGCGCATGAAAGGCGCGGGCTGCGATGCCGTGGTGCTGGGCTGCACCGAGATTCCGCTGATCATGAGTGACGCGAACTCGCCCTTGCCGACCCTGGACTCGACGCGCCTGCTGGCGCGGGCCGCGCTTCGCCGGGCGGTGCAGGGCGCTGTCGCCGCGGTGTAATCGCAAGCAGAAACAAAAAAGCCGGTTAGCAAACGCTAACCGGCTCTCTGCTGGTTTTAATGGTCGGTGTGAAAGGATTCGAACCTTCGACCCCTTGCACCCCATGCAAGTGCGCTACCAGGCTGCGCCACACACCGACAAGCCTTAGATTATAGCCTGCCGCAAAGCACTTCTCAGTGGTTGTTGCTCAGGAGATCACGGATTTCGAACAACTCGCGGCGCACCAGCAGCAACCTTTGCTGCGCGGCAGCCCCTGTGGGCAGGTCGGCGCCCTCGGGCTCGCTGTCTTCAAAGTCGGCATGGTCGGTGGAATCCTCAAAATCCTCGAGCAGCGAATCGCCGCCTTCAAGCACTTCAACACCGTCGAGCAGGACCTCCCCGTTGCGTCGCTTGTCGCGTTCGATCTGGACGATTTCCTGGAGCTTGTTGCGCGCGCCGCTGATCGTGAAGCCCTGGTCATAGAGCAGGTCGCGGATGCGCCGGATCATGAGCACCTCATGGTGCTGGTAGTAGCGCCGGTTGCCGCGCCTTTTCATCGGGCGCAGCTGCGTAAACTCCTGCTCCCAATAACGGAGCACGTGAGGTTTGACGCCGCACAAATCGCTGACTTCACCGATAGTGAAATAGCGTTTCGCCGGAATGGGTGGAAGAGTTTTCTCCAATTAAATCAATGCGCTAAGGAGGAAACCTCCAAATCTACTCTAAGTCGAAAGTTAGCGCAAAGAGTTGCTTGGCTTTTTTGAAATCTGTTGCTCCGTCACACAAGTAACACGAAGTTACCAATCCATCACTACGGTGCAATAAGGCGGTGTCCGCGCCGCCGGGAGCGCGGGCCCAGGCTATTCGGCCGGGTTTTCGCCCTGGATCTGGTCTTTGAGCTTGTGGCTGGCGTGGAAAGTGACCACGCGGCGGGCCTGGATGGGGATGGCTTCGCCGGTGCGGGGGTTGCGGCCGGGGCGCGGGGCCTTGGTGCGGATCTGGAAATTGCCAAAACCGGAAATTTTTACATCATTTCCGTCCACCAGGCTGTCTGAAATCAGGTCGAAAAACGCATCGATCATGTCTTTCGATTCGCGTTTGTTGAGCCCGATCTGCTCAAACAGCAATTCGGCGAGGTGCGCCTTGGTCAGTGCCGGGGTCTCCAGGCTTTCTACAGAAAATTCCATGCGGCAGTGCTCCTGGCGTTTTTTTATTTTGGAAGGTTCGTGGAAGCCTCAGGCACGCAGGCGCGCCCCGAGTTGACCCTGCAGATTCGCGAGAACCGCCTGAACGGCCGCCTCAATCTCCTCGTCGGTCAGTGTAGCGGTGTCGCTCGAAAGCACCAAGCGCACGGCCAGGCTTTTTTCACCCATTTGCATGCTGGCGCTGGCCTGCTGCGGCCTGTAGACGTCAAACAGGGTGGCGTCCTTGAGCAGGCCTTGCGTGGCCGCGCCGTGGACGGCCGCCATGAGCGCGGCGTGTGTGGCGCCCTCCGGCACGATGACGGCGATGTCGCGCTCCACGGGCTGGAGTTTGCTGACCGGCGTGAATTCGGGCACCGGGCGTTGCAGGACCGCGTCCAGTTCGAGCTCGAACAGCAAAGGCGCCTGGGCCAGGTCATAACCCTGGCGCCACTGCGGATGCAGCTCGCCGACAAAGCCTATGGCCTTGCCGCCCACCGACACGCTGGCGCAGCGGCCGGGGTGCATGGCGGGATGCGCGGCGGGCACAAAGACCGCCTGGAGCGGCGCGAGCAAAGCCTCGACATCGCCTTTGACGTCAAAGAAATCCACCGCCTTGTCAGACTGGCTCCAATTGAGGGCGGCCCGCGGCCCGTAGGCCAGACCCGACACGCGCATGGGCTGGTTGAAACCGGCTACGCTGGTGTCGGTGTTCTGGACCTGGGCGTCGCGCAGGAAGACACGGCCCAGCTCAAACACGTTGACGCGGGAAGCCTTGCGGTCCAGGTTGAACTTGAGCACCTGCAGCAACGAGCCCAGCAACGAGGAGCGCATGACGCTCATCTGGCTGGCAATAGGGTTAAGCAGCTTGATGGGGTTAGCGTTGCCGGCGAGTTCGTGTTCCCAGCGCTCTTCCACAAAGCTGAAGTTAATGGTTTCCTGGTAACCCAGCGAAGCCAGCGCGCGGCGCACGGCAAAGGGGCTGCGCTCGGCCTCAAGGCGCAGCCGCGCCGTGATGGGCGCCAGCGGCGGCATGTCGGGCAACTGCTGGTAGCCCACCATGCGCACCACCTCTTCGATGAGGTCTTCCTCAATCTGCAGGTCAAAGCGGTAGCTGGGCGGCGTCACCGTGAGGGTGCCCTCGCCCTGCGTCACCGGCAAGCCCAGGCGCTGCAGCGCGTCCAGGCATTGCGCCTGCGTCAGCGGCATGCCGATCACCTTGGCGGCGCGTGCCACGCGCAGGGTGACGGGTGCCGCCTTGGGCACATTGACCTGCTGGTCGTCCATGGGCCCGCACACGGTTTGCGGCGTGCCGCAAATATCGATGATCAGCTGGGTGATGCGCTCGATGTGCTCCACGGTCTGGCCGGGGTCAACGCCGCGCTCGAAGCGGTGGCCCGCATCGGTCGAGAAGTTGTAGCGGCGCGAGCGGCCGGCGATGGATTTCGGCCACCAGAAAGCGGCCTCCACGTAAACATGTTTGGTGTCGTCGGACACCGCGGTGGCGTCGCCGCCCATGATGCCGGCCAGGGACTCAACCTGGGCATCGTCGGCGATCACGCCGACCTTTTCATCGACCGTCACGGTGTTGCCGTTGAGCAGCTTGAGCGTCTCGCCGGGCTTGCCCCAACGGACGTCGAGCCCGCCGTGGATCTTGTCGAGGTCAAAGATGTGCGAGGGGCGGCCCAGCTCGAACATCACGTAGTTGGAGATGTCGACCAACGCGGTCACGCTGCGCTGGCCGCAGCGCGCCAGGCGGTCCACCATCCATTGCGGCGTGGCGGCTTTGGTGTTGACGTTGCGTACCACGCGGCCCGAAAAGCGGCCGCAGAGATCGGGGGCGCTGATCTTGACCGGCACCCTGGTCGTGTCGGCAGCGGCCACGGCCGGGATGGACGGCGTGTGCAGCGGCGCGCCGGTGAGCGCGGCGACTTCACGCGCGACGCCGTAGACGCTCAGGCAATGCGCGAGGTTGGGCGTGAGCTTGAGGGTAAACAGGGTGTCGTCCAGCCGCAGGTGTTCGCGGATGTCCTGGCCCAGCGGCGCATCGGCGGCCAGCTCGAGCAGGCCGCCATGGTCTTCGGAGAGCTTGAGTTCGCGCGCCGAGCACAGCATGCCCTGGCTTTCGACACCGCGCAGCTTGCCGACCTTGATCAGGAAAGGTTTGCCGTCTTCGCCGGGCGGCAGTTCGGCGCCGACCAGGGCGCAGGGCACCTTGATGCCGACGCGGGCGTTGGGCGCACCGCAGACGATGTTGAGCAGGCTGCCCTGCCCCACGTCGACCTGGCAGACGCGCAGGCGATCGGCGTCAGGATGCTGCACGGCCTCCTTGATCTCGCCGACGACGATCTTGGTGAAAGGCGGCGCCACGGGTTTGAGCTCTTCGACCTCGAGGCCGGCCATGGTGAGGGTGTCGGCGAGCTGCTGGGTATTGAGCGGCGGGTTGCAGAATTCGCGCAACCAGGATTCTGGGAATTGCATGGTGAGACCTTGTTGTTCTTGTTCTTGTGGCTTATGACTGGAACTGCGAGAGGAAGCGGATGTCACCGTCGAAGAACAGGCGCAGGTCGTTGACGCCATAGCGCAGCATGGTCAGGCGGTCCGGGCCCATGCCGAAGGCAAAGCCGATGTATTTCTCGGGGTCCAGGCCCATGTTGCGCACCACGTTCGGGTGCACCTGGCCGGAGCCGGCTACTTCCAGCCAGCGGCCGGCAAGCGGGCCGGTCTGGAACTGGATGTCGATCTCGGCGCTGGGCTCGGTGAAGGGGAAAAAGCTGGGCCTAAAACGCAGCACCAGGTCGTCGCTTTCAAAGAAGGTGCGGCAAAAATCGGTGAAGACGAACTTGAGGTCCTTGAAGCTCACGTTCTCGCCTATCCACAGGCCTTCGCACTGGTGGAACATGGGCGAGTGGGTGGCGTCGCTGTCGACGCGGTAGGTGCGGCCCGGCGCGATGACACGGATCTCAGGCATGCGGCCGCCGGCATCAATCAGGGCACGGTGCTTCTTGACATGCTGCACCGCATAGCGGATTTGCATCGGGCTGGTGTGGGTGCGCAGCAAGTTGGGCGCGGCCTCGGAGCCGCCTTCGACGTAAAAGGTGTCGTGCATGGACCGCGCCGGATGGTCTTCCGGCGTGTTGAGCGCGGTGAAGTTGAACCAGTCGGTCTCGATCTCGGGGCCCTGGGCGACGTCGAAGCCCATGGAGCCAAAAATGCCTTCGATACGCTCCAGCGTCAGCGACACGGGATGCAGGCCGCCCTGCACGCGCTGGCGGCCGGGCAGGCTCACGTCGAGCGCTTCGGCTTTGAGCTGCTTTTGCAGTTCGGCATCGGCCAACGCCTGGCGGCGCGCGTTCAGCGCTGCCTCAATGGCCTGCTTGGCCAGGTTGATGGCGGCGCCGCGCGATTTTTTCTCTTCCACGCTGAGGGCCGCCATGCCCTTCATCAACTCGGTCACACGGCCGGTCTTGCCCAGGAACTGCGCTTTGGCGTTTTCCAGGTCGGCGGGCGTATTGGCCTGCGCAAAGCTGGCCTGGGCGCTGCTGACCAGTTCTTGGAGGGCATCAGGTTGGGTCATACGTTCTCTTGTTCGAAATACAAAACGGCAAAGGCGCTTTCGGCAGCACTCGCATCACGCCGACTGAGAGTAAGCACTGCGGAAAAAACCATAAAAAAGGGCCAGAGCCTTTTCAAGCTCCAGCCCTTATTTTCTTGCGTAGGCAGTGATTGATAGCGTCAATACTGCCTGGCCTGAAAATCAGGCGGCCAGCTTGGCTTTCACCTGTTCAACGATGGCGCCGAAAGCAGCGCTGTCATTGATGGCCATGTCGGACAGAACCTTACGGTCGATCTCGATACCGGCTTTCTTCAGGCCGTTGGCGAACTGGCTGTAGGTCAGGCCGAATGAACGGCTTGCAGCATTGATACGGGCGATCCACAACTGGCGGAACACGCGCTTCTTGGTACGGCGGTCACGGTAGGCATATTGCCCGGCCTTCATTACCGCTTCTTTGGCGATACGGAAGACATTGCCGCGGCGGCCGCGGAAACCTTTTGCAAGGGTTAAAACTTTTTTGTGGCGGGCGCGAGCCGTTACACCACGTTTGACGCGAGGCATGTGTGTACTCCTTGTTCGTCGTTAATTAAATGCCCTGGCCTGGGAGCATCTGTGCCATGTGACCCATATTGGTCTCATGGACAGTCACCGCACCACGCAGATGGCGTTTGTTTTTGGTGGTCTTCTTGGTCAGGATGTGACGTTTGAAGGCTTGGCCGCGCTTGACGGTACCACCCGGACGAACGCGGAAACGCTTTTTAGCGCCGCTCTTGGTCTTCATTTTGGGCATGTAAATGCTCCTTTTCATTTGTGCTCGTGAGGCGCTGCGAACCTTCCGCAGACTTGATGGCCCCGAGCCACTTGTCAGTGGCCGGTGATGACACCTGCCACTGCCGGCGGATGTCTTGCAACATCCGCTGGTCGCGACGGGCTTGACCCCATCGCTTTCGGAAAGCAGGCTTGTCGCCCACCCTCACAGGAAACACCTTGCGGCATCCCCTCAAAGGCCCGCCGGATCAATCCGGCAAACCCGTATCTCTTCTGGCTACCCTCAGGCCGCGGCCGAGGGCGCCGGTGCTGCCGCAGTTTCCGCGGCCGGCTTGCCGCCGGGCTTCTTGCGGCCCGGCGCGATCATCATGACCATCTGCCTGCCTTCAAGCTTGGGAAACTGCTCCACCACGATCAAATCCGCCAATTCGTCGCGAATCCGCGCCAGCAGGGCCAAACCCAGTTCCTGGTGCGTGATCTCGCGGCCGCGAAAGCGCAAGGTGATCTTGCACTTGTCGCCCTCTTCCAAAAAGCGCTTGATGTTGCGCAATTTGATGTTGTAGTCCCCATCGTCAGTGCCGGGCCGGAATTTGACTTCCTTGATCTCGATCACTTTTTGCTTGGACTTCGCTTCCGCCGCCTTCTTCTGCTCGGCGTACTTGAACTTGCCGTAATCCATCAACCTGCACACGGGCGGAACCGCCGTGGGGGAGATTTCAACAAGGTCAACGTCGGCCTCACCTGCCAGGCGCAAGGCCTCCGCGATGCTGACAATGCCTAAAGGCTCGTTGTCCGGCCCGGTCAGACGCACTTCGGGGGCCATGATTTCACGGTTCAAGCGGTGCTTGCGTTCTTCACGGTGACGGCGGTCACGAAATTCAGTAGCGATGGTTCTATCCTTTAACTCTTGCTATAAAAGCTATAGCGGCTTGCACCCGTCCTGTAAGAACGACAGGCCAAATTCATCAACAATTTTGTCAAAAATCAGGCTTTTTTGGCGATGTCGGAAGCAATCGTTTCAGCGAAGGCTTCAAGAGGC
>Ga0102595_100339_pt1 | contig 36377 bp, 38 predicted proteins | sample Araplaol_mTSA_r2_2_FD_76864 | JGI IMG/M metagenome (GOLD analysis project Ga0102595, IMG submission 76864) | Arabidopsis root microbial communities from North Carolina, USA - plate scrape MF_Col_mTSA_r2 (SPADES assembly) (version 2) | ecosystem: Host-associated > Plants > Roots > Endosphere... | reverse complement strand
CCGTGTTTTTCATCTCCGACGGCACCGGCATCACCGCGGAAACCTTTGGTAACGCCATCCTGGCCCAGTTTGAATTCAAGCCGCGCCACGTCCGCCTGCCCTTTATCGACAGCGTGGACAAGGCCCACCAGGCGATACGGCAGATCAACCACACGGCCGAAGTCGAGGGCAAACGCCCCATCGTCTTCACCACGCTGGTCAACATGGAAATCCTGGCCGTCATCAAAACCCATTGCAACGGCATGCTGCTGGACATGTTCGGTATGTTCGTCGCGCCGCTGGAGGGTGAGCTGGGCATCAAGTCCAACCACCGCGTGGGCCGGTTTTCGGATGCCTCCAAGAGCAAGGAATACGACGACCGCATCGAGGCCATCAATTTTTCGCTGGCGCATGACGACGGCCAGAGCAACCGCGACCTGGAGAATTCGGACGTGATCCTGGTGGGCGTGAGCCGCAGCGGTAAGACGCCGACCTCACTCTACCTGGCCATGCAGTACGGCCTCAAGGCCTCCAATTACCCGCTGATTCCGGAAGATTTCGAGCGCCGGCAGCTGCCGCCGGCGCTGGTGCCGCACCGTAAAAAAATCTTCGGCCTGACCATCGCGCCGGAACGCCTGAGCCAGATCCGCAACGAACGCCGGCCCAACTCGAAATACGCGAGCCTGGAGAATTGCCGCGACGAAATCCACGAAGCCGAGGCCATGATGCGGCGCGAAGGCATACGCTGGCTCTCGACCACCACCAAGTCGATTGAAGAGATTTCAACCACCATTCTGCAGGAAATCCGGCCGGAACGGCTCGAATACTGAGCCGGGCGGGTAGCCGGCCGGCCCCTGACCGGTTCACGCGTTCAAGCAGCGGGCAGCGTCGATACGCAATTCCCGCAGCCCACAGGCCGAAATGAAACCCGCTGTTACTTACGGCGAACCAGCCTGCGTCCTGCGATAGCGGCTGGGATTGGCACCCGCCGACTTGCGCATCAGGCGCCTGAGCGCCGTCGCGTCCTCATAGCCGACCTGCCCGGCCACCTGTTCTATGCTCATGCGGCTGGACTCGATCAGCATGCGGGCGCGGTTGAGGCGTACGCTCTGCACCAGCGCCAGCGTGCTCTGGCCCGTGGCCTCGCGCACGCGCCGCGACAGGGTCCGCTGCGACATCGCGAACTCGCCGGCCAGCGCCTCTACGCTGGGCGGGTGCGGCAAGGCCGATTCGATGCGCGCCATCAGCCGGGCCACGAGTTCGTTGCCGTTGGTGAGCATGGCCGGCAGCACAAAAGGCGCCTGCGCCTGCCGCCCGTCTATCAGCAGGATGCGCCCCACCGCGTCGGCCAGCCCCGCGCCGAACTGCGTGCGCAGCAGGTGAAGCATCAAGTCGGTCTGCGCGAAAGCGGCGCCCGCCGTACTCACGGGGCCGTCGGCGCACACCATGCGGTCGGCATCCACGGTGCAGCGCGGCTCCAGGCGGCGCAGCTCGGCCGCCATCCACCAGGATGTCGTGGCGCGGCGCCCGGCCAGCAGGCCGGCCGCTTGCAGCAAAAACACCGCCGAACAGGAGGCCGCGACGCGGCCGCCCCGCGCCGCGTGTGCGGTGACGGCCTGGATGGCGCGCTGTGCATCCACGCCCGCCAGCCCGGCCGCGACCGCCTGGGCGTTGTCCAGGCCCAGCCCCGGGATGATCCAGGTCGCCGTGTCGGCGCGCCAGCGCCTGGGCAGGGCCGTGGTGTCCAGGCGCATGCCGCTGCTCAGGGGCACGGCACCGCCGGAGGGCGACAGCACGCGCCAGCTAGGGCGCGCGAGCTTCAGCCGCGGCGCCAACGTGGCCGCCGCCTGCAGCACGTCCAGCGTGACCGCCACACTGGCCGCAAAAGCCCCGGGCAGGACCAGGACGGTGAAATCACTCATTGACTGAAAAAGCCTTAAAGATGTCTAAACAGACACTCGCAGTTTAGCCGCCCGCCGCGTCCAATGCAGGTTTTCCACCCAAAAAGCACGACCATGGCCCACTCTCCCTCCCCCGCACAACGCAGCATGAATGAGGACGATCCCCTCGAAGATTTCACGGCCCGCACCGTGACGCTGGACGGCGTGGCCAAAAAAGTCTACGTGGCCGGTTCGGGCCCGGCCGTGATCGTCATGACCGAAATGCCGGGCATCAGCCCGCAGGTCGCGCGTTTCAGCCGCTGGGTGCGCGACGCGGGTTTGACCGTTTACATGCCCTCACTGTTCGGCCGCGACGGCGCGGTGCCCGGCGCCGACGAAGGCGCGGCCGTTTTCCAGCGCGCCTGCGTCAGCGCCGAGTTCCGCGCGCTGCGCGCCAATGAAACCAGCCCGGTGACGCAGTGGCTGATGGCGCTCGCCAGGCTGGCGCACCGGGAATGCGGCGGGCCCGGCGTGGGCGCCATTGGCATGTGCTGGACCGGCAACTTCGCGCTCTCCATGATGCTGGAGCCCGCGGTGCTGGCACCTGTGCTGTCCCAGCCCTCGTTGCCGCTCAACGACCCGGCCGGCCTGGAGATATCGCCCGCCGACATCCAGGCGGTGCGCCGGCGGCTCGATAAAGAGAAGCTCACCGTGCTGGCCTACCGCTTCGAAGGCGACAAATTTTGCCGGGCCCAGCGCTTTGCGGCCTATGCCGAGGCCCTGGGCGACCGTTTTGTGGGCCGGGTGCTGCCGAACAGCGCCGCCAATACCGAGGTGCCGCCCTTCTTTGCCCGGCATGTGCCCACACCGCACAGCGTGGTGACGGCCCACCTGGTCGATGAGGCGGGCCAGCCCACGCTGGCGGCGCGCGACGAAATCCTGGCCTTTTTTGCCCAGCGCCTCAGCCCAGCACCGCCACGCCCTTGACCTGGGCGAACACGCGGCTGCCCGGCTGCAATCGCAGTGCCTGGGCCGATTTCTGCGTGATGCGGGCCAGCAGCGCGCTGCCGCCGGCGTCCAGGCCCACCATGAGCTGGCCCGGGCTGTCGGCCGCCAGGCCGGTGACGATGACCGGGAAGATGTTCTGCACGCTGGTACCCTCCTGGCGCGCCAGCGTGAGGCTCACGTCGCGCGCCTGGATGCGCACGCGCACGCGCTGGCCGACCTGCAGCGAAGGGTTGAGCAGGCTGATGCGGCCGCCGGGGAACTCGGCATGGCTCATGTGCCAGTCGGGCTCGACGGCGCTGACCACGGCGTCCAGCACCGCGGCTGCGGCATCGCCATGCGCCAGCGGCAAATCCAGTCGCGTCATCAGCTCGCGCGTGGGGCCCGAGGCCGTGACCCGGCCGGCATCCAGCAACACCAGGTGGTCGGCCAGCCGGGCGACCTCGTCGGGCGCGTGGCTGACGTAGAGTACTGGCATGTCGAGTTCGCCATGCAGGCGCTCCAGGTAGGGCAGGATTTCGGCCTTGCGGGCAAGGTCCAGCGAGGCCAGGGGCTCGTCCATCAGCAGCAGGCGCGGGCTGGTGACCAGCGCCCGGGCAATCGCCACGCGCTGGCGCTCGCCGCCCGAGAGCGTAGCGGGCATGCGCTGCATCAGCGCCTGCAGGCCCAGCAGCGCGATGGCTTGTTCGAGCGAAACGCGGCGCTGCGCCGGCGGCACACGGCGCAGGCCGAAGTCGAGGTTGCGGGCCACGTCCAGGTGCTCAAACAGGCTGGCCTCCTGGAACACATAACCCAAGGGGCGCCGGTGCACCGGCAAAAAGATGCCGGCGGCATCGTCCTGCCAGAGTTCGCCATTGACGGAGAGGTGGCCGCTGCCGGCGCGCTCCAGACCGGCGATGCAGCGCAGCAGGCTGGTCTTGCCGGAGCCCGAAGGGCCGAAGATGGCCGTGACCCCACGCCCCGGCACGGCCAGCGACACATCGAGCGAAAAGCCGGTGAATGCGCGGCGAAAGGATGCGGTGATGCCACCGCCCTCAGGCTTCATGCGCCCTGCCCTTTGCGCCGGCCCGGCTGCAGGGTGTTCAAGGTGTAGAGCGCCAGCAGCACCAGGAAGGAAAACACCAGCAGGCCGCCAGCCAGCCAGTGCGCCTGGCGGTATTCGAGCGCCTCCACATGGTCGTAGATCTGCACCGACATCACACGCGTCTTGCCGGAGATGTTGCCGCCCATCATGAGCACGATGCCAAACTCGCCGACCGTGTGCGCGAAGCCCATGACCGCGGCCGTCAGGTAGGCGGGCCGCGCCAGCGGCAGCACCACGCTGAAGAAAGTGTCCAGCGGCGAGGCCCGCAAGGTGGCGGCGGCTTCCAGCGGCCGCTCACCCAGGGCTTCAAAAGCGTTTTGCAGCGGCTGCACCACAAAAGGCATGGAATACAGGACCGAGCCGACCACCAAGCCGGCAAAGCTGAAAGGCAGCAGGCCCCAGCCCAGCGACTGCGTGAGCTGGCCAACCGGGCCGCTCGGGCCCATGAACACCAGCAGGTAAAAGCCCAGTACCACAGGCGGCAAGACCAGCGGCAAGGCCACCAGCGCGCCCACCGGCCCCTTGAGCCAGGAGCGCGTGCGCGCCAGCCACCAGGCCAGCGGCGTTCCGGCCAGCAGCAACACCAAAGTGGTGGTCGCCGCCAGCCGCAAGGTCAGCGCGAGTGCCTGCAGGCCTGCGGCATCCAGCATGGTCGGCCGCGCTTCAGGGCTCGTAGCCGAAGGCGCGTATCACTGCCTTGGCCTTGTCGGTCTTGAGATAGGCCATCAGCTGCGCCGCGGCCTTGCTGTCCTTGGCCTTGGCCAGCAGCACCGCGTCCTGGCGGATGGGGCTGTGCAGCTTGTCGGGAACTATCCAGGCCGAGCCCGACTTGATCTTGCCGCCTTCGTAGACCTGCGACAACGCGATAAAACCGAGTTCGGCATTGCCGGTGGAGACAAAGCTGAAGGCCTGGCCTATGCTTTCGCCCTGCACCAGCTTGGGCTCCAGCGCGGCCTGCAGGCCCAGCTTGTTCATGGTTTCGACGGCGGCCGCGCCATAGGGTGCGAGCTTGGGCGCGGCGATGGCGATCCTTTTGAAGTCGCCCTTTTTCAGGACCTCGCCCTGCGCATCGACCAGGCCGGGCTGCGCCGACCAGAGCACCAGCTTGCCGGTGGCATAGGTGAAGCGGCTGCCGTTCACGGCAGCGCCCTCTTTCTCCAGCCTGGCGGGGGTTTCATCGTCGGCCGCGAGGAACACCTCGAAGGGCGCGCCGTTGCTGATCTGCGCGTAGAACTTGCCGGTGGCGCCAAAGGTCAGCACCGCCTTGTGGCCCGTGTCTTTTTCGAAGTCGGCGGCGATCAGTTTCATCGGCGCCGTGAAGTTGGCCGCGACCGCGACCTGGATTTCCTCGGCCAGCGCAGCGGCCGAGGCCAGTGCGAGGCACAGCACCGGTAGCCAGCGCAACACGATTTTGGGCATCTGGGGACTCCGAAGGTGAAAGATGGAGGGTATTGGGACAGGCCGACTTGGCAGCGCATGGCCCACCGCCCAAGCGCTATTCTATTTTAGAATAGCGCTGCCTGACCCCCGGGCCTTCCATGAAAAAACCCGCAGCCCCATCCACCGCCCCTTCCTTCGCCAGCGCCTTGGGCCACGAACCGGCCGACAAGCGCATCGACATCCTGCGCCTGGTCGGCGAGAGCGGGTCGATCTCGCAGGCAGCACGCCAGGCCGAAGTCAGCTACAAGGCCGCCTGGCAGGCCATAGACACCTTGAGCAACCTGGCCGGCGTGGCGCTGGTGGAGCGCGCCGTGGGCGGTTCGGGCGGCGGCGGCGCGACGCTGACGCCGGCGGGCCAGAAATTGCTGGCGGTTGCCGGCCTCCTGAATGAAACCCGCAGCCAGGTGCTGGCCGGTTTCAAGTCCAACGAATTGCTGCTGCCGCGCGCGCTGCCCACGCTCTCCAACATGGGCGTGCGCACCAGCATGCGCAACCAGCTACCTTGCGAGGTCGACAAGCTGGTGCTGCGGGGCCAGGTAGCGCATGTGCATTTGAGGCTGGCCGGCGGCGCCGCGCTGGTATCGCGCATCACCAAAGCCAGCGCCGAGTTGCTCGGCCTGAAAAAAGGTCAAACGGTGCTGGCACTGTGCAAGGCCACGGCGGTGGTGGTCAGCGCGCAAAGCTCCGCACCACCAGTCGGGCAAAGCCTGAAGGGCCAGGCCGTGCGGATCAGCCGCGGCGCCGGCGGCGACGAGGTGTCGCTGCAGCTTGACGGTGGCTTGCAACTGGTGGGTTTTGCGGCGCCGGGCAGCGGGCTGAAAGCCAAAAGCCTGGTGCAGGCGCAGATTGACGAGTCGGCCGTCGTGATTGCCTTGTCGGCCTAGCGCCTAGACAGGCGCCTCAAAAAGGTACTGGCGCGGCCCTAGCGCCTCGCCCTGCTGCGCCACCGGGTGTGCGACCACACCCCAGACTTTTTCAATGCAAAGCGGCGTGAGCACTTCGGCGGTGGCGCCGCTGCCCACCACCCACCCTTGCTGCAGCACCACACAGCGGTCGCTGTAGCGCAGTGCGAGGTTCAGGTCGTGCAGCACAGCCACCACACCCACGCCCTGGGCGGTGGCCCAGGCGCGCACGAGTTGCAGCATGCGGTGCTGGTGCTGGAGGTCAAGCGCGGCGGTGGGTTCGTCCAACAATAGCCAGCGTGTGGACTGGCCCGCCAGTGGCTCCCACACCTGCGCCAGCGCGCGCGCCAGGTGGACACGCGCTTTTTCACCGCCTGAGAGCGTGTTGAGCACTCGGTGCTGCAAATGCTCGACCGCGGTGGCCTGCATGGCTTGCAGCACCACGTCGGCTTCATTCCGGCCGGGATGGCGGCGGTGCGGATAGCGGCCCAGCTCCACCACTTCGCGCACGGTGAACTCGAACGCGACCTGGGTTTCCTGCGCCACGCAGGCGCGCATGCGGGCCAGCTCGGCCGGGGCATGGGCGGACAGGGCCTTGCCGGCCAGGTGGACATGGCCGGCTGCAGGTTGGCGCTGGCCGGTCAGCAGCGACATCAAGGTGGACTTGCCCGCGCCGTTGGGGCCCAGCACGGCCGTGACCTGGCCGGCGATGAATTGCGCTGACACCGCCTGCAGCAGCGAACGGCCCGGCACCTCGACGCCTACACCGGCCACTTCCAGCATGCCGGCCAGCGGCAAAAAGTCGGTCAGGTTGCGTGCGTTCATGGCTCATATCCGGCTGCGGAAATGCCGCAGCAACAGCAAAAAGAAGGGCACGCCGACAAAAGCCGTCAGCACGCCCAGCGGCAGCTCGGCCGGCTTGACCATGGTGCGGGCCACGCTGTCCGCCGCCAGCACCAGGGCCGCGCCGAACAGGGCCGAGCCCGGCAGCACGACGCGGTGGTCAGGCCCGGCCACCAGGCGCACGCAATGCGGCGCCACCAGGCCGATAAAGCCAATGATTCCGGTGGTGGCCGTGACGGCGCCTACCGACAGTGCCGTCAGCAGCACCGCAAGGCGCTTGATGCGCTCCACCGGCACACCCAGCAGCGCCGCCTGCGCCTCGCCCAGCGCGATGGCATTCAGCGGCCTGGCCAGCGCGATGCCCGAGCCCACGGCCGCCGTCACCACCGACAACACCAGGGCCACCGCGCTCCAGCGCGCGCCGCCCAGGCTGCCCAGCAGCCAGAACTGGATGTTGCGCAATTGCTCATCGGTGGCCAGGAAAGTCAGGTAGCCCAGGCCGGCACCGGCAAGGGCGTTGATGGCCACGCCCGCGAGCAGCATCAGGCCGACCCGCGTTGCGCCGTCCTGTTGCGACAGGGCATACACCAGCATGGTGACCAGCAGGCTGCCCGCGAAAGCCGCGGCCACCAGCGTCCAGCTGCCCAGCGTGCGCGGCATGTCGGGAAACCACAGACTGCCCAGCACGATGGCCATGCCGGCGGCCAATGCCGCGCCGCTGCTGACGCCTATGAGGCCGGGGTCGGCCAGCGGGTTGCGGAACAGGCCCTGCATGAGCGCCCCGGACATGCCCAGCGCCGCCCCTGCCGCTACGCCCAGCAATAGCCGCGGCAAGCGTATGTTCATGAAAACCAGGTGCTCAGGCGTGGGCTGGGCGCTGCCGCCCAGCATGTCGAGCAGCACGTTCCAGAGTTGCAAGGGACTGATGGCATAAGCGCCGCGCGCGCTGCCCGCGACGAAGCTCAAGGCCAGCAACAGCACGCCCGCGCCCAGCACCAGCGCCGCCGGCCAGCGCCTATGGTCGCCGTGCAAAGCGGCCTTCATGCGCTGGCCCTGCGCCTGGCGGCATGCGGGGCCGACTGCACCAGCAGCAGCCGGTTGCCTTCGCAGTCGCTGATGCCCCATTCGCGGCCCCACTCCTGCTCCAGCAGCGCGGGCAGCGCCTGGCCGGGTGCCGATTGCAAGGCCATGTGCCATTGTTCGATGTTGTCCACCAGCAAGCGGCAAGCAAAGTGCTGCGGCGCCATGTCGGCGCGGCGCTGCCAGAGCTGCACCGTGACCGACTCGCGCGTGAGCACGGCGATGACGCCGGGCACGCTGTGCCGCACGGCAAACCCCCAGCCGTCGCGGTAAAACGCCAGCGCCTGGCGCAAATCAGCGCAGTGCAGCACCGCCGGCGTGCGTGCGCAGAGGACTTCGGTCATGGCGGTTCTCCTGGGCTGGTCGCTCATGCGACGGCCTTCAGGCCGGCCTGGTGCAGCTCGGCCACGGCCTGCGGCAGGCGCGGGCCGAAACCGATCAGGTAGAGCGCGTCCAGCGCCACCAGCGCGCGGCGCTTGTAGGCGGGCGTGAGCTCCAGGCCGGGGCGCTGCCAGAATTTTTCGAGCCCGCCGACGGCCTCTACGCCCTGCGTGGTGGTGACGATCACGTCGGGCGCGGCGGCGACCACCGCCTCGGGCGTCATGGCGCGGTAGCCGGCGAAATTGCTGGCGCTGCCGGCAGTGATCAGGGCGTTGTCCAGGCCCGCGTAGTTCAGCATCGCATGCGCGGCGGTTTTCTCGCCGGCCACCTGCGGCGAGCCCGAATGCGAAAGGATAAAGATGGCGCGGGGTTTGCGGCCGCCCCTGCGGGCCACGGCGGCCAGTACCTCGGCCCACTGGGCATCAAGTTTGGCCTGCAGCGCGGCGGCCTGGGCCCAGCGGGCCGTGGCCCGCCCCACCGCGGCAACCTTGCGCTGCACTTCAGTCCAGCTGTGGTCGGCCTCCACCAGTTCCACCTTGACGCCGGCGTTACGAATCTGGTCCATCACCACATGGGGGCCGGCTTCGGTCGTGCCTATCACCGCGTCGGGTTTGAGCGAGAGCAGGCCTTCGGCCGACAGCTGGCGCATATAGCCGACCTTGGGCGTCTGCAGGGCCGCGGCCGGGTAAAGGCTGGTGGTGTCGGTGCCGACGAGTTGCTTTTCAGCGCCCAGCGCGTAGACGATTTCCGTGGTCGCGCCGCTCACCGAGACGATGCGCGGCATCTTCGCCGGCACCTGGGCTTGGGCCTGCGCAGCAGTCGCAGACAGGCCGCAAACGCTGGAGGCGGCGGAAACCACCGGCAGTGAAAAATACCGCAAGGCGTCGCGCCGGCGGAGCAAAGAAGGGGCTGCTGTCATGGGAAGCCTTGTGGGGGAGTGTTTTACGCAAGGAAGTCTTCATGCGATGTTCTGCGCGATGCGCCAAAGCACGCCGGAAGGGTCGCCGAGCACAAAGTCGCGCTGACGCCAGGGCTGGTCTTGCGGCGCTGCGGTGCGCACGCCGTAGCGGGTCGCGATGTCCGTCTTCTGCAGCCGCGCCCACCAGCTTTCCACGTCCTGCACGATCAGGTGCATCATGAAATTGCTGGCGTGTTCGGCCACAAAAAAGTTCTGCAGGAAGAAGGCCGTGTCGCCCAGGCGCATATAGGCCAGGGTGTCGTCCGACCAGGGGACCTCAAAGCCAAGCTCTTCATAGAACCGCTTGGACAGCGCAAAGTCCTTGGCCGGCACAAAGGCCTTGATCTCCACGGCGCCGAAACCGTTTCCGGCATCGCTCATGCGGCTTCCTTGAATCTGGGCAGGCGCGCCACGATGTCGCGCCAGGCCTGCAGCTCGGGAACACCGGGCTTGCGCGCGCCGAAGAACATCGCCATCAGCTCGCCCGCGCCGTCGAAGACTTCCACCGAGGTAACCAGGCCCTCGGTCGTGGGCTTCTCCACAATCCAGGCACTCTTGACCATGTCTTCGCGCAGGTGCAGGTTAAAGCCCGAATCCAGCACATTGATCCACTGCGCCGTCGGCGTGACCATGGGCTCGACGCGCTTGACCGGCCCGGTATGGATCTGGATGCAGCCCGGGCTGCCGACGAACACCATGATGGGCGCGCCGTCCATGGAGGCTTCATCGAGCAGCTTGCGCACAATGCCCAGGTCGGCCCTCTGGGTGAAGCGGCCTTCGACCAGGCGAAAGGCCTGCTGGCGCTCGGCGCCGGCCTTGCCGATCAGGCCGAAAAACTCGTGCGTGTCCTTCATCTGGCTCCATCCCTGGGCCAGTGCGGCGGCATCGATTTCCGCGTCGGGCTTGGGCGCTTCTTTGGGCACGGCGGGGGTGAAGGCATAGCCCTTGCCGGCGTCACTGAACTGGTTGGCGACATCCCTGAAGGCTTCGCGGTCGGTCTCGGGCCGCGCGAACACCTTGTGCACGGCCACACCGTGCGCGTCAAAAAACTGCAGGCTTTCCGAGGCCGGATTTTTGGGATCATTGGCCGGCTCAAAGACGTAAAAACCGGCGTGCCAGCGGCTGAAGAAAATGCGCAGGTCGATCTCTTCGCCCAGGGCCAAGCCCATATGGCCCTGCGCGCTGATGTTGCGGTAGACACCGGTTTTTTCATGCACGGTGGCTTCATTGCGCGTGAGAGCCATCACCGGACCGCACAGCTCCAGCGCCTGCAGGATCTCGACCCAGGGGCCTTTGAGCGGCGTAGCCTTGAGGGCATGCTCGTGCGTACCCGCGTGGGCGGCAACGGCCTGGCCTTCGGTGATGCCCAGGCTCTCGGCGGCATCTTTGGCACGCTTGCCGCTGCTACGCGCGGCGGCGAAGCGCTCGCGCAGGGCGGCCGGGTTCAGGCGGGCCGTGCCGGCATCTGCATGGCTTGCGGCGTCGGGCCGCGTCTGGGTTTGAAGGACTGCGCTCATTGAAGGGTCTCCGGGGTTATGTGCCAAAGCACGCGGTGGGTATCAGAAGGGTCCGCAGGCAAACGCCCCTGCTGTGGCTGGTCGGGGCCGGGCTGCAAAAGCCGCATCCACAGGGGATGCAGGTTGGCGGCAATGGCCCTGAAATTCGGTGGCGCGCCGACATGGCGCGACAACATGAGGAGGTTGTCGGTGATCTTTTGGGCCAGCAAGGCGCGCTGCCCTTCGCAACAGGCCTGGGCATGGCCGGTCATGAGCGCCAGCGTCCCGGCCAGCAGGGCTTGCGCCGGGGGCAGGCCACGCGTGTCGGCCGCACCGCTGTCGCCATCGTTGGAACCATGGTCGGGAAACTGGCTCATGCGCTTTCCTTCTGGCTTGTAAAAGGTACAGGTCGGTATCAAAAATCGGCGACCAGCGAGACGTTGAAGTACCGGCCCGGCTGGCTGTAGGCGTCGCGGAAGGAGGAGTTGGCCGCCACACCGCGGACGTCCGACCAGTTCCAGTACTTTTTATTCGTCAGATTGATCAGGCCGGCGTTCAGGCGCAGGGTTTTGCTGAAGCGCCACTGGCCGGTCAGGTCCAGCGTGGTCGCGGACGGCACGGCGAACTGCGCGGCCGCCACCGGCACCGCGGGCGGCGAGGCGGCAATGGTCTGCGCGCTGATGTCGTCGAACTTCTTGGCCGAGTGGTGGTTCGCATCCAGGCGCACATCCCAGGACGGGGTCTCATACTTCAGGCCGACACTGAGCTTGGCCGGGTCTATGGTGTCCAGCGGCTTGCCGGTGTTCTTCACGGTGCCGCGGGTGTAGCCGTAGGAGAACGGCGTGCTGAGCTTGCCGTCGCCGAACTTGCCCCAGTTCATGTCGCCCTTGATCTCAAAGCCGCTGATGGTGGCGTTGTCGATGTTGATCGACTGGATCACGGCGGGGTTGGCCGGGTTGCCGAAGGCGCCGCTCACGATGGCGCCGTCCTGGATCAGGTCTTTGAAGCGGCCATAAAACACGGCCGTGTCGAAGCTCAATTGCTCCAGCCGCGCGCGCACCCCGAATTCGACGTTGCGGCTCTTTTCCGGTTTGAGGTTGGGATTGGGCACGGTGCGGTAGCCGCCGGCCAGGTTCTGGAAGAAGCCGTTGACCTGCCCCGCATTGGGTGCGCGGAAACCACTGGCGTAGTTGCCAAAGAAACTCCACTGCGACGTGGCACGGTAGATGACGCCGACCTTGGGCGATACCGCCGAGCCCGACATCGACACCGCGGGCACCGGGAAGCCGGCCTGCGCTGCGTCTATCTTGAAGCTGTCGGCGCGCACGCCCGGCGTCACGCTCCAGTCGCCCAGCATGAATTCATCCTGCACATAAACAGCGGTGGCGGTCTCCGTGGTGTCGGGGAAGCGCTTGAGCGGGAAGGTTTCACCGGCGGGCGGCACCAGGCCAGTCTGCAGGTTTTCGATTTTTGCGCTGGTATGGTCCAGGCCGTAGGTGATCTTTTGCGCCGAGTCGGCGCCCATGCGCAGGGTCTTGTCGGCCTGAATGCTGGCCTGCAGCGTGCGTTCGCTGTAGCTCGTGTCGCGCACGCGCTCCTGCGGCAGCGCGGTGCGCCGCTCATAGGTGTAGTCCTTGGACTTCGCGTCCTGGTAGCTGAGCACCGTCTGGATGTTGTCGGTCAGTACGGTGTCGACTTTGTACCTGGCGTCCCAGGTGAGGCGGTCGCGATCCATCTTGCCGCTCGAATAGGAGTCCAGCACCGTGGCCGAACGCGCAGTCAGCAAGTTGTAGTCGCTCTTTTTGTCGACGTGCTCGAAGGTGATGACGTGTTTTTGCGAAGCGGTCGGCGTCAGCACGACCTTGCCCAGCAGGGAGTTGGTCTTGTCGCTTTGCGGATTGGGCACCGTGCGGGTAAAGCCGGTGCCGCTGTTGTCGCCGCGGTTCTCCAGTTCCTTGCCGCTGCTGGTGGCCAGATTCAGCTGCCAGGCCAGCATCTCGTTGACACGGCCGGCAATCGTGCCGCTGACGGCGCTCTCGTTGTTGTCGCCGCTGTAGCTGATGGATGCGCGGCCGCCCAGCGACTTTCCGTCCTTCAGGTAATCGTCCGGTTCGTAGGTGATGAAGTTGACCAGGCCGGCAATGCCGTCGGAGCCATACAGCGCGGAGGCCGGACCCTTGACGATTTCGATGCGCTTGATGAGGTCTATGGACACGCTGTCGCGCCCGAAGGAATTGGGGCTGAAGGCATAGCTGCGCGGAATGCGTATGCCGTCCACCATCATCAACACGCGGTTGCCATCTAGGCCGCGGATATTGAAACCGGCATTGCCCTCGCGGCCGGTATCGCCTTGCGCCAGACCGAAACGCGCCGGCGCGCGGCGCACGGAGACGTTGGGAATATTTTTGGCCGCATCGCGGATGTCCCTGATCTGCCCCTGCTCTATGTCGTCGGCATCGATCACGTCGATGGTTTGCGGGATGTCGTCGACCGACTGCTCGCCGCGCGAACCGCTGACGACAATTTCTTTCAGGGCGGCGACTTGCACCGCGGCGGGCACCGTCTGTGCCTGCGCGGCAAAGCCGGCGCCACAGGCCAGGGCGGTCAACAGGGAGATTTCGCGCAGCGCGAAGCGGGAGGAAGGATGGATGGAAGTCATGCAAGCCCAAAGTAAGAGGTTTGGAGGGCTTGCTGCGGCAACGCGAATGAGCCTGTCGGCTCCCGGTCACTTGTGGCTGGCTCTGGAGAGATCGAAGTATATGCGAATTGTTCTCATTCGCAACATTTGGATGCAAAAAAATCAGTGAAACATCCGTCCTGGCGCGTCTCCCGCTGGGTCATGGGTCACCATGAAGTCACAGGGAGCGGCAAAGATAGCGGCCGGACAAGCCGCATCGCACCTATCCAATCAATAGCCAATATCAATCGTTTATGAGTAGTTAAAAGTTATATACTATCGATTCGCCGGCAAGTTTTAGCCTTTTTTCATCACCTATAGGAATCCATCTAGATGTCCCTGATCAATACCCAAGTCCAGCCCTTCAAAACCCAAGCTTTTCTCAATGGCAAGTTCATCGACGTTTCCGACGAATCGCTGAAGGGCAAATGGTCGGTCCTGATCTTCATGCCGGCTGCATTCACTTTCAACTGCCCCACGGAAGTCGAAGATGCCGCCGACAACTACGCCGAATTCCAGAAGGCCGGTGCAGAGGTCTACATCGTGACCACCGACACCCATTTCTCGCACAAGGTCTGGCACGAAACCTCCCCCGCCGTCGGCAAGGCCAAGTTCCCGCTGGTGGGCGACCCGACCCACACCTTGACCAAGGCCTTTGACGTGTTCATTCCCGAAGAAGGCCTGGCACTGCGCGGCACCTTCGTGATCAACCCCGAAGGCGTCATCAAGACCGCCGAAGTGCACTCCAACGAGATCGCACGCGACGTCAAGGAAACCCTGCGCAAGCTGAAGGCGGCCCAATACACGGCAGCCCACCCCGGCCAGGTTTGCCCCGCGAAGTGGAACGAAGGCGCCAAGACCATCGCCCCGTCCATCGACCTGGTCGGCAAGATCTAAGCGCCCTGCTGCCCTCCTGACAAGGCCCGGGGGCCCGGCACATGTGTGCCGTCCCGGGCTTTTTTGTTCCCTTTTGACCCCGTTTTGCCATTGAAAGTGAGTCCCCCATGCTCGACGACGCCACCAAAGCCCAACTGAAAAGCTACCTCGAACGCGCCACGCAACCGATCGAAATCGTTGCCTCGCTCGACGAGAGCGAAGCCTCCGGCGAAGTGCTGTCGCTGCTCAAGGACGTCGCCGGGGCCTCGCCGCTGGTCAAGCTGACGGAAAGCCGCGACGACAATCACCGCAAGCCCTCGTTCTCGATCAACCGTCCGAGCGAAAATCACGGCCCGCGTTTTGCCGGCCTGCCCATGGGCCATGAATTCACCTCGCTGATCCTTGCCTTGCTGCAGGTCGGCGGCTACCCGCCCAAGGTCGAGCAGGCCGTGCTGGAGCAGATCCGCGCACTCGACGGCGATTTCGACTTCGAGGTGTATGTCTCGCTGACCTGCCACAACTGCCCTGATGTCGTGCAAGCCCTGAACCTGATGGCGGTGCAGAACCCGCGCATCAAGACCACGATGATCGAGGGCGGCACCTTCCAGGACGAAGTGAAGGAGCGCGAGATCATGGGCGTGCCCACGGTCTTCCTCAACGGCACCATGTTCGGCAACGGCCGCATGAGCCTGGAAGAAATCCTCGCCAAGATCGACACCAGCGGTGTGGAACGCGAAGCCAAGATCATCGACAAGAAAGAAGCCTTCGATGTTCTGATCGTCGGCGGCGGCCCCGCCGGCGCAGCCGCTGCCGTGTATGCCGCGCGCAAGGGCATACGCACCGGCGTGGCCTCGGAACGTTTCGGCGGCCAGGTGCTAGATACCATGGGCATCGAGAACTTCATTTCCATCAAGGAAACCGAAGGGCCCAAATTCGCCCACGCGCTGGAAGAGCACGTGCGCAATTACGACGTGGACATCATGAACCTGCAGCGCGCCAAGGCCTTGATCCCGAACAGCGGTCCGGACAAAAACCTGATCGAAGTCCAGCTTGAAAACGGCGCTTCGCTCAAAAGCAAGTCCATCGTGATTTCAACCGGCGCGCGCTGGCGCAACATCAACGTGCCCGGCGAGCATGAGTTCAAGAACAAAGGCGTGGCCTACTGCCCGCACTGCGACGGCCCATTGTTCAAGGGCAAGCGCGTGGCGGTCATAGGCGGCGGCAACTCGGGCGTCGAGGCGGCCATCGACCTGGCCGGCATCGTCGGCCATGTGACGTTGATCGAGTTCGACACCGCTTTGCGCGCCGATGCCGTGCTGCAGCGCAAGCTGAACAGCCTGGCGAACGTCACGGTGATCACCAACGCGCAGACCACCGAAATCACCGGCGACCAAAAGGTCAACGGCCTGGTCTACAAGGACCGCGCCGGCGGCGAGCTGAAAACCGTGGCGCTCGAAGGCGTGTTCATCCAGATCGGCCTGGTGCCCAACACCGACTGGCTCAAGGGAACGGTCGAGTTGTCGAAACACGGCGAGATCATCGTCGACGCCAAGGGCCAGACCTCGGTACCCGGCGTGTTCGCGGCCGGCGACGTGACGACGGTGCCCTTCAAGCAGATCATCATCGCGGCCGGTGAAGGCGCGAAGGCCGCCCTCAGCGCCTTCGACTACCTGATCCGCAGCCCCATCGCTGCGCAATAAGCCCTTGGCATGATGAAGCGCTGAAAGCCAAAAAGCCGCCCCGACCGGGCGGCTTTTTTTTGCGTCACAGGACGGGAATCCCGCCAAAAACCGGACGAACCCTAGCGTCTTTCAGATGAGAATTACTCTCATTGATGCTATAGTCCGCAGCGCCCTTTCCCTTTGTTCTCTTCCGCTAGCCAGACATCCCAGCAGCCTCTCGCGCTGCCAGGCGCAGCAAGCCAACAACCTGCCCACGCGGCTCCTGAATTTCCGCCACTCGCCGTGGCGCATCGGGCCGACGTGTGCACGCCAGTTTCCTGGCGTTCCTCCCCGGAGTTTTGACTTGTCCAGCTTGAACTTGACGTGCACCACACGCCGCCTGGCCCCGTTCAGCGTTCTTTCCCTGGCCACCGCGCTCCAGGATGGCGGCACGGCCTGCACACCCCCAGCGCCGCACGGCCGAAGCTGATGTGCACCACCTACCGTTTCTAGGCATGAAGGAGAACTACGATGAACAGCCGCAAGGTCAAAACCTGGACCTGGATCCACAAATGGAGCAGCCTGGTCTGCACGGTCTTCATGCTGCTGCTGTGCCTGACCGGGCTGCCTCTGATTTTTCACCATGAGATCGGCCATTTATTGGGTACTGAAGTGGAAGTGCCAGACCTCCCCAAAGACACGCCGCGCGCCAGCCTCGACAAGGTGATGCAGGTGGCGCAGGCCTTGCACCCGGGCAAGGTGCCCATGTTCGCCTCACACGAGATCGACGACGACCGCTTCTGGTACGTCACGCTGGGTGACACGCCGACCTCCGAGGTCGGCAACAAAACCGTCGCTGTCGATGCGCGCAGCGCCGCAGTGCTGGCGCAGCCGAAGTTCGACGAAGGTTTTATGTACATCATGCTCAAGCTGCATGTGGACCTGTTCGCCGGGCTGCCCGGCAAGCTGTTCCTGGGCTTGATGGGCCTCTTGCTGCTGCTGGCGATTGTTTCGGGCGTGGTGCTGTACGCACCCTTTATGCGCAAGCTGGAGTTCGGCGCCGTGCGGCAAAGCCGGCCGCGCGCCAGATGGCTGGACCTGCACAACCTGCTGGGCATCGTGACTTTGGTGTGGGCCTTCACCGTGGGCGCCACCGGGATGATCAACACCTGGGCCGATCTGGTGATCAAATACTGGCAGTACGACCAGCTCAGCGCGCTGCTGGCACCTTACCAGGGGCAAAAGCCGCCGGCTCGGCTGGCCTCGGTGCAGCAGGCGGCATCGTCGGCCACCGCGCTCGCCCCCGATATGAAGATGGCTTTCATCGCCTTTCCGGGCACGACGTTTTCCAGCCCGCACCACTACACGGTGTTCCTGCGCGGCAATGAGCCTTTCAATTCACGCCTGCTCAAGCCGGTGCTGGTGGATGCGGGTACCAATGCGCTCACCGCCAGCCCGCCGCTGCCCTGGTACCTCACCGCGCTGCTGGTATCGCAGCCGCTGCACTTCGGCGATTACGGCGGCATGCCCATGCAAATCCTCTGGGCGCTGCTGGACATCGCCACCATCGTCGTGCTGGGCAGCGGCCTCTACCTGTGGATCAAGCGCCGCAACCCGGCGGCGAAACCAACCACGACCACACATGTGCCAGAGCCGCGCGCCCTCGGCCGCAAAGCACCGGACGGTGCCGCATGAACGCATTGACGAACTCCTTCTGGCGCCTTTGGCGCTGGCCCCTGATGCTAGGCCTGCTTAGCACCAGCGGCTTGCTGAGCGCACTGGTCTCCGACGGCTGGGGCGACTGGTGGGCCTGGTTGAGCCTGGGCCTGCCGGTCGCCGTGATGGCCTGGTTCGCGTGGGTGCCCCGCAAACCGGACGGGCGCTGAGCAGCAGCGAGACCTTGGCGCCGGCATGGCGTCGCAGGGCTCGCGAACGACAGCTTCGCGCAGGCGATAAAATACGACGCTGCTCACGCACGATCTGAAGGCTGAACTGAAGGAGTGCGCGGCGGGCCTCCTGCCCTCTTGCATTGTCCAAACTACTTTTCGTTCTTTCCTTCTTCCTTTTTCTCATGAGCGCCTTTAACACCGAACGCATTATTTCCGTCCACCACTGGACCGATACGCTCTTTAGCTTCACTGCCACGCGCGATCCCGGCTTTCGTTTCGTCAACGGCCAGTTCACGATGATCGGCCTGCCCGTCGACGGCAAGCCATTGATGCGCGCCTACAGCGTAGCCAGCGCCAACCATGAAGACCAACTGGAATTTTTCAGCATCAAGGTGGCCAACGGCCCGCTGACCTCCCGGCTGCAACACCTGAAGCCTGGCGATGACATCCTGGTGGGCCGCAAGCCCACCGGAACGCTGCTGCTGCAAAACCTGCTGCCCGGCAAGACGCTGTGGCTGCTGGCGACTGGCACCGGCCTGGCACCCTTCCTCTCGCTGATCAAGGACCCCGACACCTACGAGCGCTTTGAGCGCGTGGTGCTGGTGCACGGCTGCCGCACCAGCGCCGAGCTGGCTTACCGCGGGCTGATCGAGCATGAGTTGCATGAGCATGAGTTCCTGGGCGAACTGGTGCGCGGCCGGCTGATGTACTACCCGACCGTGACGCGCGAGCGCTTTCGCAACGAGGGTCGCATCACCGAGCTCATGCAGTCGGGCAAGATCTACAGCGACCTCGGCTTGCCGGCGATCTCGACGGAAAACGACCGCCTGATGCTGTGCGGCAGCCCCGACATGCTGCGCGACATCAAGGCCATGCTGGAAGCCCAGGGTCTGGAAGAGGGCAATATGCAGCATGCCGGCCACTTCGTGGTGGAGCGCGCCTTCGCCGAGCGCTGAACGCCGGCCCCGCAGCAATACGAACGGTTCTCACAATCAAACGCAAGCAGACCGCGCCAGCGGGGGAATGCTTGAGTTGCGAGCTGCGGCCAGTGACAATGGGCGATCCGAACTACAACGATAAGGAATTCCCATGAAAGGCGACGCAAAAGTCATCGCTCATCTGCAGGCGCAGCTCAAGAATGAACTGACGGCCATCAACCAGTACTTTCTGCACTACCGCATGTACAAGCACTGGGGCCTGGACAAGCTGGCCAAGAAGGAATACGAGGAATCCATCGGCGAAATGAAACACGCCGACAAGCTGATGGACCGCATCTTCATGCTCGACGGCCTGCCCAACCTGCAGGACCTGGGCAAGCTGCTGATCGGCGAGGACGTGCTGGAAGCCCTGAACTGCGACCTGAAAGCCGAAACCGGCGCGCAGGCGACGATCAAGGACGGCATCGCCCACTGCGAAAGCGTGCGCGACTACGTCTCTCGCGACCTGCTGCAGGAGATCCTGGACGACACCGAAGAGCACATCGACTTTCTGGAAACCCAGATCGAGCTGGTCGCCAAGGTCGGCATGCAGAACTACCTGCAAAGCCAGATGGGCGAGATCAGCTAAGCCCTGGCGGCAAGCCCGCACCTTTGGTGCGGCTCAACAAAATACGGGGCCTGTGGGCCCCGTCGTCGTTTCGGCAGCTTGTGCCGCCTGTCTCATTCCCGCGCGACCCCGTCTTGCAATCCGCTTTGGTCCCTCGGTTTTGCATTTTTGCCACAAAAACAAGCCTTGCGGCACCCAATTCTTCATCGTTCAGAAACAAGATATTACGAATCATTATCATTTGAGATAAACTTCGAGCGATCTTTTCGAGCCAGCCAACTCGCGTCCCTTTTCGGTGATTTCGGGCCAGCCAAGCTTTTTCCTGAACCCGGTCCGCCTGCCACAGGCCGGACCTTGCTTGGAGGCCATCTTGGCACACCCGTCCGCTCGCGCCGCAAAAACTGCGCGCAACAAAAAGAACCGCAATGCCGGTACCAACAGCTTCGCCCCTCTCGCCGCGCCAGCGGCTTCTGCCTCATCCTCCGACAAAGCCCTGCTGCCGCTGGGCGCGCTGATGCTGGCTGTATCAGTGTCCGGATGGGCGCAAAGCGCCGCCCCGGCCCCCGCCGCCGCAAGCACCACGACCTCCACACAGGCCGAGGGAAAAACCCTGGCGCCCGTCACGGTCACAGGCACGCGCGACCGCGAGAACCAAACCTACCAGAGCGGCATCACCAGCGTCGGCAAGATGCCCGTGGCGGCCAAGGACATCCCCCAATCGCTGACGGTCGTCAATGAAAAGCTGATGCACGACCAGGGCAAGGACAGCTTCAAGAGCGCCCTGGAAAACGTCATCGGCATCACGTTTGAAGCCGGCGAAGGCGGCCGCGTCGGCGACAACATCCGCCTGCGCGGCTTCAGCGCGGCGGGCGACATTTACCTGGACGGCATGCGCGACATCGCGCAGTACAACCGCGACAATTTCAACACCGAGCGCGTGGAAGTCCTGCGCGGCGCAGCCTCCATGCTGTTCGGCCGCGGCTCCACCGGCGGCGTGATCAACCAGGTCAGCAAGCAGGCGCGCCTGATCACCGAACACGAGGTGAACGCCACTGTCGGCACCAAGGGCTACCAGCGCTACCAGGGCGACTTCAACTTCAAACTGGACGACGATGCGGCCTTGCGCATCAACGCCATGGCCACCGACGGCGATGGCCGCGGCGAAAACGCCAGCGCCTCCACCCACCGCCGCGGCCTGGCGGTGGACTACCGTTTCGGCATCGGCACGGCCAACGAATTTGAAATCAGCTACTACCACCTGCATTACAACGACAAACCCGACTGGGGTTTTGCGTGGCTCAATAGCCGTCCCGCGCCCTCGCCGACCAACAAATACTGGTATGGCCTGAACACCGACTTTCAAAATGACAAGGCCGATGCTCTGACGCTGTCGCACACGCACCGCTGGGCCGATGGCAGCAGCCTGAAGACCACGCTACGCGACGGTTATTACTCACGCGCCATGTGGGCCACGCAGTCCAGTTTCGCCGCGGGCACCACGATCTTCAACCTGAATCCGAACACGGTGGTCAACCGTAGCAATAACTCCAAGTCGGGCAAGGAGCATCACACCTTCCTGCAGACGGACTACCTGACAAGCACCAACTGGTTTGGACGCAAAAACAGCATTCTTGTCGGCGCTGAATATGCGGTTGAGAACTCCAGCCGATCCACCTATCCGTTCATAACCAACGCGCTCACGCCAAAACCCTCGACCACGGTTGGAAACCCGATCAGCGCAGGTATCGGTGGCAATCTCACGGATCGTGTCGCAACGCAATTCAAAGCCACCACGCTGGGGCTTTACGGACAGGACACCCTTGAACTTACCCCTTATTGGAAACTGGTGGGTGGGCTTCGGATCGATAACTTCCGGGGAGACTTCGACCGCTCTGGAAATGCCGCACCCAACAATACTCGTCTGAAGCGATCGGACACATTGCTCAGCAAACGTCTGGGCGTGATGTTCCAGCCGACGGAAGAAGTGAGCTATTACGCGGCGTATGGCACCTCCTTCAATACCCAGGGCGATCTCTACCAGTTTGATGCGCAATCGGCCAATACACCGCCCGAGAGCAGCCGCAATATGGAAATCGGCGCCAAATGGGAACTCTATGGCGGTGACCTGTCACTGCGCGCCGCACTGGCACGCACTGAAAAATACAACGAGCGCAACACCGACACAACGGGCCCAAGCCCATTTGATTCCTATATTTTGTCCGGCAAACGCCATACCGACGCCCTCGAATTCGAAGTCGCAGGCCGAATCACGCCCCAGTGGGATATTTTTGCGGGCATTGGCTTCCTCAAAGCCAGGATCGACCAATCCGGCAGCAGTCCGGCAAGCCAAGCCGAGGTGGGCCAAAACCCGGGCCTGAGCCCAAGCCGCCAGGCCAACCTGTTCACCACTTACCGCATAGGCGACAAGTGGCGCATCGGCGGCGGCTTCACTGCCGTCAGCACCAACAAGCCGGCCAACAGCGTCACCACCTTCAACCGCGCACCCGGCTATGTCAAAGCCGACGCGCTGGTGGAATACCGCATCAGCGAAGGCAATACCGTCAAGCTGAACATCGACAACCTCTTCGACAAGGTCTACTACAACACGCTGTACCGCGGTTTCGCCGCGCCCGGCGACGCACGCAGCGTGCGTGTGACGCTGACCAGCAAGTTCTGATTCGAAGAAGCGAATTTTTTCAAGGTTTTGGGCACCTGGGGGATACTCCGGGTGCCTTTTTCATTTCAGCGATCTTTTCGGAGATTCCTCCATGCTGCTTCGCATTCATCAAGCCCTCCAGCCCGACGAACTCGCGCAGGTCCGCGAGCTGATCCTGGGCGCCGACTGGGCCGACGGCCGCATCACCGCCGGCAGCCAGAGCGGTACCGTCAAGAACAACCGGCAACTGCCCGAAGAATTGCCGGCCGCCCAGCAGGCGCGCCATATCGTGTCGGTGGCCTTGGCCCGCAACCCCATGTTCGTCACTGGGGCGCTGCCCAAATCGGTCTATCCGCCGCTGTTCAACCGCTACGGCGGCGACGCCAACAACTTCGGCAACCACATCGACAATGCCGTGCGCACGCATGCGGCCACGGCGCGCCATGTCCGCACCGACATCTCCTGCACGCTGTTCCTGAGCGATCCGGCCAGCTATGACGGCGGCGAGCTGGTGGTGCAGGACACCTATGGCGAACAGCGCATCAAATTCGAGGCCGGTGACCTGGTCATGTACCCGGGCACCTCCGTGCACCGCGTTGAGCCGGTCACGCGCGGCGAACGGCTGGCCTGCTTTTTCTGGATCGAAAGCATGGTCCGCTCCGATGCCCAGCGCCGGCTTCTGTACGAGATGGACATGGCCATCACCTCGCTGCGCCAGAAAGACCTGGAACGCGCGGCCCAAGGCGCCGCCGAAAGCCCGGAAGTGGTGCGCCTGACCGGCTGCTATCACAACCTGCTGCGCATGTGGGCTGAAGTCTAAAGGCCTCGCCGGACATCACCCCTACCGCTGGGGGCCTTTTGGGGCCGGGGAGCGCGGCCGTGCCCCGCCCGAACACTACAAAATTCATAGCATCAAAGGCTTGACAGTCATTGCTCAGCGGGATTTCCAGGCTACGCGGGACGGTGAATGGTGTGCCGGCGGCAGCCCTGTATCGAAATAATGCCCCTTAAGATTGCAAATGCGACAGATTCGCATTTATAATCTATGCATCGATTGAATCAATCCCCAGCCAAGCCACTCCATGATTGTTTGTGTCTGCCGCCGTATCTCCGACCGCGAAATCGTCCGCCATGCCCGTGCGGGCCTGGGCTTTGACGAGATTCAGTTCGAACTCGGCGTGGCCACCCAGTGCGGCCAGTGCGAAGGTTGCGCCCGTGACGTGGTGGCGCAGTGCAGCAACAGCTGCCCGACCGCCAACATCAAGCTTGCCACCCATACACAGGAAGGCGGCCCATGGAACATCTTGCAACACTCACCCCAAGCCTGATCGCGGCACTTCCTGCCAGCCTGGTCCTGGTGGTAGCTTCCACGTGGTGGATCTTCCGCCGCTGATTCTGCTCAAACATCGTTAGAACCGGACCGCGACACATTCGCGGCCCTTCGCCTACCCACCATTTCCCGATGACCGCCACCTTTTCCACCGCCCCGCGCCCGCCCGCGCCACGCCAGCCCCTGAGCCGGAATGCCGTGATCGCCCTGGTCGTGGTCGGCCTGCACATCGGCTTCATCTGGGCACTGCAGAGCGGCCTGCTGATGCGCGCCGCGGAAATCGTGGTGCCTGTGGAAATCCTGACGCAGTTCGTCGACCCGCCAGCCCCCAAGGTGGAACCCGTTCCCCCAACGCCGCCTACGCCCCCGGTTCAGAAAAAAGCCATCGCCAAAGCGCCCGTGCAGCCAGCGCCCCAGCCTCTGGCCATCACGGACCCAACGCCGTCGCCAAACGCACCGACTGGCGTGGTCGCGCCGCCGCTACCGCCGGCACCCGTTGCTGTGGCACCCGTGGCACCCGTTGCACCGCCTGCCGCTGTGCAATTGCCTTCCAGCGACGCTGACTACCTGTACAACCCCAAACCGCCCTACCCGCCCATCAGCAGACGACAGGGTGAACAAGGCAAGGTGATGGTGCGCGTGCTCGTTGGCGTTGACGGACTGGTCAAGAAATCAGAGATCCTTAAATCCAGCGGCTTTGACCGGCTTGACCAGGGAGCTGTCAATGGCGTCTTGAAGTGGCGCTTTGTGCCGAGCACGCGCGGCGGCGTACCTCAGGAAACATGGGTTGAAGTGCCCGTCATTTTCGTTATGGACTAACTAACTTTTTAAACCCGTGGAGTATTGATTCATGAATTCCCAATTCGGCCTTGCCAACGTCTGGAGCCAGGGCGATATCGTCACCAAATCAGTGGCGGTGCTGCTGCTGGTGATGTCGCTGGCCTCGTGGATGGTCATCATCATCAAGTCGCTGGACCTCATCAAGTACAAAAAGATCGCCCGCGCGGCCGAAGACTTCTGGCATAGCGAGGATTTCGCGGCCGGCCTCACCAAGCTCGGCGGCGACCCGACCAACCCCTTCCGCCAGCTGGCCCTGGAAGGCCGCGAAGCCACCCTGCACCACCGCAACACCAAGGCGCACCTGCATGACGCCCTGGACGTGAGCGACTGGGTCACGCGCACACTGCGCAACACCATCGACGAATTCACCGGCAAGCTGCAGTCTGGCCTGGCCATACTGGCCTCCGTCGGCTCGACCGCGCCCTTCGTCGGCCTGTTCGGCACCGTGTGGGGCATCTACCATGCGCTGCTGTCCATAGGCGCGGCCGGCCAAGCGACGATTGACAAGGTGGCTGGCCCCATCGGCGAATCGCTGATCATGACGGCCCTGGGCCTGGCCGTAGCCATTCCCGCGGTGCTGGGCTACAACGCGCTGGTGCGCGGCAACAAGGGCGTGCTGCAAAAGCTCAACCGCTTCGCGCACGACCTGCATGCCTATTTCGTGACCGGCGCCCGCGTGAGCGCCGGCGGCCAGGCCAACGTCGTGGCCATGAAAAAGGCCTGAGCCCCATCCAAACAGCCCCCCGCGACCTGTAACGCGGGGCTCCCTATTCAGCGACCGAGAAGCACCATGGCCTTTGGAACCCAAGACGACAGCGATGACGTGATGAACGAGATCAACATGACGCCCATGGTGGACATCATGCTGGTGCTGCTCATCATCTTCATCATCACGGTCCCCGTGATGAAGCATTCCGTCAACATCGACCTGCCGCGCGCCTCCAACGAAGCGCAGAACATCAAGCCAGAAACGATTCGCCTGAGCGTGGACGCTGAAGGCAGCTATTTCCTCAATGAAACCAAGATCACCGATGAAGAGTTGGGCACCCAGCTCAAGGCCGCGGCAGCCCATAACCCGCAACCCGAGTTGCACATCCGCGGCGACAAATCGGTTCGCTATGAACGCGTGGCCCAGGCAATGGCGGCGGCGCAACAGGCCGGACTGCGCAAGATCGGCTTTATCACCGAACCCAAGAACTGATCAAAACTGATCAAGGCCTGCCACCTAAACCGCACGGCGGGCCTTCTCCTTTGACACAAAAAGAAAACACTTCGCAGCCCAAACTCGCTTGACTTTCAAATGAGAATGGTTATCATTAACTCAACGAAACCCAAACAGGTTTAAACCATGTCCATCGCATTGCCCCCCTCCAACACCTTAAGCCTTCCTGCGCGCGCGCCCGTGCACACAGAGACCGCTTCGGGCGGCCAGGGCAGTCCTGCGGCCACGGTCAACAGCACGGAAATCCTGCGCGGACAAAAGGCCGTGGAAATCAACCACAACGGCGCCACCTACCGGCTGCAAGCCACGCGCCTGGGCAAATTGATTTTGACCAAATAAGGTCGCACACAGGTTTCAGCACAGTTTTTCATCAAGAGTTTCATCGTGGGGCGATCCGGGGCTACCAAGCTCCCAAGGTCGTTTTTAGCCAGCCACAGACTCCCCGGAGTTGTTTAGCCAGGCTTTTTTTCCTCGATATCAGGCTCATACCCACAAAAAAAGCCGACCCTGTGGTCGGCTTTTTCATGCCCCCTGGCAAGCGAACTTTAGAGCCCAATGGCGGCCATGCCTGCGCGCGCGATCTGCGCATCTTCACTGGATTTCACACCGCTCACGCCCACGGCACCAATGCATTGGCCGTCCTTCATGATGGGCACACCGCCTTCCAGCATGCCATGAAGGTAAGGTGCCGACAGGAAAGACATACGCCCGCCGTTGATGACGTCTTCGTAGATCTTGCTGTCACGGCGGCCCATGGCGGCGGTGTTGGCCTTGGCAGGCGCAAGGTGCGAGGAAATCGGCGGTGCGCCGTCCAGGCGCTGCAGGTGCAGCAAATGACCACCGTCGTCGACGATGGCGATGGTCACGGCCCAGTTGTTCTTGAGGGCTTCCGCCTCGGCGGCCGCGGCGATGGTTTTGACGTCTGCGAATTCAAGCACTGCTTTTGATTTCATGGTCTTCAGGATTTTCCGTTGATGGCAAAGACACCGAGCATACGCAAATTCGAGGCCCTCCTTCAAACCCATTGCCGCCAAATTAGCTTATAGAACCCTTACAAAAAGTAGGAAGTGCGGACTGGAAAAACGGCAATGCACCCTAAAATAATCTTGCCCGCATTTGCTGGCGCCCTGGAGACGACTCTCATGACTGACAATGTTCAAACCCTCGACTATGGCGTTGCCACAAGCGTCGAGCAACGCAACAAGGTCCTGCGCAACACCTATTGGTTGCTGGCCCTGAGCCTGTTGCCCACCGTGCTGGGCGCCTGGCTGGGCGTGGCGACCGGTATCACCCGTTCGCTGACAGGCGGACTGGGCCTGATCGTGTTCCTGGGCGGAGCATTCGGCTTTATTTTTGCCATTGAGAAGACCAAGAACTCGGCCGCCGGCGTGCCCGTGCTGCTGGGCTTTACCTTCTTCATGGGCCTGATGCTCTCTCGCCTGATTGCCATGGTGCTGGGCTTCAGCAATGGTTCTTCGCTGGTGATGACGGCGTTTGCCGGCACCGCCGGCGTGATGTTCGTGATGGCCAGCCTGGCCACCGTCATCAAGCGCGACCTGAGCGGCATGAGCAAATGGCTCTTTGCCGGCGCCCTGGTCATCATGGTGGCGGCCATCATCAACGTGTTTATCGGCTCGACCATGATGATGGCGGTGATCAGCACCCTGGCCATCGCGGTGTTCAGCGCCTACCTGCTGTATGACCTGAAACAGGTGATTGACGGCGGCGAAACCAACTACATCAGCGCCACCCTGGCCATTTACCTGGACCTGTTCAATATCTTCCAGAGCCTGCTGGCCCTGCTGGGGATCTTCGGCGGCGACAACGACTAAAAACCCCGCCTCGAAAAAAGGAGCCTCCTGGGCTCCTTTTTTTATGCCCGCTCGAATACCGCAATGGACTCCACATGCGCCGTATGCGGAAACATGTTGACCACGCCGGCCGCCGTGCAGCGCCAGGCGCCGCCGGCCACCAGCACACCCGCATCGCGCGCCAGGGTGGCCGGGTTGCAGCTCACATAGACGATACGCCTGGGCGGCGTCCAGCCGTCCAGGGCCAGGCTTTGCTGGTGCTCGCCGTCGTCGCAGGGAACGCCGCTCGCGATCTGCTGCTGCAGGGCCGCTAAGGACTTGAACAGCTCGAATGCCCCTTCGCGCGGCGGGTCCACCAGCCATTTGTCGGCCGCGCCGTCCTTGACCAGCATGGCCGGGGTCATTTCAAACAGGTTGCGCGCCACAAACCGGGTCGGGGCCAATGCCCGGCGGACGGGAGATGCCGCCCGGTTTCTTTCAAAGTTTTCACGGGACCGGGCCACCAGCACTTCGCTGCCCTCGATACCCAGCACCTCCCGGGCGCGTGTGGCCAGTGGCAGCGTGAAGTTGCCTAGGCCGCAAAACCAGTCAATCACCCGCTCATCCGGTTGCACGGCCAGCAGGCGCAGGGCCCGCGACACCAGCGCCTGGTTGATCTGCGGATTGACCTGGGTGAAGTCGGTCGGCTTGAAAGGCATGGTGATGCCGAATTCGGGCAGGCCGTAGCTCAGTTGCTGCGCCGCATCGTCCAGCAGCTTCACCGTCTCCAGCCCGCCGGGCTGCAGCCACCACTGCAGGCCCGGGTGGGCCGCGGCAAAGGCGCGCAAGCGTGCCAGGTCGCCTGCGCTGAGGGGTTCCATATGGCGCAGCACCATGGCCGTCACGTCGTCGCCGCACGCCAGCTCGATCTGCGGCAGGGTTTCTTTTGCGTCCATGCCGCCGATCAGCTCACGCAGCGGCACCAGCATGTCGCTGACATGGCGGGGCAGCACATGGCACTCGACCATGTCGGCCACGTAGCTGCTTTTGCGCTCATGGAAACCCACCAGCACTGTTCCCTTTTTGCGCACATAACGCACCGACAGCCGCGCGCGGAAGCGGTAGCCCCAGGCCGGCCCTTCAATCGGACGCAGCAGGTTGTCGGCCCTGAGCTTGCCGATGTGCCGAAGGTTGTCTTCCAGCACTCGCTGTTTCACGGCCACCTGCGCGCCCGCGTGCAGGTGCTGCATCTTGCAGCCGCCACAGGCGCCGGTGTGCATGCCGAAATGCGGGCAGGCCGGGCGCACGCGCTGGGACGACTCACGGTGGATGGCCATGACCACGGCTTTTTCAAAGCTGCTCTTCTTGCGGTAGACGTTGGCCGTCACCTGCTCGAAAGGCAAGGCACCCTCGATGAACACCACCTTGCCGTCGGCCCTGTGGGCGATGCCCTGGGCGTCGATGTCGAGCGACTCAACCTCCAGCAGGTCAGGCAGATAGTCTGCGGCAGCGGCGGGCTTGGTAATGGGGCTTTCTTCTGTCATGCACCGATTGTCTCAGGCTGCGCTACCATTTTCCGGACCACCGAAAGGAATGCCGCATGGAACTTCGCATCTGCATAGACGTTGATGACATGGAGCGCGCCATCGCGTTCTACACCCAGGGACTGGGGCTGCGGGTCGGCCGCCGTTTCAAGAGTGATTTTGTGGAAATCCTGGGTGCCGGCAGCCCCATAGACCTGCTCTTCAACGCGCCGGGCACCAGGCCCGTCAGCGCAAGCGAAGGTGTGCGCAATTACAGCCGGCACTGGACGCCGGTTCACCTGGATTTTGTAGTGGAAGACATCGATGCCGCGGTGGCACGGCTGCAGCGCTGCGGCGCGGTATTGGAGATGCCGGTGGCCGATCGTGCCTGGGGACGCATCGCCGGGCTGGCCGACCCATTCGGCCACGGGCTGGACCTGCTGGAGTTCAAGGGCCGCGGCTACGACGAGATCGTGGATCCTCGCTGAGGGGCCCACAAACGGTAGGCAAAGAAAAAAGGAGCCGGGCGGTCGCCGGGCTCCTTTTGCCTGAACGCAGCGCGCTTATTTGGCGGGCAGGTATTTCGCTGGGTCCACCGGTTTGCCCTGGCGGCGAATCTCAAAGTGCAGTTTCACGCGATCCGCGTCGCTGTTGCCCATCTCGGCGATCTTCTGGCCCTTCTTGACGTTCTGGTCTTCCTTCACCAGCAGCGTCTGGTTGTGCGCATAGGCCGTGAGGAAGGTGTTGTTGTGCTTGAGGATGACCAGGTTGCCGTAGCCGCGCAAGCCGGCACCCGCATACACCACACGCCCGTCGGCGGAGGCCACGACCGCATCGCCGGCCTTGCCGGAAATATCGAGGCCCTTGTTTTTGGCTTCGTCAAAGCCCGCCACCATGGGGCCCTGCGCCGGCCAGATCCAGGCGATGTCTTCATCACCCCCTGTCGCGGCCGGTGTCGGGCTGGCATTGGCAGGTGCGGATGCAGGTTTGGCGGCGCTGGCGGCCTGTGCGGGTGCCGTGCTGGACGCGGGGGCCGAGCCGGGTGACACCGGGCGGGTCACGACCAAGGGGTTCTCATTGGTCGGCGGCACGACGCGCAGCACCTGCCCCACTTCAATGATGTTGGGGTTTTCAAGGTTGTTCCAGCGCACGATGTCGCGCCAGTTCTGGCCGTTCTCCAGGCCGATGCGGATCATGGTGTCGCCGGGCTTGACCGTGTAGTAGCCGGGTTTACCGGCGTTCTCAAAGCCGGGCAGTTGCTTGACGTTGCCGGGATCCACAGCGCCCGGCGTTGGGCGCGCTCCGAAGGTTCCGCGGTCTTCCACCGGCGCGTTGGTGGGGGAACGCGAAGCGCAACCTGCCATGAACAACACGGCAGCAAGCATGCAGGACAGGCCCAGCCTGCCAGGCATGGAGCGGGTGGCAGGCAGAGTCGCTATCCTGTTCGACCTTACGGTTTGATTCATTGTTTCTTTCGTCTTCAATCTTGGCTGACTTGCCTGAGCCGCAAGGCCCGAAGGGCGCGTCTGGTTTATCGGACTTATTTCTTCATGATGCCGGTCTGCGCCTCTGTGGGCCCCGGCTTAGCTTGTCCCCGATTTTAAAGGCACAAAGTGAACGGCTTCCAGCAAGGTCTGCCGCACGCCCTGGGGGGTTTTGTCCAGCACCACCAGCGCTTGGGCACCGCCGGCCGTTTGCATGGGCGCCACCAGGCGGCCACCCACGGCCAGCTGGTCTATCCAGGCCGCGGGGATGGCTTCACCACCCGCCGCCGCGATGATGGCCGCATAAGGCGCGCCTTTGGCATAGCCCATCATGCCATCCCCAAAGAGCAGGTGCAGATTGGGCAGGCGTAAAGTCCGCAGGTTCTCCCTGGCTTTGTCATGCAGGCCGCGCAGCCGCTCTATGCTGTAGACCTCCGTGGCCAGGTGGCTGAGCACCGCGGCCTGGTAGCCGCAGCCGGTGCCGATCTCCAGCACCCTGCCCAGTTTTCCCGCGCCACCCGCTGCCCCGTGGCGCAGCAGCTCAAGCATGCGGGCCACCACATTGGGCTTGGAGATGGTCTGGCCCAGGCCTATCGGCAGGCTGGTGTCTTCGTAGGCCTGGTTGACAAGCGCGGAGTCGACAAATCGATGGCGCTCCACCAGGCCCATGGCAGCCAATACCTGCGCATCGCTGACGCCTTGCGCCGCGAGCTTGGCCACCATACGCGCACGCACTGCCTGCGAGTCCAGGCCGACACCGCCTGGCCGCGCGGAAGAGGCGCTGATTGCGGCCTTCTTCGCCAAGTTGGAGCCCTCAGGCACCGCGGGGCGGACATTGGCCGCGCCCAATCGGGTCGCCGATGGGACGCCAGCATCGGGCTTGAGACGCACCGGAAAGGACGGGCGCGTCGCGCCTTCCGGCACCTTCGAGGCGGGCTTGGCTGCAGCGGGATTAAAAGGAGGCTTGAGGCTGGATTTCATGCATCCGCCCTTCAGCGCGTCTCGCTCAACCGGGCGGCGGTCTGGGCCCAGTAAGGCAGGCGCTCATGGTCGGTCAAATCCACTTGCAGCGGTGTGACGGAGACAAACTTCTGGCTGGTCGCGTGGAAGTCGGTGCCCTCACCGGCTTCCTTCGCGGGTCCCGCGCCGCCTATCCAGTACATGGTCTCGCCGCGCGGGCTGGTCTGCATGATGACACGCTCGGCCGCATGGCGGCGCCCCAGGCGGCAGACTTTCATGCCACGGATCTCATCGTCAGGCAGATTGGGAATATTCACGTTGAGCAGCCATGGCGGCACCGCGGGCTCCGCGCCCTCGGCAACATTCTCCAGCGAAGGGATCAGCTGCCGCACCAGCTCGGCCGCGCGCCTGGCCGCGACGTCGATGTGGGCCCAGCCTTTTTCAGTCTGCGAAAAGGCGATGGAAGGGATGCCGAACAAATAGCCCTCCATGGCCGCGCCCACCGTGCCGGAGTAAATCGTGTCGTCGCCCATGTTGGCGCCATTATTGATGCCGGACACCACCAGGTCGGGCCGGTAGCCCAGCAAGCCGGTCAGCGCGATGTGGACGCAGTCGGCGGGCGTGCCGTTGATGTAGCGAAAACCGTTGGCCGCCGTCTGTACATACATCGGCGAGTGCAAGGTCAGCGCGTTGGATTTGGCGCTGTTGTTCTGCTCGGGCGCCACGACCTCGACATCCGCAACGGTTTTAAGCGCTTCGTAGAGGGCGATGATGCCGGAAGCCTGGTAACCGTCGTCGTTGCAGATGAGAATTTTCATGGGGTGATTTTACGGTCACGGCCGTGACAGCCCGGACATCATTGGGACTGGCGAGCGCCCCTGCTTTGCCTATGATGCAGTCAAGGCGCCGCCCTGCGCGGTTTCCGCTCCTTCAAGCGTACCGCCGCCTTCATACCTTCACTTCATCGGAGACATCTCATGCAAGCCTGGCTTTGTGAAAATCCCACCGGCGTAGACGCCCTGACCTGGAAAGAGCTGCCCACGCCGCAACCCAAGGCCGGCGAAGTCCTGATTGAAATCAAGGCGGCCAGCCTGAACTTTCCCGACCTGCTGATCGTGCAGAACAAATACCAGATCAAGCCGCCCCTGCCCTTTGTGCCGGGCTCCGAGTACGCCGGCGTCGTCCAGGCCGTGGGGGAAGGCGTCAAGCACCTCCAGGTAGGGCAAAACGTCGCCTGCCTCTCGGGCACCGGCGGGTTCGGCACGCACACCATCGCGCCGGCAGCCCTGTGCATGCCGCTGCCTCCGGGCTTTTCTTATGTGGATGCCGCCGCGTTCATCATGATTTACGCCACCTCCTGGCATGCCCTGATGGACCGCGCGCAGCTCAAGGCGGGTGAAACCGTGCTGGTGCTGGGCGCCGCTGGCGGCGTGGGCACCGCCGCCATCCAGATCGCCAAGGCTGCCGGCGCGCGCGTGATCGCGGCCGCCTCCACCGATGAGAAATGCGCACTCTGCACCTCCATAGGCGCGGATGCCACCATCAACTACAGCAGCAAGAACCTGCGCGATGAAATCAAAGCCCTGACCGACGGCAAGGGGCCGGACGTGATTTATGACCCGGTGGGCGGCGACTTTGCCGAACCGGCCTTCCGCTCCATCGCCTGGCGCGGCCGGTATTTGGTCGTCGGCTTCGCCTCGGGCCCCATCCCCGCCCTGCCGCTGAACCTGACGCTGCTCAAGGGCGCCTCTATCGTGGGGGTATTCTGGGGCGACTTTGCCAAACGCGAGCCCAAGGCCAATGCCGCCATGATGGCTGAACTGGCGGGTTGGTACGCGCAGGGCAAGATCAAGCCGGTGATAGACCGCACCATGCCCATGGCCGAGCTCAAGGCCGCCTATGCCCACATGGGCTCGCGCGGTGTCAAGGGCAAGCTGGTCATGGTCAACTGAGCGTTCCAAGAGCTCGGCGGTCCCTCAGAGCTGCATCCGTGGCTAATTGTTGGTCACGTTCCCGACGCTGCAGGCAGCCTTGACGATGCGCGCATTGGGATCGTCGTCACTGTCCTTGAAGATCATCGGGCGTATATCGTCCCCGGCATAGGTGGTGATCCTGAAAGGCTCCCCGCGAAAATCCGGCTGGGCATAAAAAGCCGCCTTCACATAACGGGCGATTTGCTGCGCGCAATCGATCTGCACCTGGGTCACCACCGAGCGAAATTGAAGGGCTTCGCCGGCGGGGGCCCACTGCGTGGCGCGGTTGATGCGCACCGGGAGGAGCCGCTGGTCCTCCTTGACCTCGATGGCGGCCACGTTGACCTGGACGTAGTGGCTCGCGGAATTGGCAGGGTCGCCGGTAATGGTCAGCCAGGTATCCGTCGCGTGCGCGCCGGCTGCCCACAGCGCCGTGGCCAGCAAAATGGCCGGCCAGCGGATCAAAAACTGCCTGGCAGAGATGAAATGACCAAATGTCTGAAGCAAGGCGTTCCTGCCGTGAAAGACGGCTCTCCGGGGATGGGTGAGAAAACCTGGTGAAAGGGGCTGAGTGGCGCACACACAGCTGGAAACAGCTGCCAGCATCTGTATCTTGCCGCACACAGTCGGGGTCCGCGTTTCGAATTGTGAATGCGGCAAGCCCAAGGAAAAAATCCCGCGTACCAAAGGGCACGCGGGATTTCAGATATTGGGGTGGCTGATGGGGCTCGAACCCACGACAACAGGAATCACAATCCTGGACTCTACCAACTGAGCTACAGCCACCGGAGCCCTGCATTATAGCGGCAAAGCCGCCGCTTCTTTATTGGGTCACGACTTCTTCTGCATTTGCCTTGGCCGGGACAGGCTTGGGAACCAGGATTTCCGCCTTGAAACGGTCTTTCAGGCTGTTGTAATACGCCAGGCTTTCCGCCGACGTCCACCACTGCGCATACTGGTCGCGCTGCTGTTTGGCGGCCGCTTCAACCGGTGCGTCACGGGGAACCACCTTCTCGACCTTGACGATGGCGTAGCCCTGGCTCCCGAGGTCTACGCCCGCAAAAGCCGGCAAAGCGGCAACATCGGCGCGCAGCGCGGCATCGATCACCGGGATAGGCAGTTTCTGCGTCTGTTCACGGGACACCACGACCGGCGCGGCCAGGCCCGTCGCCGACGCGGGAGCGGCTTTCCACGCGGCCAGCTTGGCCACGCCTTCCTTGCGAGCCTCTTCCGCGGCACGCTGGGCCAGCCAGCGCTGGCGCACGGTGTCTTTGACTTCGGCCAGGGGGCGGGTATGCGCGGGGGCGTACCGCACGATGCGGCCCGAAGCCAGCTGGCTGGGCCCCACTTCAATGGCTTCGGTGTTGCGTTTTTTCTCGATCGCGTCCGGGGCAAACAAGGCGTTGAGGAATTTGGCGTTTGCCAACACGCCAGTCGCGCCGACCTGGGGCTGGCGCGTCACGTTCGCCGCCGACTTGATCTCCAGCTTCAGCTTGTCTGCCGCCGGCTTGAGGCTCTCGGCCTGCTCATACACCGCGTTGGTAAAGACATCGGCCGATTCAGCGAACTTCTTTTGGGCTTCCTGCTTTTTCATGGCGGCCTCAAGTTCCGGGCGCAGCTCTTCAAAGCTGCGTTGCTTGACGTCCGTCAGTTTGATGATGTGATAACCAAATTCGGACTCGACGATGTCGCTGATCTCGCCTTTTTTCATGGCAAAAGCGGCATCCTCAAAAGGCTTGACCATGGAACCGCGGGCGAAGAAATCCAGGTCGCCGCCCTTGGCTGCAGAGCCTGGGTCCTGCGAATTCTTGCGCGCGATGTCGGCGAAGCTGTCGGGGGATTTTTTGACCAAGGCCAGCAGTTCCTGCGCTTTCGCCTTGGCTTTTTCACGGTCGGCTGCGGGGGCCGACTTCGGGGACGCAATCAGGATGTGGCTGGCTCGCCGCTCGCCTTCAAAGCGCGGAAGATTTTGCTCGTAATAGGTTTTCAGGTCGGCCGGGTTGACGGCAATGCCCTTGCCCACACCATCCATGTCCAGCAGCACATATTCAATGCTGGCCTGTTCAGGCGCCTGGAAGAGTTTTTCGTTGGCCTTGTAATACTGCTCGAGCTCGGCGTCCGTAGGGTTCAGCTTGGCGACAAAGTCGGCGGCGTTGAAGCGGGCCAGCTGGATTTCACGCTTTTCGAAGTAGGCGTTCAGCGAAATGTCGGCGGCCGAATTGGAAGCAAAACCACTGGCGCCCACACCCGCCAGAACCTGGCGGTTCGACAGGTCAGTGCGCACATTGGCCTCGAACATCTCGGGAGTCATGCCCTGGGCCGCCAGCAGCTGGCGATAGCGCTCCATGTCGAGGCTACCGTCCGGGCGGCGCAGGGAGGCGATTTCAGGGCTTTGCTGCAGCTCGCGCGCCAGGCGCTCGTTGCTCGCGGTGAGCTTGAACTTCTCGGCCGCCGCGGCAACGACGCGTTCGCGCACCAGCCGCTCCAGGGAGGCGTAGCGCGCCTCGGGCGAGTCGAGCAGCTTGGGGTCCAGGTTGGGCATGGAATTGCGAAGCTGATCCATTTCACGCTGGTGCGCGCGGTCCCACTCCGACTGCATGATGTCCTTGCCGTCCACCCTGGCCACCTTTGCGGTCTGGTCCTTGGATTTGTTATAGCCATCAAGGCCCAACAACACAAAGGACGGAAGAATCAGCAAAAACAACAGCACCATGACGATTTTGGTGTGCTTGCGAACGAAATCAAACATCTCGAATTTCCTGTACGACTGCTAACGGACAATCTGGGCCCACCAACAAAAAAGGCGAACCTCGTTCGCCTTTTTCCTCGTGGGTGGTGGGTGCTGACGGGCTCGAACCGCCGACCTACGCCGTGTAAGGGCGCTGCTCTACCAACTGAGCTAA
>Ga0102595_100336_pt1 | contig 36752 bp, 32 predicted proteins | sample Araplaol_mTSA_r2_2_FD_76864 | JGI IMG/M metagenome (GOLD analysis project Ga0102595, IMG submission 76864) | Arabidopsis root microbial communities from North Carolina, USA - plate scrape MF_Col_mTSA_r2 (SPADES assembly) (version 2) | ecosystem: Host-associated > Plants > Roots > Endosphere... | reverse complement strand
ACGCGAGGAACTCGGTGCGGCTCCTGACCAGCGCCTCCAGGCTCTGCGGCCGCTGCAGCGCGACGACCTTCTGCGGCGAAGCTTCTCGCGTCACCGCCGCGAGGTCGAGCGCCGCCTTGCGGCCCCACCGGAATGCGGCCTGGTTCGCCTTCACCGCCACACCGTTGATCTCGATGGCCTTGTCCAGCGCCTCGGCCGACAGCGGCACATGGCCCTTCTGGAAGGCGAAGCCCAGCAGGAACAGGTTGGCCGCGATCGCGTCGCCCATGAGCCGCGTGGCCAGCTGCGTCGCATCGACGAAGTCGGCACGGCCTTCCACCGATTCCTCGATGAGCGCGCGCACCTGCGCCGCCGGGAACTGCCAGTCGGGCTGCTGCGCGAAATGGCCCGTGGGCTGCTCGAAGGTGTTGACCAGCGCATAGGTGCGGCCCGGCCGCATGCGCGCGATGGCGTCGGGCGCGCCGGCCGTCAGCATGTCGCATCCCAGGATCAGGTCGGCCTCGCCGGTGGGAATGCGCTGCGCCTTCAGCTGGGCCGCGTCGCGTGCGATGCGCACATGTGACGTGACCGAGCCGTTCTTCTGCGACATGCCCGTCATGTCGAGCACGCTCACGCCCTTGCCTTCGAGGTGCGCGGCCATGCCGATCAGCGCGCCGATGGTGATGACGCCCGTGCCGCCGATGCCGGTGATCAGGATGTTGTGCATGCCTTCGAGCGCTGGCTGCTTCGGCTCGGGCAGAGGCGCCTCTTCGGCTGCAGCCTTCGCGGCGACCGGCGCCTGCTTGCGCGGCTTCACGCCTTCGACCGTCACGAAGCTGGGGCAGAAGCCCTTGATGCACGACTCGTCGGCGTTGCAGGCGCTCTGGTCGACCGCGCGCTTCAGGCCCAGCTCGGTCTGCTTCGGCAGCAGGGCGGTGCAGTTCGACTGCTCGCCGCAGTCGCCGCAGCCCTCGCAGACCGCGTCGTTGATGAACACCCGGCGCGCGGCCTGCGGGAACTCGCCCTTCTTGCGGCGGCGGCGCTTCTCGGCGGCGCATACCTGGTCGTAGATCAGCACCGAGACGCCCTCGAACTCGCGCAGCTCGCGCTGCACCGCGTCCATCTGGTCGCGGTGGTGCACGGTGAGCGCGAAGCCCTCGCGTTCCGGCGGCAGCACGCTGCGGTCGGACCAGCGCGACGGGTCTTCGGCCACGAGCGCAAGGCGCTTCACGCCCTCGGCCGCCATCTGGTGCGCGATGCGCGGCACGGTGATGGGCCCGTCCACCGGCTGGCCGCCGGTCATCGCCACCGCGTCGTTGTAGAGGATCTTGTAGGTGATGTTCACGCCCGCGGCCACGGCCGCGCGGATGGCGAGCGAGCCCGAGTGGTAGTAGGTGCCGTCGCCCAGGTTCGCGAACACGTGCCTGCGCCTGGAGAACCACGCCTGCCCCAGCCACGGCGCGCCTTCGCCGCCCATGTGCGTGGTCGTGCGGTTGTGCTCGGGGTAGATGGCGGTGGCCATCACGTGGCAGCCGATGCCCGCGAGCGCGAGGCTGCCTTCGGGCACCTTGGTCGAGGTGTTGTGCGGGCAGCCCGAGCAGTACCAGGCCGGCCGCGAGGGCGTGGTCACCGCCTTGCCCAGCACCACGTCCTTCGCGTCGAGGATGGCGAGCCGCATGCGGATGAGGTCGCTGGTGTGAAAGCGCGCCACGCGCCCCGCTACGACGCGCGCGATCTGCGCCACCGAGAAATCGGCCGTGGCCGGCAGCAGCCACTTGCCGCGCGGATGCGCGCCCCATTCGCCCTGCTCGTCGAACTTGCCGATGACGCGCGGGCGCACGTCCTCGCGCCAGTTGTAGAGATGCTCCTTGAGCTGGTATTCGACGATCTGGCGCTTCTCCTCGACCACAAGAATTTCTTCGAGGCCATCGGCGAACTCGCGGATCGAATCGGGCTCCAGCGGCCACGGCATCGACACCTTGAAGAGCCGGATGCCGATACGCGCAGCCTCGTCGGCGTCGATGCCCAGTTCTTCCAGCGCCTCGAGCACGTCGCGGTACGACTTGCCCGAGGCCACGATGCCCAGGCGTGCCTTCGGCGAATCGATGGTCACGCGGTTGAGCCGGTTGGCGCGCGCATAGGCGATGGCGGCGTAGATCTTGTAGTCCTGCATCAGCGCTTCCTGCTTGCGCGCCTGCACGCCGAGTGTGTCGGTCGACAGGCGCGCATGCACGCCGCCGGGCGGGAAGACGAAGTCCGAAGGCAGCTGGGTGTGCACGTCGAGCACGCCGGCCGGAATGGAGCCTGAAGACTCCACCGTGTCGGCCAGCGCCTTGAAGCCCACCGGCAGCCCCGCGAAGCGCGACATCGCGAAGCCATGCAGGCCGAGCTCGATGTACTCCTCCACGCTCTGCGGGTAGAGCATCGGGATCATCGACGCGGCGAACAGGTGGTCGCTCTGGTTGGGCAGCGTGGACGAAGACGCGCCATGGTCGTCGCCCGCCACCAGCAGCACGCCGCCATGGGGCGAGGTGCCCGCGTGGCTCATGTGCTTGAACACGTCGCCGCAGCGGTCCACGCCCGGGGCCTTGCCGTACCACATCGCGAAGACGCCATCGACGGCGGACTCGCCCGTCAGGTGCACCTGCTGGGTGCCCCACACGGCGGTGGCGGCGAGTTCCTCGTTCACGCCGGGCAGGAACTTCACCGCGCTGGCTTCGAGTTGGGGCTGCGCCTTCCACAGCGCCTCGTCCAGGCCGCCGAGCGGCGAGCCGCGGTAGCCCGAGACGAAGCCCGCCGTGTTCAGCCCGGCCTTCTGGTCGCGCCATTTCTGCACGAGCATGAGGCGCACCAGTGCCTGGATGCCGCTGAGGTAGATCCGGCCTTCGGTGGCCGTGTATTTGTCGTCCAGCGCAACGCTGGCCAGTTCGTGGGATGCCATGACTGAAAAAGACTCCGGGTAGGACTCGTCGGAATGCGGGCTTTGCCCCGGTAGAGGGCCGGCTCGCGGAATGCCCCGGCGGGGTAGACGCCGGGGCAGCAACGATTCTTCCGGCTTGTCCGCGGAAAGTGCTTCTTCGTTTTGGCAAAGAGCAACCAATTCCGGAAGATCTGTCTTTTGCGGGCGCAATCCGCCGAAAGTATTTCGGCCGGAGCCCCGGACCCCGCCGGCCCGACAATGTCGGCCTCGCAGACCCGACCCACACACCATGAGACCCGACCTCGATTCGCTGGCGCTCTTCCTTCGCGCCATTGAGCACGGCAGCCTGTCGAAGGCCGCCGCCGAGAGCCACATGGTGCTGTCGGCCGCCAGCCGCCGGCTTGCCATCCTCGAAGAGCAACTTGGCGTGGTGCTGCTCAACCGCACCTCGAAGGGCGTGACGCCTACCGGCGCCGGCGAGTCGCTCGCCATGCATGCGCGGCAGATATTGCGCGACGTCGACCGCATGCGCGCCGACCTGTCGGACTACGCGCAGGGCGCCACCGGCCGCGTGCGGCTGCATGCCAACGCCTCGGCCATGGGCCAGTTCCTGCCCGACGACGTGGCGAGCTTCCGCCAGCGCTACCCCGAGATCCGCGTGAGCGTGGAAGAGCACCGCAGCGTCTACATCGTGCAGGCGATTCGCGACCGGCAGGCCGACGTCGGCGTCATCACCAGCGAGGCGGCCGACCCGGCGCTGCACTTCATTCCGTACCGCACGGACAGGCTCGTGGCCATCGTGCGGCAGAAGCACCCGTGGCGCGGGCGCGAGGTGTCGTTCGAGGAGCTGCTCGACTACGACTTCGTCGGCCTGGAAGACGACTCCGCCATCTCCCGCACCATGGAAGACGCCGCAATGAGCGCGCGCAAGGTGCTGCGCCTGCGTGTGCGCGTGAAGAGCTTCGAGGCCGTGTGCCGGATGATCGAAGCGGGCATGGGCGTGGGCATCCTGCCCGAAGGCGCTGCGGTGGCCTATCGCAAGGAGATGAAGCTGCGCTTCATCAATCTCACGGACGCGTGGGCTTCGCGGCGGATGTACCTGTGCACCCGGCAGGAGGCGCTGAGCTTTCCGCAGAGGCGCCTTGTCGACCATCTGCTGGCGCGTGGGATGTCCTGAGGCTCGGGTCCGGGTTCGTTCAGGGCGAGGCTCACGCCGACGGGGTGCCTTGCTGCGCGAATGTCCCCCGGTCTTCGGCCTTTGTGATGGAGGGCGGTTCGGTTGAATCGCACTCTTCGGCAGCCTGCGATGGATGTGATTGCGCAGACGCCCGACAAGTCAGGGCAACGACGCAACACAACGATAGCTTTCAGCCTTCGTCACGTCGCCCGACACGTACGCCGGGTAGTTCGGATAGCGGCACATGGGGCGCGTCGCGAGAGTGCTGAAGGGAGCGGAGGGCGAGTTGCGCACCTGCACGAGTGCATCGGCCGGTGCGCTGCCACTCGTCACCCATTTATCCAGCGTCGTGAGCAAATCGTGATTGGTGGGAATTTCGGCGCCTGTCGTGAGGCTTGCCGCCGTACCGCCATGATTCGATGCGGGTGACACGTAGAGGCGCACGAACTCGTCGACGACCGGCTGCGTGAGCTTGTCGACGACGCTCTGGTAGTACTGGATGCCGGCCATCGGGCTCTGCGCCCAGTCGCCCGAGTTCTCGCGGATGATGAGCTTGCCGCCCCGCGCGCGGAAGGCCGAAAGATCGGGATCGGTCGAGTCCATCAGCGCCGACACCTTCTGGATGCGCGCCTGGAAGTTCGAGGCGTTCCATGTGCGGATGTCGAAGGCGGCGTTCTTCGCGATCACATAGCGAGCGTAGCTGCTGCCGTAGATCACACCGCGAGCGTCTGCCGAAGTCGGCGCCAGATTGGGAACGAGGCCTGTCGTCACCCATCGACCCACGCCTTCCCCGCCGAGTTGGATCTCGCCGCCGTACAGGCGGCCCGGGTAGGTAGTGAGACCGTTGGCGAGCGGGAAAGGCAGGACTGTCGGTCCGTACGACGCCTTGAGTACAGCGAGTTGCGCGTCGGACAGGCAGGTGTCGCCCGTGTCGCCGCCGCCAGGGCAGCGCAGGCGCTGCAGGTCGATGCGAGACGGACAGGCGAGATAGTTGCTCACCACGCCATCTGCGCTGTTGTCCAGCGCGTCGCATGTGGTGTTCACATAGTTGGCGAGCAGGCGCACCTTGCTGGCGTTGATTGCCCCGCCGGAGAACTGCGGCAACTGGTAGCTGATGAACCCGTTGAAGAGTCCCGTCCAGCTGATCACGGGCACGACGGAAACGATGCCGTCGAAATCTTGCGGGTAGCGCTGCGCCATGGTGAGGCCCTCGCGCCCGCCCTCGGAGCCGCCGTAGAAGTACTGTTTGGACGGCGTGCGCAGGTAGTACTGCTGCATCAACACGTGCGCGACGTCCTTGACCTTCTTGTATGACTGATGCGCGAAGTTCAGGAACATCTCGTCGTTCAACGCAAACCTGGCTGGATCGATAGCGTTGTAAGTCGTTCCGTCGTGGCCAGAGTCGGTGCCGAAGGTCGCGAAACCCTGGGTGATCGGCTGCGCTTGACCCGGTGCCGCGTCGCGAAGCGCGGCGGCGCCATCGATGACCGTGCCGTTGAAACCGCCACCTCCCACCATGACGGCCTTTTCGTTCCATGTGGTCGGCAGGTTGAGCTGGAAGCGTATCGGATCTGCACCCGCCGTAAGGGGAGCGATCGTGCCCTGCACCCTGCAATATTCGGCGAAAGCTGGCGCGGTAGTGACGGCGGGTACGAGCATGGCCGAAGACACAGTTGCCTTGCCGCTCGTCAGCGCGATCTGCCCTGGCGACACCGTTTTGCCGGCCATGCCGGCGCAAGCCTGAGCGAGCGAGGTCTTGTCCGGTACGGCCAGGTTGACGGCCTTGCCGCTCCAGCGGCCTGCGCCGCACGCAGCAAGCAGCGTAGAGCAGGCAATAAGGCCAGCTACGCCGAGCCAGCGGTTTGGATGATTTTCTCTCGTCATATGTGTCTCGGGTCGGGTTTCATGGGGCCTCAGGCGGCATCGAAGACGCGCCCTGCGTTGAGTATGTTCGCCGGGTCAAAAAGCAGCTTGAGGCTGCGCATCGCGTCGAGCTCCTCGCCGGTACGGCTGTGGGGCAGGAACTCCTTCTTGACCACGCCGATGCCGTGTTCCGCCGAGATGCAGCCGCCCGCCCGTTCCGTGGCGAGATACACCATCTTCTCGATTTCGTGCAGGCTGCCGTTGGCACTGTGCGGACCGGACAGCACGTGCAGGTTGCCATCGCCGATGTGACCGAAGAAGAGATGCTTCTGGTCCGGAAAGAGCTGCCTGAGATCCCGTCCGACCTGCTCGACGAACTCCTGCATGCGAGACATCGGAATGCCCACGTCGAAGGCGGCAAAGGGTTTCAATGCACCGAGGAGTTCACCGACGGCTTCACGGTACGTCCAGAGGCGCCTTGAATCCTCCACGGACTGGGCCACGATCACGTCGGCGACCAGGCCTGAATCGAGTGCCTGCCCCAAGGCTCGCTCAAGCGCCTCCCGATCGGCAAGGTCGTCGGCCCCGAGCGTCTCGATCAGCACGTACACCGGATGGTCTTCCTCGAACGGACGCCGCAGCGAAGTGATCTGCGTCGCGGCATCCAGATAGTCGCTCCACATCACCTCGAACGCCGACAGCGCCGGCAAGGCCCGCTGCAGGTCTCTCACGAGCTGCGTTGCTGCCTCGAATGACGGCAGCGCGCAAAGGGCGGTGCTCGACGATGTCGGCTTGGGCGACAGCTTCAGGTCCAACCGGGTGATGACCCCCAGCGTGCCTTCAGACCCGATGAAAAGATGCTTCAGGTCGATGCCAGTCGTGTTCTTCGTCACCCGGTTGAGCATCGACAGAAGCCGGCCGTCGGGCAGCGCGACCTCCAGGCCGAGGACCCGTTCACGCATCGTGCCGAAGCGGATGACGCGGTTGCCGCCCGCGTTCGTGGCTGCGTTGCCGCCGACATGGCAGGAGCCACGGGCACCGAGGTCCAGCGGAAAAGTCCAGTCCCGCTTTTCGACCCACTGCTGGAGTTCTTCGAGCACCACGCCGGCCTGCACCCGCACGGTCCCCGCGACCTCGTCGAGGTCCTCCACGGCGTTGAGCCTGGCCAGCGAGAGCGCTATCTCGCCGTTGCACGGCGTCGCGCCTCCGGCCAGGCCGGTGAGGCCACCCTGCACCACCACCTGCTGCCCCAGGCGCGAGCAGACAGCGAGCGCACTGGCCACTTCCTGCGGCGTCCGTGGACAGATGACGAGCGATGGGCGCACGCGCTTGGCCTCGCTCCAATCGCCTGAATGCGCCTCCAGGCGACCCGGGTCCTGCAGGACCCGGGATTCGCCCAGAACCCCGACCAGCGCCTCGCGGACTTCTTCAATTGACAGTGCTGTGTTTTGCCTGGACATGAAAACTGCTTCTCGACTTTCGATGGGAGACATTGGCTGCGAATGCGCCGAGGCGACCTTTCTCGAAGGCCCGTCGAAGGTCCTGGTCCAGGGGCGCGCGGATGTGTGCGCGGGCCAGCCCGGATCACCTTCTTTTGCGAACCGCGCCCAGGCTTCGTGCATCTCGCGCGCCAGCTCACCGGGCGCCGCGGCTCCCGCAAACTCGCGGCCCATGGGGGTATGCAGGTTTGCGAAGACGAATGGCAATTCGACACCATGCGCGGCGCCCAACCGGCCGCCGCATTGCGGCGAGCGCCAGGAAAAGAGATACCGGTACGCCGGTCCGAGGTGCGCGTCGGCCAGCTCGGCGATCCGCCGGGCAGGGGTGCTGTAGAAGTACTCGGACTGCAACGCGCACAGCGCGGCGCCGGGGCTTTCCTGGCCGGCGGGCATCGGCAGGCCGGCTTCGCGAACGAAGTCCTCGAGGTCCGTGGCGGTCAGGCGGGAGAGCGCGTCCGTCGGCACGTAGTACAGGCGCATCTCTTGCGCATTGCTGCCCACCAGGATCTGCAAGCGCCTCGGTGCGGCCGTCCATTCATCCGCCATCGCCTGCAGGGGCTCTGCCCGCAGGATCCGCCCGTCGACGACAGGGCGCAACGGGAAGAGGTTGCGGGCGCTCATGCCGTGCGCTTTTCGCAGGCGCGGGTCGCTCGCCAGTGCATGCACCGCTTGCAGAAGAACGGTGATGGGCGCCGCGGCCATGGCCAATCGCGTCGGCTCGATGCCGGCCACCGACGCGATCGCCCGGAAAGCCACGGTGGCTTCGTCCACGCTCTGACAAGCGATGCTCGGGCTCTGAAGGATTGCGCGGTGAAAGAGGCCGCGCGAAGCGGGCATGCCCATCAGGCAAGCCAGGGCACCGGCCCCCGCGGATTGGCCGAACACGGTGACCCTTTCGGCGTCGCCACCCCAAGCGGAGATGAAGGACTGGACCCACTGCAGCGCCGCAAGCTGGTCGAGCAACCCGCGGTTGTCCGGCGCCGAAGGAAGGTGTGCGAAGCCGTCCACGCCAAGCCGGTACTGGATGGAGACGAACACCACCCCCTGCCTTGCGAACGAGGCGCCGTCGTACAAAGGGTCGCTCGCGCCGCCGCGGAAGAACCCACCGCCATGGACCCAGACCATCACCGGCAGATGGGCGCCGGGCGGCGCATCCGGCGCCCAGATGTTCAGCCGCAGCGCGTCTTCGCCGCCGCGCGGGTCGTTCTGCGCCTGCGGGTCGCGCGGCCATTGGAAGGCGACCGGGCCGAACGAGGAGGCATCGCGCACGCCTGCCCACGCAGGCACGGGCACCGGGGCCTCGAATCGCAGCGCGCCGAAGGGCGGCTGCGCATAGCGCACGCCTTTGAAGACACGCGCGCCGTCGAGCCATGCACCCCTGAGCCCGCCGCCATGGGCCAGGCGCACCTCGGGTGCGTGCTTCGCGTTCATTCGGTGGCCAGGCCCAGCCTGTCGATCAATGGGCGCCACACCGCGGCATCACGAGCGGCCCAGCTGCGCACATCCGCGGGCGCGGAAGCAATGAGCGTGACGTTCATGGCTTCCATGCGTGCCTTGTACTGTTCGTTGGTGCGGCATTGCTCCGTTGCTACGTTGAGCTTGGCCGCGACCGGCTGTGGCAGCCCCGCCTTGCCCACCACCGCAATCCAGGAAGGCCTCGCAAGATCTGCCGCGGCCGGAACCAATTCGGCAATCGTAGGCACGTCAGGCAGCAGCTTCGATCGCTGGCTGTCGAAGACCGCCAGTGCCACGAGCTTGCCGGCCTTCACCTGCTGCGCCGCCGTGCCGATCACGAGCGTCATGGCCTGGATCTGCTTGCCGATCAGCCCGGTGAGGCCCGCGCCCTCGCCGACGAAGGGCACGTGCGTGCCTGGCACGCCAACCTTGTCCAGCAGCGCCGTGGTCAGCAAGTGTGCCGGGCTTCCCTTGCCGGGAGACCCGAAGTTGATGCCGCCGGGCGTGGTCTTCGCCAGCTTCTCCAGGTCAGCCAGCCGCGCGATGCCTTCGCCCGCGGGCACCGTGAGCACGAGCGGCGAGGTGCCCAGGATCGCGATGCCCTCGAAGTCGGTCGCCGGATCGTAGGGGCGCTGCTTGTAGGTATAGGGCGTGATGCTCATCTGGGACATGCCGATGCTCATCAGCGTGTAGCCGTCGGGCGACTGCCCCTTGAGGTTGTTGATGGCCAGCAAGCCATTGGCACCTGGCTTGTTCTGCACGATCACCGGGTGCGCGAGTTCGCGTGCGATGCAGTCGGCCCAGACGCGCGTCATCGAGTCCGATGCGCTGCCCGGCGGTTGTTGCGCGATCAGTTGAATTGGCTTGGCTGGGTACACCGCAGCGTCTGCCCAACTGGCTGCGGCGCATGAAGAGATGAGGATCGCGAGCAGCAGCCTGGGCGTGTGGATAGGGTTCATCTTGTCTCCTGGAAAATAGGTGTTCGCCCGGGCCTAGCTGCGTGCCGCCGGGGCGCGCGAAGGCTTCCTGGGCTTGCGAGGCGCCGCGGCCGCTTCGCAGTGCGCGACGATCAGATCCGCAAGGCACGCGAGTTGCGCTTGCGATCGCTCCGAGCGCACTTCCTCGGCGGTAGAGGGAAAGAGCTGCAGGAGGCCCAGGCCCCGCAGCGCGGAGAAGACAAGCCCTACGACTGCGTGCCGATCGGCGGCGTTCTCGAGTTCCGGGAAGGCGCCGAAGAATCCCGCTTCCATTTGTTCGCCGAGTTCGATCCGAAGACTGGCAATTTGTGCGAGGACTTCGGGTTGATTGCGCGTGCCGAGGTAGATGTTCCAGGCTGCGACGAAGCGAGGCTGCGCGTAGATCAACTGCCAGGCCGCGTTGACGAAAGCCGACGCGCGTTCGTGCAGCGGCAAGGTTTCCGCAGGCCAGAGTTCGCCCGCATCCACACCCGACTGGATGAGCTCGCCGAGCACCTGCATCATCAGCACCGCCTTCGATTCGAAGTGATGCTGGACCGCACCGGAAGTCATGCCGGCGGTCCTGGCCAGTTCGTGGATCGACATGTCCTCCAGGCTTCGGGTCTGGATCACATCGATGGCCGTGGCGATCAGGTGTTTTCTTGTGGCGGCGCTGCGTTCGGCATGCGTGCGACGGGGTGCGGAAGGTCTGTGCATGTATTTACATTACGGATTTTCAGTAAAATGTATTTGCATCCGGCGTGCCCCTGGATAGGGGTAACCCGATGGCACCGTCCGCTTCCGCAAGGAGCCTCTTCGACTTCCCGTTCCTCTTCGAGGATTCAAGGTATGAAGCGCTTGATGAAACTGTCTGTCGCCTTTGCTGCGTTGTCGCTGTTCGCAGCCCTCGCCATGGCCGGCCCAGCCGGGCCGCGCGTCGTGAAAGACATCGTGCTGGTCCACGGCGCCTTCGCCGATGGCTCCTCGTGGTCCGAGGTCACCGCACTCCTGCAGCGCAAGGGCTACAACGTCACAGCCGTGCAGAACCCGCTGACGGGCCTGGCCGACGATGTGGCTGCCACTCGCCGCGTGCTGGAACGCAAGGGAGATTCGGTGCTGCTGGTGGGACACTCCTGGGCGGGCGCCGTCATCACCGAAGCCGGCAATGCACCCAATGTGAAGGGCTTGGTCTACCTCTCCGCGCTCGTGCCCGACTCCAACGAGTCCGTGGCCGAGCTTTTGACCCGACAGAAGGCGCCTATGGACGGCATGCAGCCCGACGCCAACGGCCTCGTGTGGCTCGACGATGCGGGTGCCTTCGGCAAGGTGATGGCCGGCGACGTGCCGCTGGCGAAGGTGCAACTGCTGGCCGCGGCGCAACAGCCGATGGCGGCGCGCGCGTTCGAAGAAAAAGTGACCCACGCAGCCTGGCACGACAAGCCCAGCTGGTACCTCGTCACCGAGAACGACAACGCACTGGCACCGCGCGTGCAGCGCTGGACCGTGCAGAACATCGGCGCGAAGAGCATCGCGCTTCGCTCGAGCCACATGTCGCTCGTTTCTCACCCGAAGGAAGTTGCCGCGTTCATCGAACGCGCAGCCGAAGCGGCGGCCGCGACACCCTAGCAGCCGCGCGCCGATTGCGCAGCGTCAATCGCGCTGGGCGGCTTCGAGCAGCACTGAAAAGCGGCGGTTGGCCTCCGTCATCGCCTGAGTGAGCTCCAGGCTCAACACGTCGATCAGTGCCCGAACCGCAGGCACCAGGCCGCGCCGTGATGGAAACACGGCATGCAGATGGTGCGGCGCGAGCGTGTGGTCGGGCAGCAGGATTTTAAGTTCCCCCTTCTCGATCGACTCCGCACACAGGTTGAAGGGAAGCTTCGCGATGCCTACGCCCGCGAGCACGGTCTGCCAGATCAGGTGGACATCGTCGGTCGCGAGCATCGGCACGTACTCGATGGCCTCATCGACGCCTTGCGGACCGGTGACCCGCCAAGCCGGACGCTCGCCCAGGGTCACGCCGAGCCCGATGCCGACCTGGCCCTGTAGCGAGGCCACGGTTCCGAACGGGCCGTGCGCCGCGACGAAGCCTGGGCTGGCCACCAGCACCTGCTGACTCAGGCCGAAGTTGCGCACGATCAGTTGGGAATCGTCGACGACGGTCCGCACTCGCACCGCCACATCGAATCCTTCAGCGACGACGTCGACCCTTCGGTTGGTCAATTCCAGGTCGAGGCGGACGTCGGGGTACCGCGTCAGGAACACCGGGAGCACCGGCGCGAGAAAAAGATGCGCGATCCCCACTGGGCAGCTCACGCGCAACCGCCCGGCCGGCCGGGCGTTCGCATGCTCGGCCACTTCCATGGCGGCACGGGCGGCATGGGTCATGGCCTCGCAGTGCTGAAGGAACGCAGCGCCGACCTCGGTCACATGCATCGCACGCGTGGAGCGCTGCAGAAGCCGCACGCCGAGCCGCTTCTCGAGATCGGCGATGCGTCGGCTGATGCGCGACTTCGGCATGCTCATTGCACGCCCGGCGGCCGAGAAGCTGCCGTGCGACACGACCGCCACGAAGAGGGCGAAATCATTCAGGTCCACGGGCGAGTTCCCGCGCATGGCGAGGTCTGGGGACTGTGCGGGTGCGGGCTGCTGCATTGATTGTCCTGCGGGCCAGAACGAAGAGTTGCGATTGTGCCGTCTGGTGCCGCGAGGAGGCTGCGCCTATCTTCATGGCTCCTCTCGACACTCCCACATCATGCAAGTCCTTCATCTCGATTCCAGCATCCTCGGCGATGCCTCCGGTTCACGCGCCCTCAGTGCTTCCATCGTGTCGGCGATCCGCACGCACAACCCGGACGCCAACGTCGTCTACCGCGACCTCGTGCTGGACGCCATTCCTCATCTCGACGGCCCCATCGCTTCCGGATTCCGCGACCTGTCCATCGCTTCGGACGACCCCCACGTGGCGCGTGAACATGCCCGGTCCGACGCGCTGGTTCACGAACTCCAGGGCAGCGACGTCATTGTCGTCGGCGCGCCCATGTACAACTTCTCCGTCGCGACCCAGTTGAAGGCCTGGATCGATCGCGTCATGCAACCCGGCAAGACCTTCAAGTACACGCCCGCCGGTCCCGTCGGCCTGGCCGGCGGCAAGCGCGTGATCGTCGCTTCCACGCGCGGCGGCGTCTACACCGCGGGGCCCATGGCCGCGCTCGACTTCCAGGAGACCTATCTCAAGGCGGCCTTCGGATTCATCGGCATCACCGACGTGCATTACCTGCGGGCCGAGAGCATGTCCAGGGGCCCGGATATCCGGGCGCGTGCCATGGAAGACGCACGGGCCGGCGTGCTGCGGGTGGTCGACGCGGCTCTGCGCGACTGAAGGCGCATCGCCCCAAACACACGTTTCATTCAACATCCGAGGAAAACCATGCTTTACGTCGTAACGCTGAACTACGCGCGCCCCATCGAGGAAGTCAACGGGCATCTGGACGCCCACAAACAATGGCTGGGCAGGTTCACCAAGTCGGGACACATCCTCGCCGCAGGACCACTCGCGGACGGCACGGGTGGGGTGATGCTGGTCCATTGCGCCGACTCCAATGAACTCGAAGCCATGATGGAGCAGGACGCCTTCGTGATCGAGCGCGTGGTCACCGTCTCGGTGCAAAGTTTCGAGCCGGCGCTGCGCGCGGAGGCCTTTGCGGCGCAATGGGCGCCATTGGCAAAAGCCATTGCCGCCGGCTGATATCCGCACAGGCGACTTCACAAGAGACGCGCAGAGGCGCTCGACCTCGGTGCATGTTCCGGCGGGACCTCGCGCCATCTCCTCCTGGGAAACATGCCGCGAGGCTTGCGATATTCATGCTCGACACAAGCAGGACAGGACACAGGCGGGATTCGGCTTGGCGCTGGCGGCCAGCCCGGCGCCCCATCACCCAGGGTTGCCTGGGGGTGTCTCGGGGGTTACACACAAGAACCATAAAAACGGCCGCGGTTCGCTTGCCGGCCCCCACAACAAGAGAGACCCCAAATGACGCATCGAGGACGAGGATCGAGGCCCGCGTGGCCATTCAGGACACTGGCGCTGACTGCTCTTGCCATCGCGCTGACCGCCTGCGGCGGCGGTGGTGGTGGTGGTGGCGCTTCCTTTCCACTGATTCCCCCATCGTCCGGCGGCTCGCCCTCCGGCAACACGCCGCCTCCGGCGACGCAGCCACCAGCCACGCAGCCTGACAACGCCACACCCGAGGTGCCGCCGCCCACATGCGCGGCAGCCGTTCCGGCCGGCGCACCGCTGACGGCCATCTCGTCCGTGCAAGGCACGGGCCACATCAGCCCCATGGCGAACCAGGCCGTGACCGTGCGCGGCGTGGTGGTGGGCGATTTCCAGAACACCGGCTCCGCCTCGGTGAAGCTGAACGGATTCTTCGTACAGCAACTCGTGCCCGATGCCGATCCGCTGACCTCCGAAGGCGTCTTCGTCTACGCGCCGAGCGGCAGCACCCGCGTGGCCGTCGGCGACTTCGTGCAGGTCACCGGCGAGGTGACCGAGTTCGGCCAGACAGCCGGTGCCGGCGCGAAGCCTGACAGCATCACCGAGATCGTCGGAACTGGCGCCACTGCGCTGGCCATCAGCGTCTGCGGCAGCGGCGTGGTCGTCAAGCCCACGCAGATCACGCTGCCGGTGGCCGACGAATCCACGCTGGAGCGCTACGAGGGCATGCTGGTCGAGATCGCGCAGCCCCTGGCGGTGACAGAGCTCTTCGAGCTGGGCCGCTACGGCCAGATGGTGCTGTCGCTGAACGGGCGCCAGTTCAACCCGACCAACGGCAACGCGACGGCGACGCATGCGCAGAACCTGCTCTCGCGCATCATGCTGGACGACGGCTCGTCGGTGTCCAACCCGAACCCCATTCCGTACCTGAGCGCGGCCGGCACCGAGGGCACCCGCCGCATGGGCGACACCACGCAGAAGATCACCGGCATCCTGAGCCACAACTTCGGCGCCTACCGCATCCAGCCGACGGTGGCGCCGGTGTTCGCGCAGGCCAACCCGCGCCAGCCCACGGCGCCGGTGGTCGGCGGTTCGCTGAAGGTGGCCAGCCTCAACGTGCTCAACTACTTCACCACCTTCCAGGACGGCACGAACTCTGCAGGCCAGACCGGCCAGGTCTGCCTGCTCGGCACAGGCGTAGCGACGGACTGCCGCGGCGCGAACAACCTGAACGAGTTCAAGCGGCAGCAGGCCAAGATCGTGGCGGCCATCGCGGGGCTCGACGCCGACGTGATCGGCCTGATGGAGATCCAGAACACCGACGTCGCGACGAACGACCTGCTGGCCGCCCTCAACGCCAAGGTCGGCGCGAACACCTATGCGGCGGTCAACAGCGGTGTGTTCGGCACCGACGCCATCAAGGTCGACATCCTCTACAAGCCCGCGAAGGTGCAGCGCGTCGGCAACGCCGTGCTGCCGACCGGCGCCGACCTGGCCGACTACACCGCCGCCAGCGGCCGCCCGCCGCTGGCCCAGCGCTTCAGCGTGGTCGGCAACAACGGCGGCTTCTGGTTCGTGGTCAATCACCTGAAGAGCAAGGGCAGCTGCCCGACCACGGGCGACGTCGACCAGGGCCAGGGCTGCTGGAACCTCGCGCGCGTCAAACAGGCGCAGGCACTGAACAGCTTTGTCGGCAAGCTCAAGGCCATGGGCACGACCGGCGAGACCGATGTGCTGATGATGGGCGACTTCAACAGCTACCTGCTCGAAGACCCGACCAAGCAACTCGAGGCCGCGGGCAACGAGAGCCTGCTCAAGCGCATGCCCGCGGCCGACCGCTACACCTACGTGTTCGGCGGCGAGACCGGCGCGCTCGACCATGCCTACGTATCGGCCTCGCTGGCGACGCAGGTCAACGGCGTGAACGTGTGGCACATCAACTCCGACGAACCGACCGCGCTCGACTACAACACCGACTTCACCACCGACGACCGCTACGCGCCCACGCCGTTCCGCGCGTCGGACCATGACCCGGTGCTGGTGGGCTTGAACCTCGCGGCCGATGCCGCCGTGGTCGAGCCCATCGTCAGCGCGTCGATTCCGGCTTCGGCGAAGACCGGCGAGACCTACAGCATGGATATCACCGAAGCCACGCCTGGTGGTGCGACCACCCTGACGTCGCTGACGGTGGACTGGGGTGACGGCACCGCCGCCACCACGGCAGCGGGCACCGGCGCCGTCACGCACACCTACGCGGCCCCCGGCACCTTCAGCGTGGTGGTCACGCTCACCAACTCCGCCGGCCAGACCGCGACGAAGACGGGCAATGTGAATGTCACCACCACGGTCGTGGTGCTGCCGCCCGGCCCGCCCGATCTGTTCTTCAGCGAGTACGTGGAAGGTTCGTCGAACAACAAGGCGATCGAGCTCTACAACCCGACCGCTTCGGCGATCGACCTGAGCCTCTATGCCGTCAAGCTGTACTCGAACGGCGCGACCGCGGCTACGAGCACGCAGGCGCTGAGCGGCTCCCTGCCGCCTGGCGGCACGGTCGTGCTGGCGAACTCCGGTGCCACCGCCGCCTTCAAGCCTGCCGGCACGTTCGACAGCGGCGTCGCCAACTTCAACGGCGACGATGCCCTGACGCTGGAGAAATCGGGCACGGTCATCGACCGCATCGGCCAGGTCGGGTTCGACCCCGGAACCGAGTGGAAGAGCGCCAACGGCGCCAGCACGCTGAACCAGACGTTGCGCCGCAAGCCCACCATCAAATCGGGCGATCCCAACCCGGGCATTGCTTTCGATACGGCGACGCAATGGGACAGTTTTCCCATCGACACCTCCGCGGGCCTGGGCTCGCACACGGTGAACTGAACGCTGCGGGGCGCCCGTACAAGGGCGCGCCGCATGCAGCAAAGAGATCGGGAAGGGGCGTTCAGCGCAACGCCTCGATCCGGCCGAAAACGATTCAAGCAAGCTCGAACCAATCGATGCGCTGCTTGTTCAGGGCGACGCTCACGCCGACGGGGCTGACTCGGTGAGAGGCCCGCGGGGTCTGCGCACAGCGTATTGCGGAAGCTGCATTTGTTGGCAGTCTCTGCGACTTCGTGCTGTGCGGAACGGCCGCTTGCCGTGTTCTTCTCTAGAGTGAATGCCCCTGTCACTCGATACCCCGCCAAGGGGAGAAGAAAGGCGCAACACACCAAGCTACCGCCAGATGTTCGAAGGCTGCTTGCCTCGCGGCAGGTCGTCGGTGCGAAAGCAACGATGCAGATGCGAGGTATCAAAAGGCGACGGCCAGGGTGTTACCAGCACCCCAGCCGTCTAACCAAGTTCGTGCACCAACCTTGGAAGGAACCGCACAAAAAATGGCTACCAAGACTATAGCCCGGCCTCGCACGCCGGTAGCTTCCGCAGAAACCGCCCAAGACCCGGCGGATCTTCTTGAAAACACCCTCACTCAGCTTGAAGCTCTCCTGTGGGTCTGCCACGGTGAAGAGATCGACTGGTGCAGCGGTGATGGGCCTCGACGACTGGACAACCTGCTTTGGCTTGCGGCTGAAATGGCTCGCAAGGCTGGGGAGCTGTTTCAGATGAGCGAGAAGGCGCGGCGTGGGGCGCCTGAGGCTGGCGGGTAGGAACTGGTCTGCGGGCTGCAGGTTCGCCGCCTTGCATCGCCAGTGCGCTGGCGATGCAAGGCAATCACCGGAGATCAAGTAGTCTCCACAACCTTGGACTCGCCAACTCGACATTGGCACGTCCGAAGGGGGCAGGCCGAACTCAGTCCTTCTTGAACGCGCGAGTCGCCTCGGCCGTATCAAGAGCCTCCCGCAACAGCTTGATTCGACCGTCCTCTGCGATCAGAACTCCCGCGTAGACTTGCCGGTAGATCTTGCCGGTGTCCGGAACCAGTGCCTCGACCCTGTACTCGGCAGACACTCGATCGGGCGTCTGGATCCAGAACGTAGGCTCTTGAAAAGCGAAGTCTGGAACTTTCTTCAGCAACCCCGTCAGCAAATTGGCAACAGCGGCCGGCCCCTGGGCTCGTGCATTGATGGTTGGAAGTTCCAGGATGCCATCTTCCGCAAATAGTGCACCGGCTGCCGTGGGATTCGAGACGCTGTCCAGATAGGCGTTGAGCAGATCGGTCGCGGTGGTCAGTTTGGTCATTTGCAATTTCCTCTGGATGCGTGGGCAGCTCAGACTTGGGCCATGCCGCCGTCGACGAAGAGCTCGATGCCGTTGACGAAGCTGGCGGCGTCGGACGCGAGGAAGGCCACGGCCTTGCCGATCTCGCCGGGCTCGCCCAGCCGGCCCAGAGGTACCTGCGATGCCAGGTGGTCGAAGAGCCCCTGGCGCGCTTCCTCGGGCACGAGGTCGCCCAGGCCGGGCGTGCGGATCGGGCCGGGGCTCACGGCGTTCACGCGGATGCCGCGGTCCTTGAGGTCCAGGGCCCAGGAGCGCGCGAAGTTGCGCACCGCCGCCTTGCTCGCGCTGTAGACGCTGAAACTGGCCGTGCCCTGGATGGAGGTGGTGGAGGAGGTGAGGATCACCGAGGCCCCGTTGCTCAGCAGGGGCAGCGCCTTCTGCACCGTGAACAGCACGCCGCGCACGTTGGTGCCGAAGATGCGGTCGAAGTGCTCTTCGGTGATGGCGCCCAGCGGCATCATGTCGCCGCCGCCGGCGTTGGCGAACAGGATGTCCAGCCGGCCGGCCGTCTTCGCGATGTGAGCGTAGACGGCATCGAGGTCCGACAGCACCGATGCGTCGGCGCGCAGAGCCGTGGCGGAAGAGCCGATCTGTGCGACCGCCGCGTCCAGCTCCTGCTGGCGACGGCCTGTGATGAAGACGCGCGCGCCCTGCGCCGCGAGTTCCTTCGCGGCACCGAGGCCGATGCCGCTGCTGCCGCCGGTGACCAGGGCGATCTTGCCTTCGAGTTGCTTGTTCATGGTGTGCTCCGTTTCGTGAATGGATGAGGATGGATCGATGCCTCGCGGCAGTCCGCTGCACTTCTGCAGCGACGCCTTGTTGGAGGCATGGAGCAAATGTAGGCCTCGCTCATTGAACGAAAAAGAGAGATGAATGGAATGACTATCCACGCATATGGATAATCAAGGGCTTGTTCTGCAGCAAGGAATGCCCATGGACCAACTGCTGGCGATGCGCGCCTTCGCCCGCGTGGTGGAAGCCGGCGGGTTCACCCGCGCGGCCGATTCGCTCGACATGCCCATCGCCACGGTGAGCAAGCTGGTGCGAGAGCTGGAAGCCCATCTCGGGGTGTCGCTCCTGCAGCGCACGACCCGGCGCGTGACGGTGACGCCGGAAGGCCAGGACTACCACGCCAAGTGCACGCGCATCCTGCGCGATCTTGAAGACATCGATGCCTCGTTCAATCTCGCACGCGGCAGGCCGCGCGGACATCTGCGCATCGACGTCGGCGGCTCCACCGCGCGTGACGTGCTCATTCCGCTGCTGCCGGACTTCATGGCGCGCTACCCGGACATCCGCATCGACCTGGGCGTGTCCGACCGCCCGGTGGACCTGATCGGCGACAACGTCGACTGCGTGATACGCGGCGGTCCGCTGGACAGTTCATCGCTCGTGGCCCGGCACCTGGGCAACGCGGCGCTCATCACCTGCGCCACGCGAAGCTATCTCAAGCAGTTCGGCACGCCGGCATACCCCGACGAGCTGAAAAACGGCCACCGGCTGGTGAGCTACGTGTCCAGCCAGACGGGCCGGGCCATGCCGTTTCGATTCGAGCGCGACGGCGAGAAGATCGAGATCAAGGTCGAGCATCGCATGGGCGTCAACGAAAGCAACGCACATCTGGCCGCGTGCGTCGCAGGCCTGGGGATCGTGCAGACATTCACCTATGCGGCCGACTCATCGCTGCGCGACGGCTCGTTGGTGGAGATCCTGAAGCCCTGGCGACCGGCGCCGTATCCTTTCCACGTCGTCTACCCGCAGACCCGGCATGTCACCCATCGACTGCGGGTCTTCATCGATTGGGTGGTCGAGGTCTTCCCTGGGCGACTCAATGAAGGCAAGTCTCCCGCGAAGACGGCATCTTCCTATCCGATGTAGCGGTCATTTACGGTGGCTGAAACTGATTGCCGCAAGGGGCCCGGGGCGTCAGCCTCGCCTCGGCTACAGTCGGCCGGAGCCGGACTTTCACGGACCCTCTACAACTTCTCCCGGAGAGCGACGTGCAGCATGCAATCGCCACACATTGAACAACTGGCACAGTCATTTGCTGCTCTGGACGAAAGTAGCAAGGCTTCGTTTTGCATCTGGATTGCAATTCAGGTCCGAGATGTCCTTGCACCTGAAGAGGCTCAGCGTGTTGAGATTAGCCAGGCTGTCGCGACGCTTCAGGCTTGGGAAGCGGGTAGTCCAATTACGGGCGATCACCTGAACGAACAGCTCATGAATGCTAACGATGAAGGTCTGTACGCCTATCTTGATCACGAGCTTAGCGGTGCGAACACTGCGATTGAGGCCGTCGGCGGCTCGGTTTGCTACATCGCTTGGATGGCCTATAGAAGAGCCGGGGAACGCCTCCCCGACGGCATCGATCAGGTCAATGATGATTTCATCACATGGATAGTTCAGCAGGCTGTCGACTGTCGGGCTGTTACATACGAGGCCTGCTTGTCAGCCATTCGGAAACTTGCATCTAGATGAAGGTCGATGCCTGAAGCATCCATGTGACGGGCAAAATCCGGCCAACACCGGACCTTCGACGCCGACGTCCAGTTTCTAGTAGGTGAACTGCACCGAGTATTTCCAGTCGCCGTCTTGCTCCTGGCTAACAGAGTACGACGCGGAGCGCCAGATGGAACCGCGCTCGCGGAAAAGGTCAGCGAGCGCGTAGAGGCTCGCATAGATTTCCTCGGTTGGGCTAACAGGCTCCGGCTGACCGTCAGGCGACGTGATGACGATGGTCATCCGCTCTTGCGAGCCTTGCTGTTCCCGGTCGGCGACGAGGCTTGCTGCCTTTCACCATTCCGGGGTCGCAGCAATGAGGGCATTCGCTACCGCTGCGTCGAGCGGCGCTTGTCTTTCAAGCCATTCGTCCATCTATCATTCCCGTAGGCCGTGTCGGCCCGGAAGGTAGCATGCCGCCGACTCAAGTCGGCCACAAGCAGACGTGGCCCTGAGCAACCGAACTTGAATATCTCATTCCACTTCAGCTCATGAGTGCAACTCATCGCACCGATCAGATCCTTCTCCACGCAGCTGAGCCTCCCTCAGCGGGAAGCCACCGTGTTGCGTCAAGGGTGGAAGTGGAAACTGGGTCTGGCTATGTTCATGTCTTGCAGAACACGGTCGCATCCAAGCATGAACTCGACACCTTTTGGGCATCATGCCTCAGCGCTGATCAGTCCATTGAGCCCGTGCGAGCACAAATAGAGGCGGCAGACCCGGCCCGCCTGCAGGGGATTCTCGAATCCATTACACGCGATCTTGCTGGAGTGGCAAGTGTCGCGACGATCAATTTGTTGATGCCGGTAGACGAGTGCTTTCACGTCATAAATGGGTGCGAGCATTGTTTTGGGCATGTATTACTGCTTAGCTCGCGTGGCAACGCTGTGTTCATTCACTGGCATCGCGAGTCGTAGACTTCACTCGGCCACCACCTGACATTCATCGATAAGGCTCAATTTGCTTGAAAGCCGACGTTCGAGGCGATTGCACGACAGTTTCGGGCCCACTAGGAGCCTAACCCGATGAAGCGCGTGCACGCTACCGACATCGGCAAGCCCACCCCAGTCTCCAAGAGCTCGCTTTCCACTTAATTTCCCCATCAAATGCACGCTCAACTCCGACTTTCTCTTTGCGCGCTGGCCCTGTTGATACTTAGCGCATGCGCTGTGTCTCCACCTTCGATTTCGATGGACAAGACTAAATGGTCTGGACCTCTTAAGACAGAAGGAGTCTCTGTGCGTCTTTATCAGTCCGGCGATTTGCAGGTGAGTAATCCCCATGTTCAACTCGGTCTCGTGGGCTTGGCCCTCATCGGTGAGACGAGGCCTCCTGCCATTCGACCGAGGGCGGCGGCTTTGCTCGCTGCCGATGTGGCTCGGGAACTTGACCTCATCGTCGTACCAACTCTTAGTGCCCCGGTTCCAGAAATGCTGCCCTTGGAAATTTTTGAGAAGCCGTTGGCTCGCATGGATGCGGAACGCCGCTTCATTTTGAAGGTTGGTGTGCGTGTTGAGACCTTGAACCACCTTCCTATGGCATGGACCACGAATCAGTACTGGCTGGGCGCGAAAGCGGCGCTAATAGATTCGTCCGACGGGAGCGCTATATGGCAAGGCTCGTGCTGGATAAATCTCGACCCAGACGATAAAACCCGCCAAGTGACAAATGAACAACTCAGCAGTGCGAATGGTCAGTCTCTACTTGCCTCCGCTATGAAGTCCGCGACTCGACAGTGTGCGGCGGCCATGAACAATGCTGTCGCCACTGCATCCGGTGCCGAGCAGTACGCATTCAACGCCAAATAGACTTTCTGTACGCCCCGCGAGCGTACGCTTTCGGAGGAAACCAACTTCCGCTTAGGGCCCTTCGCGAAGGCAGGGCCCATCGGCTACAGTCGGCCAGGAGCTGACCTTCGACAACTTGCTACAAGCGCCGCTTGCAGCAGTAAATCAAGGAGTCAAATCATTGCAGCAAAAGCCGGACGAGAAGCGCCGAGTGCCCCGCGATTTGTTGGCAGCCTTTGTCATCATCGCGTTCGGCGTGTTGGGAGTCGCCATCAGCCTCTATGGAACTGAGTGGTTCGGATCGCCAGGGCAACGATGCCTCAACTCTTGCGCGCTGCAAGGCAAGGAGGGAATCATGACTCGTGTCTACCCTAAAGGGATGACAGGTTCTAAGGACGGGTCGATGGAGTGCCTCTGCCGCTGAACATGCGGCTGTCGCAAGGCCGCTTTGGAGCCAAACCAATGCCTGCGTCGAGACGCACTCCAGTTACAGTTGACGGCCAAAACCGGACTTTGAGGAGGAGCCTTGCGTTCACTAGACGAATTGCTGGACACCCAGGAACCAGCCCTGCCGCAGGTTGAGCATTGGGCGAGAGCAGCCGCCCTCTCGGTTGAAATATTGCCTCCGTCTTCCAGCCGGGGCGACGTCCTCATCGAACTGCAAGTGACGACTCGATCGGTCCTTGGAGCGCTGGCCTATGGAACCGGTGGCGTTCTGGTGGACGGTGGCTGGCTCAGAATGCTCGGATCCGGGCATCCCAAGTTGACCCGCAACATCGGCGCATGGAATGCCGGGCGGTCGAACGGGTTCTGCCTTGTGGCCGACGATGCGGTTGGCGGCTTCTTCGCTATCAATGGGGGTGCGCTCGGCGACGATAGAGGCGCCGTGCACTATCTCGCTCCAGACACGCTGACATGGGAAAGTCTTGGGTTCAGTCACTCTGCTTTCACACAATGGGCATTCACGGATCGGTTGCGCACTTTCTACGATGGAATGCGCTGGACCGGCTGGGAGGAAGACGTACGGCGACTGCCAGGGGACCAATGCTTCAACTTCTACCCGTTCTTGAGCACCAAGGAAGGTTCGACACAGACCAGTTCGAGGCGGCCCGTTTCAGTTGCTGAGCAGTACGCGTTCAACACTGCGTGAACAAAGTTTCGGCACCCGAAAACGGCGGTGTTCGGCCGATAACGGCCCTTGATATCTGCATTAGAGACTATGCTGCGTAGTGAATCTCTTGAACGATGGTGGCCGACCACTCAATCATTGGACCTGGTGCGAGGGACAGTTCCTCAAGTGGCAGTAGCAGTCGAGGCCGAGGTAACTCGCTTCGTTGGTGCTGAGGCCTTGTCGAAGTCCTGGTCCCGATATGCCAATTTGGATGCGGCATTTGGAGCGGCCACAGAATTTGCAAATGTGCCGACTTACTTCCTGCTCTTGCCGACACATTCCGATTGGACCGTCCTCTGGAATAACAGCCTCCTTTGCGACGGCTACGACTCGCTTTGCTATTGCATCACTGCCAATCATGGCCTGACCACTGTCCATTGGAACGCGCACGATTCGATAACGACAACGCAGCCCGGCGCAACATTCACATATCGAAGCTTGGAAGAAGCAACCGTGGTCGAACGGTCGGTTTATGCAGTTCAGAATGACCGCAAGTGGCTCTTTGGAGAAATCGGCTCCCCGTTGCCTGCAGAAGATGCCAGCTCATATTTGGCTCGGCGCAAAAGCGACCGTCTCAACGAATCACTGATGGCGAATCTTCTCGGAAGGCTCGGGGCCGCGCCATGGACCGAAGAGTTCTATGCGCTGCAGGAGCAGCCGTGCTTCATCCTGCAACGGATGGCCGCGCCGAAAACGATCATCCAGCGACCACGGGCCTCAGACCTTAGGGGGAAACAGGACTGACCTCTTTGGGAGTCAGCGAATGTCTCGTTCGGGCCCTAAGCGGAAGATCAGCCGAGACGTTGCGAATCAGGCTTGCTTATGACGACTTCAAGCGTGATCCCGGATTCAGGCCCGTTATGTTCAGGTCGCTTGTACTCGTCGAGCGCATCGACCATCAAGACAGTGGCACCGGGGACAAATAGCTTTGCCTGCTTCTTGTTGTTCGTATAGATTCCGAAGTGCTCTCTACTCCCAGTCCCGAGCTCAAGCAGCATGCTGTTGTTTAAACCGGTCTTGCTGTCTTGCCCTGCCTCATAGGCCTCGACAATAGTCCCGGAGATGAAGCGTAGCGGCATCTTTCGCCGATTGATGCTGTCCCACCACTGGGGCGAGCCAAACAGACCGAAGGTTCCTTTGAGGCCCATCCGAGGCTTGCTCGGATTCAACGTGAGCGCCTGAGCTAGTTCCATTTGCCTCGGGTCGGCTTCGAGTGCCTCAGTCAGCGTGTAAACGCGCCAATACCTGGATTCGTCAAAGGTCAGTAGAGGCTCTTGAACTCCCCGAAAAGGCTCGTCATTTTGAGGCATGAAACGTTGTAGAAATTCCATCTAGTCAATGTCCGGTTGTGGCCGACTGTAGCTGGTCGCCCAACTATCGCGAAGGCCCAAGGGAGCCAGCCTGGCAAGTGGCCTGCTATGCCCTCGGCTCTAGCGTCCGGTTTACCGCGTACCAGAATGCGGCAGCGTCTTCATCGCCAGCGTCCTTGGCTTGCTGAGACATTCGCGGTGCATATCTGTGTGCATCCCGCCCGTGGCGAAGCGCCAACTCGTGCGACTCACGACCGACTTTGACGTAGTCCACCGTTGCAGGTACCGGGCAATTTTCTGGCTTCATGGCGAAGGTCTGGTTGTGGCCGAAGCTCGTCGCTGAAGGACCTGTCACCACAGACACTTGCCCACGTCATCGTAGACCACGGCGCTTGGGATTTCTTTGAGCCAGTCCGCAATCCAGATGATGTGGTTCGTGAAGAGCTGGCTCTCGTCGTGTGCAAAAACAACCCGTATGCGATTGACGGGCGGGCCGCCGGGGAATTCGGCACCTGCCTCTTGCGCGAGCGCTGCATCTGCGGCGACTTCCGAGCCGCTCTCACATGTCACGGAAAAACTCCATGTTGGCCAGTGATAGAGGAGCCGGGGCACGTTCCGAAACGGCAGGTTGCTAGACGATACATCCGGCCGAGCGCTGTGTTCCCCCTGAAAGAGTCCGGTTAGCTTTGGCTCCAGGGCCTCCAACGGCTGGACGTCGTCGGCTGATGTGATGAATGCGTGAAGAGTAAGCATCGGTCAGGTGCAGGGGATAAATGGTTGAGGATTCCGGGGGGCGTCGCATTCACCACCCCGGCTCCCCGCGAATTCTGACGCGCGGCCGACCGTTCGGTGTTGTCGATTAGATTCGCTCAATTGAGCGAGCCGATAGCTCGGCGGGATACGCCGAAAAATGGCCGCACCCTCCGAGCTTCTCATCGGGACCCAGCAAGGTGCCGAGCACGGTGACTCGTTTGCCATGCCATCGGCGAAGCTGGTCCTCGTTGAATTGCAAAGCGCCAGATCCAACGCACAGCCACACGCTGGAGGCCTCAAGCGGCCCCTCATCTTTCGCACCGCGGCGCTCGGCCTTAGGGAAGTGATCCAGCGCCGTTCCTTCAAACTCGAAGCGCAAAATGCCTTCCACTGCGATTTCCTGACCTCTCAAGGTCGCAAGTTCATCAAGCGCGGCGTTGACGGAAAGCGCAGATTTCATTGAATTTGTGAGCCGAGGTCGAATGACAGGTTGCGGCCGCATTGTGCCGGCTCGGCAAACGTCCGGTTCTTGCCGTGTGCTGCCTTCATGGAACATATGCGGCAAGCTCCTCCACGAGCTTGTCCGCATCGTGCAGGCCATCCAGCATCAGCGGCGGCGCGCCCGCAAGAACCAATTTTATGGGCTCGAATTTTGACGCCTGCTCGACCGACTGCAGTTGATCGAGTCTGATGCGTTGCTCACCGACTGCAGACCGGTAGACGAGCTGATGCGCGAGAACTTCCACTTCAATATGCCGCGCTGCCGCGACCTTGAGGACATGGAATTGATTGAGCTTCCGGTGGTAGACCGCGGCGACAACGAAAGCTGCGGCGCCGATGAGTGCCGCCGGGAGGCCGAATTGCCATATCACTACAGCACAGATCGCGGAAGCAATCGCGTAGCCATAGAAAAGCTTTGCGTTGCGTTCGCTTTCCAAGCGGCTCAAATAGGCCGTACTCAACCGAAAAATCACTTGTTGACCCCCTTGACGACCTACCTTAGCCGTGCGCTTCCAGCGAAGAAGCTGGACAACCGGGACGGATGTCTGCTGCTGAGCCGATGTTTGTCGGCCGCACCCTGCGCACCTATCTGTGCGTCGAACCACGCACACGCAGCACCTCGTCTTTTTCCTGCAATGGAAGAAAGAAGATGCCTGGCTTGAGCGCGGAAAAATCCTTGCCCTTCAAGAGCAGCAATCGCAAGGTTGCATCGTTCTGGTGAGCGGACTTTATCTGCCCGAGACTGTAGTGCATGAACGGATCAAGTGGTATGAGCAATTCCTTTGGAACTCGTTCTGCGGTCGTAGTCAGAGTCTCGTCGACTGCTACGTGAAGACGAATGACATTGTTCAAACCGGGCCCCGTACGCGTCCGATCATCAACGACGGGAAGTCCATTTCCGTCAACCATGTCAGCGCCGACGACATGGCCGACGAGTACATGGTCGGCTTCCGCAGCCATCTCGGCGAGGGACATTTGCACCGGCAGACTCGCGAGTGCAATCAAAGGGATCGTTGCTGCCAGCAATAAGAGAAGGTGTCCCGTCAAGCGTCTGACCACTTCATGACCTCCATGAACAACTAGCTCCTTGAGGGTGCGCCGGCAACAGCAATGACTGCTGCTGGCCAATTGTGCCTCTTGCCGCAGTTCAGGCATAGCCGCGAAAGCTGATGCCTAACCCATGGAACGCAAGTGCGGCATCAAGGACAACTGCACACGGCGCGCGCATGCTCACATTCCCTCAACTCGATGGGAGACCATCATGGGATCAGCAGACACTGGAACCTGTCGTGGGCCCTGGAACAAGGGCAAGATCGTCGGCCAGAAGGCGCCTTTCAAGCTCAAGGACATTTGGGCGCTGCGGGTGCGGCTGCAACTGCAGGGTCGAGTGCGCGAACTCGCTCTCTTCAATTTGGGCTTGGACAGTAAGCTGCGAGGCTGCGACCTTGTCAGCCTGAAAGTCAGGGACGTCTGCCACGGAGAGCAAGTTGCCCCACGGGCAACGGTGATGCAGCACAAGACGCAGCGTCCGGTGCAGTTCGAGCTGACGCCTGGAACCCGCGAGGCCGTGCAGGCCTGGATCCGGCGCACCGGACTGCGATCGGACGACTTCCTGTTCCCGAGCCGAATGCACGACTCACCGCACCTCGGCACCAGGCAGTACGCCCGGATTCTTGGCGGCTGGGTCAGAGAGCTTGGACTAGATCCTGCCGACTACGGAACGCACTCGATGCGACGGACGAAGGCGACGCTGATCTACCGGCGAACGAGGAACCTCCGCGCGGTGCAGCTGCTGCTCGGCCACTCCAAGCTCGAGTCGACCGTCAGATATCTGGGCATCGATGTGGATGACGCCTTGGAGATCTCGGAGCAGACGGAAATCTGAGCGAGTGCCGATTGAGAGGCGCAGATCCGTCTTCCACGCTACGGCAGTGAAGCGGCTCGACGCGCCGCCGGATGGCTCGATCGCGGCGCATGGCAGTCATTCAGCGGGCCGCGTCGACTGACTGAAACCAGTGTGGAGCGGGCATTGAACGCAGTCATGCCCATGTCGACCGTGGCCGAGATCGATCCTTCGGAGCAATGCCTGTCCGGTGCCCTGTGCATGAGCCCCGAATGAAATCGGCATCGCACAGGGCAGGAACGGTCGAGTATTCAGCGCAACGCCTCAACCAGATCAAGCACCATCCGGTCCCCACCGAACTTCTCGACCCCATGCGTCAGCAGCGCATCCACAGCCTGCGCAATGCCATGGCTCGAAGACGACTGCTGGGCCATGTCGTTGTAGTACCCCAGGTCCTTCTTCGCATTCGCCATCGAGAACTTCAGCGAATCGGTGCTGCCGGTCAGCAGCTTGGGCTTGACGCGTTCCAGCGCCACGCCGTTGCCGCCACCCTTGGCGAGCACGTCGACGAACACGTCGGGCCTCACGCCGGCGCGTTCGGCGCAGGCGGCGGCTTCGCACAGCAGTGCCACTGTGCCCAGCGACACGAAGTTATGCAGCAGCTTCATCGCGTGGCCGGCGCCGATGCCGCCCACGTGCGTGACGTTCTCGGCGAAGCAGCGCAGGAGCGGCAGGCACGAGGCAAGCACTTGCTCGTCGCCGCCCACCAGCAGGTTCAGCCGGCCTTCGGCGGCTTCCTTCGCGGTGCGGGTCATGGGCGCGTCGATGAACTTGCCGCCCTTGGCGCTCACGGCTTCAGCCACCTTGGCGGTGGAGGCGGGCACTGCGGTGGAGCAGTCGATGACCACGGTGCCGGGGCGCAGCGTGGTGAGCGCGCCGTTGTCGCCCAGCATCACGGCCTCGACCTGCGGCGTGCCGGTCACGCACAGGATCAGCACGTCGACCTGCGCGGCCAGCGTTGCCACGTCCTTCACCGAAGTGGCGCCGGCCTTCAGCAGGCCGTCGATGGGCTGGTTGCCCGCGTGCTCCAGCACGGTGAGCTGATGGCCGTGCTTGACGATGTTGCTGGCGATGCCGTGGCCCATCAGGCCCACGCCGACGAGGCCGACCTTGCGCGGCGCTTGCTGCTGTTCAGTGGTTGTCATGTGTTGTCTTCATCCGTGCTTGATGGCGATGGTCTTGAGGGTCGTGAAGCCGAGCAGGGCCTCGAAGCCCTTCTCGCGGCCGAAGCCACTGGACTTCACGCCGCCGAATGGCAGTTCTACACCACCCGCCGCACCGTAATTGTTGACGAAGACCTGGCCGCAGTGCAGCTTGTGCGCCATGCGCAGCTGGCGCGCGCCATCGCGGGTCCACACGCCGGCCACCAGACCGAAGTCCGTCCCGTTGGCCAGGCGCACCGCCTCGGCCTCGTCGGCGAAAGGCGTCAGGGCCAGCACGGGGCCGAAGATTTCGCGCTGCGCGATGTCGCTCTCGTGCGGTACGTCGCGGAACAGCACAGCTTCCTGGTAGTAGCCGGTGGAAGACGCGTTGGGCGACACGGTGCCGCGCGCCGCCACCTTCAGGCCGGCGGCCTCGGCGGTCGCGACCATGTCACGCACCTGGCGGAACTGCTTTTCGTTGATGAGCGGACCCATGTCCAGGTCTTCGGCGGGCGTGCCCGCGCGCACTGCTGAGAAGCGCCTGGCGAGGCGCTGCACCACTTCTTCGTAGACCGACTGTTCCACCAGCACGCGGCTGCCCGCCGAGCAGGTCTGGCCGGCGTTCTGGATGATGGCGTTCAGCAGCACCGGCTCGGCCGCGTCGAGGTCGGCATCCGCGAACACGATCTGCGGCGACTTGCCACCCAGCTCCAGCGTCACCGGGCAATGGCGCTCGGCAGCGGCCAGGCCGACGCTGCGGCCGGTCATGGTCGAGCCGGTGAACGAGATGTGGTCGATGCCGGGGTGTGCGCACAGCGCCGCGCCGGCTTCCTTGCCGTAGCCGGTCACCACGTTGAGTGCGCCTGCCGGAAAGCCGACCTCGGTCGCGATCTCGGCCAGGCGCAGCAGCGACAGGCTCGCGTCTTCCGCTGGCTTCACCACGCAGGCGTTGCCCGCGGCGAGCGAGGCTCCCACGCTGCGGCCCGCGATCTGCATCGGGTAGTTCCAGGGAATGATGTGGCCCGTCACGCCGTGCGGCACGCGCACCGTCAGCACGGTGTAGCCGCGCTCGTAGGGCAGGGTGTCGCCGTGCAGCTTGTCGCAGGCGCCGGCGTAGTACTCCATGTAGCGGGCCAGCGCGGTGGCGTCGTTGCGCGCCACGCGCAGCGCCTTGCCGGTGTCGCGCGCCTCCAGTTGGGCCAGCTCCTCGTGGTGCTCCATGACGGCGGCGCCGAGCTTGGCGAGCAGGCGGCCGCGCTGCAGCGCGGTCATGCCGCCCCAGGGGCCGTCGAAGTTCTCGCCCATGGCCTGGCGTGCGGCGCGCACGGCGGTGTCCACGTCGGCGGCGGTGCCGCGCGCGATCTCGCCGAACTTGCTGCCATCGCTCGGGTCGATCACGTCGATGGTGGCGTTGCCTTCGGACTGCACGTGGCGTCCGTCGATGTAGTGGGCTGCTGCGTTCATGATGTCTTGTCTCCTGAAGGCCGGTCAGCGGGAAGTGTTGGGTTCCGGCCAGGGTTTCTGCGGTTCGCGGATCTGCTCGAAGGCGCGGCTGAATTGCAGCACGCCCAGGTCGTCGAAGCGGCGGCCGGCAATCTGCAGGCCAATCGGCAGGCCCTCGGCCGAGTAGCCGCAGTTGATCGAGGCAGCGGGCTGCTCCGACATGTTGTAGGGCACCGTGAAGCCGATGTGCTCCAGCGGAAGCATCGGGTCGTTGGTCGGCGATGCGTGGTCGGCCGGTGCGGGCATGTTGGGCGACACCGGCGAGATCACGAAGTCGTAGGCCTTGGTGGCCGCAATGGCCGCCGCCCGCGTCGCGATGAACTGGCTGTAGGCGTCGAAGATGTGCGCGCCCGAGAAGCCGGCCGCGCTCTCGGCCCATTCGCGGATGTACGGCAGGATCTTCGCGCGCACTTCGGGCGCCATCGCCTGGATGTCGATGCACGAGCGCATGCGCCAGAAGTGGTCCATGCCCTGCAGCATCTTCGGCGTCATGAAGGGCGGGATCTCTTCGATCACGGCGCCGGCGGCCTCGATGCGCTTGGCCGCGCGGCGCACGGCTTCGGCGATCTGCGGGTCGAGCGGCAGGCCGCAGCCCGCGTCCATGTGCAGCGCGACGCGCTTGCCCTTGATGAACGAAGGATCGACCTCGAAGGCCGTCCAGTCGAAGGCGGGCGGCGGCAGTTCCGAATAGTCGCGGTCGTCGGGCTGCGCGACCGAGGCCATCATCAGCGCCGAGTCGGCCACGGTGCGCGTCATCGGACCGGCGCAGCGGCCCATGTAGGGCGAGCTCAGCGGAATGCGCCCGAAGCTGGGCTTGAGCGTGTAGATGCCGCACCAGCTCGCCGGCAGGCGCAGCGAGCCACCGATGTCGGTGCCCACGTGCAGCGGGCCATAGCCAGCCGCGGCTGCGGCGCCGGCGCCCGCGCTCGAGCCGCCGGGCGTACGCGACAGGTCCCACGGGTTGCGCGAGAGTTCATGAAAGCTCGACAGTCCCGACGACAGCATGCCCAGGTCGGGCATGGTGGTCTTGGCGACCAGCACAGCGCCATCTTCCTTCAGGCGCGCGGCGGGCGGCGAGTCGTACGTCATCGGCACCAGCTCGTAGACGGCGGTGCCCAGCGGCATCGCATCGCCCTTGGTCGCGAGGTTGTCCTTGATGGTCACGGGCACGCCGTCGAGCGTGCCCAGCGGCTTGCCGGCCAGCCAGCGGGCTTCGGAGGCGCGGGCCTGCTCCAGCGCCAGCTCGGGGCGGAAGAGCCAGGTGGCGTGCAGCTCGGGCTCGTAGGCCGCGATGCGCTCGTTCACCGAGCGCGCCACTTCCACCGGTGAGAGTTCCTTGGCCGCGTAGGCGGCATGCAGCTCCTGCACGCCCAGGGCATAAAGCGGCTTCGATGTCGAGGTGCTCATCGCATCAGCCCCACGAGATTGCGGCCAGGTCGTTCACCACGATCGGCATGCTCGGCCACAGGCCCTTCACTTCCTTGCGCGCGATGGTCGGAAACACCGCCTGGTAGAGGAAGCCGTTGACCGCATCGGTCGCAAGCATGCGCTGGGCGTCGGCCAGCAGGTCGGCGCGGCGCTTCTTGTTCTCTTCGTTCTGGATGGTGACGAACAGGTCGCGGAACTTCTTCGAGTCGTAGCCCCAGTAGTAGTCGGGCTCGGTGTACTTCACCAGGTCGAAGGGCTCCACGTGCGCGACCATGGTCAGGTCGAAGTCGTGCGCGCCGCCGAAGGTGCCGCTGAGCCACTGCGCCCATTCGACGTTCTGGATCTTCACGTTGATGCCGATCTGCGCGAGCTGCGCGGCGATCACCTCGCCGCCCTGGCGGGCGTAGGAGGGCGGCGGCAGCTGCAGGCGCAGCTCCAGCGGCGTCTTCACGCCGGCCTCGGCCAGTAGCTTCTTGGCCTTCTCCACGTCGAAGGGGTTCATCGCGGTGGTGTCGATGAAGCCTGGCGCGCCCAGCGCATAGTGGCTGCCGATGGGCTTGCCGAATCCGTCGGCCGCGCCCTGGATGATCGCGTTGCGGTCGATGGCCGCCAGGATCGCACGGCGCACGCGCACGTCGTCCAACGGCTTCTTGCGGTTGTTGATGGTCAGGATCACCTTGCCGCGCGTGCCCACCTCGATCACCTGGAAGCGCGAGTTACCCTTGAACTGGCTCACCGAGCGCGTGCCCGCGCGCGGGAAGATGTCGATGTCGTTCGACAGCAGCGCGGCGGTCTGCGCGGCCGTGTCCGACATGAAGCGGAAGACGAACTTCTCGGTCTTCGCGAGGTTCGGGTCGCGATAGGTGGGCGACTTCACCAGCGTGCACGAGGCGCCGCGCTGCCAGGCGCTCAGCTTGTAGGGGCCGGTGCCCACGGGGGCGGTGGCGTTGGTCTCGGCGCTCTTGGGCTCCACGATGCAGGCGGTCGACTGGCCGAGCATGAAGGGCAGGTCGGGGTTCGACAGCGTGCTGTTGACGCCCACCGTGTACTCGTCGAGCACGACGGTGCCGATCTCGCTGAAGAAGCGCTTGTCCTTGTTGGTGCTCTTGGCGCTGCCCGCGCGGTCGAAGGAGAACTTCACCGTGTTCGCGTTGAACGGCTGCCCGTTCTCGAAGCGCACGCCCTTGCGCAGCTTGAAGACGAAGGTCTTCATGTCGGGCGAGGAGGACCAGCTCTCCGACAGCATCGGCGTGACGCTGCCGTCGGCGTTCACCTTGGTGAGCGTCTCGAAGATGTTGTATTGCGTGATCTCCGCGATGGCCGATGCCGCGCCGCTGGTCGGGTCCAGGCCCGGCGGTTCGAGCGGCATGCCGATCGTCAGCGTGTTCTTGCCGGCCTGCGCGCGGGCCTGGGGCAGGAAGACACCCGGGATCGCCGCGGCCATGGCGGAAGTCATGAGTGTGCGTCGCTTCAACATTCGATAGTTCCTGGAGGTGAGGGTGAAAGGGCGGGGAAAGAGGGCTCGTCCCGGCTAGCGCGATGGCGTGTGCAGGACGGCGGAAAGCAGGGTGCGCGTGTACTCGTGCTGCGCGTGCTCGAACAGGTCGGCCGGGCGGCTGCGTTCGACGATGCGGCCCTTGAAGACCACGCAGACCTCGTCGCAAAGGTGGTTGACCACCGCGAGGTCGTGGCTGATGAGCAGGTAGCTGATGCCGAACTGCTGCTGCAGGTCCTGCATGAGGTTGAGTACCTGCGCCTGCACCGAGACATCCAATGCACTGACTGGCTCGTCGGCCACGATGAGCTTGGGGCGCGTGATGAGAGCGCGCGCGATGGCGATGCGCTGGCGCTGTCCACCCGAGAACTCGTGCGGGTACTTGTCCATGTCGGTGGTGCGCAGGCCCACGGCGGCAAGGGTCTCGGCGGCGCGTTCGCGCTGCTCGGCACGCGTGGTGGCAGCGAGCGCTTCGAGCGGCTCGGCGACGATGCGCGCGACCGTCTGGCGCGGATCGAGCGAGCCGTACGGGTCCTGGAACACCATCTGGAAGTCGCGGCGTGCCACGCGCAGCTCTTCCTTGGAAAGCGCGTGCAGGTTGCGACCTTCGAGCGACACTGTGCCCGAGGTCGGCGTATCGAGGGCCATCACCAAGCGCGCGATGGTCGACTTGCCCGAGCCCGATTCACCGACGATGCCTACGCTCTGGCCGGCCTGCACTTCGAAGCTCACGCCGTTGAGCGCCTTCACGGTCGGCGGCGGGCCGAAGAGCTTTTCGCGCGGCAGCGCGTAGTGGCGATAGAGGTTGTTCACTGCCAGCAGGGGCTGGCGGGCGTTAGCAGCGGGCTGGCTCATGCGGTGGCGGTCCTGGCGGTGGATGCGGCGATTTCTCCGAGCCGCAGGCAGCGCACCACGTGATCGTTGGGCAGCAGCGTCTCGCGCGGGCGCGTGCTCTGGCACAGGTCGATGCTGTGGGCGCAGCGGCCGGCGAAGGCGCAGCCGCGCGGCATGTCGACCAGCTCCGGCACGCTGCCGCGGATGGTCGGCAGCCGGCCCGCGCGCACCGCGCCGAGGGCGGGGCGCGCCGCGAACAGGCCGCGGGTGTAGGGATGGGCGCGTCCGGCGAACACCGCGTCGGTCGGGCCGCTTTCCACCGCGCTGCCGCCGTACATCACGAGCATGCGCTTCACGCTGTTGGAGATCACGCCGAGGTCGTGCGAGATCAGTATCAGTGCCATGCCCATTTCCTTGACCAGGCCCTGGATCAGGTCGAGCACCTGCTTCTGGATGGTCACGTCGAGCGCGGTCGTCGGTTCGTCGGCAATCAGCAGGTCGGGGCCGCAGGCGAGCGCCATCGCGATGCCGATGCGCTGGCGCTGGCCGCCGGAGAACTGGTGCGGGTACGCATCGAGCCGCGAGGCCGCGTCGGGAATGCCCACGCGGTCGAGCAGGTTCAGCGCTTCCTTGCGGGCCTGCTCCTTGGTCAGGCCGCGATGCAGCCGCAGCGGCTCGCCGACCTGGCGTGCGATGGTGTGCACCGGGTTCAGCGCCGTCATCGGCTCCTGGAAGATCATGCCGATGCGGTTGCCGCGGATCTCGCACATCTTCTTTTCGGGCAGCCCGACGAGCTCCTGCCCGTCGAGCTTGATGCTGCCCGAAACCTTGGCGGTGGAGGGCAGCAGGCCCATCAGCGACATCACCGTGATCGACTTGCCGCAGCCCGACTCGCCGACGATGCCCAGCGTTTCGCCGCGCTCCAGCGAGAAGGAAATGCCGCGCACGGCCTGCGCCGGCCCGCGTTGGGTCTGCAGGCCGATCTGGAGGTTGTTGACTTCGAGGAGTGGCATGGTCAGTGGATCGGGATCGGGCGGCCGAACGCAGAAGGAAGACAAAAGCTACGCAGAAGTCGCAGAAGTCGCAGAAGGGAATCAGGAAAATTGTTTATGGATTTCTTTCGCGACCTTCGCGAAACCTTCGCGCCCTCTGCGTACTGGTACCCGCATTTGAAGTGCTCGTTCATCGACCACCTCTTCACCGTGCACGCGCAAGACGAGGATCGAGCAGGTCGCGCAGGCCGTCGCCGAGCATGTTCAGGCCGAGCACCGCGAGCGCGATCGCCATGCCGGGGAAGACGGCCAGCAGCGGCTGCTGGAACATGAGGGTCTGGGCTTCGCTGAGCATGCGGCCCCACGAGGGTTGCGGCGGCTGCGTGCCCAGGCCCAGGTAGGAGAGGGCGGCTTCCGCGAGGATGGCGATGGCGAAGCGAATGGTGATCTGGACGATCAGCACGGCCGAGATGTTCGGCAGCACGTGCTGCATCGTGATCGCGAAGCTGCCCTTGCCGCAGGCGCGCGCGGCGGCGACGTACTCGCGCGACCAGATCGCGTTGGCCGATGCACGCGTGATGCGCGCGAAGGTCGGGATGTTGTAGATGCCGATGGCCACGATGGCATTCACGATGCCTGCGCCGAACACGGCCGTCATCATGATGGCCGAGAGAATGGCGGGAAACGCCAGCGTGAAGTCGGACAGCCGCATCACCGCCTCTTCGACCCAACCGCGCTTGGCGGCCGCGAGCAGGCCGAGTGCCGTGCCGACTACGAGGCCGATGCCCACCGCGATCACACCGACCAGGATGGATGCGCGCGCGCCGACGAGCAGCAGCGAGGCCACGTCGCGGCCGAACGCATCGGTGCCGAGCCAGTGCGAACCGGACGGCGCCTGCAGCTTGTTCGCCATGTCCATGCCGTAGGGCGAGTAGGGCGTCCACACATAGGAGATCAACGCGGCGAGCACCAGCAGTGCGGCCAGCGCACCCCCGATGCAGAAGCTGCGATGCCGCAGTGCGCGGCGCCAGAAGCCGGGGGCCTTCAGTGCCACGCCGGAGGGGGCGGCGGGCAGCGCGGCGGAGGTTGGATTGACGGCGCTCATATGTCGCTGGCCTTGATGCGCGGGTCGATGACGGCATAGAGCACGTCGACCACGAAGTTCACGATGACCACCATGGCCGCCAGCAGCATCACGCAGTTGCGCACCACGATCAGGTCGCGGTTGCTGATGGCCTGGAAGATCAGCCGCCCCAGGCCGGGAAGATAGAACACGTTCTCCACCACGATGGTGCCGGCCAAGAGCTCCGAGAACTGCATGCCCATGACCGTGATGACGGGGATCATCGCGTTGCGCAGCACATGAGTCCAAAGCACCA
>Ga0102595_100327_pt1 | contig 37452 bp, 44 predicted proteins | sample Araplaol_mTSA_r2_2_FD_76864 | JGI IMG/M metagenome (GOLD analysis project Ga0102595, IMG submission 76864) | Arabidopsis root microbial communities from North Carolina, USA - plate scrape MF_Col_mTSA_r2 (SPADES assembly) (version 2) | ecosystem: Host-associated > Plants > Roots > Endosphere... | reverse complement strand
ACATGCTCGCCCTCCAGCCGCAGGTAGCGCTCCCAGCTGGCGCGCTCGTCCACGCCCTGGGCGAGCGCACGCATGAAGGCGAAATGGCCGCGGTGGAGCTTGCGCGGAGGGACCTTCTTCACGGGGATGGCGCAGCTACGGAGCCCGGTCGGCTCCTCCAGAACTTCCACCAGCGGCGCGGCTCGGTCTCCGGCGGTCGCGGCAACTGCTGGGCTCGGCTGACACGAACGCGCTGGCGCCACTCGACTTCCAACGCATGGGCGACGCCATAAGCCCGCGTGTCCCCGCGCGCGGCACGCGCGCGCCACTCGCGGGACAGACGCTCGAGTTCGTCATCGTCCAGCGACGCCAATTCTTCACGGCTCGGCACGGGATGGCGGCTCATCGGCTCAGCCCCCTCCCCCGCCCTTGCGGATCGGCGTGCACGGCGCTGCCGGGATTCCAACCTCTTTGCCCCGGTCCAGGTTGGCCCGCGCCCTGCCGCCCGGGATGCACACCGGCGTCACTGGCGCGCCCACCAAGGACATCCTTCCTCGTGCTCACGACAACCCCCATTGCTTTGTATTCCTCGATGCTATCGGTCCACCGTCCCTGGGTCCTGCGAAATCATCCCGCCCCCTAGCGTGTTTTTGCCGCTGGACCAGATCCATTCCAGCCAAGGCCGGCATCATTCACATAATCATCAATGATAATTTGTGCTGTCGGGACGCGCAAACCAAAGAAGGCAGTCGCAGGTCCTTCGCTAAGTGGTTGATCTATAGGGATTTTTTGCGCACGATGGCCGAGCACCACGATCCGGTTCCCGCTGGACTTTGGCACGCTGTTGAGCGGTTGCCTTCGCTTTGCGCTGCAACTGGCTGTGCAACCTAAGGATTCCGCCATGCAAGGCTCAAGCCGGCATCCTCGCTCCCACCTTCTGTCCCGGCAGGCTGCGGTCGTCTGTATTGCTCAAGTCGATCCCAGCAGTCCTCGCGGCCCTGAGCACGTTTCTTGCGCGTGCATTTCGTTGACGCCAAGTCCTTGGATCGGAACTTGCCGGAACGATCACGGGCCCGCCATCTTGGACTGCGCATGAAGCCTGTGGTTGCCACGTCTTCGGCACCCCCTGATCGCGCTCGTCGTATGTGCAACTTTTTGGGATTTCAGCACGCGGCATTGTGGACATGGAGTGAGTGCAAACTTTCAACTGGTGATCAGTAATCCTTCAGATAAGAACCGGAGGATGGAGGTGTTTACAGGGAAGCTAGGGTGGAAACCTGGTTTCCACCGTCAGGGAGCATCCCGACGTGCGATTGCCACACGCATCAGAATCGTCCACCAGATCGTCCCACCGGGTCGCGAACCACGAAGCTGCCGGGACCGAGGGCGCCCTGTGCGCAGCGGTGGGTCGTCCAGCAGAAGCACATCCGGATCGGGCAGCCTCTCGCGCCCGATCGTTCGACACTTGGCCTTGAGTGCGCCCGATGGAACTGGGCTATAGGAAAAACAGTCTGGACGGGAAGATGCCGGGAGCCAGACACCGGCGGGGAAATCTGGGTCATGCCGAGCGCCGTCGCTGACCCGATTTCAGCCTGCCCCCTGCCCTGTCCGGCCACAGTGGGCACCATTTCCCAACGGTGCTCACGTGCCCGGCGGGGGGTCTCTGCTCAGCCGAGCAGCCGAACCTTTTGCAGAATCTCGGACATGGATTTCAGCAATGCCTCCGGCGCGAGTTCGGACACGGTGCCAGGCAGCAAGGTCAATTTGATGGTGCCGTCGGGCGCCCGCAGGCAGGAGCCCACTGTCTTGCCTTCGCTCTCGATGGCGAGCTTTTCCGGCTTTGCGCCCGCATCCAGTCCCAGCAGTCGCGCCACCACCGCAGCCGGCGCGAGCTTCAGGCCGCGCAGCTTCTCGGCGCGCTTCAGGACGCTGCGGCGGTCCTTGTCGAGTGCCGCATTGAGCTGTTCTGCGTGCCGGTGCTGCACCTCGAGGGGACTGCGGAAACACTCGATCACGGCCGATGGCAATTGCGCTACCATCAGCGCCTTGCGAACCCAGGTGTGGCTCCTGCCCACCTTCTCGGCCAGTTGGCGCTGGGTCGGGAACAGCTGCTCGTCCAGTGCTCGCTGGTACATCACGCCCTGCTCGTACGCGGAGAGATCCGAACGCTCCCGGTTCTCACGGTCCATCGCCGTGAACAACTCGATGTCGCCCAGCTCGTCGAGCCAGATCGCGGCCAGCACAGGGATGCCGAGATCCAGGCATGCGCGATGACGCCGGTGACCGAACACCAGCTCGTAGCGTCCCGGCTCATCCGCCAAGGCGCGCACCAGGATCGGCTGCACATTGCCGCCGGCCTGCTCGATGTCGGCCTTCAGCGCAGCGAACTCCGAGGTCTCGAACGACGTGGGATGGCGATTGGCCCAGCGCGAGGCGCGGATCGTCGTGGGGTCGAGCTTGCGCGTGGGCGTCGAGCCATCGTGCTGAAGCAACCGCTCGCGCAGGGCGGCGAGCTCTCCTTCCACGGCCTGCATCTGGCCGCGGAATGCGAGCATCTGACCTGGTCCCGTGCGCGGGGCGATGGCGCCTGTCTGGGCTGGTGGAAACCTGGTTTCCACCACGGGCGGGACAGCCACGCCGGGCAACACTGGGGGTGCCGGTATGTGAGCGACCGGCGCTGCGGCAGCAGGCACCGGTTCGGGGATCGACAGTCCTGCGGTCAAGGCTTCGAGGCGTTTGCGTGTACTAGCCATTGGAACCTCCTTGGCGGTGGAAACCTGGTTTCCAGGCGAAGCGCTCGGCGCCCGACTGACGGAATGCGAACGCCCCCTGGCATCGCGATCGCTGTGGAAACCAGGTTTCCACAAAGCACGTACGACGCCGCTCCCAGGCCTGGAAACCAGGTTTCCAGGCAGGACCGGCAGCGGAGAACAAACGACGCGAGATCCACCGCGCGCAGGAGCTTTCAGTCCTCCGCGAGAGACCGCCAGCCGGTTCGCCCGCCCCGTGAGTCAAGCGACGCGGTGCCGGTTGGCCCGTGGAAACCTGGTTTCCACCCAGCGTTTGCATGCCCTTCGAAAGAAGTGATGTCTTCCTCATTGCACCTGTGCCTTGTCCGACCAGCTGCTCACCACGGACTGCTCGACCAAGTCGACGAAGGCGTCATAGGCATCCGAAGCGCGCTTGTAGGTCTTGGCAGCGCCTTCGTACTTCTGCACGTCATAGACGGTTGCGAACTCGGCCGCCTTGTTGCTCGTCACGCTGGTCTTCGGGATTTCCACCGGCAGCGTGTATTCCCCATACGTGGCCTGGATCCACTGGCGCACGGCCGGCGTGGCCGGGTCGCTCGGGTCCACCCGGCTGAGCAGCACGTGGAGGAAGTCGAAGGCCTTGCCGGCCATGTCGCCGCCTTGCGCATCGAGGTTGGCGCCCAGGTCTGCGAGCAGCGACCAGAACTGCGCGGACGAGGCGAAGTCCAGGCCCGAGGGTGGCACCGGGACCACGATCCCGTTGGCCGCCCACAGCGCGTTGATGGTCACGTAGGACAGCGAAGGGGGCGTGTCGATGACGATCACGTCATAGAGATCGCGCACGCTTTCCAGGCCGGCGTTGAGCACATCCCAGAAACGCGCGCCCGGCTCCTGCATCTGCCGCGCCGGCAGTGCGAACTCGGCCGAGAAAAGGAAAGGGGCCGCAGCCACCAGGTCGAGCCCATCCCAGTAGGTCGAGCGGATCGCGTAGCGGATGTCGGACTGACTGCCATCGCACAGTGGTGCGATCGTCATGTCCTCGCTGATCTCCGCTTCGGGCAGCAGACCGTGCAGGGTCGTGAGCGACCCCTGCGGATCGGTGTCGATAGCCAGCACCCGGTGGCCGCGCAGGCTCAGTCCCTGCGCCAGAACCATGGCGGTCGTCGTTTTGGCGACGCCGCCCTTGAAGTTGCCCACCGCGATCGTGAATGCCTTTTTCCCAGCCGGGCGCATCTTGTCCGCGCGATAGGTCCGGGTCCAGCTGCGCAGCTCGCTGAGTTCGAAGTTGCGCTTGCCGCCGGCCGGCGTCAGCCGGCCACTGGGCAGATCTTCCTTAGTGATGCGGTAAGCCACATGCGCCTTGTCGACGCCGCACAAGGCTGCCAGCTGGGCGGTGGAGTAGATCGGCGCGACCTTGCGCGCTTCGGGCGCCAGCAGGCGGCCACGGATTTGCTCGACCATCGAGCCGGCACGCACGGCCAACGCCGCGATGCGCGGCATGTCGATGCGTGCGCGAGCAGGGGAGGGGGGCAAGGAAGAAGAGGGGGCGGACGTGGAAACCTGGTTTCCAGCACCGGCAGGGGCGGGCAATGCCATGAAGAATAGCCTTATTCGACAGAATTCAGCCATTCTATGGGATTCCGTCGAATGAACAAGATCCGCAAAGAACCCAGGCAATCGACCCTGTCAATTGTGAGAGGGTTTGGGGACCAAGGTGAGGTTCTTTGGGATTCTCCTTCAGGTGCAGGCGTCCGAGGCGAACAAAATCACCGTCGATCCACCAGTCACCCCTCCTTGCACCCGGCTTCAGCCGCGTTCCTGGGGCGAACCCATGCGTCCACGGTCCCTTTACGGCCCACATCGCTTGGCGCCCCCCAATCCACTCACGTCAAATCCCAACCGCTCACACGTCAAGCGCCTTCAAACCCCATCCGATCTCACATTTAATCCCAAAACCTCTCACACGAAATCCCAATCGTGCTCACATCAATGCATGCAAGTCCTTGTCAGCGTTCAGAAAATCGCTTCGTCAAATCTTCAATCCCTTCAAGTGTTTCTTTTCAAAGTCTCAAGAGGGTCCAGCGTGCGTTTGTAAATTGACCGATTCACAAAACAACGGCATGATGTGAAACTGCAGATATCTGAAAGAGGCCTCATGGAAGACGGCGAAGTTCCGCGACAGCCGCTCAAACCGCCGCCGGCCCCTGATGAACAAAGCGTTGCCAAGGCCAACGAGGCCATCGCGATCCGACCCAAGCGGGGCCGCCTCACGCTGCTGTCGCGCCGTATCTACAACGCGCTGCTCTACCACTCTCAACGCCAGGGCGTTGACGAACCCGTCTACAAGCTCGCCCTCAGTGAACTGATTGGCGATGCCCGTTTCAACTCCAACAACACGGAACTGCTGAAATCGCACCTGCGCGACATGCAGGCGACCACCATCGAATGGTCGACCAGCGGCACCGGCCTGAAGCGCTGGGTTTCCTCCCAGTTGCTCGGAACCGTCACCATCGAGGAACAGGGCAGGGGCCGGCCCTGCACCATCACCTGGCGCTATCCCGAGGAGATCCGCGAACGGCTGGTCAAGCCGCACCAGTACACCCGAGTGCTGCTGGAGATCAGCGGCCAGATGCGCAGCTACCCGGCTGCCGTTCTCTACGAGATCGGCGCACGCTACCTGAGTTCGCCGAGCCGGCTGTCCATGCGCGAGGACGTTCTGTGGTGGGCGGCCGTGCTCACTGGGCGCAGCGACATCACCGAGGTCGACTACCGCTTTCTCAAGCGCGATGTCATCAGCAAGGCACTGGCCGAGATCGATGCCCTGTGTGAGGACTTCAGCCTCGAGCTCATCGAACACAAGCAGGGGCGGCGCGTCGAGGAGATCCAGTTCCGCGTCCTGCCCAAGCTGCAGCAGCGCCTGGGCGCCGCAGACGATCCGAGCCGCAACGTGTTCGACCTCGAACTTGTCGGCAAGCTCATCGCGCTCGGCCTGAAGCAGGACGAAGCCCAGGATCTGTACGCGACCACGGACGAAGGGCAGTTGCGCGGCACCCTCGAGCACGTGGAGCAACGTCTTCGCAGCCAGGCGCTACCGGAACTCAAATCACCGGCGGCGTATTTCAAGGACGCGCTGAAGAAGGGATATGCAGGCGTGAAGGGGGCCATCGAAGTCTCCGAACCGGCATCCGCGCTTACGCTGACCCGGGGACGGGCCGCTGCGCCCAGCGGCGAGGACCGCATGCACCGCATCCGCGAGTTGTGGGAGAACGACCGCATGCAAAAGGCCAAGGCGCTCTATCTGGAGATGCCCGAGACCATGCAGGCCGAGATGCGGTCGCGCTTCGAAGCCGAACGGCTCGCACAGATCGCCGCACCCATTGCGCGGGCCTGGCGCCGCGACGGGCCAGCCAGCCGCATCGCGGCGACGACCTTCCATCGCTGGCTGGCACAGGTCACCTGGCCCGAGGAGCCCTCGGATCGTGTGCTGCTTGATTTCGCGCTGGCCCAGGGCGTCGCGGGAATGTAGGCCGCTTCGTCGCGCCGCATTGGTCAGGCCAACGCTTTAGCGCGACCCACCCGGGCCGCTGCCGGGCAGGAAGACCCGTGCCTCAGGCTCCAGATCGTGGTTCCCACACGCAGGAGTCTCTCGACGTTGATATCGTAGGAGCTGCCTTGCGTGTCTTCCCTCGCGATCAGCTCGGCGACGACGTCAAGCGCATCCGCTGGCGCGTACCCCAAACCCTCGCGCCCCATTTCAACGATGGTTGCCAAGATCTTTGTTCTGTCCATAGGAAAGGCCGACAGGGACGGTAAACGCTGCACCTTGGCCTCGGGTCCCTGATCTCGTACAGGCAAGCCCGTTGCGCTACGAGATCTCAGGGCGCGACGGCATCAGTCGTCGTCATACCCGTCGTAATCGTGGTAGTGGTAATGGTTGCTGTGATAGCTGTTGTGCTCGACGCGTAGCGAGGTGACCGGCGCTTGTGAGGCTGGTGCTATCGGTCGGTAGTAGACCGGAGGCACGGGACGCAGGAGAACCGGCGGAGGGTCGTACCAAGGCGCAGGCACGACATAGGCCGGCGCGGGCTCGTAGTAGATCGGCGCTGGTGCGAGGACGGCAGGCGCGGGTACGCTGATGCCGAAAGACCAGCTTACCCCCGCAGTCGCGAACGATGCGGCCATCAGCGCGGAGACAGGCACGATCACAGTGATCATGCGTTTCGCGAAGCCATTCAAGAACATGGATTACCTCCAACATTGGGAATTCAGCCCCCGGGGAGTCCTCGCAAGACGGACTCTGTGTGTCTGTTCCTGTCATGCGAGCCGCTAAGACCCAGGGGCATGGTTATGGCGTGCGTTGGTAGAGAAGCGGAGTGGGTTCGATCGAGATCCGGTGAAGATCGGCGATCGGTCCGGCGATGAATGAGAAGCCCGAGGGAGCTCACGGCCAGGGCGGCAGACCCAGCTCACCTGCAGGGGATTCCCGAATCCATTGGACGCGATCTTGCTCTCCGGTAGACGAATGCTTTCACGTCATAAATGGGTGCGGACGTTGTTTTGGGTATGTGTTACTACTGAGTGTTGATTTCCGTCCAGAAGTGACCCAGTGGGGGTGCGGACGAAAACTTGGACTACCAGGAGGTAGTTCTCGCCGATCATCGACTGCTTCGACGGAATGGTGGTCAGCTGGACCATTGGGACCAGCCCGGACGCTGATTTGGTCAACACGATGCTGGACGCAGCCATCGAGACGGTGGCGAACACAGCCGATCGGCCCGTGGTCCACTCCGACCGAGGAGGCCACTACCGCTGGCCGGACTGGCTATCAAGAATGAGCGACGCGAAGTTCGCCCGCTCGATGTCTCACAAGGCATGCTCACCTGATAACGCAGCTTGCGAAGGCTTCTTCGGTCGGCTCAAGAACGAGCTGTTCTATCCTCGAGACTGGAAGAACGCCACCATTGAGCAGCGCTCGACTCGTGCATCCGCTGGTACAACGAGAAGCGGATCAAGATCTCTCTTGGCGCTCTCAGCCCCATCGAATACAGGGTGAGCCTTGGACTTGCGGCATAAGCCAGTCCAAGTGTTTAGCCGCACCCCCGCCGGGTCAGGATTCCATGGATATCAACACTGACATCTCTGCGGATGCAGCAGTTCATGGATCAATTGCACGACAGCCGCGTCACATCAGGCGGACTTCTTTGCCATCAAGTGCAACCATAAAACCCCGCGAATCGTCGGAAATCTCAATGGGCACGCCCATGTGGTTCGCCGGGTCCATCTTTTTGCCGCGAGAGTCACCGAGCAGCGCCACGTCGCGCAGATAGTCTTTGTGCAGCAGTGGGCTGAGCACGAACTTCAGCGGATATGCGCGAGTCGCGCGCAGGTGATCCGACAGCTTCTCGCTCATGTCGTAGTAGAGAAGCAACGGCGAACTGGCCATGCGGATTGCGGACCTAGCGCGCCGTGCGAATGCCTCGGCCGGATGAGCCGCCGGAGCTGGAATCCGAAGTGGTTCCTGGGACGTTTTTGCATTCTTGGCTGCCCTCCGGGTAGCACTTGCCTGTCACCGGGTCATAGGCGATCGTGCCGCTGCGCGATGAGTTGGAGGCTCGCGAAGCCACTGGAGGAGCACTCGCTGCGGCAGTTGCCGTGTGCGCTTGCGGTATGCATTTGCGACCACCGGACTGCACGGCATTGCAAGCCCTCTCTGCGGCTGCGTATTGCTGTTCGCGCTGCTGACGTTCTGCCTCGATCTGCGCGGCAGTCACACCTGGCTCGGTGGGGCACTTTGCGGCAATCATGTCCAGCACGGCCTTCGTCATGAACATCACGGTCTCATTGGCTGCCGTGATGGACGCGTTGGGAGGAACTTTGGTCGCGACGACTGTCCGCTTCATGGATTCGCAGTCCATGTTGGCAACGCGCGTCCTGGTCGAGCGACTGCGGTTCTCGTCGTCATGACGCTGCTTGATCTCGACGGTCCTCGGATCATCTGGACCATACGTCTTCTCGCTCATGTACGCCATGCGGATATAGAGCCGCTGAGCTTCGGCCGGCTGCCCCAGCCTGGAGTAGGTCATCGCCAGATTTCCCAGGAGCGTGATCAGATTGGAGTGGTTCGGGCTAGCCCTGTAGTAGGTCTCCGCAACGTCGACTGCTCGTTGCAGGAATGGCAGCGCCTCCTGCGGCTGGCCTTGTTCGGCGTAGGTCAATCCTAGATCGTTGAGAACTTGGACAACTACAAAGGGATCAGGTGATTTCGTACGGTCAAGAATAGACAGGGCGCGAGTCAATAGCGGGATGGTCGCGGGCTTCTGATTCTGCGCGCGATAGGCCTGGGCCAATCGATAGAGCGCGTGTGCTGTTCGTTGCTCGTCTGGGCCGTAAAGCCGCTCCGCACGGTCCAGATTCTTTTGGGCTGTTTCGATTGTCGACTCGGCAGGAGAAGAATCCGCCGCAGACGCGTTCGTCACTATCGCCAGTGCGGCCAGCAGCAGCGCGGCCCTGAAATGAGCGCGTGCGGCGCCTGAAAAAAGTGCCAATCGCATGATGACCTCCTCATTCCAATTGCTATACCCCTCGCAGGAGTGTCAGAGATGTTCAGGGCTCGAGAAGTCCTCTTCCTGGTGGATAGACAAACTACCCGGCTAGTGGTATGTCGGCGTGGGGCGTATGAGAGGTGGATCTCGAAATCGAGGATCTCGCGCTGAATGCGCCAGCCACTCTGTGCGCTCATCGTCCGGTTGGTGGGGCAGTCCGAATGTCGCCATCGCGCCCAGAGGAGACGCTCGGCGTGCTCTAAAGCGGTCTTTCGATTCGAAACGAACGGGCATGCGCTCAAGCTCTCAAGCTGCCTTGCGTTTGAGGATCTGCACCGATGATTTTGATCGGCCGAGTTGCCTTTCCCGGATCGGGTCTGCACATAGCTCTACTTTGGGCTGCGACGAGTTCTTCCGCTAAATGAGCATCGTCCTCACCGACCGGAAATCACCCCTTGAGCCTGCGCTTCGAGAGCCTCGCGCGTTCCGTGTAGGTATCCAACACGGCTACAGGCTGAGCGCGACGCCCAACACAGACGGCGCGGTGTCGTGCCAACGCTGTTTGCGAAGCTTCCGTCTTCACTGCCGCGAGCTTGATGCCCGTTACGCACAGCCATCCAGATCGCGCTCTTGGCGCTTAGTCCTGAGAGCCGCCGCACAGCTCCATTTCAACTAGGCAAGCGGCGCGATAGATACAGCGTTTCCGAAGCGTGATGCGTAGGGAATACCCCAGCGTAGCGCCAGCTCGGAAGTTCTTGCGCCGTGCCATGGAACGCCGCACAATCAATAAAAAATGAAGGCTCATTCATTATTAAAGCGAGACAAATGCTGATCCACCCTCCCTCCGCCAGATTCCAGTTCAAGGCGCCGTGCTTGCGCCTGGCCGTTGCCATTGCATGCGGTGGCATGCACCTCCTGGCCAGTGCGCAATCCAGTGCACCCTCGTCCTCCGCACCTCCAATCGAGCCTGCTAGTGCGCCGAAGGCGATTGAATCGGTAAGCGTGACGGCCCAGCGCCGACGCGAACCGGCCAGAGAGGTCCCGCTGACCGCCGATGTCCTCAAAGGCGAAGACATGGAGCGCGGAGGCTATCAATCACTGAGCGATCTTGCTGCGCTGCTGCCTGGCATGAATCACAACCAGTCGGGTGGTGGCACTGGCGGAAGTCAGATCACGATGCGTGGCATCTCTACGGGCTCGCAAGTGGGAGCGACCGTGGGCATGTACGTAGACGACGTGCCGTTCGGGTCGAGTTCCGCCTATGCGGGTGGCGGTTCCAGTTCGCTGGACCTTGGCCTGTTCGATCTCGCCAGTGTCGAGTCCTTGCGCGGTCCGCAAGGCACGCTCTACGGCGCCGGCGCGATGGGAGGGCTGATCAAGTACGTGGCCGTTGAACCCGATCCGAGCTACTTCGGCGCACAAGCGACCGCGGAGACCTCGAGCACCAAGGGCGGAAAGAGCGGCCATGTGCTGCGCGGCATGCTGAATGTGCCACTGAGCGAGGGTGTCGCCGCACTGCGCGCTACGTTGTACCAACGCTCAGAGAGCGGATTCGTGCGCGACGTCAACCATGGCGGACGCTTGGTCGACGGCTCCAAAACAGATGGCGCTCGCCTCGCCTTGCTGCTCACACCTTCGAAGGACGTGACGCTGCGCCTGACCGCGTTGAGTCAGAACCAGCGGCGCGACGGCGCTTCGACGGAAGATGTAGATATCGCCTCGGGGCGGCCCGTGGATGGACCACTGACCAAGCGACTGCTTCTGAGCGAGCCTTCCGAAGTGCGCAACGATCTCGTCTCGGCCGCCCTCAAGGTCGACCTCAAGTGGGCCACTCTCGATTCGATCACGGGGTGGCAACGCACGTCGAGCGTCGGGAGGGTGGACTCCTCCGCGCTCTACAGTCCGCTGCTGGCGCCGACCGGCATCGTCAATTCCGCGTATGGCATGGATTACACCTTCAACAACAGGAAGGTGACGCAGGAGGTGCGATTGACATCGCCGCGCAGTCGCCAGTTCGAATGGCTTGCGGGCATGTTTTATACGAACGAGTCCGGCTCCAAGACGCAGAACCTTCGGCCTTTCAATGCCTTCCAGCTGCCGGAGAATCCGGTGTTGGCTGATGCCAGGTTTCCGTCGACATTTCGTGAAACAGCGATTTTCGGAACCGGCACTTACTACCTGACACCTGAAGCCGACGTCACCCTGGGCGTGCGTCGCAGTCGCAACAGCCAGCACCTGGACCAGCGCTTCAGCGGCATCTTCGCCCCCGCGCCGCAGCCGGCGTCCCAGTCTTCTGAAGGCGTGACCACCTGGTTGCTGACGGGCCGCTGGCGTCCGGCCGAGCGGCAGGCGGTGTACGTCCGCGCGGCAAGCGGCTATCGCCCGGGCGGGCCGCTTCCGCTGGTCATCAATCCGCTGGACGGAACCGCGCTCAACAACTCCTCGTTCAGGTCCGACAGCCTTTGGAGCTACGAGGTGGGATGGAAAGGCGACATCGTGCCGGGCCGCCTCACGACAGAAGTGGCGCTCTACCAGATCGACTGGAAAGACATGCAGGTCTTCACGTCCAGCGCCGGGTTCTCCGGGATCGGCAACGCTGGACGGGCTCGCTCGCGCGGTATCGAATGGACGCTGCGTGCCGCGCCGACAGACTCGTTGCGCCTGGCAACCGCGCTCAGCGCGATTGACGCGAAGCTTGTGGACGACAGCCGTGACCTCGGGGGTAAGGCGGGCGAGAGGCTGCCGAACACGGCTCGGCTTTCGCTCGCGCTGCAGGCGGACTACGACTTCAGGCTTGGCGGCAACCCTGCCTACCTCGGTGCGACGCTGCGCTACACCGGCGACCGCTGGAACAGCTTCAAGGAGGCGCCCGGCATTCCCGCCTATCGGATGCCCGCGTACACCGCCATCGATCTGCGCGGCGGTGTGCAGATCGGCAAGGCCAACATCGGGCTGTTTGTGCGCAACCTGACCAACCGTCGGGGCCAGACGGCGGCCGACACCACCCTGAGCACCGCCGGTGGACCGGCCCGCGTCAATCTGATCGCACCGCGCACCATCGGCCTTCAGCTCAGCATGGACTTCTCCTGAGGAGGGGCGCAAGCCATGCAAATTCAAGCCTTCGCGGAGGACATCCGCTTTCGGCAGCCGCTGGTCATCGCAGGCCGCGTGCTACCCGGGCAGTCGGTGCTGTGCATCGAGGTGCGTCATGGGCGTCATGTGGCACATGCCGAAGCGGCTGGTGTCTTCTATCGTGGGGAGTGTGGCCCGCGCATGAGACAAGAGGTGGAGGCAATCGGCGAGCGACTGCCGAACGACTTGCTCGGTGCTTGGCGTGAGGTGCAGAAGATGCCGCCTGGCGGCGCTCGCAACGCGCTCGACTGGGCGCTGTGGCAACTCGTGGCAGCGGAACGTGGCGAGCCCGCCTATCGCATGGCGTTCCTGCAAGCGGTGAAACCTCGGATGACGATGGTGACGCTGGGTGTCGACGAGCCACACAGGATGGCTCAGGCGGCGTTGGCCTATCCGATGGCAAAGGCACTCAAGCTCAAGCTGGATGGCAGCGCGGCGGATGCCGAACGTGTGGCCGCTGTTCGCCTGGAAAGGCCCGATGTCCGCCTGTCGGTCGATGCGAACGAGGGGTGGACGATGCCGCATCTCGAGTGGATGATGGCTGCGCTGCTGGCGAATCAGGTCGAACTGATCGAACAGCCGCTTCCCGCGACGGACGACGATGCATTGAAGGGGTGCGGTTGCCGCATTCCGCTCGCCGCCGACGAGTCGTTGCAGACGATCGACGATCTGGAGCGCGTTGCGCAGATGTACCAGGTGGTCAACATCAAGCTCGACAAGTGCGGAGGTCTGAGTGCTGCGCTGACGCTTGCACACGAAGCGCGTCAGCGCGGACTGCAGGTGATGATCGGGTGCATGGGTGGGCGTTCCCGGGCGATCCTGCCCGCGTTCATCGCAGCGCAGTGGGCCGATCTGGTCGATCTCGATGCGCCCTTGCTCATGGCGTCTGACACGGCCCCATCCGCAACCTATGCGGACGGACTCATCGCTTTCGAGGATGCTGCATTCATGCCGTTGGCAGACGAGCAGCCGGCATCGGTCAGCGCTTTACTCTCACCGGTGCGCCATGCAGAAGCCTGATCAGCAGCCGGGCGGCCTTCATCTTGGCTTCGGTGTTGGTCGGTACGCCGATCAGCATCTGTGCCTGCGCCGAAACGAGCAAGGAAAGGATGGATTCTCCGACGGCGAGCATTTCGCTTTCCTCGAGATGGTTCGCGTCCTTCCCGATGCGCACCACCGTCTCCAGCAAGGCGCGGCGCAGATTCTTGAAGTTCTTCGAGACGACCGCCTGAACATCCGGGTTGCGCCGCGTGATCGCCGCGATTTCCAGCGCCGTACGGGCGACCTGGTTCGTCGCGTCGGGCCGCTCCTGAAGCTTGAGCGACGACTCCACGAGTCCCAGAAGCTCACCGGCACTGCTGCATGCCTCGAATGGCGCGGCGTTGACCTCCGCAGCTTCGATGAGTTGCAGCAGGACGTCTTCCTTGGAGCGGAAGTGGACGTAGATGGACCCGACCGACAACCCGGCCTGGGTACTGACATCGTTCATTGAGGCTTCGGCAACCCCCTTGCGCTCGAAGACGACGCGGGCGGCGGCAAGGATCTGCTGCCGCACCGCGGCCATGTGGCTTTCGTCTCTCTTGGGCATGTTCTGGAAAATTTAAATGATTGTTCGTTCATTTTAGGATTGGAAAACACATAATGACCGCGACCCCTATCGAAAAGCTGGAGGCTGTGCTCTCCAATCTCCATCGCAACGACGCACCGGGCCTGATCGCCAGTGTCGAGCAGCGCGGCAAGACCTTGCTGCGCCGCGGCTATGGCCTGGCAAGTCTCGACTCCGGCATGGTCAACACGCCGTCCACGAAGATGCGCATCGGCTCGACGACCAAGCACTTCGCCTGTGCTCTGGCATTGCTGCTTCGCGACGAAGGCGCGCTGTCGATCGACGAGCCGGTCGGCCGCTGGCTGCCGGAGTTGCCGGCGAGCCAGGGTGCCCGTACGTTGCGTCAGTTCATGAACCACACGGGCGGGACGCGTGACTACCTCGATCTCTCGCTGTTCTCGAACGGGCTGACCATCGTGCCCAGCGAAGGCGCATTCGAGTACCAGTGTCGGCAGCACGAGGAGAATTTCGAGCCCGGCGAGCAGTTCATCTACAACAACGGCGGCTACCGAATGCTCTCCATGGTGCTGGAGCGGGTGTTGGGCGTACCGCTGGCGCAGGGGCTGCGCGAACGCCTGTTCGAGCCGCTGTCGATGCACGACACGTTCCTGTGGGCGACCGATCTGGACCCGTTGCTCGGCAGTGCCACCTCGCACGTCGCAAAGCCCGACGGTGGATTCTCGAAAGGCATCTTCCCGGCGGTGATCCTGGGGGAGGGCGGGATCGCCTCGACGCTCGACGACATGCAGCGTTGGTTGACCCATCTCGTATCGCCCAGGATCTGGCCGCAGTCCCTGTCCGACGAGATGCTGGCGCCAGCCGAGCTGAACAACGGCTTTCTGAATCCGTACGGCTTCGGCCTCGTCCGGGAGAAATGGCGGGGCGTCGACATCTTCCATCATGCGGGTGGCGTGGTGGGGGGCACCTGCCAGATGCTCGCCGCGCCGGCGCACGGCGTTCAGATCGTCGTCATGAGCAATCGCAGCGATGTCGCGGCCACCGAGGTCGCCCAGAAGCTGTTCGTTGCCCTGCTGGAAGATGTGCTCGAACCCGCGGAGGCACCGGCAAACCCTGAGCTGGTCGAGGCGCTGGGCGGCGACTATTACTGCGCCTCCAATGGGCGACATTTCTCCGTCTCCCGGAATGGCGATGCGCTGTTCCTGCACAGCTTCGGCCTGCCGCTGCCGCTCACCCAGGTCGAGTCGGGTACGCTGCGCGTGAACCTGCTTTCGGTCATCGTGCTCAGTGTCGATATCGTTCGCGACGAATATGGAGACGTCACGGCGATTGACGTGACTGAGCAGGGCCGACGCTACCGCTGCGAGCGCGTTGACGCCTCGCACGGGGTCGACAGTGCGGTGACGCGCTTCGCCGGCAGATGGCACAGCGAAGAACTCGGCGGTGACATCGTCATCGGCGAAGGGCGGCCCGAGTCGATGCGTGTGGCAGGTTTGTACGGGCGCAGCACTTACAAGCTCAAGCCGCTGCTCGCGAACACTTGCCTGATGGTGAGCGAGGACCCTGTCATCCCCATGCACGGGACGCTGCGCCTGATTACCGGGGAGGACGGGCGTCGCGAACTGCTGCTCGACACGGCACGGACCCGTCAGTTGCGCTTCACCGGAGACGCTGCTCATGGCTGATGTTCGCGCGCCTTCGCGGGGAGCCGTCGCGGGCTTCGGCGCCGGGGCGTTCGGGTCCACCTTGAGCTCGGGCGTGGTGCCGCTGCTCTTTCTCTTCTATCTGACTGAGTTTGCGAAGGTTCCACCGGCAATCGCGGGTGTCCTGCTCGCCGTCCCGAAGCTTGCAGACCTGCTGTTCGACCCCTGGATCGGGCGTCGGACGGACAGTGCCGCGCGCGCCATGGGAAGCAGGAGCCGGCTCATTGCGATCCATGCGCTTGCGCTGCCGGTCCTGTTGTTGCTGCTGTTCCTGCCCGTGGCATCGCTTCCGCTGTCTCTCCGCCTTGCGCTGCTGGGAGTCCTCCTGGTCGTGCAATCGTTGATGCTCACGGTGTTCACCGTGGCGCACACGGCCATTGCGAGCGACATGTGCGACGGCATGCAAGAGCGCAGCACGTTGATGTCGTCCCGGGCGCTCGGGCAGACGATTGCGGGGCTGCTCGTCACCGTGCTGGCGCCGCAGATCGTCGCTCGCTTCAGTGCATTCCATGGCGGCTATCTCGGCATGGCGGCTGTGCTCGCAGTCGGGGCTTTCGTTGCACTTTCCATCTGCTGGCTGGTGGTGCGTCGAGTGCCGCTGCGCACTGGCGTCGAAAGCAAGGGGGCGCCGTCGTTGCCGAAGGCGTTGCGTGCGACGCTGCGCAACAAGGCTTTCTATGGCGTTGCTCTGATCCTCGTCCTGCTCGGCACCAGTTCGACAGCGCTGTTCAGTGCATTGCCGTATGCCAACAAGCACCTGCTCCAAGCGGGACCCGAGAACCTTTCCGTCCTGCTCACGCCCATCTTCCTTGCACTCCTGCTGGGCGTCACGGCGGCGCCATGGCTCGCGCGTCGTGTGCGGCCGACCGCCATCCTCGGTGGTGCGTTATGTCTGGCCTTGCTGGGCGTCGGCTGGCTCACCGCGGGTCCTCGCACCATGCCTTCGATGGTGGCCGGTGGAGCGCTGTTCGGTCTGGCTTGCGGTGGCTTGACCGTCTTGATCAGCACGCTGGCGATGGAAACGGCCACGCGCTCCTCCACGCAGGGTGAGAGCCTGGGTCTGTACCTGGGCATCCTGTTTTCGGCCGAGAAGCTGGGTCAGTCGCTTGGCGGCATCGTCGTCGGGTTTGGCTTGGACTGGGTAGGGCCCTTGGATGCGGGAATCGCTCAGCTCTCGCTTGATCGTTTGGCCTCTCTGTGGGTGGTCGCACCTGCATCGGTTCTTGTGATCGCGCTTTTCACGATGGCTCCGCTCGCAAAACGCTTGAGCGCACTTTGATCCACGCAGGTTTTCTCATGAAGATATTCACATCGGCATTGGTCACCGAGACCAACACGTTCTCCACATTTCCGACCACGCTTGCCTCGTTCGAGGAGCTGGGCATCATCCGCGGACTTGCGCCGTCCCAGGCGCTGGGCGATGTCGGTCCGATCGTGGAGCAGTGGCGTCGCGCCGCCGGCCGCTACGGCGACGAGGTTCACGAAGGGGTCTATGCCACTGCCCAGCCGGCCGGGCGCGTGGAGGCGCAGGCGTATGCGCAGCTGCGCGGCGAGATCCTGGCTGCGGCGAAGGCCGCCATGCCGTTGGACATGGTCCTGCTCTTTCTCCACGGCGCCATGGCGGCCGAAGGTGAGGACGATTGCGAGGGCGACCTGATTAGAGCCCTTCGTGATCTCGTGGGGCCCCGGTGCGTGATCGGCGTGGAGCTGGATCCCCACTGCCATATGAGTGCGGCGATGACCCAGCATGCGGACGCCATCATCCTGATGCGCGAGTATCCGCATGTCGACTACGAGGAAAGAGCCGTCGAGCTTTTCGACGTGTGCCGCGCCGCTGCAACCGGTGCGACGCGTCCTGTGATGGCGGTGGTCGATTGTCGGATGGTGGGCTTTTATCCCACAACGTCCCAGCCGATGCGCGGGCTGGTGGACCGGCTGCGTGAGGTCGAGGCACGCCCCGGTGTCCTGTCCGCGAGTCTGGTGCATGGTTTCCCCTGGGGCGACGTGAGTGACGCAGGCACGAAGGTCCTTGTGGTGGCGGACGGTGACGAGGCTCTTGCCACAGCAGTGGCGACCGAGCTCGCCCAGGCGTTCTACCGGATGCGCCGCACGATGCTGCCACATCTGGAGACGGTCAACGAAGCCCTCGAGGGGTTCGATCCCGGCTGCGGCGTGCCGCGCATCCTGGCGGATGCGGGAGACAACCCGGGTGGCGGGGCGCCAGGCGATCACGCCGTGCTGCTCGCGGCGCTCGTCCAGCGCACCGACCTGCGCAGCGTCGTGGGCATGGTGTGCGACCCGCAGGCCGTGCAAGCATGCTTCGGGGCGGGCATCGATGCCCCACTGCGGCTGTGCGTGGGAGGCAAGGCCGGTGAAGCAGCGGGCGGCTCATTGGAGATCAATGTCACTGTTCGAGGTCTTGCCCAGGAACACTCGCAGTCCGTCGGCAACATCGTCGATCCGCTAGGCCGCGCGGCCTGGGTGAGATGCGGAACCACCGACATCGTGTTGTGCAGCCGGCGGCAGCAGACCTTGTCGCCTACCGCCTTTACCGGCCTGGGGGTGCCACTTCACGAGGCGCAGGTCATCTCGGTGAAATCGAGTCACCACTACTACGCCGAGTTCTCGAAGCTCTCCACTGACTGCCATGTCATCGAGACCGGTGCGGCGCTGTCGATGGACTTCGCTCGCTTGCCCTACCAGCACCGGGATATCCACTTCTTCCCCGCCATCGACAACCCGGCACCTCATCTCGCATGACGACTTTCTTTTCACAAGTGGCAGGCGGTCGCGTCGAGTCGCCCAGCGGGGCGCTGATGATGGTCGACGGACAGGCACTTCTGTGCTTCGGCGGCTCGAGCTATCTGGGCCTGGGCGGAGCCCCCGAACTGCTGGACGCCGGATGTGCCGCCCTGCGGCAGTTTGGTGCCAGCACGCACCTCGCGCGCCACTACGGCTTCAGCGCGGGCGCGAACCAGGAGGCCGAAGCCGAGGCGTGCCGCTTCTTCGATGTCGACGACGCGATGTATTTCGGCACCGGCTATCTGTTCGGCATCATCGCGCTGGCGGGCCTTGCGCCCGACTGCGACGCCATCTACCTCGACGAGTGCGCTCACTACAGCCTGCGCGACGGCGCCCACGCGACGAGGAAGCCGGTACATCTGTTCAAGCATCGCGACGCTGACGACCTGGCGCGTCACCTTGAGCGCACCTTGGGTCCGGGCGAGCGACCGCTCGTCGCCACCGATGGCATGTTTCCCACGTTCGGCGTCATCGCACCGCTGCAAGCCTATGCGAGGGCCATTGCTTCCCGCTGCGGCTGGCTGGTGGTCGACGAGTCGCACGCCTTCGGCACGCTGGGCCCGCTTGGACGCGGCGCTGTGGAGGCCGCCGGCCTTTCGTTCGAGCGCATTGTGGCGGGTGGATCGACCGCCAAGGCCTTCGGCGCCCATGGCGGGTTGGCACTGGGCTCGGCGCGAACCATTGCGTCGCTGTGGCGCACCCCGGCGGCGCGCGGTGCCGTCCTGGGGTGCTCGGCAGGCGCGGCCATGACGGCGCAGAGCCTGCGCCACATCCGCCAGCATCCCGAAATCCTGCTGCGGCTGCGCGACAACGCCCGTGCGCTCAAGGACGGATTGCGCGAGCTCGGCCTGCAGGTGGACGACAGCGATGGTCCCGTCGCCACCTTCGTTCATGGCGATGCGCAGGAAATGCAGCGCATCCAGGCCGCTCTGTTCGGCCGCGGCATCTTCATCGCCTACTCCACCTATGTGGGTGCCGGCCCCGAGGGCGTGCTCAGGTGCGCCACCTTTGCCGATCACACGCCGCAACACATCGACCGGCTGCTGACAACGCTGCGCAGCCTGCTGTAGGCGGGCGGACGCAACACACCCCGTGCCCGATGCACGGGTCTCTTTCGCCAGCTTCACCAACGACTTCGCCTGCGTCATCCGCGGGCATGCAAGAGGAACCAGATGAGCATCGCCGTCACGCAACTCCCGTTTTCCAAGATCCGCAGCGCGAACGGGTTGATTTTTCTCTCGGGCGAACTGCCCATTGCCGAACAAGGCCCCATGCCCGAGGGAATCGCAGCCCAGACCGATCTGACGCTGCAGCGCATCGAGGCATCGCTCGGCAGCATAGGCCTGGGCCTGGCGGATGTGGTGCAGGTCACTGTCCATCTGGCGCGGGCGGAAGACTTTGCAGAGTTCAACGCAGCGTACCGTCGGCACTTCCGCGCCCCTCTGCCGACACGTACCACCGTCGTTGCGCAGCTCTTGCTGGCGCCTGCCGGCATCGAGATCTCCGTCGTGGCCGCGATGCCCGCGCAATCCTGAGGGCGGAATCCAGATGGCACACGACATTGTGGTGCTTGGGGCCGGCATGGTCGGCACCTGCACCGCGCTCGAACTGACGCTGCGTGGCCATGCCGTGACGCTTGTCGATCGGCGGCCGCCCGGGCGCGAGACGTCCTTTGGCAATGCGGGCGTCATCCAGCGCGAAGCGGTCGAGCCCTATGCCTTTCCGCGCGATGTGCGCGCCATCCTCGCCGCAGCTGTCGGTCGCGGGCTGGACATCCACTATCAGGCGGCGGGCCTGTTCGGAGCCTTGCCGCAATTGATGCGCTACTGGTGGCATTCGGCGCCGCAGCGGCACCGACGCATTGGCCGGGCATATGCCGGCCTGATTGCCCATGTCACGCAAGAGCACGGGCGCTACATGGCGCTTGCAGGTGCGCAGGATCTGGTACGACGCGAAGGACTGCGCCTGATGTACCGCAGCGGGCCTGCAATGGAAGCTGCGGCCGCGCACGCGCAGCAGTTGCACCGCGACCATGGGATCGGCCTGGATCTGCTCGATGCACGCGCCCTTGCTGCGGCCGAGCCTGCTTTTCGCATCCCCATGGCGGGTGCGGTGCACTGGCTGGATTCTTGGAGCGTGATTGATCCCGGCGCGCTGGTCGAACGGTACGAGAGCGCGTTTCGGCACCGTGGTGGCCGATTCGCCAGAGGTGACGCGAGCAGCTTGCGTGAGCGCGCTGGCGGCTGGGAGGTGCGTCTCGACGAAGGCCTCGTGCAGGCGCGTCATGCCGTGGTGGCATTGGGACCCTGGTCCAGCGCACTGACGCGGCGCATGGGCTATCGGTTGCCACTGTTCATCAAGCGGGGCTACCACCGGCACTACGTAGGCGGCGACGGTGTCAACGTTCCGACGCTGGACGCGGAGCGCGGCTATGTGATGTCTTCGCAACGGCGTGGCCTGCGCATCACCACTGGTGCGGAGATTGCGCGCATCGATGCTCCCTCCACGCCACGCCAGCTCGCCGGCGCGGAGACCGAGGTGCGCAAGCTGCTGAACCTCGGGCTGCCGGTCGAGGCGCAGCCGTGGCTCGGAAGTCGGCCTTGCTGTGCCGACATGAAACCGGTCATCGGTCGCGCGCAGCGCCACAAGGGCCTGTGGTTCAACTTCGGGCACGGTCACCACGGCTTCACGTTGGGGCCGGCCAGCGCGCGGCTCCTGGCAGATCTGATCGAAGGTGGCACGCCTTACACGGAGGCGACGGCGTTTTCGCCCTCGAGGTTTCCATGCTAGTCGCGGCGCACCCCGACGACTTCATTCGTCGCCCCGCGCGGGGAGAAGGCGAGTCCGCAGTACATGAATGTCGTACGCCAGCCCTGGCAGCGCCTGGAGGATATCGAATGGATTTCAATGAGAATCGCCAACCCATGGGGTGGCTGGTCGGCTTCGGCATCGTGGTGCTGTTGCACCTGCTGCTGGGATGGGCGCTTGTCAGCGGATTGGCGCGGCAGGTCGTGGACGTGATCAAGTCCCCGGTGGAAGTCAGCATCGTCGACGAGATCAAGCCGCCCCCGCCACCACCTCCGCCGCCTCCGCAGGAGCCTCCCAAGCGTCCGCCGCCGGTACGCAAGGCCGCGCTGCCGCCGAGCTATGTGCCGCCACCGGAGGTGAGCGTCGCGCCACTGCCGAATCCGGGACCCACGATCACTACCACGTCGGTGGCACCACCGCCCACACCCGTGGCCATCGCGCCTCCGGCGCCTGCGGTGCCGCGCCCCACCGGCACGCCAGCACGCATCGATGTGTCGTCTTGCGAGAAGCCGGAGTACCCGCGCGCCGCGTTGCGCGCCGAAGCCACCGGCACCACGCGGATCCGCTTCACGATCGACGCGACCGGTCGGGTCGCGAAAGCCGAGATCGACAAGCCTTCAGGGCCGACACGGGAGCACCGAACGATGGACGCAGCCGCAGTCGAAGTGCTGAGCAAGTGCCCGTTCCGACCGGGGACCGATGCCGAGGGCCATCCGGTCGGTGGCGCCGTCACCACTGTCGACTACGTGTGGAAGCTCGAGTGAGCCCTCCCAGTCCTGTTCACCCCACGCGCTGGCCGTACCGGCCACTTCTTGTTTTCAACGGAGAAAAATCCATGTCCCTGATCCAACTCATGCGCGCGGCCGTACTGGCCGTCGTTGCCACCGTCTCGATGGCGGCACCCCTGGCCGCCTTCGCGCAGGCTGACCCTGCACCGGCGGTGACACCGACGCCGGCGACGCCAGCGCCTGCCGCGGCCGAGAGTCCCACCGCAGCCGCTCACGCTGTCGAGAACCCTTACGGTCTCGGCGCGTTGTGGGCGCAGGGCGACTTCGTTGCCAAGGGGACATTGATGATCATGGTGATCATGAGCATCGGCAGCTGGTGCATCATCTTCACCAAGCTGTTCGAACAGCAGAAGCTGATGAATGCGGCCAATGCGGCTGGCAAGTCGTTCTGGAAGGCCGGCACGGTGCGCGCCGGTACCGACGCGCTGCACAGCGGCAGCGCCTTCCGCTACATCGCGGAGCAGGGCCTGACCGCAAGCGAGCATCACGAGGGCACGTTGGTCGAGCAGATCGACCTGCATACCTGGGTCACCATGAGCATCCAGCGCGCCGTGGACAAGGTCCAGAGTCGCCTGCAGGACGGCCTGGCGTTCCTGGCCACCGTCGGATCGACCGCACCCTTCGTCGGTCTCTTTGGCACGGTCTGGGGCATCTACCACGCACTGACCGCCATCGGCATCTCCGGCCAGGCATCCATCGACAAGGTGGCGGGCCCCGTGGGCGAGGCGCTCATCATGACGGCCATCGGCCTGGCGGTCGCGGTGCCTGCGGTGATGGGCTACAACTGGCTGATTCGTCGTAACAAGCGTGCGATGGAACGGGTCCGCAATTTCAGCGGCGACCTGCACAATGTCCTGATCGCCGGCAAGCGATGAACACATCTACACGGCGGCTGCGCCGCCTCTCGAAGGAGGGGCGCTTCGTTTGTCTGCCGGTCCTTTTCCCTGAAATGAGGACTCCATCATGGCGATGAACATTTCTGCCGGGGGCGATGATGAGGAGGCCCTGAACTCCAGCATCAACACGACACCGCTGGTTGATGTGATGCTCGTGTTGCTCATCATCTTCCTGATCACCATTCCGGTGGTCACGCAATCCATCAAGCTTGATCTGCCGAAGGAGAGGAACGTTCCGACGCAGACCAAGCCCGAGAACATTGTGCTGGCTGTCAGCCGTGGTGGCGACGTCTATTGGGGTGTGGAGCGCGTGCCCGATATCGAGACGCTGGTGAGTCGGTTGAAGACCTCTGCGGTCAAGGAGCCGCAACCAGAGGTGCATATCCGCGGCGATGCCGAGGTGCCGTACGAATCCGTCGGCCGCGTGGTCGTTGCCTGCCGGCGCGCGGGCATCCAGAAGGTCGGATTCATCACCGAGCCGCCGGCCGGTGTCGCCAGTCGCTAGGAGGAAAACATGGCAATGAATGTAGGCAGCGGTGGTGGCGACGACGATGTGATGGTCGATATCAACACCACGCCGCTGATCGACGTTATGCTGGTGCTCCTGATCATGTTCATCATCACGATCCCAATTCAGACCCATGCGGTCAAGATGAACATGCCGGCGCCAAGCACGGCTCAGTCACCGCCCAAGCCGCCCGAAGAGGTTCGTATCGATGTCGAAACCGACGGCACCGTCGGATGGAACGGTGAAGTCGTGCCGAGTCGCCCCGATCTGGAAAGACGGCTCGCGCAAGTCGCCGCCCAATCTGACCAGCCGGAGGTGCATCTGAGGCCCAGCAAGCTTGTGCCGTACAAGCATGTCGCAGGCGTGATGGCCAGCGCGCAACGCCTGGGCGTCACGAAGATCGGCATCGTCGGGAGCGAGCAGTTCACGAATTAAGGCGCGTCTGCGACTGCGGGAGCAGGTGGCTGGTCGATCTCGGGAGGTTCGTGTGGTCAAGAACGGGCGAGCAGCATCTTTGAGTAATGTGATGGCTTCGCTTGCCGACGACTGATACAGGCTGCGCCATTCGTAGTCCCATTTCACAGGTCGGCCGTCATTCTCCCAAGCCGCCAGTGCCTGTTGATTTCCATGGAATCCTGACCCGGCATTTCCATCGAATATTGACCCACCCTCTTTGTGAGCCTGGCGGCATCAATGGATTCGAGCGCTCCTTCGACTCGCTGACGGCGGAGTAGGCCATTTTTTCTGAATTGTTGAGGGGGTTGATCGTGCTACTTTGCGTTGCTCAGTGCTCGCCACCACCTCCTATTTCGTTGCCAAGCCTGCGCAGAGCCGGAGGTTTTCCGTGGCTGAGGGGCTTTTTACCTACGAAGGATTTTCGGGACTGTGGGCCTGCAGCATCTACGTGAACGCGACGCAAGCTGAGACGTTCCATGGATCGGCCGATATTTCTTTTCGCGGCAAGTTTGCTGCAAGGTTGTTCTTAGCGTGCCGAGATCGTCTCCCGTTGAGGGTGTCGCTTTGTCGAAGCAAAAGTGCCTCGGCTGGATCGCTCGCGCTGACGCTAAAAGGGTCATGGGCGGCCCTCCTGAGCTGCTTGGAAAGGCAACCCCTCGACAGGGCCACGCTCAAGAAAAAACCCACGCCAACGCGCCCGATCAGGAGCCAGAAGGCTGGGCGGCACGAAGGCGGCCGCGGGCAGCCCCGGGGGAGGAGGGAGAAAAGCGGCTGCCGAGAGCCACCGTATTGCGTAGCTGTGGAGACGCCCGTAGGACTGCGTCGCATCCATCATCCCCATGAAAGTGCAGCTGACTTACATTTGGTGGGCGATATCAGGAGGTGACAGTGCCGATGGACTTTCTTAGGCGGATTGAAGGAGAGAAGTTCCCGTTCGAGGTGACCGCCCCCAACGACATCCGCAACGCTGCAGTGTTGGTGGCCGCCGGGCTGATCGACGCCACCGTTCCTCATGAAGGGGATTCGCCGTTCGTGCCGGCGGTGGTTGCGCGGATCACTTGCAAAACGCGGAGTAGCTAAAGCCTCCGAGCCTGCATGCTTTAACAATTTGTCAAACGTACTCGAAGAAGCCCAGCGCAGAATATTCCACAGCACACCATTGGCGTGCGAAAGCACTGGAAAGCATATCGCGAACAACCGTTAAGCAGCGTTTTGGAAGTTTCCTCACATCTCATCACCACGGAGCGCAGCATGACCACTCCATCTGACATTATGAAGCTTGAGGCAGAGTTCTGGCAGTCAGTGGTGAATGGAGAGCCGGAGAAAGCCGCCGCGCTACTGACGGAACCGGCAGCCAATGTGGCGATGTTTGGGATCCATCACTTCACCCCTGACGAGTACATCAAGATGGCGAAAGAAGGCCCGGCGAAACTGACCGCTTTTACCTTCTCCAACGAGAAAGTCCTTTTTCCCAGCACGGAGGTGGCGGTGGCCACTTATGAGGTGTCGCAGAGTTTTGAAATGAATGGAAAGACCCAGCAAATGGTTTGTTTGGACACTACCACCTGGATTAAACGTGGAGGGAAATGGCTGGCCGTTGTTCATACAGAGACGGAAAAGCAGAACCAACTGCTCCCGCCAGCGTGAGCCTGAGGCGCAGGCTCGCGTGTTCGATCGAGCTGCAGCGCCTGTTGATCCCACATAGTCATTGTGCCCCGCAGCGCAATTCTTGCGTTAACGGCCGTCGGAGAATCCCTCGGACAACCCATCAAACGACGAAGAAACTACAGCATGCTAGTTACCGAAGTCAAAGGGATGAAGATTGCAGCACGATCGAGCGGAGATCCCTCCAAGCCCGCGGTGATCCTGCTGCATGGCTGGCCGCAATCAAGCCTCGCATTCGAGCATGTGTTGCCGGAGTTGGGCATCGACCAATTCGTGCTCGCCTTCGATCTACCGGGCATCGGTGATTCTGAGGGAACTCCGCTTTCTTCGGAAAAAACCGATATGGCCGCCGTCTTGCTCGATGCGGCCGCGCAATTGGGTGCAAGGGACACCATCATTGCTGGCTACGATGTGGGCGGAATGGTTGCCTACGCAGCAGCGCGCGATCACGCGCGGAGAATTAGCGGCGCCATGGTGATGAACACTGTGCTTCCGGGCATCGCGCCCTGGGATGCGGTGCTAGCTGATCCGCGTATTTTCCATTTCGCGCTGCACGCGATCCCTGCACTGCCGGAGACCTTGGTGGCCGGACGCCAGCGCGCGTATTTCGAATTCTTCTACAACGCTATGGCCGGTGACGCGTCGGCGATCACGCACGAGGCTCGGGAAGCCTATGCCAGGGCGTATGAGCGCCCGGAAGCGCTCACGGCGGGCTTCGACTGGTATCGCGCCATGACCAAAGATGCCAGCCATAACGCGCGCAGCAAGCGAATCGAGGTTCCGATGTTGTATGTGCGCGGTGACGCGGATGGGAAAACCCCCGACGACTATCTGCCCGCGATCCGTGAAAAGGGCGCCAGCAATATAAGCGGCAAGGTTATTCCTGGCGGAGAGTACGTGGCAGAAGAAGCGCCTGCGCAGTTGATCGCGGCCGTCCGCGAATTCCGCCAAACATGCGCAGTAGGCCGCTAAAGATACTTTCAGGCGAGCCGCTCATGGGCAAACTAGGGAAGGTCTGAACAACAGGCGAACGAGCGCGATTTGAGCGCGTGCGGGCTACAAGGGTTGAACAAATGCATGCTCGAATCGACCTTGAATGAGATTTCGGCGTCGTTCATGGCCCTCACGCCAGCTTCAGACGCACGACTCCCATCAATTGCCTTCGCGCCATCCACAGATTCGACAGCGCGAACAGGGTGAGCAGATGCGCGGTGTTCTTCTGCAGCCCACGGAAGCGCACCTTCACCAGCCCGAACTGGCGCTTGATCACTCGGAAGGGATGCTCGACCTTCGCGCGTATGCTGGCCTTTGCGTGTTCGCGCTGCTGTACTCGCGCCTTGGCTTTGCCCTCGGGCAGTTTGGCGATGTCGCTGGGCCGCGCGGCGATGTGCCACTTCACGTCACGCTCGACGCGGCCTTGCGCGCCGCGATAGCCCGAGTCGGCCCACACCTGAGTCTCCTTGCCATGCAGCAGATCGGCCACTTGCTCCACATCCGCTTCATTGGCCGGCGTCGTTGTGACCGTGTGCACCAGGCCGCTGTCGGCGTCCACGCCGATGTGCGCCTTCATCCCGAAGTGCCACTGATTGCCCTTCTTCGTCTGATGCATCTCGGGGTCGCGTTCGCCCTCGGCGTTCTTCGTCGAGCTGGGCGCCGCAATGATGGTCGCATCGACGATGCTGCCTCGCTTGAGCAGCAACCCCTTGCGCGACAGGTGCGCGTTGACCTGCTTGAAGATGTCCTCGGCCAGATCGGATTCCTCCAGCATGTGCCGGAAGTTCAGGATCGTCGTCTCGTCCGGAATCGGCTCGCTCAGGTTCAGCCCCGCGAAGTTGCGCAGCGAGGCGATCTCATACAGCGCTTCCTCCATCGCCGGGTCCGACAGCGCAAACCAGTTCTGCATCAGGTGCACCCGCAGCATCGCCTCCAGCGGGTACGGCCTGCGTCCGCGCCCGGCCACCGGGTAGTGCGGCTCGATGAGCTTCAGCAGCGCCTTCCACGGAACCACCTGCTCCATCTCTTCGAGGAACACCTCGCGCCGCGTCTTCTTCCTCTTGCCGGCGTACTCCGCGTCCGAAAAACTCAATTGGCTCATCGCGCAAGTTCCTTTGCGTCAGTCAACGCGCAGCGGCATGATCGGTGGACTTGTTCAGACGTTCCCTAGGCGCGAGAGCTAGCGCTGTCGCCTGCATGGTGCTGAACTTCGACGGACATCCCACTACAACCAGACAAACGACTGCTATCCGATGTAGTGGTCATTTACGGTGGCTGGAACTGATTGCTGCAAGGGGCCCGGGGCGTCAGCCTCGCCTCGGCTACAGTCAGCCAAAACCGGACATAGCAATGAACAGTCTCGCGCGTATCTGGGGCGACGTTTCAACTGAGCCTCTCACTCTTGAAGCTACAGGGCGATTGTTTCCTGATGTCTCGAAGTTCCGCGTGAGTCGGAACGGGTACAAGGCAGGTGCGAGATTTCCAAGCAGCCATCAAGCAGGTCGCATGTACGTCCTGTCAGGAGCGTGTCGGCTTCAGCAGGGCGACCTCGCGACCGAGCTCCAGGCCGGGATGTTTTACGACTTTCCGGCAGGCACCTTCGAGTTCACAGTCTGCGGAGAGGAGCCGGTCGAACTGGTCAATGTCTGGAAGTTCGCATTCGACGATACGGGTAAGCCGACCGGCACCGCCCCGCTGGAAGATTGACTTCGCACGTGCCCCTGCGAGTGCCCCATCGGCCAAGAGCGGAAATCTGGGAGCGCTTTCTAGGATCTTTTATCGATGAGGGAGAAAGATATGAGCTACTACACCCGCTTAGAACTGCAATGGGACGATGCCGACTACGCGCATGGAAGCCTCACGCCTCAACTGATCGCTGAAGCAGCCAAGAGCTTTGTTGTCGGTAATGGTTGGTCGCTGGATGTCCTCAAAGACCTGCTGGCGTCCGCCGAGGGAAAAGGGCTTGATCGCCCGGGCTACAACTCCATCCATGCCGAACTCTTAATAGCGATGCTTCGAGAAATTTCGCTGGCATTCCCATCGGTCACGTTCTTTGCACGCGGTGTTGGCGAAGAAATGTTTGACACATGGGCTCGTGACATTCGCGCTGGCGAAGTCCATCGGGAATTTGGTCCCTTTGAGCCTGCAGAGTAGTAGCTGCTCTCGGCCAGAAGCGGACTTTGAAGATGCCCTTATATCGTGTCACCGTAATCTGCATGGGATTAACGGAAGCTCAGCTCGTTGATGCGGTGTCTGACATGCTTTCGGAGTTCGCCGAGCGCCCTTGGCAGAAAGATGTAAGGTGCGAAGCAAAGGATGGTGTGCTGCGCCTATCTGCGCTGAATGACTTCGACAGCAATGGACAGGCGCTGCTTGACGAGTTCTGGGACACCGTCATCGCTTATGTTCATTTCGACGACAAGGTGAGCTTCGAGGTTGAAGAAGTATCGGTGCAGAACAATCTCGCTGACGATTAGGCAAAGCACGGCCAGAATCAGACCTTCGCCATGACGCCAGAAAATTACCCAATAGTTGGCAGCTTCAAGAACGAAACCGCTTTCGCTATGACGCTGTATCTTGAGATGGTCCCTGAAGAGGTAATCCTTGAGCCTGGCGATGAGGTGGAACTGCTTGCGCAACCTACTGACAACCTGCTGCCTCTCGACGTAGTACCCGTGGAGAGCGGGCTCCACATACACGCACACAAAGAGTGCGACCCGGATTGGCATGTCAGATTCAGGGGCAGAGTTATCAAGGTCGGCAATCCAACCCGTCTTTCTGATTACCGCTGAAGGCAACAGCTGAGATGCTTGCATCTAGACTGCCAGGCGACCGGCCAATGTCGACCAGAACCTGTCATTCACAATTGGGGAGCGACCTGCCCAAGCCTATTAGCAGCCTTCGCTGGGGGAAATCGTTGCGATCTCGTGGTCAGCCGTGATCACATCACGGGTGGGCGCGGCTTGCTCGCGAAGCGTCACGCATGTTCCGATAAGCAGTTGCCCCTCAGCCACCTTCTTTACCTCGGTGCCGTCAAGCAGTCGCACCGTGTACAAGCGCCACGGTGTAGCTATTGGTGTAGACGATGGTAGTGGGATCACGAATGCGATCGCCACATCGACTCGATGACGTTGGAGTGTCGCCTCATTCAAGGCGACAACCTCAAGAACACGACCTTTGCCAATCAACTTTGGGGGCACTGCCGTAGCGCAACCTGATACCAGGGCGGCCAACGGAACAACGGTAGCGAGTGTCTTCAAGTGCATGCTTGATTCCGAAGGGATTCCATTCGGAAATAGATACCAGTGACCGCGTTCAGTCCAGCCCTTGGGTTTGTTTCAGCTCTATGAGGGCGATATTTGGAGGAATGCTGTCAAGAGAACTAGCAAATTTGTGGTTGAAGGCGAGTGACCCGTATATATGCTCAGCACTTTTATGTTCGATGGTGTATCTGTAGAAAAGTGTCTTCCCAGGTTCAACACTGAAGTTAATTGCTGCTGGCCCGTAGCCTTTAACCTCCAGCGTGTGATTACCAGGTGCAAGGTCGCGCCTGAAGTACCCGCCGTTCTTCAGCACCGCAACCTGGACGCCATCGACAAGTACCGGCTGCCTTGATGCGCCAGCCGCAAATGCGGTCATCCGATAAACATAGATCGCGCCCTGGTTTGGATTCGGAGCCGAAGGTTCGGTGAACGCCGGCCCGTAGGCTCCACAAGCACCAAGCATCGGAGGCAAGGCTACGATCACTGCAAGGCGACCCAAGAGGGTGCGCAAGTCAGGTCGCTTGAGCATTTTTCCCATCTTCATTTTTTTAGTTGAGACATTATTGTTAGCAGGAAGTCTGACGGTGTGAAAGTTACCTGCAGTTCTGATCAAATTCAGCGCTCCACCCATCCACGAAGCGCAGCAATGTTATCCGACCTCCAACGCGCATGCCCAACCTGCTTGGTGACGGCGAACCGCTACGCTGCTGGTTTGGAGGACGACTTAGCATATGTCCATTCGGAAATTCAACGGACCAGGCCGAGCGTCGCAAGTGACTGCTATTGAGCGCGAGCTACTTCTGCTTTGGGCCCATATCAGACGTCTCACCTTTCCAATAGCGGACTCATCCTGCACACCGGCTATCGGCGGATGGAACGCACGAATGAATCGTGAAAGGCCCATCCTGGGTCGGCGGCAGTCTCAAATTCGAGCGAAACATTCGAAGCGTGAGACTGCGCGCTTCGGACAGCTTCGATGAAGTTGCTGGCAGACTCGGTGTAATAGACCCACGTGCGCCGGTTGTTGCCCGTCGATACGATGGCTAAAGTTGCCCTGTTCGGCGCCAAGCGCTCGATGGCGTCTTCCAACGTATCCATCGCCTCTCGTTCTGGAGTCGCAGGAAGCCCCTTGCTTCCGGTATACCGCCAGACTATTGAGACGCGTTCGGGCTGGCTTGATTTCTTGAAGTCCGAGGACAAGTGGTCGGCGAATCTGTGGACCACGACCCAGCCGTCTGAGGGTCTCGTCGCAGTTGCAGTGCTCCACATCTCCACCGGAGGCATAGCCGAAGCCGCGCATGAGATTACAAGCAGCGCAGTGCCAAGAAAACTTCTCATCTATGAATTTCCGCTTCTGGCCGGAGACGGCAGTTGGCAGAGTGGAAGCTCATACTCACTAAGCTCCAGAGGTCGGCTCGTACTTCTCACGCATCTCAAGATATGCCTTCTTGCAATGCTCGAAGTACGCCCTTTCGTCGTCCGCTATGCGTTCGGCCTCATGTCCAGAAATCACTGGGTCAGCAAGGTCTGTCTCGACGACGCGAATGCTCACCACATCCCCTGCCTGCAAATTGGCGCGCAACCACTCTAAGTGTTCGTCCGCAGCGCCATTCGCCCGTGCCGTCAGGCCTCCCAGACGCAGGTCAATATCGACGCTTCCATCATCACGCCGCGGCGCTGCCTCAGGCCCCAGCTTTCCTGTCAGGGAAAGGATGGCAGAGAGCACACACAGGTCGGTCGCGCCGCCTGTGACAGGCTCCCGCCCATTGATTGAGACTTTCAAAGCGTACATGGACAGATCCTCAAGGATTGGAGATGGGCGCTGACCGTCTGCTCCTGGCCGAATTGTGCCGGTGTTAGCGACCGTCTGGCTGTGGTGGACAGAACGCTCATTGAGCGCCGTCACCTCTCGTCGACCGCCACAAGCTCACCGCGGAAGTAAACCAACTGGCCGATGGAAAGCCCATGCGGCTTCTCCACTTCGACCAAGACGGCGCCGTGCTCGCTGCCGGCGTCACAACGAAAGGCCCATTTGTTCTCTACATCGGTGACGCGGGCGCGAACCTCGCACGATGGCGAGCCCAAGAGTGGTTGCTGGAACGTCAGGGCGTCGTGGGCCTCAATACCGGCAACGCACGCAACTAGCGAAATCTTGACCTCCATATTGCATGGTCCTATCCGCCAACAGGGAGCCTCTGAATCGTAGGAGCCGTCCTCAAATGCGCTTACCCAATACCTGCGAGCATCAGTGACAACCTCCAACAGTCGGTCGTGTGTTTCTCCCTCGACTCGGTCAATCGTTCCGAACAGTTTCACCTTGCTCAACTCCTCAACGACCTCCAAGCCTAGTGACTGGCAACTCGGCACCAAGGACCGCTCTTGGCCGACTGTAGCCGAAGGGAGCCTCGCACCACAGAGCCTTTTGCAGCCGCCGGTCACAGCCAGAAGCTGACGCTCAACGATTGCACTTAAAACTCGATAGGATGGAGTCGATCACGTTACCTGGCACGCAGATGAAATCGAAAGTTGGTATTGGGATCACGACGTACGAAGACATCTCGTCGCCTAGCTTCGCAGCGATCGTCTACGACGCATATCTAGCGACGTCTCCAAGAATCGTTCCGACACGCATTGACGTTTGGTCCAAGAAGCACGAGATCATGAACCGTGAAGCCTTCAGCGCACACTGGCTGACGGAGCTGGACTATCGTGTAACGGAAAATCGATCGAAATCGTCGGCGATCCTTGAGAAAGGGCAATTTCGCGTTGGGGCCAAGTGGCGGACAACGGGACGCCTCCCAGGACAAGGTGAGGTCACGTTCCGGCCCGAGCTTGACTCGTCTCGTGCCAATGGGGTTGTGATCAAGCACAAGTTCGACGCAGCCATCGATTGGGCCGGGTTGTTCGAGCGGCTTGTGGAGGCCATGCAACCTGCGTACGCAATGCTGCATGTCTTCTCTGAGGGGGACTCACGTCAAGCTGAGCTTGATCAGGTTGAAGCGTTTGATCGACCGTTTGCGGGAGAGGATTACTTTACGAAATGGAAGACTTCGCTCGGAACATGGCGCAAACCTGACAGTTGGCAACTGGAAGAGCGCAGACGGTATCGGTTTCTTCCCGACCTGTCTTGGTCAAATTTTCTTGGTCCGGAGTTTGATGGTCAATACAACCATGCTGAACTTTCATCTCGCGCTGAATCTGTCCGCCCCAGTGGTAGAGGCATCCTAGTTCAGGTTACCAGCGCTCTTGGCGATGTAGTCGACCGACATGAATGGTTCCGCGAGAAACGAAATTTGGTGAAAGGCGCATTTGCACCAGGATTCTTCCGTACTGAGTGACATCCAGTTTCGCCTGAGCTGGCTCCGTATCGCGCAGCACAAATGAGATGCCAACCACCTGCTTGTCGAAGACCGCTCTTGAGGTCATGGCAGCACTCCCCCCAAAGGATCGCATTTGGCCGACTGTGGCCGGTCGCACTGCCGTCGCGAAGAGGCCCCCAAAAGACGTTGGGCTGATCATCCAGCGCCCCGGCGGAGCGACACTTGGCCACCGATGCTCTCAAGGGAATGACACATCCCACTCGCATGGCTGTCATCAGCAAGAAACACCTCAAAGATTTCCCGGTCGGCGATTTTCTTCGACACGTTCTTCGCTTCTGCGCGGGACATGGGAGTGCTTAACTGTAGTGACCGCATGAACAGTCTTTCCACGTAGCCTCCCATGCCCGGAAACCATGCAGTGGGTTCGTCTCAGCCCGTGACCATCAACGTGCATGATTTTGAACGTATCCGCTTGGAAGTGGTCATTTGAAAGTCTGGTTGTGGCCGACTGTAGCCGGCCTGCGCGACTACAAGTCTCCTGCATCCTCTTCGAGTGCCCACTCCTTCATGTCCGGGACTACGCACTGGGCCACAAAGTCGAACACATCAGGATACGTCGCGACAACGATGTTCCAGGTTCTCGGGGAGTCCGTTGAGCCGTTGCTAAATACAGGGTGAAAGTACACAACCTTGTCGGTAGGCGCCCCGTTCTCAAGCTCCAATCCCGCAAAATCTTCGCGATCTTGACGTCGCGCGAACACAAAAACTTCGCCACGTTGGAGGTCTTCGCGGCGAAATGCGTTGGCAGCGAATTCCATCTCATCCGCATCTTGAATGAAATGCCACGGCGTGAAGTGAGTCAGATCGAGAGAAAGGAACCAACGAAGCGCGTTTGGCCAAGCAGATTCAATTTTTGAGCGTTCCATCGAGAGTCAACTTGCCTTGATTGTGGTGACTGACCGGTCTTGGCCGTGGGCGGCTATCGGCAGCTACATTCAGTAGGCCCATCGCGGGAGCCTGTCGTAGTCTTGGGATACACCGGCACCATCTGACCTTGCTTTGCTCGCGCCGCGCAATAGGTCTGACATTGCTCCTCTAAGCGCGAGCCAAGCCAGCCAACGCCATACGTGATCAGCACGCCCGCCACGCCAAAGACCACGCTAACGCCAAGCGCGATCCGTCCAGGCGAAATCGGGCGCTTCATTTGGACAAGGCTCATTTTGGCCGACGAGGTGAATGTCTGGTCGTGGCCGCACCCTGGCGTAGCGGTTGCATGGTACGGCGCCCGATGCAGTCCCCGGCATTGGTCGTAGGGCCTACTCGCTAGTGCAGGTCGGCGCCGGGGCCATTCCGTGCCGGTGCGCCCCAGCCATTGAGCCACGGTCGTGGACCGTGCTCATGCCCGTCGCACCTCAACCGACTCTGACACACCGTCGACGTGAAGCATGTACCGACCACCCTCCTGAACAACCTTTGCTTGGGGCATGTATGCGTAGTGATACAGGTACTTGTACTCAGCCTGAATCCACTTCTTTGGGGCTCCGCTAAAGAACTCGAAAACGGTGTCTCGGTTCTTGTAGCCGGTAAAGCTGCCTCTCAATTGACCTTCAATAATGACCATGTTGAAGTCCAAAGTGACGTCGGGTCCATTGTCAGCGAATTCTGGGCTTAGAGAGGCTGGCAATGCGCGCAGAGCCGATTCCGGCAGGACTGCGCCCCAACCCGACGTTTGACGAGCCCTATCAAGGGTCTACTTTGCGACAATCGCCGTAATAACAACAGCTCCGCTAACGTCGGGCAAAGCTCAAGAAATCACTATGGTCAACCGGTCAAGAATTGAAAAACGAAAGCCCAAGCCTGGCTCTGTGGATGTGAACGGTTTCGTCATTCCAAGATACATCGTTCACGGGGGGCCGGATGTTGCCCGGGCCAAGGGGCTCGACTTAAGCCAATGCCAATACATCGAGGACCCAGTTACCTCTGAGGAGCACCGCAGGAATCGCGAAGCAATGTTCGCGCGGTGGGAACAGGCCGGCGCCGAGCACATCTATCCATAGCCGCATGCTCACCTTGGACAGCCTCGGCCAATGACCACCCATGGCCGAATGTAGCCTCTCTCGGTTTGTCATGAGTACGTCACCCCCAACCTACTGGTCGTACTGCATTGATGCCCAGAAACCTATCATTTTTCAGAGGTTCTCCGACCCCCTGCCATCAATCGGCGCCATATACCTCTCCCAGAAGGCACAATGCGGCCATGCCAAATATCACATCAGCCCTGAAGGAAGAGATCGCACGCGTAGCCCGCAAGGAGGTGCGCGTGGAGATCGAAACGTTGAAGAAGCAAAGCGTTCAACACCGCAGCGCAATTGCGGCCCTTAGGCGTGAAATCGCTGCTTTGCAAAAAGCAGTGCGGCAACTGTCCAAGCTCGATTCGCGCAAGATGTCGACGGCCGAAGCGACGCCGTCCGACGAAGGCGGTCCACGTCGACGTTTCAGCGCGTCGCGTGTAGCGGCGCACCGCGCCAAACTGGGCTTGTCCGCCGCCGATTACGGGACGCTCGTCGGTGTCTCGGGTCAGACGATCTACCACTGGGAGCAAGGCAAAGCTCGCCCCCGGGCTGCCCAGCTCGAAAACCTCGCTGCCGTGCGAAGCCTTGGCCGTCCGGAAATTGCCGAGCGACTAGGCCACTAGCGCGACCGCGCGCATGGGTGATGGTGCAGAAGCCGCAACTGAGCCTTTCTTCCTGCTGGTTGAGGCGCGGCCTCAGTCTCGCTGAACTCGTTGACTCGCCGATCCGGTGACGCGGGTCATCGCGCAGACATCGAAGCGATCCGGCGTCCCGAGAAATTCCGGGCTGCTGCGCTCAGGGTGGCGATGGCAGGCAAGCCCGCCGTTGCCTTCAAGGTCGGGTGCTCAGAGGCGGGCGCTAAGGTGGCCGTCTCGCACGCCGGTGCGATGGCCGGCACGGACCGCATGTACGACGACCTGTTCCGCCAGACAGGTGTGATCCGCGCCCCGGCTTTTGGCGACCTTCTGGACTTCTCGGCCGCGCTCGCAACAAGGCGCGTTCTGCGGGGCCGGCGGATCGCCATCTTCACGTCGACGGCGGGGACGCGGGCACGCTTGTGTCCGACAGCCTGGGGATCCGAGGCCCCGGCGCCGACGAGCTCGCGGCAGTCGTGCTGCGCGCCTCGCAAAGCGGCGACCATACCTCGCTCGATCGCAATCCGATCGACGTTACCCTGGCGGGCGTGCGGCCCGATTTGCTGCGTGGGGTGATCCGGGCACTCCTGACAAGCGCAACCTACGATGTCCTGGTCATCGTAGGTTCGTCAGGCGTCAGTCGGCCCAAACTGATGGCCGGCGCGATCGAAGACTGCCTGCGGCTGTCCCACAAGCCGGTCTTGGCCTATTTTTGGCCTATGTCAGCTCGCATGCGCCTGAGGCCGCAACTCTGCTCAGGCAGCTTGGCGTGCCAGCCCTCGTTGCAGCGGAGAGCTGTACGGCCGCCATGGCCCTTGCTCGATGGGGTTCGCGGCCAGCCCAAGGCCGATGCAGGGGCAGGTCGACGCGATCGCCGCCTTCTCGCGCATGGCCGCGCAATGGGGTGACGACTGATCAAGGCCGAGATCAATTCGATCTTCGTGTTGGCGCAAGGGCAAGGGGGTTGCGCGGTGGATGGAGGCGCCGCGTTGCGCTGAGAAGCCCCGGGAGTGGCTATGCAGAACTGGAAGACAAAGGTCCGGATGCTCCGGTGCGCGTGCCGTGCTGGTACGGCCTGCCATTGCATGTCACGCAACAGCGGCATGCCGCCCCGGTCGGGGTGTGGGCATACGCGAGGGTCCTTGGATTGCACACGACGAAGGTGTTGCGGCAGCCCCTTGACATGCGAAACACTTTCACAGCCCGAGCACATCAACGAACCACGTTGCATCCGCCAACTTTCTGTCTGCCGCCATGCTGAAGTTCAGAGCCATCAATGCTATTGCCTGCGTTCTGGCGCTCTCTGGAAATCCCCTGGGCCTTGCCGTTGCCGGCTCCATCGGCTACCTGGGGCCGGCAGGGAGCTGGACGCACCAGGCTTGCCTGGACCTGTTCGGCGCCAGGGATCTCGTACCGTTGTCACGCGACGAGTTGTTCAGGGCCTATGCCGACGGAAAGATCGAGCGCGCCTGCGTCCCCGCCACGACCTCCGCGGTTGGCGCGACGCCTTACCTCGACGCGGTGATCGACTTGCCCGACGTGCGCATCGTCGCCGAGTACCCGAAGATGCTTGGAT
>Ga0102595_100324_pt1 | contig 37616 bp, 31 predicted proteins | sample Araplaol_mTSA_r2_2_FD_76864 | JGI IMG/M metagenome (GOLD analysis project Ga0102595, IMG submission 76864) | Arabidopsis root microbial communities from North Carolina, USA - plate scrape MF_Col_mTSA_r2 (SPADES assembly) (version 2) | ecosystem: Host-associated > Plants > Roots > Endosphere... | reverse complement strand
AAACACATCCACGTCGTTGATTGAGTCACAGCTTAAGTTGCCTTCGAATAGAATGCAACAATTGTATCGAGGCGGCGTTGCTTATTCGCGTACAAGGCAAAATCGCAGCCTATGGCAAACCCCAAAACACCTCAACTGGACAGCCGACAGCTCCAAATCGAGGACACCGACGCATCTCCGGCCTGCGTCATGACATTCAATGCCAACGACCCCAGCGGAGCCGGCGGGCTGACGGCGGATATCGCCTCCATCACCTCGGCCGGCGCGCATGCGCTGGCGGTTGTAACAGGCGCCTATGTGCGCGATACGGCCGAAATCTTCGACCACTTCGCCTTCGATGAAGAAGCTGTAACAGACCAGGCCCGCTCGGCGCTGGAAGACATGCCGGTGTCGGCCATCAAGGTCGGCTTTGTCGGCAGCCCCGAAAACATCTCCACCATCGCCGAAATCGCCTCGGATTATGCCGATGTGCCGCTGATCGCCTACATGCCCAACCTCTCCTGGTGGGAAGAAAGCGAGATCGACAGCTATCTGGACGCCTTTCGCGAGCTGATGCTGCCGCAAACCACGGTGTTGGTCGGCAACCACAGCAGCCTGTGGCGCTGGCTGCTGCCCGACTGGCCGGGCGAGCGCAATCCCACGGCCCGCGACATCGCCAAAGCCGCCGCCGACCTCGGCGTGCCCTACACACTGGTCACCGGCGTTCCCATGCCCGACCAGTTCATCGACAACGTGCTGGCCACGCCGCAGGCAGTGCTTTACAGCGAAAAATTCGAGCGCTTCGAGGCCGTGTTCGCCGGCGCCGGCGACACCCTGTCCGCCGCGCTCTCGGCCCTGCTGGCCAACGGCCACGACCTGCAGGCGGCCACCGCCGAAGCCCTGACCTTCCTGGACCACAGCCTGGACGCCGGTTTTCACCCCGGCATGGGCAATATCGTGCCGGACCGCCTGTTCTGGGCGCAGGCCGACGTTGACCCCGAAGACGACGAATCCGGGGAAGAAGCGGGCGATGCCAACGACGACGTCGAGCTGACGTCCAAACCCTCTCTTGACCTGCCCCCCAATGGAACCACAAAACACTAAGACCGCAACGCCCCAGGCCGCCTCCCGCAACGATGCCCTCTTTGAACGCGCCAAAAAGCTGATCCCCGGCGGGGTCAATTCCCCGGTCCGGGCCTTCAAGGCCGTGGGCGGCACGCCGCGCTTCGTGCAGCGCGCGCAGGGCGCCTACTTCTGGGATGCCGACGGCAAACGCTACATCGACTACATCGGTTCCTGGGGCCCCATGATCCTGGGCCACGGCCACCCGGCGGTGCTTGAGGCCGTGCAAAATGCCGCGCTGGAGGGCTTTTCCTACGGCGCGCCCACCGAGCGCGAGGTCGAGCTGGCCGAAGAAATCGTGCGGCTCGTGCCTTCGCTCGAAATGGTGCGGCTGGTCAGCTCGGGCACGGAAGCAGCCATGAGCGCCATCCGTCTGGCGCGCGGCGCCACCGGCCGCAGCAAGATCATCAAGTTCGAGGGCTGTTACCACGGCCATGCCGACGCCCTGCTGGTCAAGGCCGGCTCCGGCCTGGCCACCTTCGGCAACCCGACCAGCGCCGGCGTTCCACCCGAGGTGGTACAGCACACCCTGGTGCTCGAATACAACCACCTGGCGCAGCTCGAAGAGGCCTTTGCCTTGCACGGCAAGGACATCGCCTGCCTGATGATTGAACCCATCGCCGGCAACATGAACTTCGTGCGCGCCAGCCTGCCTTTCATGAAGCGCTGCCGCGAACTGTGCACACAGCATGGCGCGCTGCTGGTGTTCGACGAAGTCATGACCGGTTTTCGCGTGGCCCTGGGCGGCGCGCAAAGCGTCTACGCCCGCGGCATTCCCGGCTTCAAGCCCGACATGACGGTCATGGGCAAGGTCATAGGCGGCGGCATGCCGCTGGCGGCCTTTGGCGGCACCCGCGCCGTGATGGAGCAGCTTGCCCCCCTGGGCCCGGTCTACCAGGCCGGCACGCTCTCAGGCAACCCCGTCGCCACCGCCTGCGGCCTGGCAACGCTGCGCGAAATCGCCAAACCCGGTTTTTACGAAGCCTTGGGCGAACGCACCCGCAGCCTGGTTGCAGGCCTCACCCGGGCGGCCGCCAAGGCCGGCGTGCCGTTTTGCGGCGACAGCGAAGGCGGCATGTTCGGCTTTTTCCTGCTCGGGCAATTGCCGCAGAACTACGCCACGGTGATGACCACCGACGGGCCGTCGTTCAACCGCTTCTTTCATGCGATGCTCGACAGCGGGGTGTATTACGCGCCTGCGTTGTATGAGGCTGGGTTTGTCAGCTCGGCGCATACGGCCGCGGATATCGATGCCACGGTGGATGCGGCAGCGAAGTTTTTCGCCGCGGGCTGAGCCGGCTGCGCCGCTCCTGGCGGCGAAGCCGAGACCCGGATTGAAAGCCGGGTCTCCTCAAACTCAGTGACGGAAGTGCCTGACGCCCGTCAACACCATCACCACCTCGCGCTCATTCGCGGCGGCAATGACTTCATCATCCCGCATGCTGCCGCCGGGCTGGATCACGCAGGTTGCGCCGGCGTCCACCACCACGTCCAGGCCGTCGCGGAAGGGGAAAAAGGCGTCGCTCGCGACTGCCGAGCCCTGCAGGGTCAGGCCGCCGTTGGCGGCTTTGATGGAGGCGATGCGGGCCGAGTCGATGCGGCTCATCTGGCCGGCGCCCACGCCCAGGGTCATGCCGTCGGCGCAGAACACGATGGCGTTGGACTTGACGTATTTCGCGACCTTCCAGGCAAACAGCATGTCGTGCAGCTGTTCCTGTGTGGGCTGCAGCTTGCTGACGACCTTGAGGTCGCCTATGGCCAGCTCGTGGTTGTCGGCGGTCTGCATCAAGAGGCCCGAACCCACGCGCTTGACGTCCATCAGGTTGCGGCCCTGTTTCCAGGCGGTATCGCCGCCGGGCGGCAGGTCTATCTGCAGGATGCGCACATTGACCTTGCTCTTGAAGACTTCCAGCGCCTCGGGCGTGAAGGCGGGCGCCATCAGCACTTCGACGAACTGCTTTGAAATCTGCTGAGCGGCGCGCTCGTCGAGCGGGCAATTGAGGGCGATGATGCCGCCGAAGGCCGAGGTCGGGTCGGTCTTGAACGCCTTGCTGTAGGCCTCCAGGCCGTCCTTGCCCACGGCCACGCCGCAGGGGTTGGCGTGCTTGACGATCACGCAGGCAGCGCCGTCCTTGATGAGGTCGAAGCTCTTGACGCATTCCCAGGCGGCGTCGGCGTCGGCAATGTTGTTGTACGAAAGCTCCTTGCCCTGCAGCTGTTTGGCCGTGACCAGCGAGCCGGGCGCGGGATACAGGTCGCGGTACAGCGCCGCCTGCTGGTGCGAGTTTTCACCGTAGCGCAGGTCCTGCACCTTGATGAAGCGGCCGTTGGCCTGGCCGGGGAACATGCCGTGGCTGCCGTCGGCCTGGATGCCGGAGAGGTAGTCGCTGATGGCGCCGTCGTACTGGCTGATGCGGTTGAAGGCGGCCACCGACAGGGCGAACTTGGTCTTGTCGCTGAGCTTGCCGCCGGCTTTCAGTTCGGCGAGCACACCCGCGTACTGCGAAGCGTCGGTCAGCACGCCGACGTCCTTCCAGTTCTTGGCGGCGGAACGCACCATGGCCGGGCCGCCGATGTCGATGTTCTCGATCGCGTCTTCCAGCGTGCAGCCGGGTTTGGCCACGGTGGACTCAAAGGGGTAGAGGTTGACCACCAGCAGGTCTATGGTGTCTATGCCGTGGGTGGCCAGCGCCGCCATGTGCTCGGGCACGTCGCGCCGGGCCAGCAGCCCGCCGTGGATCTTGGGGTGCAGGGTCTTGACGCGGCCGTCCAGCATTTCCGGAAAACCGGTGTGGTCGGCCACCTCGGTCACCGGCAGGCCGGCGTCGGCCAGCAGCTTGGCCGTGCCGCCGGTGGACAGCAGCTTGATGCCCAGGGCGTGCAGCGCCTGCGCGAATTCGAGGATGCCGGTTTTGTCGGAAACGGAAATCAGTGCGTTCATGGTGGTGTTCTCAAAAGGGAGCCGGTTCGAAAGCCCGGAAAGGTCCGGGCGGCGGGGATTGTTATTTGATGAGCTTGTGCTCGACCAGCTTTTTGCGCAGGGTGTTGCGGTTCAGGCCCAACCATTCGGCGGCGCGCGACTGGTTTTGCTCTGCATGCTGCATGACGACCTCCAGGAGGGGCTTTTCCACCACCTTGACCATCATGTCGTACATGCCGTCGGGCTCAGTGCCGCGCAGGTCCTTGAAATAGCCTTCCAGACTGGTGCGTACGCACTCTTCGATGTGTTTCTTGCTCATGCAGCAGCTTCTTCCTGATTTTTATCTTTGTTCGCCCGTGCCTGCCCTGGCACGCCCTCTTCGACATCTTCCTCGGCCGCGGCAGCAGCGGCCGGAATCCGGTCCATCTGCGTGCCCAGCCCCTCAAAAAAACCGCTGACCGCGCGCAGCTGGGCCTCGCAGTTCTCCAGCAAATTCATGCGCGCGCGAAAGGCCTCGCCGCCGGGCAAGGACTTCACGTACCAGCCGATGTGCTTGCGCGCGGTGCGCACGCCGGTGAATTCACCATACAAATCGTAGTGGTCGCGCAAATGGTCGACCAGCAGGCGCTCCACCTCAGCCACCAAAGGCGGCGCAAGATGCGTGCCTGTAGCCAGGAAATGCGCTACCTCGCGGAAAATCCAGGGCCGGCCCTGGGCCGCGCGGCCAATCATCACGGCATCGGCGCCGGTGCGGGCCAGCACGTCGCGGGCTTTCTCGGGGCTGTTGATGTCGCCGTTGGCCACCACTGGAATGCGCAGGGCGGCCTTCACGGCGGCAATGGTGTCGTATTCGGCCGCGCCCTTGTAGCCCTGCTCGCGCGTGCGGCCGTGCACGGTGACCATTTGCACACCGGCGTTCTCGGCGGCGCGGGCAATTGCCAGCGCGTTTTTTTCGGCCTGGCACCAGCCGGTGCGCATCTTGAGGGTGACGGGAACACCCCGCGGCGCGCAGGCCGCGACGACGGCCTCCACGATCTGCAGCGCCAGGGTTTCGTCCTGCATCAGGGCCGAGCCGGCCCATTTGTTGCAGACCTTTTTGGCCGGGCAACCCATGTTGATGTCGATGATCTGGGCACCGCGGTCTATGTTGTAGGCGGCGGCTTCGGCCATCATCTGCGCGTCGGTGCCGGCGATCTGCACGGCGATGGGAGCGGCCTCGCCTTCATGGTTGGCGCGGCGCGAGGTCTTCAGGCTGTCCCACAAGTCCTTGCGCGAGGTCACCATCTCGCTGACGGCGTAGCCCGCGCCCAGCTTCTTGCTGAGCTGGCGGAACGGCCGGTCCGTCACGCCGGCCATGGGCGCGACAAACAGGTTGTTTGCCAAAGCGTAAGGGCCGATGTTCATGGGATGGAGGACGGGGGCTTGCTGAAAAAGGAGGCACGATTGTACCTGCCCAAAATTTCAGCAATTGAAATTTGCACACTGACTTGTAAGTGTCTTCCCGACAAACCGGGGCGCCCCACCCTGCCTATACTCGAATGCATATATGGAAGCCTGGATTCACCGCCTGATAGAAATTTTGGCCTTGCCCGAGTACGGACTGAGCACGGTCTTCGTGGTGTCTTTCATTTCGGCCACCTTGCTGCCGCTGGGTTCGGAGCCCGTGGTCTTCGGGCTCGTCAAACTCAATCCCGCCATGTTCTGGCCGGCGGTGCTGATCGCCACCGCGGGCAACACGCTGGGCGGCGCGCTCGATTGGTGGATGGGCTACGGCGCCCACAAGGTGGTGGACAAGTACAAACACTCCTCGCACCACGGCCGCGCGATACGCTGGCTGGAAAAGCTGGGGCCCAAGGCCTGCCTGCTGGCCTGGTTGCCGGTGGTGGGCGATCCGCTGTGCGCGGTCGCGGGCTGGCTCAAGTTTCCGTTCTGGCCTTGCCTGGCCTATATGGCGGTTGGAAAATTCGCGCGCTACTTCCTGATGACAGGCAGCCTGATCTGGGCATTTCCGGGCGTGGTGACCGGTTAGACAGCAGAAAGCTCAGAAGCGCTCGTGCGGCAGCAGATAGCGCCACTGGCCGGGCTGCAACTGGCTCATCGCCACTCGGCCTATGCGCAGCCGCTTCATGCCTTGCACCGTGAGGCCTACGCTCTCGCACATATAAGCGATCTGCCCCGGCACTTCGCCCTTGAGGGCAAAACGCAAGCGGGTTTCGCTTTGCCAGCTGACCTTGGCCGGCGGCAGCAGCGCGCCGTTGTAGGTGAAACCGTGGTCCACACGGTTGAGCCGCTCCAGCCCGCCGGCTTTGATGTCGCCGGCCACATCGACGACGACTTCATGCTCCATCACTCGGGCGTCTTCGCGCAGCTTGCGCGCCACGCGCCAGTCCTGCGTCAGCACCACCAGCCCGCTGGCCGGCGTGGCCAGAGGCGTCACCAGCTCCACCGACGAGAAATGTTTTTTGAGTGGGCGAATGCCGGAGCTGTCGCCGGGTGACTGCGTGGCAGGCGACAGCAACGCAGCCAGGGAAGCCGCGCCGCCGTCCTGGCTGGCCTCATGGCCCGCGGGTTTGTGCAGCAGCAAGGTCACGGGTGCCAGCGCCAGCAGGCTGGCATCCTTGGCCAGCACAATCTGCTGGTCGAGCACGCGGAACTGCGGCTCTTCAACGATGACGCCATCGACGCTGACCCAGCCGCCCTCGATGTACTGCTCGGCCTCGCGGCGCGAGCAGGACAGCATTTCGGCCAGGCGCTTGGCGAGGCGAACGGGTTCTGTCATTGCGGCGGTGCCGTCACGGCGTGAATCGGAAATCAGCCTTGCGCCGCCACCACGCCGATTTCAACGTGGTACTTGGCCGCCGCCAGGCGCGGGCTCATGACCGTGGCGCGCGCCGGCGTGGCGCCCGGCACCACCCAGGCTTCCCAGGCGCGGTTCATGTCACCGAAGCTATCCATGTCGGTCAGCCAGATGGTGGCGCTCAGCAGGCGCGACTTGTCGCTGCCGGCGGCCGCCAGCAGGCGGTCGATATTGGCCAGGATGCTGCGGGTCTGTTCATAGACGCCGGGGCCGGCGTCGTCGCCGGCCACCTGGCCCGCGAGGTAAACGGTTTTGTTGTGGATGACGGCCTGGGACATGCGGGGGCCGGTTTCGATGCGCTGGATGGACATGGTGTTCTCTTTCAAAGCGAGTGTTTAACGGGAACGGCTTGTTCAGCAAGCCGGTGACGGCGCCGCCGGGCGCCCGATTTCAAACAGCCCTGGCGCGGGCCGTCTTGTGCATTGTGGCGCGACTTGCACCACGCGGCCGGCCGTGGGGCTTTATCAAGCTGTGCGCTGCCGGTGCACGCCGGCAACTGCGCCGCTCAGCTGCTGAACAGGAAGTTCATCACGTCGCCATCCTTGACGACGTATTCCTTGCCTTCGCTGCGCATCTTGCCGGCATCCTTGGCGCCCTGCTCGCCCTTGTAGGCGATGTAGTCGGCAAACGCGATGGTCTGGGCGCGGATATAGCCTTTTTCGAAGTCGGTGTGGATCACGCCGGCCGCCTGCGGGCCGGTGTCGCCGACATGGATGGTCCAGGCGCGCACTTCCTTGACGCCCGCGGTGAAGTAGGTCTGCAGGCCCAGCAGCTTGTAGGCGGCCAGGATCAGGCGGTTCAGGCCCGGCTCGTCCTGTCCGATCTCGGCGAGGAACATTTTTTTGTCTTCCTCTTCCATGTCGGCCATTTCGGCCTCCATCTTGGCGCAGATCGCCACCACAGGCGCCTTCTGGGCTTCGGCGTAGGCCTTCAGGCGGTCCAGCAGCGGGTTGTTGTCAAAGCCGTCCTCGGCCACGTTGGCCACGAACATGGCGGGCTTGGCGGTGATCAGGAAGAACTGCTTGAGCAGCGGTAGCTCTTCCTTGCTGAAGTCAAGGGTACGCACCGGCTTGCCCTCATTGAGCGCGGCCTGGCATTTTTCGAGGATGACAACCAGCTTGGCGGACTCCTTGTCGCCCGAGCGCGCGACCTTGGTCACACGCTGCAGGGCTTTTTCGACGGCGGCCAGGTCGGCCAGGCAGAGTTCCGTCTGGATCACCTCGATGTCGGAGATCGGGTCCACCTTGCCCGCCACATGGATGACGTTGTCGTCCTCAAAGCAGCGCACCACATTGATGGTGGCATCGGTTTCCCGAATGTGGGCCAGGAATTTGTTGCCCAGGCCTTCGCCCGTGCTGGCGCCCGCCACCAGGCCGGCGATGTCCACAAACTCGACGATGGCCGGAACAATGCGTTCGGGCTTGACGATTTCCGCCAATTGGGCCAACCTCGGATCGGGCACTTCCACAATGCCGACATTCGGCTCTATGGTGCAAAAAGGGTAGTTCTCGGCCGCGATCCCCGCTTTGGTCAACGCATTAAAAAGGGTGGATTTTCCGACGTTAGGCAAGCCTACAATGCCGCACTTCAAACTCATGAGAAACCTTCAAAAACAGGCTGAGAAGTGTATTCGATGCGCGCTCGGCCGGGGTTGGGGTGTTTTGCGGCAGGCCTTCGCCACCCTTTTGCTGGGCGGGTCTTTGCTGCTGCAGGCCGGGCCGGCGCAGGCCCAGCCGGTCATGGCCCTGAACGACGCGACCCCGGTCATGGACGCGCGCACCAGCGGCCTCATGTGGATAGACGCCAGCGGCCAGGCCAGCATTGAGCAAGTCGCCGGCGGGGGCAAGGCGGGCGCGGCCTTCGTAACGCCGGCAGTGGACACCATTCATTCGCTGGGGCCCCAGGCGGCGCTGTGGCTGCATTACCGCTTTGCCAGGTCTTCCGGCTCGCACCAGGACTGGCTGCTGGCCTTTCCCCTGCCCTTGCTGGACCTGGCGACCGTGTACCAGCGCACCAGCGCAACGGGCACATGGACCTCCCAGACCGCCGGGGACACCCTGGCGGTCTCCAGCTGGCCCGAGCCCGGCCGCTACGGGCAGTTCGAGCTCAAGCTGCCGAACGACGGCGTGTATGACGTCTATGTGCGCATACAGCACCAGACAGAGGTCAGCATCCCGGTCCAGGTCAGCACGCGCAGCAGCCTGGCGCAGCGGCTTCAGCTGGAATACCTGGCCATCGGCGTGGTGTTCGGCGCGCTGGTACTGCTGATCGTCGCCTGCGCGGTCCAAAGCTGGGTCTACCGCGACAAGGCCTATGGCTGGTATGCCGTTTACGCGTCCATCATGGCGCTGGTGGTGGCGGCCTGGACCGGTGTGGCCGGCCACCTGCTGTGGAGCAACTTCAGCGCCTGGAACAACATGGCGCAGGGCTGCCTGGCCATCCTGGGCGGCGGCTCGGCGCTTCTGGTCGTGCACCACCTGTGCGGTGCAGGTTCGCGCCACAGGTGGTTTGAGCGCCTTGCCTACTGGACCGGCGCAGCCGGCGTGCCGCTGGCCTTGCTCTACCTCATTCTGGAGCGCGGCCTGGGCGTGCGCCTCATCAGTGCCTACCTGGTCGCGGTGGTGGTCATGGGGATCAGCCGGGCCTACATGACGTGGCGGCGCCAGGACGTCGTCGGCTTCTGGGTGCTGGCGGCCTTCGTCCCGCTGGGGCTGGTGACGCTCATGACCGTCACCAGCATCCTCGGGCTGTTTTCGGTGTCGTGGCTGTCCCAATACGGCTTGATGGCGGCACTGGCGATTGAAGTGCCCCTGCTGCTGGTGGCGCTGAACATGCGCTCGCGCGAACGCCACGCGGTGGAAGCGCGGGAGCAGGCCATGTCCAGCCAGGACGCGCTCACCGGCCTGCTGGCCGCCCACCTTTTCCACGACCGCTTCAAACAGGTGGTGGGCCGGGCACAGCGCCACAAGGAACCGGCCGCGGTGGTCTACATCGAGCTGGTCAACTACCGCTACATCAAGAAGACCTGGGGCACGGCCGTGGCTGAGCAGAGCCTGCTGCGCAGCGTCATCAAGCTGCGCCGAATCCTGCGCGACGTCAACACGGTGGGGCGCATCGACGAAGCCCGCTTCGGCCTGATCCTCGAGGGCGTTTCCTCACGCGCGCCCGTCACCGACCTGGCGGCACGCCTGATCGCGGCCGGCCTCATGCCGCTCAAGGGCCTGAAACCGGAGGTGGTGCTGCAGTTCCATGTCGCGGGTGTGCTCTTTAGCGAGCGCCTGGGCAGCCATGAAGAAATCTCGGCCGCGCTGGCCGACCTGCTGCACAGCATGGCCGCGCGTACCCGCCGGCCCATCCGGTTTCTGGAGCCGGAATCGACACATCCCATGCCGCTGTCAACCGACTCAGGTTTTGACGGCGCTGATTCCGGGCCGCAAGCGCCCGCGGCGGCCGCCGACACGCCCCACGCAGCCCATGCGCCGCTGCGGGCTGTCAAAAGTCATTCAAACCGGTAGCTCGCGCCCACGGCCTGACCCACCTTGAGCTGGTGGTCGATGCCGGCCAGCACGATGGCGTTCATGCCGAACGTCAGCGCGCCGTTGACGCGCGGGTCCTGCCGGTAGGTCTGCAGCATGTCGCCCACCTCGGGGCTGCTGGTCGCCGTGGCCGGGTCGATGTTGGGAATCGGGCAGCGCGGGCAGGGCTTGACCGGCTTGAGCTGCGCCGAGCCCTGCTGCGTCGCGATCTGCAGCAGGTCGACGCGGTCCTCGTCATGCGGCGCCAGACCCTGGTCGCCGGCCGCGTCGCCCAGCACGATGTTGGGGCGAAAGCGCTCCATGCCCACGGCGGCCGCGCCCGCGGCCGTGAGTTTTTCATTGAATTGCGCCAGCGAGGCTTCGCTGAGCACCAGCAGCGAATAACCGTCGCTGAACTGGTTGAGCGCCTCCAGGCCGCCGGTCCATTCGGTGTTGCAAACCCGCTTGTGCTCGGGGTCGAAGCGCACCAGGCGCGCCGTGCGGCCCAGGAAGTCGCTGAACCACTGGGCGGCGATGGGGCCCATGTCGTAGGCCTGGACCTCGTCCTTCCAGACCTTCACGCGCACCGGCTCCTCAACCTGGTCCAGGGCGATGTGCAGGGCCAGCATGCCGGGCGCACGCAGCACCATGTCGTGGTACCTCAATTGCGGCTTGATCAGCGCCATGCGCGGCAATTCGCGCTGCGTGAGGAAATGCCCCTTGTCGTCCACCACCATCCAGGCGCGGTCGAATTCCAGCCCGGTCTCGGTGAGCAAGGCCTCCTGCACCTGCACACCGGCGCAGGATTTGACCGGGTACACATAGAGGCGCGAAATCACCGCGTTCAGGTCAAAAGCGGCATCGGCCATGGCGGGGCTGGCCGGTGTGTCGTTCAATGCGTGGCTCACGTCGTCAAATCCTTGTGAATACGGGAAAGGAGGGAAAAGGGCTGGCCCGGAACGCCGATTTTGCCCTGCCTTCTAAAATGGGGCATGTCCAAGACTTTTGATGTCTGTATCCGCGGCGACGGCATAGTGGGCCGCACGCTGGCCCTGCTGCTGGCGCGCGAGCGTTTGCGCGTGGCGCTGGTCGCCCGTCCTGAAAAAGCCGCGGGCACGCAGCCCGCCGATGTGCGTGCCTACGCCCTGAACAGCGCCTCGCGCGGCGTGCTGCAAGCCTTGCGCGCCTGGCCCGAAGCGGCTTTTGCCACGCCGGTGCTGGAAATGCAGGTCTGGGGCGACGACGGCGGCAAGCTCGATTTCACCGCGCGCAGCGTGGGCCAGGACGCGCTGGCCTGGATTGTGGATGTCCCGGCACTGGAGCAACAACTGGTCCAGGCGGTGCGCTACCAGCCGCAGATTGAAACCGTGGCCGAACCGGCCAAAGCCGCGCTGCAAGTGATCTGCGAAGGCCAAAAAAGCGCCAGTCGCGACGAATTCGGCCAGCTGCGCCCGGTCAACTGGACAGTCAAGCCCTATCCGCAAAAAGCCATTGCCGCCCGGCTGGAGCTGGGCATCCCCCACGGCGGCGTGGCGCGCCAGTGGTTCACCGGCGGCGATATCCTGGCTTTGCTGCCTTTATCCGGCGGCCAGGGGAACTTGGCGGCGCTGGTATGGTCAGTCTCTGTGGAACGCGCCGGTGCGCTGGAAAATCTGTCGCCTGAAGAATTCTGCAAGGCCCTGGAGGCCGTGTGCGGCGCGCAAGCCGGCAAGTTGCGACTGACCAGCGAGCGGGCCAGCTGGCCGCTCTCGCTGTCAAGTGCTGGGCATTGGGTCGGTCCGGGCTGGGCATTGGCGGGCGACGCGGCGCACACGGTGCACCCGCTGGCGGGCCAGGGCCTGAACCTGGGCCTGGCCGACGCGGCCTGCCTGGCCGGCGTGCTGGCGCAGCGCGAATACTGGCGCGGGCTGGGTGACGAAAAATTGCTGCGCCGCTACGAAAGGGCCCGCAAGGCCGACGTCGCGGCCATGGGTGCGGTGACCGATGGTTTGCACGGGCTGTTCGCGCAGACCGACGGGCGCTGGCAGGCTTTGCGCAATTGGGGTATGAAGGGCTTTGAGCGCAGCGGTTTCCTGAAAAACTGGCTGACGCGGCAGGCCGCGGGTTTGTGAGTTGTCGAATTTTGTGAAATGGGCCGGCCGAAAAATGCCGAAACACCGGGAATGACCATGAGAATTATGAAAACCATCACCGTGCTCGGCCTGCTGGCCTGCAGCCTGGGCTCCGCCTTCGCGCAGGAAGCCGCGATCCGCAAAAACCTGGCTGAAAGAATGCCCGCTTTCGCCAAGATCGACGAAGTCAGCAAGACGCCCATTAACGGCCTCTACGAAGTCCGGATCAACGAAAGCGATATTTTTTACACCGATGCCGAAGGCAACTTCCTGATCCAGGGCAACCTCATCGACGTGCGGGCCAAACGCAACCTGACCGAAGAGCGCGTGGAGAAACTCAGCGCCATCGACTTTGCCGCCCTGCCCGTCAAGGATGCCTTCACCATCGTGCGCGGCAACGGCAAGCGCAAGCTGGCGGTGTTTGAAGACCCCAACTGCGGTTATTGCAAACGCTTCGAGCGCGACCTGCAAAAGGTCAACGACGTCACCGTTTACATGTTTCTGTTCCCCATCCTGAGCCCGGACTCCACCGAGAAGGCCAAAAACATCTGGTGCGCCAAGGACCAGGGCAAGGCCTGGGTGGACCTGATGGTGCGCGACCAACCGGTCGCCAAGGGCAGCTGCGACACCTCCGTGCTGGAGCGCAACCTGGCCCTGGGCAGGAAACACAAGATCACCGGGACGCCCACGCTGTTTTTTGAAGACGGCTCGCGCGTCCCCGGCGCGATCAACGCGCAACAGGTCGAGCAGCAACTGGCCGCGGCAAAACCGCGCTAAGACCGCCGGGGCGGAACCTGGGGTATTCTGTGCGCAAGATGCCAGGCCCCACACGAAATACCCGCCCCCCCGTTCACTACCGCGTCGAAATCGGCGACCTTCACGCCCATCTCTTTCGCGTCACCCTCACGATCGCCCAGCCTGACGCGCTGCAGCGGGTTTCCCTGCCCGTCTGGATTCCCGGCAGCTACCTGGTGCGGGAATTCTCCAAAAACCTGCAAAAACTCGAGGCCCGGCAGGCCGGCAACACGCCCCTGCGCGTGGAGCAGCTCGACAAATGCAGCTGGCAGGTTCAATGCTCGCCAGCCCGGCCGCTAGTGCTGCGCTACGAGGTGTATGCCAACGACAACTCGGTGCGCACCGCCTGGCTGGATGCGCACCGCGGTTTTTTCAACGGCACCAGCCTGTGCCTGAGGGTGCAGGGCCGGGAAAAGGCCGAACACCTGCTGGAGGTCCCGGCGCCCAAGTCGCTCAAAGGCTGGTCGCTGGCCACCGGCCTGGCGCCGCGCGACACCAACAAACAGGGCTTTGGCAGCTATGCGGCAGCCGACTACGACGAACTGGTCGATTGCCCGGTGGAAATGGGCGCCTTCTGGAGCGGCAGCTTCACGGCGCGCGGCGTGCCGCACCGCGTGGTGGTGGCGGGCGCCACGGCCAGTTTCGACGGCGCCAGGCTGCTGGCCGACACGCAGAAAATCTGTGAAACCGAAATCCGTTTTTGGCATGGCGCCAAAAAAGCGCCCTTTCGCCATTACCTGTTCATGCTCAACGCCGTCGACGACGGCTACGGCGGGCTGGAACACCGCAACTCCACCGCGCTGATCTGCAAGCGCCAGGACCTGCCGCGTGTGGGCGAGGCGCGCAGCACCGAGGGCTACACCACGCTGCGCGGCCTGATCAGCCACGAGTATTTCCACACCTGGAACGTCAAGCGCCTGCGTCCCGCGGAATTTGAAAGTTACGACTACAGCGGGGAAAACTACACCCGCATGCTGTGGTTTTTCGAGGGCTTCACCAGCTACTACGACGACCTCTTCCTGCGCCGCGCCGGCCTGCTGGACAACGCCGGCTACCTCAAGCTGCTCAACAAGACCATCAACCAGGTCATGCAGACCCCGGGGCGACTGGTCCAGTCGGTGGCCGAGGCCAGCTTCGACGCCTGGGTCAAGTACTACCGGCAGGATGAAAACACACCCAACGCCACGGTGAGCTACTACACCAAGGGTTCACTGGTGGCGCTGTGCTTTGACCTCACGCTGCGCGGCGAGGCCAGGGAACACCGGCGCGCCAAGGCCGGCACGCTGGACGACGTGATGCGCGCCCTCTGGCTGCGCTGCAAGGCCGGCGCCATGCGCGAAGCCGACTTCGCGGAAGAACTCGCGGCCGCCGGGCACAGGCCGTACGCGGCGGAACTTGCCCGCTGGGTCCACGGACGGGACGAACTGCCGCTCAAGGCGCTGTTGCAGCAGCACGGCGTGGCGGTGCTCGAAGAGCCCGCGCAGTTGGCCCACCGGCTGGGCCTGCGCGTGGGCGAAAGCCAGGGTGTGGTGCAGGTCAAGACGGTGCTGCGCGGCGGTGCCGCCGAGCGGGCCGGCTTTGCGGCCGGCGATGAATGGCTGGGGCTGGAGCCCGCCACCAAAGCCGCGGCGCGGGGCATGGACGGCGGCTGGCGCATGAGCCGGCTCGACGACCTCATGCACTACGCCGGCGACGCCAAAAAAGTCATCGCCCTGGTCTCGCGCGACAAGCGCCTGATGCGGCTGGAGCTGGCCATGCCGCCGGCGCTGACCACCTGGCGCCTGGCGGTGCAGGACGCGGCGCTGATGGACCAGTGGCTGGGGCCCAAGGCCTGAGACCTATTCGCCCTTGAAAACCGCGGGCCGTTTTTCCAGGAACGCGGCCACCCCTTCAAAATAATCATGCGTGCGGCCCAGGGCCGACTGCGTGTCGCGTTCCGCATCCAGCTGCTGGTGCAAGGTGCGCGTGAGACCCTCGCGCATCAGCTGCCGGGTCGCCACCAGGGCCCGCGTGGGCAGTGCGGCAAGCCGCTGCGCCAGCGCCACGGCGGCGGCCAGCGGGTCCTCCGCCACGTCCCAGACCAGCCCCCACTCTTTGGCCTGCGCCGCCGGCAGCTTGTCGCCCGTGAGCGCCAGGCCCATGGCGCGGGCCAGCCCGAGCTTTTGCACCAGCAGCCAGCTGCTGCCCGCATCGGGCACCAAGCCTATCTTGCTGAAAGCCTGGATAAAGCTGGCGCCGGGCGCGGCCACCGCCATGTCGCAAGTCATGGCCAGCGAGGCGCCCGCCCCCGCGGCCACGCCGTTCACGGCAGCCACCGTGGGCATGCGCAGCCCCAGCAGCCGGCGCGCCGTGGGGTTGAAGGCCTGGTCGATCAGCGGGCCCGGGTCGGCGCGTTCGACCAGGCCGGGGCCGGGCGCGAAATCAAACTCCGCGAGATCGGCGCCGGCACAAAAGCCGCGGCCGGCACCGGTGACCACCAGGGCGCGCAGCTGTGTGTCGGCCTCGGCCCGGTCCAGCGCGGCCCAGAGCTCGCGGTGCATTTGCCGCGTAAAACTGTTGAGCGCCTGCGGGCGGTTCAGCGTGATGACGGCCACTGCGCCTTGGGTGGCATACAAAACAACGGGGTCGGCGCTAGCGGGGGAATCGGCCATGGTGAGAGTCTCCTGCCTCGAATCTAGCACCCGCGGCAAGGTGGGGCAGGGTCCCGGCTCATGGCATCATTGCCCCAGCATTTCCCCGTATTCCCGGCAAAGGACCTCTTTCATGACCTACGAAACCATTGAAACCCGCACCGAAGGCCCGGACGGCCGCAAGGTGGCCATCGTCACGCTGAACCGGCCCAAACAGCTCAACGCCCTGAACGACCAGCTGATGGACGAGCTGGGCCAGGCGCTCAAGGGCTTTGACGCCGACGAGGGCATAGGCTGCATCATCCTGACCGGCAGTGAAAAGGCCTTTGCGGCCGGCGCCGACATAGGCGCCATGGCCACTTACACCTTTGCCGACGTCTATAACAAGGACTACATCAGCCGCAACTGGGAGCAGATCCGCAGCGTGCGCAAGCCGGTGATCGCCGCCGTCAGCGGCTTCGCCCTGGGCGGCGGCTGCGAGCTGGCCATGATGTGCGACTTCATCATCGCCGCCGACAACGCGCGCTTCGGCCAGCCCGAGATCAAGCTGGGCATCATCCCGGGCGCCGGGGGCACGCAGCGCCTGCCGCGCGCGGTGGGCAAATCCAAGGCCATGGACCTGGCTCTGACCGGCCGCATGATGGACGCCCAGGAGGCCGAGCGTTCGGGCCTGGTAAGCCGCGTGGTGCCGCTGGACAAGCTGATGGACGAGGCCCTGGGCGCCGCCCTCATCATCTGCGGCTTCGGCCAGACCAGCCTCATGGCCGCCAAAGAGGCCGTCAACCGTGCCTTTGAAAGCGGCCTGAGCGATGGCGTGATGTTCGAGCGTCGCCTGTTCCACGCGCTGTTTTCGACTGAAGACCAGAAAGAAGGCATGGACGCCTTCGTGAACAAGCGCAAACCCGTTTTTAAACATAGGTGAGCCACCACCAGCAGGGGCCGCGGGACTGGCTTTGCCAGACAGCAGGCGCCGCCCCTTGAGGGGGAACAGGCTACACGCAGTGAGCCTGGACGGGGGTGGTTTTATGCCTTCAGTTTTGGCTATAATATGAGGCTGTCGGTCGTATAGCTCAGTTGGTTAGAGCGCAGCATTCATAATGCTGATGTCGGTGGTTCAAGTCCACCTACGACCACCAAGAATACTTTCAAAGCCCCAGAGGGTCCCCTCCCCTGGGGCTTTGTTCTTTGTGTTCTTGGCCTTTGCGGGTCTTTGATGGCGCGTTTCGGCCATTCTTTGCTATCCTTTTGATATTCAACAGCCTCTGGACACATACCATGAACCGCTGCAACCTCCGTCTGACTCCCTTCCTCCTGGCGCTGGCCGCCTCTGCCGCCCTGGCCCAGACCGACCAGGGCAGCCAGGCCGTCCAGGCCACTTCGTCCACTGAAGCGGTCAAGCCCAGCGTCAGGCAGTTCCCCGCCAAAGCCGTGCGCGGCGAAATGGTGGTGCTGGCGCCGCCGGTGATTTCCATCGACGGCAAGCGGGAACGGCTCTCCGTGGGCGCGCGCATACGCGACGCCAATAACCAGTTCACACTGTCTGCGCCCTTGCTGAACAAGCCCTTGCTGGTGAATTACGTGCGCGACAACACCGGCCTGGTGCATGAAGTCTGGATCCTCAACGCGGAAGAGGCCAAGGAAAAGCGGCCGGGCGGCACCGCCACGCTGTTCAACTTCACGACCGACAGCGCCAGCAAGGCGCCGGCGGACAACGGCAAGACGCCGTACGACCAGCTGCCCGCCTACAAGCGCTGAGTCCCCGCCCGGGCATTCGCCGTTTTCACGGCATTTCCCCCTTCTTCACGGGGCCCGGGCACCCTCCCCATTTAACGGCAAATCCCAAGGCCCAGCGCCAGCAGATCATGAGTAAAAAAGTCTTTATCAAAACCTTCGGTTGCCAGATGAACGAGTACGACTCGGACAAGATGTCCGACGTGCTGCACGCGGCCGAGGGCTACGAGCCCACGCAGGACATGGAGCAGGCCGACCTGATTTTGTTCAACACCTGTTCGGTGCGCGAAAAGGCACAGGAAAAAGTCTTCAGCGACCTGGGCCGGGTCAAGCACCTGAAGGAAAAAGGCGTGCTGATCGGCGTGGGCGGCTGCGTGGCCAGCCAGGAAGGCGCGGCCATCATCCAGCGCGCGCCCTACGTCGACGTGGTCTTCGGCCCGCAAACCCTGCACCGCCTGCCGCAGATGCTGGCCAGCCGGGCCCGCCTGGGAAAACCGCAGGTCGACATCAGCTTCCCAGAGATCGAAAAATTCGACCACCTGCCGCCGGCGCGTGTCGAGGGCGCCAGCGCCTTCGTGAGCATCATGGAAGGCTGTTCCAAATACTGCAGCTACTGCGTCGTGCCCTATACCCGCGGCGAAGAGGTTTCGCGGCCTTTTGAGGACGTGCTGGTCGAGGTCGCCGGCCTGGCCGACCAGGGCGTCAAGGAAGTCACCCTGCTCGGGCAGAACGTCAACGCCTACCGAGGTCCCATGGGCGGGACCGCCGAGATCGCCGATTTCGCGACGCTGCTTGAATACGTGTCCGACATCCCGGGGATCGAGCGCATCCGCTACGTGACCAGCCATCCCAACGAGTTCACGCAAAGCCTGATCGACGCCTATGCCAGGCTGCCCAAGCTGGTGAACCACCTGCACCTGCCGGTGCAGCACGGCTCCGACCGCATCCTGATGGCGATGAAGCGCGGCTATACCGCCATGGAATACAAGAGCACGGTGCGCAAGCTGCGCGCCATCCGCCCCGACCTGGCCATGAGCAGCGACTTCATCGTCGGCTTTCCCGGCGAGACCGAGGACGACTTCAACAAGCTCATGAAGCTGATCGACGAGATCGGCTACGACACCTCGTTCAGCTTCATCTACAGCCCGCGCCCCGGCACGCCCGCCGCCGCGCTGCACGACGACACGCCGCACGAGGTCAAGTTGCGGCGGCTGCAGCACCTGCAGGCCACCCTCGACGACAGCGTACGCGCCATCAGCGCCAGCCGCCAGGGCACGGTGCAGCGCATCCTGGTCGAAGGCGCCTCACGCAAGGACCCGACCGAGCTGATGGGCCGCACGGAATGCAACCGCGTGGTCAACTTCAAGGGCCAGCAGCGGCTGATCGGCCAGATGGTCGATATCACCATCACCCAGGCCACGCAACGTTCGCTGCGCGGTGAAGTGCTGACGCGGGACGTCCCCGTCGCGGCCTGAAGCCGCCTTGCTCCAACACCCGACGCGCATGCTGCAGCGATTTTCGTTCCGGCAACTGCTGGTAATCGCTTTCCTGCTGATTGCCGCGCTGCTGGGCGCCGCCTCGCTGCGCGCGCTGTTCACCCTGGAAGAGCTCTCGCTGCAAAGCCGTGACAATGCCGCCCGGGCGCTGGACCTCAGCCGCGCGGCGCAGTCGCTCAGCGAACGCAGCGTCTCCATGGAGCGCACCTCGCGGCAGTCGGTGGTGCTCGACGACCGGGTACTCAGGGAGCGTTTTGCCGAAGAACTGAAGGAAGCCGGCGACATTCTGGCGACGCTGGCGCGCGAGGACATTCCCGCCGTCAGGGCCCGGCAATGGCGCGCCCACCTGCAGACGATTGCCGGCCTGCTGACCGGCCCGTCCGACACCGCGCTGGACCGCGAGCGCCAGCTGGCGCAGGAGTTCCGCGAACTGGAAGGCATCAACGCCGCCATCGCGGTGCAAGTGCAGCAAGCCATCCAGCAGCGCAACAAATCGCTGGAAGGCAAGCTGGAGGCCAGCCGACAGCGCCTGACGCAGCAGGTGACCTGGGCCATTGTGCTGGCGGTCGTCATGGCCCTGGCCTTCGGTGTGTGGTTCACGCTGCCGCTGCGCCGCCTGGAAAACGCCATCGTGGGTCTGGGCGAAAACCGGCTCGGCCAGGTGATCGCCATCCAGGGGCCGGCCGACCTGGCGCTGGTCGGGCAGCGGCTAAACTGGCTGCGCCTGCGGCTGGTTGAGCTGGATGCCGACAAGTCGCGCTTTCTGCGCCATATCTCGCACGAACTCAAGACGCCGCTGGCCTCGCTGCGCGAAGGCGTGTCGCTGCTGGAAGACGGCGTGGCCGGCGCGCTGAGCAACGACCAGCGCGAGATCGCGCAGATCCTGAAGCACAACACCGGCGTCCTGCAAAGCCAGATCGAGGACCTGCTGCGCTTTAACACCGCGGCCTTCGAGGCACGCCAGTTGCACCGGCAAAGCGTGGACCTGCTGCAGCTCATGGAAGAGCAGGTCTACGCGCAGCGCCTGCAGTGGCGCGCTCGCGAACTGACGGTCACCGTCGTGGGCGAGCCGCTGGTGATGGAAATAGACGCCGAGAAAATCGGCACCGCGCTGGCCAACCTGCTGTCCAACGCCATCCGCTACTCCCCGGCCAAAGGCATGATCCGGCTGGAGCTGAGCGCCATGCGGGGCTTTGTGCGCATCGACGTCCACGACCAGGGCGTGGGCGTGGCGATGGCCGACCGGGAACGGATTTTCGAGCCCTTTTACCGCGGTGAACGCCAGCCCGCCGACGTGGTCCGCGGCAGCGGTATCGGCCTGTCCATCGTGCATGAATACATTGCCGCACACGGCGGAAGCATCACCCTGATGCCCGACCAGCCTGGTGCACACTTCAGAATAGAGCTTCCCCATGTTTCCAAGCAGTAATTTTTCCTCCTCCGTGCTGGCCGCCCGCCTCCCCGGCTGGCTGCCGGCCCTGGTGGCAGCGGCCTTGCTCAGCGCGTGCGGCAGCGGCGGCCGCGGCCCTGAGCGCGGCGCCGACACCGCGGCCGTCCAGGCCACCCGGGCCGCGGCCTCTGCCGCCGAGACCGCGCGCGCCAGCGCCGGCCAACCCACGCCGCTTCCCGAAGCGGTGGTGTTTGCCAGCGGCATGACGCTGCGCATGCTGGCCTACGCCGAACGCGTGCGCGTCATGCCGCCGGCTGAACTCAGCCAGGAAGCCGGCCGGCTCGGCGACGCCGCCAGCCCCGAGGCCCAGTTGCAGCTCTCACTGGTGCTAAGCCAGCTGCGCCAGCTGCCCGAGCTGATACGCGCCCAGGAACTGCTCGCGCGCGTGCTCGGCAATGCCGACGCCCAGGCCCTGCACCCGCTGGCCCGCCTGCTGGCGTCGCGCTACAGCGAGCAGCGCCGGCTGGAGGAACAGCTGGAAAAGCAGAACCAGCAGCTGCGCGACGTGCAGCGCCGGCTGGACCAGACCAACGAACGGCTGGAAGCGCTCAAGGCGATTGAACGCAGCCTCACCAGCCGCCCACCCGCGGCGCCGGCCTCGGCGCCCTCCGCCAGCAGGCCTCGCCCCGCCGCGCCATGAACGACATCGGCAGCGCCATTTCACCCCACCTGCTCGTCGTGGACGACGATGCGGACATGCTGCGCCTGCTCACCATGCGGCTCACCGCGGCGGGCTACCGCGTCACAACCGCCACCTCGGCCGAAGCGGCACTGACCCAGCTTCACATCGAGCGGCCGCAGCTGGTGCTCAGCGACGTGCGCCTGCCCGGCAAGGACGGCCTGGCCTTGTTCGACGAAATCCGCCGGCAGCACCCTTCGCTGCCGGTGATCCTGCTGACCGCGCACGGCACCATTCCCGACGCGGTGGAGGCCACCGAACGCGGCGTGTTCACTTATCTCACCAAGCCCTTTGACGGCAAGGGCCTGCTCGACAAGATCGGCCAGGCGCTGGCCTTGAGCGCGCCCGCCAGCCCGGCCAAACGCGGCAGCCCCGAAGCCTGGCAAAGCCAGATCATCAGCCGCTCCAGCCGCATGGCCGAAGCCCTGGCCGAGGCGCGCATGGTGGCGCAGTCCGATGCCAGCGTGCTGCTGCGCGGCGAGAGCGGCACCGGTAAGGAACTGCTGGCCCAGGCCATCCACCAGGCCGGCCCGCGCGCCAGCAAGCCCTTTGTCGCGGTGAATTGCGGCGCCATCCCCGAGGCCCTGCTCGAGTCCGAGCTCTTTGGCCACGTCAAGGGCGCCTTCACCGACGCGGTGGCCAACCACAAGGGCCTGTTCCAGGCGGCGGACGGCGGCACGCTGCTGCTCGACGAAATCGGTGACATGCCGCCCGCCCTGCAGATCAAGCTGCTGCGCGTGCTGCAGGAGCGCGTGGTGCGGCCGCTCGGCTCCAGCCAGTCGATTCCGGTGGACGTGCGCATCATCTCGGCCACCCACCGCGATCTGGACGCCGCCATGGCCGAGGGCCAGTTCCGCGCCGACCTCTATTACCGGCTCAACGTCGTCACGTTGACCTTGCCGCCGCTGTCGGAGCGCCGCGAGGACATCCCCCTGCTGGCCAACCACTTCCTGCTGAAGCTGGCCGCCAAGTACGACAAACGCCTGAGCGGCTTTGCGCCCGAGGCCCTCAAGGCGCTGACCACGGCCGCCTGGCCGGGCAATGTGCGGCAGCTCTACAACGTCGTGGAGCAGGTCTGCGCGCTGTCGACCACGCCGCTGGTGCCGCTGGCGCTGGTGCAGCGGGCCCTGCGCTCACCGAGCGTGCAGGTGCTCACGTTTGCCGAGGCGAGGCAGCGTTTCGAGCGTGACTACCTGGTGGGCCTGCTCAAGCTCACGGACGGCAACGTGGCGGACGCGGCCCGGCTGGCCGACCGCAACCGCACCGAGTTTTACCGGCTGATGCAAAAACACGGCCTCACGCCGGGCCACTTCAAGGCCGAAAATTCCGGCCCGGCAAGCTGAGCTTGTCGCCGTGCGTCGCACCCCGTCGCTGACCAGCGACACCCGTAAGCCATTGATTTAAAACAAGTTAAGCCAACCACCCCCAGAAGTTGTCGCTCACTGGCGACAAAAACAGCGATTCCGGGCGCTTTTGAGTCGGATTACATCTTGTTAAGTGAGGTATCACATTCAAGCTGTTGATTTAAAACAGTTTTTCCAAGTTGGCACAGGGTTTGCCCTAGTCATGGCATGCCAGCCATTTTTCAGTCTCTCCAAAGCGGTTTCCCGGCCCTGCGTCCGGCCCGCTTTGCGGCCAGCGCCGGCCTCGCCGCGCTGCTGCTGACGGCGGCGCAAGCGCAGGCTTTTGGCCTGGACGATGTGGCCGCCCTGGCGCGCCAGCGCTCGCAAACGCCCTGGCGCGAGGCCTCCCACGCCGTGCCCGTGGAGCTCGCCAAGATGGCGTATGACAACTACCGGGACATCCGCTTCAACGCCGCCAGCACACTCTGGCGCGCCGACAAGCTGCCTTATGAGGCGAACTTTTTCCACGTCGGCCGGCACGGCGATTCAGTGCGCATTCACGAAATCACGACAGCGGGCGTAAGGCCCCTGCCCTATGACCCGGCAAGCTTCAACTTCGGAAAAAACAAATTGTCACCCGAGACCTGGGGCGACCTGGGCCACGGCGGCGTGCGTTTTTTCAGCAACCTCAATTCGCCCACCTACAAGGACGAGCTGGTGGTTTTCACCGGCGCCACGTATTTCCGCGCCCTGGGCACGGGCCAGCGCTATGGGCTTTCGGCACGCGGCCTGGCCGTGGACACGGCGGGCGGCGGCAAGGAAGAGTTTCCGCGCTTCACCGATTTCTGGCTCGAAAAACCCGCCGGCGATGCAAAACAGCTGACGGTCTACGCGCTGATGGATTCGGAGCGCGTGACGGGCGCCTACCGCTTCGACATCACGCCGGGCGAGCAAACCACCACCCAGGTGCAGGCACGCATTTTCATGCGCCCGGCCGCCACCAGCGGCAATAGCGCGACCGTCGCCACCCTGGGCATCGCGCCGCTGACCAGCATGTTTTTCTCCGGTGAAAACCAGCCCCGGCCCGGCGACTTCCGCCCGGAGGTGCACGACTCCGACGGCCTGATGATGGCCACCGGCGATGGTGAATGGCTGTGGCGGCCGCTGCAAAACCCCTCGGCCACGGTGACGACCTCCTTCAGCATGAAGTCGCTCAAGGGCTTCGGCCTGATGCAGCGCGACCGCGCCTTTGCCAGCTATGAGGACACCGAAGCGCGTTATGAACTGCGGCCCAGCGCCTGGGTCACGCCCGTCGGCGACTGGGGCGCCGGCCGCGTCGAGCTGCTGCAATTCAACACGCCCGATGAGACGCACGACAACGTGGCGGCCTATTGGGTGCCCGAAAAAATGCCGGCCCCCGGCCAGTCGCTGGACATCGCCTGGCAGATCAGCTGGCAAGGCAAAACCCAGCAACTGCCGCCCAACGGCTGGGTCACGCAATCGCGCCGCGGCTTCGGCTTTTCAAAACCGGGCACCGACCTCACAGGCCAGGTCCAGTACCTCATCGACTTTGCCGGCCCGGCGCTGGAGGCCCTGCCCGAGGACGCCAAGGTCGAAGCGATTTCCAGCGCCAATGCCAACGGCCGCGTGCTCGAAAGCCTGGCCTACAAAAACCCCGCCACCGGCGCCTGGCGCATGGCGCTGCGCGTGCAGCGGCTCAACCCGGCCCAGCCTGTTGAGCTGCGCGCCTTCCTCAAACACGACAACCACACCGTAAGCGAAACATGGACCAACCTGATCACACCCTGATACCGTCCGGCGCGCGCAGCCTGCTGCGCGAGGAACGTCATCCGAATTCGGTCACGGCGCCGCCGCTGAACCGCGGCTCCATGGTGCCTAGGCCTTGGCGCGGCTTCTGGAACAGCATGGCGACCGCGCTGTTGCTGCCCCTGGTGGCCATGTTCAAGGCCGGCAACCCGGCGGCTTTGCGCCCGCTGCCCGCCGCCGCCCGGCCCGAGCCCTGGCAGCGCGCGGCCAGGCGCCGCCGCGCGGTGTTCCTGCTGCTGACACTGGTCAGCACGGTGCTGGCGACCAGCATCTTTGCCGACATGCAGCCCGACTACGACAACGCCTGGCTGCAATACGGCCAGATCAGCCTGTTCGCGCTGCTCTCGGCCTGGGTGGTGACCGGCTTCATGACCGCCATGATGGGTTTTTACGTCACCCTCTTCGGCGACAGGCACGCACTGTCGGCGAAAAAAGTCCAGCACTACCCGCTGGATGCGTCCACGCGCACCGCCATCATCATGCCCATCTGCAACGAGGACGTGCGCACCGTGTTCGCCGGCCTGCGCGCCACCTGCGAGTCGGTGGCCATGACAGGCCATGTGCAGAGCTTCGACGTGTTCGTGCTGTCCGACAGCAACAACCCGGACATCATCCAGGCCGAGCGCGCCGCCTGGGAAGACCTGCGCGCCCAGCTGGCCGGCCACCCCGACCAGCCGCAGATAGAGGTCTACTACCGCCTGCGCAAACGCCGCACCGACCGCAAGGCCGGCAACGTGGCCGACTTCTGCCGCCGCTGGGGCAAGGATTACCGCTACATGGTGGTGCTGGATGCCGACAGCGTGATGAGCGGCGACTGCCTGGTCTCCATGGTCAAGCTGATGGAAGCCAACCCCAAGGCCGGCATCATCCAGACCGCCACCCAGGCCATAGGCCATGTGACCCTGCATGCGCGCGCGCAGCAGTTCGCCTCGCGCGTGACGGGGCGCCTGTTCACCCTGGGCATGCAGTTCTGGCAGATGGGCGAGTCGCACTACTGGGGCCACAACGCCATCATCCGCATAGAACCCTTCATGAAACATTGCGCGCTGGCCCACATCCCGGGCAAGGGCGGCATGGCCGGCAGCATCATGTCGCACGATTTTGTCGAAGCCGCGCTGATGCGCCGCGCCGGCTACCACGTCTGGCTGGTGGGCGACCTGGTCGGCAGCTACGAGCAGCAGCCGCCGGACCTGCTGGCCGAGCTGCAGCGCGACCGCCGCTGGTGCCAGGGCAACCTGCAGAACTCGCGCCTGATCGCCGAGCCCGGCATACACCCGGTGCACCGCTCCATGTTCGGCACCGGCGCCATGGCCTACCTGTCGGCGCCGCTGTGGCTGTGCTTCCTGACCCTGGGCACCGCGCTGTGGCTGTCGGGCTCGCCCATGATCGCCGACTGGACGCTGCTGCCGGGCGAGCTGATGTCGCTGTGGGCCTGGACGCTGTGCATGCTGTTCCTGCCGCGCATCCTGGGCATCGCCGCCGTGCTGATCAACCGCCAGCAACAGTCCTACGGCGGCACCGCCAGCCTGCTGCGCAGCGCGCTGCTGGAAACCCTGATCGCCCTGCTGCAGGCCCCCATCCGCATGCTGGCGCACTCGCTGTTCGTGGTGGTGGCGCTGACAGGCCTCAAGCTCGAATGGAAGTCGCCCCCGCGCGAAGCGGCGGCCGTGCCCTGGCGCCACGCGCTGGCGCAGCTGGCACCCATGTCGGGCGTGATCGCGCTGCTGGCCGTCGGCATTGCCGTGATCGACGCGCGTGCGCTGGTCTGGCTGATCCCGGTGGGCCTGCCGCTGCTGCTGTCCATCCCGATGACGGTGCTCACCAGCAAGGTCGGCGTGGGCACGGCCCTGCGCGCGCAAAACTACCTGCTGATTCCGGAAGAGACCCGCTCCCCTGCGGTGCTGCGCCGCGCCTGGCTGCATGCCAGCCGGCTGGCCCAGCCGCGGCTGAAGGCGGCCTGAGGCCCTGAACAGCCCATGAAAAAAAGCCGCTTGAAGCGGCTTTTTTTCATGGGGCTTGGTTTTTCAGAATTTCGGCATGCCTTTCATGCCGCCCATGCGCTTCATCATCTTCATCATGCCGCTGCCCTTCATCTTCTTCATCATGCCCTGCATCTGCTCGAATTCGTTGAGCAGCCGGTTGACTTCCTGAACGTGCACGCCGGAGCCGGCAGCGATACGGCGCTTGCGCGTGGCCTTGATGAGCTCGGGCTTGCGGCGCTCCAGCGGCGTCATGCTCTGGATGATGCCTTCCTTGCGCTTGATGTCCCTCTCGGCCTTGTCCATGTCGACCTGGCCGGCCTTGGCGGTCATTTGCGCCGGCAGCTTGTCCAGCAGGCTGGACAGGCCGCCCATGTTCTTCATCTGCTGCAGCTGGCCCAGGAAGTCGTTGAGGTCAAAGCCGTCGCCCGACTTGATTTTGGCGGCCAGCTTTTGCGCCGCAGCCACGTCCACGCCGGCGGCGACCTGTTCGACCAGCGCCACGATGTCGCCCATGCCCAGGATACGTCCCGCATGGCGTTCGGCGTCGAACACCTCCAGGCCGTCGATTTTCTCGCTGGTGCCGGAAAACTTGATGGGCGCGCCGGTGATCTGCCGCACGCTGAGCGCCGCGCCACCGCGCGAATCGCCGTCGGTCTTGGTCAGGATGATGCCGGTCAGCGGCAGCGCCTCCTTGAAGGCCTTGGCGGTGTTGACCGCGTCCTGGCCCTGCATGGCATCGACGACGAACAGGGTCTCGACCGGGTTCAGGATGGCGTGCAGTTCCTTGATCTCGGCCATCAGGGCTTCGTCAATGGCCAGCCGGCCGGCCGTATCGACCAGCAGCACGTCAAAGAAGTGCTTGCGGGCGTAGTCAATGGCCGCGCGGGCGATGTCGGCCGGTTTTTGCTCGGGTGTGCTGGGAAACCATTCGGCGCCGGCCTGTTTGGTAACCGTCTTGAGCTGCTCGATGGCGGCAGGGCGGTAGACGTCGCCCGAGACCGTCAGGACTTTTTTCCTGCGCTTTTCAATCAGGTGCTTGGCCAGCTTGGCCGTCGTGGTCGTTTTACCCGCGCCCTGCAGGCCGGCCATCAGGATGACCGCCGGCGGCTGCGCCGCCAGGTTGATGTCGCTCACGCCCTCGCCCATGGTGGCGGCGAGTTCCTTGTTGACGATACCGACCAGCGCCTGGCCCGGCGAGAGCGAACCCATCACCTCCTGGCCCAGCGCCTTTTCCTTGACCCGGGCGATGAAGTCGCGCACCACCGGCAGGGCCACGTCGGCCTCCAGCAGGGCCATGCGAACTTCGCGCAGCATGTCCTGCACATTGGATTCGGTGATGCGGGCCTGGCCTCGCATTTCCTTGACGAGGCGGGATAACTTGTCGGTAAGGGCTGAGGCCATGGGAAGGCGCCACGGGCGTGGGGCGGTTAGGTGGGAAAGGAAAGGCTGCCAAGAGGCCGGCGGGGAAAGCCGCCGGGAAAGCAGTAAAGGCTAAACTCTAGCCATGATTTTAGCTTTGAGCGACTGGTGGGGTCTTGCGGCGGCGGCAGGCGCCGCTGTCGCCTATGCCGTCCTGGCGCTGGCCGCGCCGCGCCTGGGTGCCGCCGCCGTACGCGGCCTGCTGCTGGCGGCCTGGCTGCTGCACGCGCTGGCACTGGCCGACGGCCTGCTCGGCGAGCCGCCGCGCTTCGGTTTTGCGCCCGCGCTGTCCATGACCGTCTGGCTGGTGCTGACCGTGTATGCGATCGAAAGCCGCCTGTTTCCGCAGCTTCAGGCCCACTGGGCGCTGGCGGGCCTGGGCAGCGTGGCGGTCATCCTGACGGCCATTTTCCCCGGCACCACCTACCACGCCATCGCATCGCCCTGGCTGCCGCTGCACTGGGCCCTGGGCATCGCGTCCTACGGGCTGTTTGCCGCGGCGGTCGTGCACGGCTGGCTCATGACGCGCTCCGAGCGCTCCATCCGGCTGGCCGCGCAAACCGACGCCGGCGTGCCGCTGATGACGCTGGAGCGCCTGACCTTTCGCTTCGTGGAAGCCGGCTTTGTGCTGCTGTCAGCCACGCTGTTCGTGGGCTGGCTGTTTGCCGAAACGCTTTACGGGCCGGGACTGGCCTGGAAGTGGAACCACAAAACCGTGTTCTCGGTGCTGGCCTGGCTGACCTTTGCCGGCCTGCTGATCGGCCGCGCGCGTCTCGGCTGGCGCGGGCGCAAGGCGGTGCATGTGCTGTACCTGGGCTCCGGCCTGCTGCTGCTGGGCTATGCCGGTTCACGCTTTGTGCTTGAAGTCATCCTGAGGCGGGCATGAAGTACCTGCTGGTCATGGGTCTGGTGCTCGTGGTGTTCTGGATCTGGCGGCACAACCGTGAAACGGAACGAGGTGAGGCCGCGCCCGCCCGCCAGCCAGCCCCGCAAAAACCGGGAACCGCCGTCACCGAAATCGTCGCCTGCGAGGTTTGCGGCGTGCATTTGCCAAAAACTGAAGCGCTGATCGGCAACAAAGGCGTTTACTGCAGCGACGCGCACCGGCGCCAGGCCGGAGGCTAGATGAGCACGCCGTCCCATTGGTTTGAAACCGGCGGCGACAAGGGCTCAGGCAGCTGGGAAATCACGTCCGGGCCCGGCTCTTTCGGCCGCCTGTGGCATGTTTTCATGACAGCGCGCGTCGCCATCGCCGCCGTGCTGGTCGTGCTGCAGGCATTCATCTACGTACTGGGCAACATCACCAACCACTGGTCCATCGCGACCTGTATCGCCTACCTGTGCGCCACCCTGGCCGTGCGGGTCTGGTCGCGGCCGCGGCCGCCCGGCAGCACCTTCGACGCGCAATGGGTGCTGACCATAGGCGTGGACGTCGTTGCCTTCTCGGCGCTGAACTTCCTGCAGTCCGGCGGCATCAATTACACCCCGCTGTTCGCGCTGCCGGTGCTGCTGTCCTCCATCCTCGGCCCCATCCTGCTGGCCTTCGGGACCGCCGCCAGCGTGACGCTGCTGCTGCTGGCCGACGCCTGGTGGAACTCATTACAAGGACTGGGCGACTCCAACGCGCGTTTCCTGCAAGCGGGCTTGAGCAGCTCCGGCTTCTTCCTCGTCGCGCTGCTCGCCAACCACCTGGCACTGCGCCTGGCCAGGGAAGAGCAGCTGGCCAAACGCAGCCAGTCGGCCGCGCGCATGCAAACCCAGGTGAATGAACTGGTCATTGAGGCCCTGGCCGACGGTGTGCTGGTGGTCGACGTCAACGGCATCGTGCGCTCGGCCAACCCGGCTTCGCGCCGCCTGCTGGCGGCCGGCGACGCGGTGCGCAGCGCCCCCTTCATCCTGGCCACGGAAGCCGCCTGGCAACCTCTTGCCGAACTGACGCACCGCACCTTCGCGACGCAATCGCCGCAGGAAGCGGACGTCAGCCTGGGTAATGCGGGCGGCAACACCCGGCGGCTGCATGTGCGCACGCGGCTGGCCGCGTCGCCGAACGGCTCGCATGAGAGCCTGTGCGTGATGTTCCTGGAAGACCTGCGCGAAATGGAGGCACGGGTACGAACCGAAAAAATGGCGGCCATGGGCCGCATGTCGGCCGCGGTGGCCCATGAAATCCGCAACCCGCTGGCCGCCATTTCGCAAGCCAACGCACTGCTCGAAGAGGACCTGCAGGACGCGGGGCAGCGCCAGCTCACCGCCATGGTCAGGCAAAACGCGCAGCGCCTGGCCCGGATTGTCGATGAGGTGCTGAATATTTCGCGGGCCCAGGCCCAGCTGCCTTCACCACAAACCACTACCCTGCTGCTCGACGACACCGTTCAGAAGATCACCTCCGACTGGGCGGGGCAGACCGCGGCCGCCGCGCGTACGCGCATCACGGCGGCTTCTGACAACGCCGTCGTGGTTTTTGAGCCCGAGCATTTGCGGCGCTTGATGATCAACCTGCTGGACAACGCCTTGCGCTACGCCAGCGATTGCGCCGGGGCGATCGAAGTCGCGACCCAGAACGTGGCGCCGGGGCAGGCGCGCCTGTCCGTCTGGAGCGACGGCCAGCCGCTGGAACAGACCGTGCAGACCCACCTGTTCGAGCCCTTTTTCTCATCGGAAAGCCGCTCCAGCGGGCTGGGCCTGTATATCTGCCGCGAGCTGTGCGAACGCTACGGCGCCATGATCGGCTACCAGCGCGTGTTGCGCGAAGGCACCGAGGGCAACGAATTTTTCGTCATGTTCAGGCCCTCCACGCAATCCCCGAACACGTCCTCGCCTTCTTTTGCCACAATGCCCAGCTGACACCATGAGCATGCAAACCCCCGTTCCCCAGCAAGCCCGCATCCTCGTCATCGACGACGAGCCGGACCTGCGCACCCTCTATGAGCTGACCCTGCTCAGGGAGGGTTACCGGGTGGAAGCCGCCGGCGATCTGCTGCAGGCCCGCCAGCAGCTCAGCGAAAACCGCTTTGACGCGGTCATCACCGACATGCGGCTGCCGGACGGCCTGGGCCTGGAGCTGCTGCGCGACATGGTGAGCCAGCAGCGCAGCGAGCGCTGCGTGGTCATCACCGCGCACGGCTCCGCCGAAAACGCGGTCGAAGCCCTGAAGGCCGGCGCCTTTGACTACCTCACCAAGCCGGTCGACCTCAAACAGTTTCGCAGCGTGGTGGCGTCGGCCGTACAGGGCGCCAAACATCCGGCGCCGGCCATCGAAAAAACCCAGCGCGGCACGACTGATTCCGGCATCGCGCCTTTGTCGCTGCCCCTGCCGATAGCCGCCGAGACCCCGCTGATACTGCAAAAGCTGGTCGGTGAGTCGGCCGTCATGCGCGCCGTCAAGTCGCGCATCGTCAAGGTCGCCGGCAGCATGGCGCCTGTGCTGATCCAGGGCGAGTCGGGCACCGGCAAGGAACTGGTCGCGCGCGCCGTGCACGGCTGCAGCCACCGCGCGGCGGGCCCATTCGTGGCCGTCAACTGCAGCGCCATCCCGGAAAACCTCCTGGAAGCGGAGTTCTTCGGCGCGCGCAAGGGCGCTTACACCGGCTCGGCGCAGGACCGCCAGGGCTACTTCCAGGCGGCCAAAGGCGGGACTCTGTTCCTCGACGAAATCGGCGACCTGCCGCTGGCCATGCAGTCCAAGCTCTTGCGGGCCATCCAGGAGCGCACCGTGCGCCCGCTGGGTTCCGCGCAGGAGGACCCGGTGGACGTGCGCATCGTCAGCGCCACCCACAAGGACCTGGTGGCCGAAGTCCAGGCGGGGACTTTCCGCCAGGATCTGTATTACCGGCTCAATGTGATCGAGATTCACGTGCCGGCCCTGCGCGAGCGCCGCGAAGACCTGCCGGACCTGTGCAAGGCCCTGCTCGCCAGGATCTGCCAGGAATCGGGCTTCCCCGTGCCCGAACTGACCGAAGCCGTGCTGGGCCAGCTGCGCGCCCTGCCCTTCAACGGCAATGTCCGCGAACTTGAAAACACCCTGCACCGGGCGGTGGCCCTCGGCGACGGCAGCGAGCTGCATTTCGACGCGCCGGCCGAAGAGCAGGTCGCCATTCCGGAAAACCTGCAGGATTACCTGGACAGGCAGGAGCGCAGCATCCTCACCAAGGTACTGCTGGAAAACGGTTTCAATCGCACCGCGGCAGCCGCCAGGCTGGGCCTGAGCCTGCGCCAGATCCGCTACCGCATCGCCCGCCTGAACATCGTGACGCCAGGCAGCGAAGACCCTGCCGATGGACTCGACGCCGCCGATGACCCCGCCTGAAAGCCGGGGCACCGACGCTCCGCAACCCTTGTGGCGGGACGGCTGGTACCGCTATGCGCGCGCGCTGGCATCGCCCAATTTCGGCCCGCGGCCCGAGGGCGCGCAGATCGACCTCGTGGTGATTCACTCCATCAGCCTGCCGCCCGGTGAATTCGGCAACGGCAATGTGCAGCGGCTCTTCACCAATCAGCTCGATTGGGAAGCCCACGCTTACTTCCAGGGCATACGCGGCCTGCAGGTGTCATCGCATTTCTTCATTGCCCGCTCCGGCGCCCTGTGGCAGTTCGTCGGCTGCGGCGACCGCGCCTGGCATGCCGGGGAATCGAAGTATCGCGGACGCGGCAACTGCAACGACGACTCCATCGGCATTGAACTCGAAGGCCTGGAAGGCGGCGTTTTCGAAGCGCCGCAGTATGAGACCCTGACCGGTCTGTGCGCCGCGCTGCTCGAGGCCTATCCCATCGCCCACATCGCGGGGCACGAACACATCGCGCCGGGCCGCAAGCAGGACCCCGGCCCGGGTTTCGACTGGCCCTTGCTGCAAGACTCGCTGGCCTTGCCGGCTAGGTATTTTCCCGAAACTGTTTGAGCAGCGCTCGGCGTAAGACCACACCAGTGTGGTGCGCTTTGCCGCCGAAAATTTCCCGGTATTTTTACCGCGCTAACATGGGCTTGTGTTGGCGGACCAAAGCCCGCGACAAGGCGCGCCGCAGCGATGCGGAGCGCTCGCAGGCCCGATGAAATCAGGCTTTGCGCGAGATGAGCGGCACGAATACAAAGGCCTTAGGCGAGCGGTCCGAAGTGGAATGAAAAAGCCACAAAACGTAACGGTCCATAAACTCGGCGGTACACTACCTGTAGTGGCTTGTATTCCCCCAATACCCTAGGTATAGTGCCTAAGCCCTAATTCAAGATTGATGTAATTCGGGCCCCGGCGGTGAGAAATTGGTTCATGTTTTTGAACCGCTCCCGCCAAACGGATCGCCCGCAACAGCACATCAGCCAGTCATAAAACAAAGCAAAGAGGAAGTCATGCAAACAGTGCAACACGCAGTGCCCGCAACACCCGGCCCAGCCGCCGGCAACCCGGCAGCCAGCGAATCCAACACCCAGCCCAATCCGCTTGCTCATTACCAGATCATCCGCCGCAACGGCGGCGTGGTGCCGTTTGAGCCCAACAAGATCGCCGTGGCCATGATGAAGGCCTTCCTGGCCGTTCATGGAACACAGGGCGCGGCCTCGGCCAGCGTGCGCGAAACGGTCGACGGCCTGACCCAGGCGGTGATCCGCGCCCTGATGCGCTCGCGCCCAGGCGGCGGCACCTTTCATATAGAAGACGTGCAGGACCAGGTCGAGCTCGGCCTGATGCGCGGCGGCCACCACGAGATCGCCCGCGCCTACGTGCTGTACCGCGAAAAGCGCACGCAGGAGCGCGCACGCCAGCCGCAAGTCCAGACGCCCGCGGCCCCCCTGATCCACGTGACCGACCGCGGCAACCGTGTCGCGCTCGACATCGGCAAGCTGCAGGCCCTGATTGAAGCGTCCTGCGCCAACCTGGGCGCCGACGTCAAGCCGGACCCCATCGTCGCGGAAACCATGCGCAACCTCTACGACGGCGTTCCCATCGACGAGGTCTACAAGGCTTCCATCCTGGCGGCGCGCACCCTGATTGAAAAAGACCCCGACTACACCTACGCCACCGCGCGCCTGCTGATGCACACCATCCGCCGCGAAGTGCTGGGCGAGGAAGTCACCCAGGCCGACATGGCGATCCGCTATGCCGAATACTTCCCGCAGTTCATCGCCAAGGGCGTGCAGAACGAGCTGCTCGACGAAAAGCTGCAGCAGTTCGACCTGGCCCGCCTGGGCGCCGCGCTCAAGCCCGAGCGCGACCTGAAGTTCGACTACCTCGGCCTGCAGACCCTGTTTGACCGCTACTTCCTGCACGTGCGCAAGCAGCGCATCGAGCTGCCCCAGGCTTTCTTCATGCGCGTGGCCATGGGCCTGTCGCTCAACGAGATCGACCGCGAAGCGCGCGCCATCGAGTTCTACGAAATCCTGTCGTCCTTCGATTTCATGTCGAGCACGCCCACCCTGTTCAACGCCGGCACCCTGCGCTCGCAGCTGTCGTCCTGCTACCTGACCACGGTCGCCGACGACCTGGGCGGCATCTACGACGCCATCAAGGAAAACGCCCTGCTGTCCAAATTCGCCGGCGGCCTGGGCAACGACTGGACGCCCGTGCGCGCCCTGGGCGCCCACATCAAGGGCACCAACGGCGAATCGCAAGGCGTCGTACCTTTCCTGAAAGTCGTCAACGACACGGCGGTCGCCGTCAACCAGGGCGGCAAGCGCAAGGGCGCCGTCTGCGCCTACCTGGAAACCTGGCACCTGGACATCGAAGAGTTCCTGGAGCTGCGCAAGAACACCGGTGACGACCGCCGCCGCACGCACGACATGAACACCGCCAACTGGATTCCCGACCTGTTCATGCGCCGCGTGATGGAAAAAGGCAGCTGGACCCTGTTCTCGCCGTCCGACACGCCCGACTTGCACGACAAGTTCGGCAAGGATTTCGAGAAAATCTACACCGCCTACGAAGCCAAGGCCGAGCGCGGCGAAATCAAGCCGTCCCGCAAGGTGCAGGCCACCGACATGTGGCGCAAGATGCTGTCCATGCTGTTTGAAACCGGCCATCCCTGGATCACTTTCAAGGACGCCTGCAACGTGCGCTCGCCGCAGCAGCACGCCGGCGTCGTGCACTCCTCCAACCTGTGCACCGAGATCACGCTCAACACCAGCGACACCGAAACCGCCGTCTGCAACCTCGGCTCCGTCAACCTGGTCCAGCACCTGAAGGACGGCGCGGTCGACCACGAGAAGCTCAAGAAGACCATCACCACGGCCATGCGCATGCTGGACAACGTGATCGACATCAATTACTACGCCGTCAAGAAGGCCCGCGACTCCAACATGCGCCACCGCCCCGTGGGCCTGGGCATCATGGGTTTCCAGGATTGCCTGTATGAGCTGCGCGTGCCTTACGCCTCCCAGGAAGCCGTCGAGTTCGCCGACAAGTCCATGGAAGCCGTCTGCTACCACGCCTACTGGGCCTCCACCGAACTGGCCAAAGAGCGCGGCAAGTACGCCAGCTACAAGGGCTCGCTCTGGGACAAGGGCGTGCTGCCGCTGGACACGCTGGACATGCTGGCCGAGCAGCGCGGCGGCTATGTCGAAATCGACCGCTCCGCCACCCTGGACTGGGAAGCCCTGCGCAAGAAGATCGCCAAGGACGGCATGCGCAACTCCAACTGCGTCGCCATCGCCCCGACCGCCACCATCTCCAACATCATCGGCGTGGATGCCTGCATCGAGCCCTGCTTCGGCAACCTCTCGGTCAAGTCCAACCTGTCCGGTGAATTCACGGTCATCAACCACTACCTGGTGCGTGACCTCAAGCGCCTGAACCTGTGGGACGACGTGATGGTGGTGGACCTCAAGCACTTTGACGGCTCCCTGCGCCCCATCGACCGCGTGCCCCAGGACGTCAAGGCGCTGTACGCCACGGCGTTTGAAATCGAGACCTCCTGGATCGTCGAGGCCGCGGCACGCCGCCAGAAATGGATAGACCAGGCGCAGTCGCTCAATATCTATATGGCGGGCGCCTCGGGCAAAAAGCTGGACGACACCTACAAGCTGGCCTGGTTGCGCGGCCTCAAGACCACTTACTACCTGCGCACGCAAAGCGCGACGCACGCCGAGAAATCGACCGTGACCGCGGGCAAGATGAACTCGGTGTCATCCGGCTCCGCGCCCGCCAGCAGCGGCATGAGTGCGCTCGAAGCGGCGGCCGCCGCTGCGCAAGCGCAGATGAATGCAACGCCCGCCACCGACATCAAGTTCTGCGCGATCGATGACCCGGGATGCGAGGCCTGCCAATAAAAAACACCGGATCGCGCGGCCACCCGGCCGCTCGATTCGATGTATATGAGCAACACAATTTTGTAGCGATGTGAATGAACACTTTTCATTTTGTATCGCTGCTTTCATAATCCCACAGTATTGGAAACCTCTATGTTGACCTGGGACGAAGAAGTCAAACCATCGTTGCAAACACCTCAGAACAGCGGCTCGCCCGAAGGCCGCTCGATGGAACTTCCGCCTCTTTCTTTTAACGCCGCTGAGCAACCCCAGGCGCAAGTGCGCATGCTCAACGACGGTGCCTTCACACCTGCGCAAGCCGCAGCCCCTTCGGCTCCTGTCTCCGCCGAACCCGCCAAGGCGCAGCGCGTCAAAGCTTCCGACAAGCGCATCATCAACGGCCAGACCGACGTCAACCAGCTGGTGCCCTTCAAATACAAATGGGCCTGGGAAAAATACCTCGCCACCTGCGCCAACCACTGGATGCCGCAGGAAGTGAACATGACGCGCGACATCGCGCTCTGGAAAGACCCCAACGGCCTGACCGAAGACGAACGCCGCCTGGTCAAGCGCAACCTGGGCTTCTTCGTGACCGCCGACTCGCTGGCCGCCAACAACATCGTGCTGGGCACCTACCGCCACATCACGGCGCCCGAGTGCCGCCAGTTCCTGCTGCGCCAGGCTTTCGAGGAAGCCATCCACACCCATGCCTATCAGTACATCACCGAATCGCTGGGCCTGGACGAAAGCGAGATCTTCAACGCCTACAACGAAGTCCAGTCCATCAAGGACAAGGACCAGTTCCTGATCCCCTTCATTGAAGTCATCTCCAACCCGCACTTCAAGACCGGCACGCCCGAAGCCGACCAGACCCTGCTCAAGTCGCTGATCGTCTTCGCCTGCCTGATGGAGGGCCTGTTCTTCTACGTCGGCTTCACGCAGATCCTCGCCCTGGGCCGCCAGAACAAGATGACCGGCGCCGCCGAGCAGTACCAGTACATCCTGCGCGACGAGTCCATGCACTGCAATTTCGGCATCGACCTGATCAACCAGCTCAAGCTGGAGAACCCGCACCTCTGGACGGCGGAGTTCAAGGCCGAGATCAAGGCCCTGTTCATGAAGGCCGTCGAACTGGAATACCGCTACGCCGAGGACACCATGCCGCGCGGCGTGCTCGGCCTGAACGCTTCCATGTTCAAGGGTTACCTGCGCTACATCGCCAATCGCCGCGCCACGCAGATCGGACTTGAAACTCTCTTCCCCAACGAGGAGAATCCATTCCCGTGGATGAGCGAAATGATCGACCTGAAAAAAGAACGCAACTTCTTTGAAACCCGCGTGATCGAGTACCAGTCCGGTGGTGCCCTTTCCTGGGATTGATTGAACAAGACGCGCAACACAAGACAACAATGATTTCTAGAATTGCAATGACCAACGACAGCACCGCAGAGTGCGCGCTGGGCTTTGCTCCTGTGTTCGCGGCGCTGGGACCGGTTTATCCGGGGCCCAACGCCGTGAATCGCTTTACGTACT
>Ga0102595_100323_pt1 | contig 37649 bp, 39 predicted proteins | sample Araplaol_mTSA_r2_2_FD_76864 | JGI IMG/M metagenome (GOLD analysis project Ga0102595, IMG submission 76864) | Arabidopsis root microbial communities from North Carolina, USA - plate scrape MF_Col_mTSA_r2 (SPADES assembly) (version 2) | ecosystem: Host-associated > Plants > Roots > Endosphere... | reverse complement strand
TTCGACAAGAACTCCGCCGGACCCGTCGACATATTCACCCTTAAATTGAAAGCCTCCAAATGAGCGCATCCAGCCTGGTAGACATCAAGGTGCCGGACATTGGCGATTTTGACGAAGTGTCCGTGATCGAAGTGCTGGTCAAGGCTGGCGACACCATCAAGGCCGAGCAAAGCCTGATCACCGTGGAAAGCGACAAGGCCTCGATGGAGATTCCATCGTCCGCCGCCGGCGTGGTCAAGGAGGTCAAGGTCAAGCTGGGCGACAAAGTCAAGCAAGGATCCATCGTGCTGACACTGGAAGCCTCCGGCGCCGCTGCCACCGCTCCAGCGCCCGCACCTGCGCCTGAGAAGAAAGCCGCTGCTCCGGCCGCATCTGACCCTGCCGCGCCCGTCCCAACGGCCACCAGCTTCAGCGGCTCCGCCGATCTCGACTGCGACGTGCTGGTGCTGGGCGCCGGCCCCGGCGGCTACTCGGCCGCCTTCCGTGCCGCCGACCTGGGCCTGAAGGTCGTGCTGGTCGAGCGCTACGCCACGTTGGGCGGCGTCTGCCTCAACGTCGGTTGCATTCCCTCCAAGGCGCTGCTGCACGTGGCGGCGGTGATGGATGAGGTCAAACATTTCGACAGCCTGGGCGTGAGTTTCGGCGAGCCCAAACTCGACATCAACAAACTGCGCACGCACAAGGAAAAAGTCGTCGGCAAGCTCACCGGCGGGCTCACGGCCATGGCCAAGATGCGCAAGGTCACCGTGGTGCGCGGCCTGGGCCAGTTTGTCGGCGCCAACCACCTGCAGGTCGAAGAAACTGCCGGGGCCGAGGGCCAGGAAAAGACTGGCAAGAAGCAGACCATCGCCTTCAAGAACTGCATCATCGCGGCGGGTTCACAAGCCGTGCGCCTGCCTTTCATGCCGGATGATCCCCGCGTGGTCGACTCCACCGGCGCGCTGGCGCTCAAAGAGGTTCCCAAACGCATGCTGATCCTGGGCGGCGGCATCATAGGCCTGGAAATGGGCACCGTCTATTCCACCCTGGGCGCGCGCCTGGACGTGGTCGAGATGATGGACGGCCTGATGCAGGGCGCCGACCGCGACCTGGTCAAGGTCTGGCAGAAGATGAACGCGCCGCGTTTTGACAACATCATGCTCAAGACCAAGACCGTGGGAGCCAAGGCGACCAAGGCCGGGATTGAAGTCAGCTTCGAAGGCGAGGGCGCCCCGGCGCCGCAGACCTATGACCTGGTGCTGCAGGCCGTGGGCCGCACACCCAATGGCAAAAAAATCGGCGCCGAGAAGGCCGGCATCAGCGTGAGCGACCGCGGCTTCATCCCCGTCGACATCCAGATGCGCACCAACGTGCCGCACATCTTCGCCATCGGCGACATCGTGGGCCAGCCCATGCTGGCGCACAAGGCCGTGCACGAAGCGCATGTGGCCGCCGAAGTCATTGCCGGTGAACTGCAGGGCAACAAGGAACTGGCCAGCGCCGCCTTCAACGCCCGCGTGATCCCCAGCGTGGCCTACACCGACCCCGAAATCGCCTGGGTCGGCCTCACCGAAGACCAGGCCAAGGCGCAGGGCATCAAGGTCAAAAAGGGCCTGTTCCCCTGGACGGCCTCCGGCCGCGCCATCGCCAACGGCCGCGACGAAGGTTTCACCAAGCTGCTGTTTGACGACAGCCCCGAAGCCCACGGCCACGGCAAGATCCTGGGCGGCGGCATTGTCGGCACCCATGCCGGCGACATGATCGGCGAGATCGCGCTGGCTATCGAAATGGGCGCCGATGCGGTCGATATCGGCAAAACCATACACCCGCACCCCACGCTAGGCGAAAGCATGGGCATGGCCGCGGAAGTGGCGCACGGCAGCTGTACCGACTTGCCGCCTGCGCGCAAGTAAGCCGCGCGTCGAGCACAAAAAAGCCCGGGCATGCCCGGGCTTTTTGCTTTGACTGGCGGCTCAGGGCCGCACGCCAGGCGCTTCCATCGCCATGCCCTTGGCGCGCGTCTTGAGGTAGAGCTCCAGCTCCACCAGCTCCTGCGCACCATAGGCAAAGGGCTCGGCGCGCACGCCGCTCATGCAGCCGCGCATGCGGCGCTGCAGCGAACCCATGGCCTGCCATTCGAGGCGGTACACCGGGTAGCCCGTGGGGTGTGCTTCGGGGATCACGTTGCCGGCCAGGCGTTTGCCGGGCAGGCCATCGTGGCATTGCGCGCAGGACAGGTTGAGTTGCCCGATACGCTGCATGAACAGCTGCTGGCCGCGCTGGCGGAAGGGTTCCAGCCTGGCATCGTTGGACGGCGCCAGCGGCAGGCCGCGTGACTGCAGCGCGACATAGGCTTCCAGGCCCAGCAGCTCCTGGCTCTCGGGGCGCAGCAGCGCGGCCTGCTGGTGCTGCAGGCGGCACTGGTTGATGCGCTGGCCCAGGGTGATGGGGCGGCCCAGGCCGGTATCAAACGCCGGGTAGCGCGCCGCCACGCCGCGCATGCTGCTTTGCGCCGCCGCGTGGCAGCTGATGCAGGCTTTGCCGCTGGCGCCCGCCGGCTGCTTCCACAGCGCCTCGCCGTCCTGCACCCACAGCATGCCGGGGTTGAGCGCATCGTCCTTCTGCATGGCCTGGGTGGCGGCGCCCATGTCCTCAAAGCCCGAGCGGCGGCTGTCCTTGGGGGGAGGGTTTTGCGCGCCTGCCGTGCCCATCAGGCACACCAGCAGCAGGGCCAGGATGCGCCTCATGCCGTGACGGCCAGCTGGATGCTTTCCGCCTGCGAAAAACCGTTGTCGCCTTCCCAACTGAGCACCAGCGTACCGCTCTCGGTGGCCACGGTATGGAAGGCGATGTAGGGATTGGCCGAGACGGCCGAAAACAGCTCGGCGCTGAAGACCAGCTCGCCGTTGTAGCGGCAGCTGAAGCTCTGGATGATGTTGCGCGGCAGGACCTTGCCGTCCTCGCCGGCACGAAAGCCGGTTTCCATGGGGTGGCCTATGGTGGCGCGTATCTCTATGACTTCGCCGCGCCTGGCCACGGAGGGGGCATTGATCAGGGTGCGGGCCATCAAGGCTCCCCCTCGATGCAGGCGGCAAGCGTGACGATGACGTTGACCGTATGCGACCAGTAGCTGCCGTCGCTCATCTGCGCCACGGCCACCAGCTGCTGCGAGGTGGCCAGCCGTATGCGCGTGCTCACGCTGGCCTTGCCGGCGCGTGGCCCCAGCGTGAAGCGGGCCACGTCGCGCTGGGGATTTTTTTCGTTGAAGACGGCGATGCTTTTGACATGGTCGGCGGCCGTCATGGGGCTGTCCACCGTGACGGTGATGGGCACCACATTGCCGTTGTCCACCAGTTCGGCGATGTCAAGCTTGACCTTGCCCGCGCGAACCGGCGCGCCCCGGGTGTAGGCCGCCACGGCCACCGCCAGGTCGCCCGCGGCGGCGGACGCGGGGCGCAGCAACACCCCCATGGCCAGGCCGGTGGCACCCGCCAGGATGCGGCGTCGGCGGGGCAGGGCGGGTGGGGGCATGGGCTGCGTCATGGCCGTCTCAGTTGCGCAGCGTGCGCAGGAAGGCCACCACGTCCTCGATCTGCTGTGGGTTCATGATGGGTTTTCCCTGCCAGGCGGTGCCCACGCGCACCAGGCCCTCGCTGGGGTAATAGGCCGGCATCATGCTGGCCGGGTTCAGGCGCTGCGCGTCGGCGATGCGCAGGCGCAGTTGGCCTTCGCTCCAGCGCGAGCCCGCGCCTGCCAGATCGGGCGCCAGGTTGCCCTGGAAGCGTTCTTCGGGAATCGGCCCGCTGTGGCACAGCAGGCACAGGCCCAGCTGCCGGCTGGCGACGAGGGCGCGGCCGCGCGCCGGGTCGCCGGGCGTGGCCGTCAGCGCCTGCGGGATCGCATCGCCGACCACCTGCAGCGGCGGCTGTGGTTGCTGTTGTTGCTGTGCTTGCGCGAAGCCGGTCCAGGGCGCCACCATCATCACCGCGCCGGCGATGGCGCCTTGCCAGTTCATGCTTTCTTGAGGTCGTGGTTTTTCAGCGGCAGCTCGCGTATGCGTTTGCCCGTGGCCGCGAACACGGCATTGAGCACCGCCGGCGCGGCAACCGCGATGGTCGGCTCACCCACGCCGCCCCAGAAGCCGCCCGAAGGCACGATCAGGGTTTCCACCGCGGGCATGTGCTGCATCTGCACCACGGGGTAGGTGCTGAAGTTGTCCTGCTCCATGCGCCCGTCTTTTTGCGTGCACTCGCCGAACAGCGCCGCGGACAGGCCGTAGGCGAAAGAGCCCTCGACCTGGGCCTCGATCTGCTGCGGGTTGACGGCGTAACCCGGATCGGTGGCCGCCACGATGCGGTGGATCTTGAGCACGCCGTCCGGGCTGACCGACACCTCGGCGCAGGCCGCCACATAGCTGCCGAAGCCCATGGTCTGGGCCAGGCCGCGGTAGACCTTCTGGCCGCCAACGTCGGGCGGCGCCACGCCCCACTTGACGCGCTCGGCCACGGCGTTGAGGACGGCCAGGTGCTTGGGGTGGCTGCCCATGAGCTTGCGCCGCAGGGCCAGCGGGTCCTGTTTGGTGGCGAAGGCGATTTCGTCGATAAAGGACTCGAGGTAGATGGTGTTCTGGTTCAGGTTCACGCCGCGCCAGAAGCCGGGCGGCACGCTGGGGTTGCGCATCGCATGGTCTATCAGCAGGTTGGGGAAGCTGTAGCCTATGGATGCTTCGGGCCCCGGCGCATTCAGGCCCTGGAACTGCACCGGGTCCAGCCCGTTGCGAATGTTTTGCGGAAACACGCCGGCCAGGATGGACTGGCCGGAGATACGCATGTGCAGGGCCGTGACATTGCCCTGCGCGTCCAGCCCGGCCTGCAGCTTGCACTGCGTCACCGGGTGGTAGCGGCCGTGCAGCATGTCTTCCTCGCGCGACCACAGCAGCTTGACCGGAACGCCCGGCATTTGTTTGGCGATGTCCACGGCCTGGCGCACCCAGTCGTGCACCGCGCCGCGGCGACCGAAGCCGCCGCCCAGGTGGATTTTGTAGACCTCGCATTGGGCGACCGGCAACCCGGCCGCTTCGGAGGCGGCGGCCAGCGCCGCCTCGCCGTTTTGGGTGGGTGTCCAGACCTCGCAGCGCTGGGGCGTCCAGCGCGCCGTGGCGTTCATGGGCTCCATGGTCGCGTGGTTCTGGTGCGGGTAGGCATACACCGCTTCTATGCGCCTGGCCGCCGAGGCCAGCGCGGCCTTGGCGTCGCCGTTCTGGTTGCCGACCACCGCGTCGTTCGCGTCCAGCCCGGCCTTGAGCATCTGGGCCACGCTGGCGCTGGAATTGGCGGCATTGGGGCCGTTGTCCCATTCGATGGGCAGCGCGTCCAGCGCGGTCTTGGCGCGCCACCAGGTATCGGCCACGACGGCCACCGCGCTGTCCCCGACCGCCAGCACCTTCTTCACGCCGGGGCGTTTTTCGATCGCGGCGGCATTGAAGCTCTTGACCTTGCCGCCGAACACCGGGCAGTCCTTGATGGCCGCGTTGAGCATGCCGGGCAGTTTGAGGTCGGCGCCATAGACCTGCTTGCCCGTGACCTTGTCCTGCGTGTCCAGGCGCGCCAGGCGCTTGCCCACGAGCTTCCAGTCTTTCGGGTCCTTGAGCGTGACGTCGGCCGGTGGCGCCAGCCTGGACGCCGCGACGGCGACCTTGCCGTAGCTCACGCTGCGGCCGCTGGGCGTGTGCGTGACGAGGCTGTTGGCCGCGCGGCATTCGGACACCGGCACCTTCCATTCATTGGCCGCGGCCTGCACCAGCATCATGCGCGCGGTGGCGCCGCCCTTGCGCACGTAGTCGTGCGATTCGCGTATGCCGCGGCTGCCGCCGGTGGAGAAATTGCCCCAGGCCCGGTTGCGCGCGAGGTTCTGCCCCGGTGTCGGGTATTCAGTGCTGACTTTCGCCCAGTTGCATTCCAGCTCTTCGGCTACCAGCTGCGCCAGGCCGGTCAGGCTGCCCTGGCCCATTTCAGAGCGCGCGATGCGGATCACCACCGTGTCGTCGGGGCGCACCACGACCCAGGCGTTGATCTCCGGCGCGTCGGCGCCCTGGGCCGCGGCCTTGCCGGCGAAGGGAATGTGGAAGGCGACCACCAGGCCGGCCGATGCGCCCGAGGCCAGGAAGCGGCGGCGCGACAGCCGCGGCGATGCCGAAGCGGAAGAGGAGGGCAGGGTGGTGGTGCTCATGTCGTGCTCCCGTCGGTGTGCTGGATGGCGAGCGCCGCGCTCTTGGTGTTGCCGCCCGCGGCAACGACCTTGATGGCGGCGCGTATGCGGTTGTAGGTGCCGCAGCGGCAGATGTTGGTCATGGCCTCGTTGATGTCTGCGTCCGTCGGATTCGGCTTGGCCTTGAGCAGCGCCGCCGCCGCCATCACCATGCCGCACTGGCAGTAGCCGCACTGCGGCACGTCCAGCGCGACCCAGGCTTTTTGCACGGGGTGGGAGCCGTCGGGCGAGAGGCCCTCGATGGTCACGATTTTTTCGGCCGCGCCGACTGTGGAGACGGGCCGCACGCAACTGCGCGTGGGCACGCCGTCGATGTGCACGGTGCAGGCACCGCAGGCCGCGATGCCGCAGCCGTATTTGGTGCCGGTGAGCCCGAGCTGCTCGCGCAGGACCCACAGCAGCGGTGTGTCGTCCTCCACTTCAAACTCACGCACGGTACCGTTGACGTTCAGCTTTGCCATGGATGCGCTCCTCACGATTGAAAGAACCTGGATGGGCCGCAAGATAGTAGCGCCGGCGCATGTCGAATGCACCAGGGACTTCTATACCTGAGTAATGTGCTGACTTGCTCTTAATAATTAAGTTCGGCCGGGTAAACCCTTGTGATGACCGGTGGCTTGCCTCAGCGAACTTGCGCCAGCGGCAAGCCCATGAAAGCCGCATAACGCTGCGCGGCCAGGCGCAGCGCGCCCGCGCTGCCGCGCGGCAGCGGCGTGAAGGGCGCGGTGCTGATGCTGAGCCCGCCTTTTTTGACTTCCGCCTGCCAGGTGCCGGCCACGCGGCCGCCAAGCAGCAGCGCGGGGCGGAACAGGCCGTTGGGCGTCATGAGCTTGCCGGCATGCGCGGTATCGATGATGGCCTGGCGCTCGGTGTAGCCCAGCACATACTCGTCAAAACCCGCCAGCAGCTGCAGCGCCGGCTTGCCGGCCGGCTGGGCAAGTGCTTGCGTACGTTTGGACCACCAGACGGTGTCGCCCCCAAACAGTGCATGCGCGAGGCCGGGGCCGGCCATCTCCAGCGTCGCCCTGGCTTCGCCGGCCGCCAGCCCGGACCACCACGTGAAGTCCGCCAGCGTGGCCGGGCCGTGGCTGGCGAAATAGCGCTGCGCGAGTTTTTTCAATGCATCTTCACGCGGCAGTTCAGGCTGCGGCGGCAACCATTCGTCGAGCAGGGTGTAGCGGGCCTGCTTGCCCTGCGGGTCGCCGAGGCAGATCAGCCCGGCCTGGGCCGCGCGGTACAGGATGCGCCCGCCGCGCTGGCCTTCGGTGTCTATGCGGCGCCGGGCGAGTGCGGCAAAAAGTTCTGCGCGTGTGAGTTGTTGCCCGCCTTCAAGGCACTGGCGCAGGGCAGGCAGGATTTTGCGGAACGCGGCCTCATCAAGGTTCACCTCGCGGTAGGCGGCCGCGGTACGGGTCAGCAAGGCCGGCGCGGCCAGGGCCAGCAGCCAGCGCAGGTCGGTGGCCGCCGCCAGGTGCAGCGTGCCACGCAACACCCAGCTGCGCACCACCTTGCGCCTGGCCAGCGCATCCTCAATCGCCGCGTCGGTGACGGCAGGAGCCGCGAAGCGTGAACCGACGGCCCAGCGCGCATGGGCGTATTCCTGTGCCTGCACCGCGCCCATCCATTGCACGGCTTGCTCGACACGCTTGAAATCGGCCGGCCCGGAAGGCATGGAAGGCACGGGGGCCAGGCGCTGGCTGGCCAGCCGCAGCGCGATCAACTCCTGCCGCGAGATCTCCGCCATGCTCAGGCCATGCTTTCGATCATCGCGAGCATGCGGCCTTGCCAGGCCGCCGGCGAAAAGCGTTCGCGCAGCAGCGTTTGAGAGGCTTTCACCATGGCCTCGCGCCGCGGCACATCGGCGAGCAACTCGGCGCAGGCCCGCGGCAGGTCCTCGAGTTCGGCCATCACCATGTGCACGCCGGGAACAATGCCGAAATCCTCCCAACCCTCAAAGCTGTCGGACACCACGGCCGTGCCGGCCGCCCAGGCTTCGAAGGTGCGGAACTGGTCGAAGTAGCGCAGTTCGGGATCGGCATGCACATTGAGGTTGATACGCGCGCCCGCGCGGCAGGCATCGCGCGCCGCGCCCCAGAGGCCGCTCCAGATGAACTCGGCCTTTAGCGAGTTCGCACCGGCGAGGAAGAGTCGCTCGGCTTCGCGCCGCCTGGCGGTGTCGCCGCCCAGCATGACGATGTCCCGCGTCCTGTCCGCTTCGGGCAGCGGCGCGCGCACATGTTTGTCCGCCACCAGGTAAGGCAGGCGCAGGCTTGTGAGGGACGGGAAATATTGCGCGAGGTAGCGCTCCATGGCGGCATCCATGGCCATCACGGCATGCAGGCCGGGCGCGATGGCGTCGAAGAGTTCGGCTTTGTGCCGGTGCACCGTGGCCGAAGCGTTTCGTGTGAGCGGGTCGAACATCCACAGCACATGCCTGCCGTGCCGCGGCAGGCCGTGCTTCGCGAAGCGCGGAAGGGCGTAGATGCCGGCGACGAGCAGGTTGATGTCGCTGGGGCCCACCTCGGGCAACGGCGCCTCGGTGCTGTTGCCCATGTCGATGAACTCGACCTCGTGCCCGGCTTGCAGCAAGACCTCCATCCACAGGCGGACGGCGCGGCCGAACAGGGTGTCTATATCGGTGTAGAGGTGGATTCTCAATGCGCTTCCCGTTTTTCTTTTGCTTATAGCGCAATTTCGCGACGGGGCCGCTCACCAGGGGTTGTAGGTGCCTATGCTCCACAGATGGCCTTCGGGATCGCGGCAGCTGAAGCCGCGGCCGCCGTAGTCCTCATCCTTGATGTCGATCACGATGGCGGCGCCCGCCGCCCTGGCGCGCAGGTACACGGTGTCAGCGTTATGCACGCAGACGTAGGCGCTTTGTGTTTCCACGCCGCCCAGCTCGTCCGGCTGCCGTATCAGCTTGCCCCACTCGGTGGGCACTTTGCCCACCGAGCCGAGCATGACCATGCCGCCGTCCAGCGTGAGCTGGGCATGCGCGATGGTGCCGTCGGGATTGGGATAGGCCACCTGCTTTTCAAAACCGAAAGCGCTGCACAGCCAGTCGATGGCGGCCACCGCATCCCGGTAGCGCAGGCAGGGAATGATGAGTGAGTTCGACATGGCAGGCCTCCTTCAGGTCTGGGCAGACGCATGCGGGACTGCTGTTGATTTTGCACCTGCGGGTGTGGGCGTGCATGTGGCAAGACGCCGGATGCCAAAAAGCGGGGTGGCGGCATTAACGGCCGCGATCCACAAAAACTTTACACAGCCGCCCGCATTTTTTTGAGGCGATTCACGCCGCGGTGAAGCGGCCGGACAAGGACTTGCAGTAAGCCATAGGTAACAAGAAAGCCGGTTCTGCAGGTCTTTAAAGCAAAAGCGAACCTGTAAATGTAAGTAACAAGAATTCGTTGCTAAAAAAATGGGGAAAAAGCATGACACAAAATTAGCGGTTATTAATCACTTTTTCTTGCTTGTATCGTGTTTCACAATTGGTTACTGTGAACTAATTCACGAAAAAAGCTGTTTCGAGTGCGAGGCAGCCTGGTCCAGCGATTTGTAATTCTCGATTTTTCAATGGGATGCAGCAATGAAGCGTACCGATAGTGCCGGCATGCACGACGTTCTTTCTTATGCCCTTGCCCTGTACCTGGCTTTCCCAGTCGTCGCCTTGGCACAACAGCAGCCATCCACCATAGACCCGGGCCGGCTTCGTGAACGTTTTGATTTTCAGCTCGAGCCTGAGCCCGCGCCGCCACCGCCGCAACTCAAGAGCGAGCCCGCCGAGCCCTTGCCCGATTCGCTCAAGACCACACGCGTGACGCTCAAGCAGGTCCGCATCGAGAGCGCCACCGTGCTGCCGGGCAATGCCTTGCAGGCGCGCGCCGACAGCTATACAGGGCGCGAGATCACGGGTGCCGACATCCTCGAACTTGCGTCCTCGCTGACCGCGATGTACCGCAACGCGGGCTACATTCTTTCGCTGGTCGTGGTGCCGCCGCAGTCGCTCGCGGACGGCGTTCTGACGCTGCGCGTCGTCGAGGGCTACATCGCCCGCGTGAACATCCAGGCCGGGCCGGGTGTGAGCGCCCATGTGCAGGAACAGCTGATGCGCCTGGGCGAAAAGATCCAGGCCTCCAGGCCCGTGGAGGGCGCGGTGCTGGAGCGCTACCTGCTGATCGCCAACGATTTTCCCGGCGTGGAGTTGCGCAGCGTGCTCGCGCCTTCGCAGGCGCCGGGCGCGGCCGACCTCACCCTGGTCGCCAACGTCAAGCGGGTGGAAGGCTTTGCCTCTATCGACAACTACGGCTCCAAATATCTCGGGCCCACCCAGCTGACCTTGGGTGTGGTCGGCAACCAGCTGCTGGGCGTGAACGACCAGTGGCGTTTTGTCGGCGTGGGGACCGGCAACTCCGAAATGGCCTATACCCAGCTTTCCTACAGCCAGGTTGTCAGCACCGAAGGCCTGCGGCTGTCCGCCGCCGTGTCCCGCGCCCGCACGCAACCGGGCGACGTGCTCAGGCCTTTTGATGTGCACGGCAATGCCGACACGCTGTCGCTGTCCGCCGCCTACCCCTTGCTGCGCGGCCGCAACGAAAGCCTGACCGCGCGCGCGGCCTACGACCATTCCGACGTGCACACCGACGTGCTGGGCACCCGCGTGATCGAAGACCGCATACGCGCGTTGCGCCTGGGCCTGAGCTGGCGCGTGCTGGATAGCCTGGATGGGCAGAACGCGCTGGACGTCGATCTCAGCCAGGGGCTGGGCGGCACGCAGGAGTCCGATGTGCTCAAGAGCCGGGTGGGTGCCAAGGGCGTGTTCAACAAATTCACCTTCGACTACGAGCGCTCGCAGTTTGTCGGGTCGAACTTTTCCTTCACCGTGGGCGTGGGCGGCCAGTGGGCCAACACGCCGTTGCTGTCGTCGGAGCAATACGCGCTGGGCGGGCGGCGCTTCGGCCGGGCCTATGAGCCGGCGGAACTCGTGGGTGAACGCGCGCTGGCCTTTCGCATCGAGCCGCGCTATGCCGGTGGCGCCGCCGGCATGCCGGGGCTCAAGTCCTGGCAGCTGTTCGGCTTCTACGACATCGGCAAGGTCTGGAAGGTCGGCAGCGTCTCGCCCGGAACGCCGGCCAGCCAGAGCCTGGCCTCCGCCGGCCTGGGGCTGCGCCTCTTTCTTGAAAAAAACGTGGTCGCCGCGATCGAGGCGGCCTGGCCCTTGACCAAATCCATCGCGAGCTACCAGACCGGCGGCAAGAACCCGCGGCTGATGGGTTCGCTGCTGGCGCGGTTTTGATGATGTTCACTGGATCCGTCCCTGTTGTTCTTTGTCTTTTTTGCGTTCAAGAGGTGATTCCATGCAAGCCAAATTCCCTGCCCAGCGCCTGCGTCCCCCCGAACGGCGGCGGCCGTCTTTCGCACTGAAAACCCTTTCCGCGGCGGCGGCGCTGCTGTTCGCGCCGCCCGGCTGGACTGTCGACATCTTGGGTGCGACGGGCCTGCCGCAGAGCGGCACGGTGTTTTCCGGCACGGCCTCGGGTTCGGTGGCGGGCAACCAGATGACCATCAACCAGGCCAGCAACCGCGCTGTGATCGACTGGGTCTCGTTTGACATCAACCCCGGGAAAATGGTGCAGATCATCCAGCCCGGCGTTACCTCGGCGATGCTTAACCGCGTGACCGGCGATGCAAGCCCCTCGCAAATACTGGGCAGCCTGTCGGCAAACGGGACGGTGATGCTGATGAACCCCAACGGCGTGATGTTCGGGAACAACGCCGTAGTCAATGTGGGTTCGCTCATTGCCACCACAGGCAACATCGACGTCACCAACTTCATCAACACCGGTGGCGCGCAGATCACCGGGGCCGTCGGCAGCGTCACCAACCGCGGCAGCATCACCGCGCAAAATGCCGGCCTGGTGGCTTTGGTCGCGCCTTCGGTCACCAACCACGGCAGCATCACCGCCACCGGCGGCACCATCGCGCTGGCCGGCGCCACGGCCGCCACGGTGTCGCTCAACGGCGGGCTGTATGAATTCGCCATCGCCGGCGGGGCGACGGGCAGCAGCGTGTCCAACGAGGCCGGCTCCAGCCTGAACGGCGCGACCTTGCGGCTGGGCGTGGGCGACGCGGCCAACCTGCTGTCGGGCGTGATCAACCTCGAGGGCGTGCAGCAGGCCAGCAATGCCATTGTCGTGAACGGCAACGCGGTGGTGCTCAAGTCGGCGCTGCAGGCGCCTAGCGTCAGCGGCAATTCCAACCATATCGACGTCTATGGCGGCGCGCGCATTCAGGATGCTGTGAACATCGCCAAGACCGGCACGCCCGGCGCGGGCGCGGCCGTGGACGTGCACGGAGGCACATACACCGAGCAAGTCACCCTGAACAAGGCCAACCTGACGCTGACGGGCATGAATGGGGCCAATATCGACGTGCTCGAGGGAAAAACCGGAGTAGACATCACCGCGAATGGCGTGACGGTTGAAGGCATGCAGGTCACAGGCCCTTACAGCCAGAACTTCGCTGCCATCAACTGGACTGGCCTGAGTACGACGGGGGTGAGGATTGCGTCAGGCGTGACCGGCGCGACCGTACGTAACAACACGATTAAAAATGTCCGAAGCGGGATTCAGGTCACCAACGCTGCTGCCGATATCACCGGAAACCTGATTGAAAACACCAAGGGCGCCATCCTTGTGCGTTCGAACAATGTGACCATGTCGGGCAATTCCAGAGGGTTGTTGGGTAATGAATGGGACATCGTTTTTCTGGACGGCGTAGCGAATGGCTCCTATTTTGTGTCTCCGCATGTCAGCGAAGCGCAGTATGGGGCCGGCGTGATGGCCATGTCTGCGGCCAACGGCAACATGCATATTCTTGATCGCCGCTACGGCGACAACGGGCTCTTGGGCTCCACGCCGCAATTTGGCAACCGCTCGCACGTTACCGTCAGTTCGGGCGCCAATTTCACCGCTGCCGACGACTTCAACCTCGGCAACGGCCTTGGCAACGACCGGCAGCCACTGGGCACGATCCAGGCCGGCATGAATGCCGTGGTCACGGGAGGCACGGTGAATGTGACAGCAGGGACCTATGTCCAGCCGTCAACCCTCGTCATCAATAAGAGCCTGACTCTGTCCGGGGCCGGCGAGTCTGCCACCGTGATTGACTCCCGTGGTGTCAGTGGCTACGGCATACAGGTCAAGGCCGACAATGTGAATCTGCAAAATTTCACGCTCTACGGGCCCAGCGCCAACGTCGCTTCGGCCTACGGCATCAAGGTGGCGCCCGTGGGCGGCGCCTCGGCCCGGTTGCACAACTTCACGATCCGCAACGTGACCAGCCGCGGCGCGGGCCGGGCCGAGCTGGACCTCAACGGCGTGGACGGCGCGCTCATCGACCATGTCACGGCCAACGGCGCGCCCGTGGGCAATGACGCGGGCAGCACACAGGGCGCGGGCATCCAGCTGACCGATAGTGCCAACGTGATGGTCAGCAACAGCACCACGCTCAACAACGACTGGGGCGGCCTGGCGCTTTACCAGGCCAACCGCTTCTACAACCAGCAGATGAACAACATCACGGTGGCGGGCAACAACAGCTTCACCGAGCGCAACCCGGTCTATATGCAGGACGAGTCGGCCAGCAACAACTTCGGCACGCTCAGCATCGCCGGCTTCGATTTCGCGGTGCGCAACGCCAGCAGCGCGGGCAACAACAACCAGTACACCTGGCTTCAGGCCTCGCAGCAAAACGCGTTTGACTACGCCGTCAACCTGGGCAGTTCCGCCTCCAGCTATGTGCAGGGCTGGAACGGCGCGCAGGCCACGCAGGATTTCCACGTCGGCATCGGCAGCCTGCTGGGCGGCGGCACGCAGGCCCTGTCCATCAACACGGCGCTGGGCAACGCGGGCAACGGCGCCAACATCCGAGTGGGCGCGGGCACGTATGCCGAGAACGTGGTGGTGAACAATCCCTACAACCTCTACTTCAGCGGCAGCACGCTGCATAGCCTGGCGCTCAATGCCGGCGCGGGCGGCTCCGGCATCGCCGGCACGGTGACGGCCGACGGCGCGGGCGGCATCGTGTTCCAGGCGCCGGTCAGCCTGCTCGGCGACACCACGTTGGCCACCCTGGGCGCCGACATCACGCTCAATGGCGATATCCAGAACGCCGGCGGGACGGCCCGCGCGCTGAGCCTGCTCGCCGGCTCGGGCGCCAACCGCGGCAATGTGCATATGCTGTCCGGCGGCACCGAGGCCAACGCGCTGGGCCAGTTCGAAGTGGTGTCCAGCGCCTTCAGCCTGGACAGCACGCTCTGGGTCAAGGGCTACGGCATAGACGCCCTGGGCAATGTCGCGCTGAGCAACCACACCCTGCGCGGCCAGGACGCCAGCGCCACCAACACCCTGAACGCCGGCGGCGACGTCAGCGGCTCCACCATCAGCCAGGGCACCGTCCAGGTCACCAGCGGCGGCGACGTCTCGGCCAATGTGACGGCCAGCGAAGTGGCGGTGGCCGCCGTGGGCGACGTGAGCGGCACCACCACCAGCCAGGGCAATGTGCAGATCAGCAGCAGCACCGGCGACATCAGCGGCAACATCAGCGGCAGCAATGTGACCGTGCAGGCGCAGGGCGACATCAGCGCCACCACCACCAGTGTGGGCAATGTGCAGGTCAGCAGCAGCACCGGCAACGTCAGCGGCAGCATCAGCGGCACCAGTGTGGTCGTGCAGGCGCAGGGCGACATCAGCGCCACCACCACCAGTGCGGGCAATGTGCAGATCAGCAGCAGCACCGGCAACGTCAGCGGCAGCATCAGCGGCAGCAATGTGGTCGTGCAGGCGCCGCAGGGCGACGTGAACGTGGTGGTGGTCGCCTCGAACTCCGCTTCGCTGGCCGGCGAATCGGTGGTGGCCAGTGTGGCGGCGCCGGTGGTGGCGGTGGCCGCCGTCGGCGACGCCCAGGTGACAGGCTCGTCCTCCCAGATCACGGTGACCGCCGCCAGCGGCAGCGTCAGCGGCAATTTCGGGCAGGTGACGAATTCGGGCGGCGGCCTGGTCAACGTCAACGGCAAGCCCCAGGGCAACCAGCAGCTGTCGTCCAACGCTGAAAACAACCGCGTGATTCCGTCCGGCAGCAACCTGGCCGAAGGCGCCCCGGCCGAGCAGCCCGTGCTTCAGCTGGCCCAGGCCGCCGGCCTGGTGGGCGACACCGAGGTGCGCACGGTCCGGAGTTCACCGTCCGGCGCCGGCGAGGCCCTGAACAACGGCCAGGCGGTCGAGCTCGACATGTCGCCCAAAAACGAGCGGGAGAAGGAATAAGGGAAAAGAAAGCCCCGGGGAGGCCGGAGAAGGCGCAAAAAACCGGCTCAGCGCCGGTATTGTTCCTGTACTTGCTGCGCCTGCAGGCTGGCGGCGAGGGTTGGGGTCGCGGCTTGCGCGGCCTGGATTTCGGGGGGGCGGGCTGCTGCCGCCTGGGAAACCGGCAGGGCCGCCGTGCGCTCGGTCTCCGGCAGGGTGGTGCCTGTTGGCTGCACGCGGCGGGCGCCGTCAAAGCGGCGCTGCCAGTAGCTCACGCCCATGCTTTCGACGCGCACTTCGGCGCCGGGTTTGGGGGAGTGGATGAATTTGCCGTCGCCGACATAAATGCCGACATGGCTGAAAGCGCGCCGCATGGTGTTGAAAAACACCAGGTCGCCGGGCTGCAGCTCATTTTTCTCGATGCGCTGGGTGGCTGCGGCCTGTTGTTCGGCCCGGCGCGGCAACAGCAGGCCGACGCTTTGTTCGTAGATGGCGCGCACAAAGCCGCTGCAGTCAAAACCGGTTTCCACCGTATTGCCGCCGCGTTTGTAGGGAACCCCCAGGAAACCCATGGCATTGACCACGAGTTCGGACGCCTTGTTGCTGACGCTTTGGCGGACCTGGCCGATTTGCGTGAGCAGGCCTTTGTCGGCCAGCATCTTGTCCATGTCATCGCCGGAGTTGCCCGGCGCCGCATGCACGCCGGCTGCCAGCAAAGCGGCAGAGGCAATGATGAGGGCAGGGGCAATTTTTCGCATGGCGCCTAGGATACTTGACAGATCTGTCCTACGTCAACCTCAAGTGGCTTCTTGATAAGCTTTACAAACCCTTGATTTGTAACGAGTTTATCTAGGGGAAAACCCCTTTTTACGCTCCAGGTCCTATGCTTGCATATGAAAAAGGCGCATCGGCGGCCTCCGAAGGGCCCGCTGCCGTGGCCCACGCTACGGCTGCCGGCCCTGGTTTGATTTAAGGAGTGAAACATGAAGCTGTTCAAGGCTACATATGCAAAGTTCGCTCTTGTTTTGATAGCGATTTTCGCGATCGGCACGCCTGCCCAGGCGCAGGCCGTCCGCCCGGAAACCGTGGCCAGCGGCCTGGAAAATCCCTGGGGCCTGGCTTTTTTGCCGGGCGGCCGTTTTCTGGTGACCGAGCGCCCGGGCCGGCTACGCGCCATCTCGGCCGACGGCAGGCTGGGCCCGCCCGTGGCCGGGCTGCCGCAGATAGCCGCTGGCGGGCAGGGCGGCCTGCTGGACCTCATCACCGACAGCGACTTTGCCCGCAACCGAACGGTCTTTTTCTGTTTTTCCGAACCTGGCCCCGGGGGCCGCGGCAACAGCACGGCCCTGGCGCGGGCAAGCCTGAGCCCCGACGAGACCCGGCTGGAAAACCTCAAGATCATCTTCAGCCAGAAACCCAAGGTGGCCAGCAGCGCGCACTTCGGCTGCCGCATCGTCGAAAGCCGGGCCGGCGCGGGCGGCGCCGCCGACGGCAAACTCTTTCTCACGCTGGGCGAGCGCTTTTCGCGCAAGGAAGACGCCCAGGCCCTGGATAACCACCACGGCAAGATTGTCCGCATCCACAAAGACGGTTCGGTGCCGCAAGACAACCCCTTTGTGGGCAAGGCCGGTGCCCTGCCCGAGATATGGAGCTACGGCCACCGCAATGCCCAGGGCGCGACGCTGGCGCCCGACGGTACTTTCTGGATGCATGAGCACGGCCCGCAAGGCGGCGACGAAATCAACCTCCCCAAGGCCGGCGCCAACTACGGCTGGCCCGTCATCACCTATGGCGAGAACTACGGCGGCGGCAAGATAGGCGAGGGCATCACCGAAAAAGCCGGTATGCAGCAGCCCCTGCATTTTTGGGTGCCGTCCATCGCGCCTTCGGGCATGGCCTTTCTGACCAGCGAGCGCTACGGCAAGGCCTGGCAGGGCAACCTGTTTGTCGGCTCGCTCAAGTTCGGCTACCTGGACCGCATTGAGCTGTCGGCGCCTTTTACGACACCTTCTACCGGCAAGGTGGTGCGCGAAAGCAAGCTGCTCACTGAACTCGGCGAGCGCATACGCGACGTGCGCCAGGGCCCGGACGGCCTGCTTTATGTGCTGACCGACAGCAGCAAGGGCAAGCTCATCCGCCTGCTACCGGGGAACTGATCAGTTCGGCGTGACGGCCGCGATCAGGTCCAGCTCGACGGCTGCATTCTTGGGCAGCTGCGCCACGCCCACCGAGGTGCGCGTGTGCGTGCCGGCTGTGCCCAGCACCGCATGCAGCAGGTCCGAGGCGGCATCGGCCACCTCGCTTTGCTGACTGAAGTCGGCTGCGGACTGCGTGTAGACCGTCACGCGCAGGATTTGCTGGATACGGTCCAGGCTGCCCAGGCTTTGCCGCAGCAGCACCAAGGCGCGCATGGCGCAGACTTTGGCGGCCAGCTGGGCCTGGGCCAGCGAAACGTCGGCACCGACGCGGCCGGTGACCACCACGGTGCTGCCCACGCGCGGCACCTGGCCGCTGACATAGACCACGTCGCCGTGCCGCACGGTGGACACGTAGTTGCCGCCTATCTTGAGTTCACCTTCAAAACTGTAGCCGAGGGCGCTTTCCTGGGCGGCAAAACGGGCATCGCGTGAGTCTTCCATGGCAGGGGCTTTCTTTCTGGGTAGTTATATATAGAGGGAGGCGGGTATCCAGGGGGCTTAGCTGGGGCTTTTGAGCCGCAGCAGGCTCAGCCCCAGCAGGCCGAAGGCGCCGCCGCAGATGCGGTTGAACAGCCGGGCCCGGCGCGGCGTGCCGAACCAGCGGTGCGTGTGGCGCGCCAGCAGCACGTACACCATGTGGGAGCTCAGCACGCAGGCGGCAAACGCGCTGGTCAGCGCCAGGAATTGCGGCAGCACAGGCGCTTCGGGATGGATGAACTGGGGAAACAGCGCGGTGAAAAACAGAATGCTTTTCGGGTTGGTCAGCGCCACCAGCAGGCCCTGGCGGAACAGCGCGGCATTGCTTTTGCCGGGTTGCGACTGCTGCGGCAGGGGCGTGTCGAACATCGAGGTCTTGCTGGTCCACTGGCGCCAGCCGAGGTAGACCAGGTAGACCGCGCCCACCGCTTTGAGCACCGCGAACAGCCAGGCCGAGGTATGCAGCAGCGTGCCCAGGCCGGCCATCGCCGCGGCCGAAACCGAGAACACGCCCAGCACGTTGCCCGCCGAGCTCCACAGCGTCTTGCGCGGCCCCCAGGCCACGGCATTGGAGACCGCCAGCAAAATGCCCGGCCCGGGGCTGAGCGCGGTCACAAGTGAAATGGTGATGAACAAAAGCCAGGCGGAAGTGGTCATGGGCGTGGGTCAAGAGTGGAGGGAACGAAGATCGAATTTAGCGCGGCGGCCTCAAACCGGCTTGGCGCTGCGGTATCGCCCGCGCGCGGCCTGGGTGATTCCCGACAGCCGGCCCAGCCATTGTTGGGCCGCCACCGCCAGCCTTTGCGGCAGCGGTACGCGGGCCGGCTGGCTGACCAGGCAGGCGGCGCCGCCGTGCTGGGCGGTGACCGTGATCCAGCCATCGTCGGCGACGGTGTGCGATTGCCCGGGCTCCAGCGACGCGGCGTCGCGAAACACCTGCTCGCCCAGCCAGCGCGGCGCGCCCGTCACCAGCAGCGTGCCCGAGGTGCTGATCAGCGCGCTGCCGGCCTTGCTGTGGAAGAACAGTGATTCACCGGCGTTAAGCTCAAGGTGGCGAGGGGCGGGGCGGTGCTGCATGGCGGCTCCAATCAGGGGTGGTCGGTCGGGGAGGGCATGGCTGCAAGATTAAGGAAAGCGCCTCGCACCCGACAGATGCACACAAGCTCTTTCTGTATCGGTACAGAAAGATTTTTCCCCATCTGTTATGGTCTGGTTTTGCCCCATCTGTGGCTGTGTCGCCGCAGTCCCTTCACGGATCATTCAGCCCATGGACGTGTTACCCCTGGCCCCAACCCCTGCGCAAGCTCCTTCGCAGCCGCTTTACCTGCGGCTTTCCAGCCATTACCGGCAGGCGATCCAGTCAGGCGTGCTTTTGCCCGGCGAGCGCATGCCTTCGGTCAGGGCGCTGACGCGGCTGCACCAGGTCAGCCTGTCGACCGCGGTGGAGGCCTGCCACACACTGGAGGACGAAGGCCTGCTCGAAGCGCGGCCGCGTTCCGGCTACTTTGTGCTCAAGCGCCGGCGCACCGACCTGCAGCCGCCCAGCGAGCCCGAGTCCGGCCGCAAGCTGGACCCGGCCCAGTACGTCGGCGTGCACGACCGCGTCTCAGACTTTGTCGCCAAATGCGATGTCTATCCGCTGGTCACCAACCTTGCGGGCACTTACGGCTCGCCCGCCATGTACCCGGCCGAGGCGCTGAAAAACGCCGCCACGCGGACCCTGCGCAAACACCCTTTCCTGCTGGTGACCGCGCCTGATTTCCTGCACGATTCGCCGCTCAATGCCGTGCTGGCCAAGCGCGCGCTGGAAGCCGGCATGCAGCTCTCGCCCGAAGACATCCTGGTCACCCACGGCTGCATAGAGTCGCTCAACATCGCCCTGCGCGCGGTGGCGCAGCCCGGCGACACCGTCGCGGTGGAGTCGCCCACCTACCACGGCCTGCTGCAAATCCTCGAAAGCCTGGGCCTGCGCGCGCTGGAGATTCCCACCAGCCCGCAGCAGGGCATTTCCGTCGAGGCGCTGGACCTGGCCCTGCGCACGCACGACAGGATTCGCGCCGTGGTGGTCATGCCCAATTTCCACAACCCGCTGGGCAGCGTCATGCCCGATGCCGAAAAGGAAAAGCTGGTGCGCCTGTGCGAGCGCCAGCGGGTCGCCGTGATCGAGGACGATACCTACGGCGCCCTGGGCCCCGACGACATTCCCCTGAAGGCCGCCAAGGCCTGGGACCGTGACGGCTCGGTGATTTACTGCGCCTCGCTGCGCAAGACCCTGGCGCCCGGCCTGCGCCTGGGCTGGGTCGCCGGCGGCCGCTGGCAGGCCCGCATCCACATGATCAAGTACGCGCAAAGCCGTGCCAATGAAGTCCTGGCCCAGTACACGGTGGCCGAGTTCATGGCCTCCAGCGCCTACGACCGCCACATGGCCAGGCTGCGCCGCATGCTCAACGTCCAGCGCGAGCAGATGGCCGAGGCCATCGCGGCCCACTTTCCGGCCGGCACCCGCCTGTCGGTGCCCCGGGGCAGCATGATGCTGTGGGTGGAGCTGCCGGCCGGCAGTTCGGCACAGGCCGTCTTCGACACCGCCATACGCCAAGGCATACGCGTCGCGCCGGGTTCGATGTTTTCCAATTCGAAGCGCTTCGACAACTTTTTGCGCATCAGCTGCGGTGAGCCCTTTTCCAGCCAGGTCGACGAGGCGCTGCGAAAGCTGGCGGCGATTGTTTCGGCCCAGGCCCCTAAGGCTTGACGCTAGTGCGCCGCCGCGTGGCTGCGTTTCACAAAGAACAGGCCCGCGCCCACCGCCATCAGCATGCCGCCGAACACCCGGTTCTGCAGCCGGATCGCGCGCGCATTTTTGAACAGCGTCTGCAGCCGGCTGGCCGCGAAGGCATAGCCGTGCATCACCACGGTGTCCACCGCCACCGTGGTCACGGCCATCACCAGCAGCTGCGGCCATAGCGGTCGGCTGGGGCTGATGAACTGCGGCAGCACCGCCACCATAAACAGAATGCCCTTGGGATTGGTCACATTGGTCAGCAGGCCTGTGAGGAAGCGGCGTTTCGCTGAGAGGCCGTTGGCATCGGCAATACCGGCCTCGCCATCCGCCGCGATGCCGTTCGACGAGCGCCACTGCGCCCAGCCAATGTAGATCAGGTACAGCGCGCCCAGGATCTTGACAACGCTGAAAGCCAGCTCCGACGCCACCAGCAGCGAACCCACACCCGCACCCGCCACCAGCAGGATGACCACCAGCCCGATCTGCAAACCGGCAATCGTCGCGCGCGTGCGCCGCAGGCCGAAACTCAGGCCATGGCTCATGGCCAGCACGGCGCCCGAACCCGGCGACAGCGCGATCAGGATGGAGGCGAGGAAGTAGGCGGTCCAGGTGTCAAGGGCCATGGTGTGTCTGCAATCAGGGAGGTCAGGAAGGAGGGGATGAGGGGCGTAAAAACGCCTGCCATCCTACAGCGAACCGGGCAGGCCCGCAGGTATCATGCCGCATGGCTTCCAGGGGATACGCGCAAAGTCGACTCACGCAAACCGGCCGTGCCGCGCAGCTGTGGGTGATCGAGTGGTGGCGGTTGGTGCACCTGGGGGCGATCATCCTGGTGCTGACGCTGTCGCCGTCCAGCTACAGCCCGCAAAGCCGGGCCATCCTGGCGCGGCATATCTACGTCAACACCGCGCCGATTCTTTTGTGGTTCACGGTGCTGTGCGCGCTGGTGACGGTGGTGCTGACGCGCATCGTGCTGGTGACGGCGCTCAGCTATGGGCTGTCGCAGTATGCGTTGCAGGTGGTGATACGGGTGCTGGTGCTGGAGCTGATCCCGCTGACGGCGGCGCTGTTTGTGGCGCTGCGCTGCACGATTCCCGACGGTGCTGAACTGACGGCCATGCAGGCCAGCGGCGAGCTCGACGAGATGCGGCGCCAGGGGATTGAGCCGGTGCGGCGCGAAGTGCTGCCGCGCGTGGTGGCGGGCATGTTCTCGGGCATCACGCTGGCGGCGCTGAGCTGCGTGGTGGCGCTGGTGGTGGCGTATGTCGCGACCTACGGCTTTGCGCTGTCGGGCCTGGCGGCCTATACCCGGCTGTTCGGCCAGGTGTTCAGCCCGGCGGTGACGCTGATCTTTGTGCTCAAGACATTGTTTTTCTGTCTGGCCGTATCGCTGATTCCCATGGCCTCGGCGCTCTACGGCATGTCCGAGGCCAGCGTGCGCACCAGTGCCGAGATGCGCGGGCTGGTGCGCATGTTCGCGGTGATTCTGCTGATTGAGGTGGCATCGCTGGTCGGCAATTACTATTGATCCCCACAAGAAGAAAACAAGCCCATGAGTTCATCCCACGACAATCCCACCCCACCGCCGGACCGGCCGGACCCGCTGCAGCCGGCGCGCGAGGCCCGGCAGTCCTCGCCCGCGGAAATCGCCAGCCTGGAGTTCAAGGCCAGGCTGCTGCTGCTTTTTATGCTGCTGCTGGTGTGCGGCTCGGCGCTGTATGTGATGTATGCGCGCGGCGCGTTTGAGTCCACCCAGCGCCTGGTGCTGATCGCCGACGATTCCGACGGTGTGGTGGTGGGCATGGACCTGACGTTTTCGGGTTTCCCCATAGGCCGGGTCAACCGCGTGGAACTGGCGCCGGACGGCAAGGCCCGCATCCTGGTCGACGTGGCCGCCAAGGACGCCCATTGGCTGCGCACCAGCAGCGTGTTCACCCTGGTGCGCGGCCTGGTCGGCGGCACCGCCATACGCGCCTACACCGGGCTGCTGAACGACCCGCCGCTGCCCGAGGGCGCGGAGCGCACCGTGCTGCTGGGCGACGCGGCCGCCGAGGTGCCCAAGGTGATCGCCGCGGCCAAGGACCTGATCGAAAACCTCAACACCCTGACCGGCGAGGGCGGCTCGGTGGGCGCCAGCCTGGCCAACCTGAAAATCCTGACCGACAGGCTCAATGGCCCGGGTGGCGCGCTCACGGTGTTGCTGGGCAGCGAGGCCGAGGCCAAAAAATTCGCCGCCACGCTGGACCGCACGAATGCCTTGCTCACCAAGCTGGACGGCCTGGCCGCCAAGACCGACACCCAGGTCTTCGGCGACAAGGGCCTGATGCCCGAAACCCGGGCCACCGTGGTGCAGCTCAACACCATGCTGGGCGAGGCCCGCACCAGCCTCAAAAAGGTCGACGCGCTGCTGCAGGACGCCCAGGCTGTGACGCGCAACGCCAAGGACGCCACGGCCGACCTGGGCGCGCTGCGCGCCGACGTGGAAGCCAGCCTGCGCAAGGTGGAAGGCCTGATCAACGAGATCAGCCGCAAATGGCCTTTCGCCAAGGATGCGAGCCAGGCGGAGATGAAACTGCCATGAACATCACCACCATGAAACCCGTCGTATGGCTGGCCGCCGGGCTGCTGGCCGCCTGCTCCAGCGGCCCGCGCGCGCCGGACTGGCAGCTCGAGGCCAAGGGCTCCATGGAGCGCTCCGTCGCCGCCTATATGGAAGGCAATAGCCGCGTCGAGACGGCCGAACTGGAGCGCGCGCGCGGCCAGCTCACGCGCTCGGGCCGCGCTGAACTGCTGGCCACGGCCGAGCTGCTGCATTGCGCCACGCGCGTCGCCAGCCTGGTGCTGGACGAGCCCTGCACAGGCTTTGAAAAACTGCGCCCCGATGCCACCGAGGCCCAGCGCGCCTATGCGGACTACCTCAAGGGCCAGGCGCTGCAGCCGCAGGCGGTTGCGCTGCTGCCCGAAACCCAGCGCGCCGCCGCGGCCGGCAATGCGGGCGCGTTGGCCGGCATCAACGACCCGCTGTCCAAACTCGTGGCGGCCGGCGTGCTGCTGCAAACCGGCAAGGCCAGCCCGGCCGTGATCCGCCAGGCGATAGACACCGCCTCGGCCCAGGGCTGGCGGCGCCCGCTGCTGGCCTGGCTGGGTGCGGAACTGCGACTGGCGGAGCAGGGCGGCCACACGGCCGAGGCCGACCGCCTGCGCCGCCGTATCGAGCTGACGCAAAACGCGCCCGTGCCCGCCAAGCCGTGAAGGAAACACTGTGAGCTACCGGCTCAGGCTGTACGCCTATGAAGACGCGTCCGAAGGAGAGCTGCAGGCAGCCGAGCAGCGCTTTCGCGCGGCGCTGGAGGACGCGCTGGGCCATGAAAGCCTGGTGCTGCCGGTCTACAACGCCTATATGCGGCTGGTCGCGACCTATGGCGAGTCGCCGGCGGAAGACGTGCTGTCGACCGATGAACTGGAGATCTTCAGCCAGTGGCAGGCGGCGGAGCTGGCGGCCGTGACGGCCGCGCTGGGCCCGCACCGCTATATGGGCGATGCGCAGTTCGAGATTCGCCCGGCGTAGACCGGTCAGGGTGAGCGGCTAAGACGCGGCGAGGCCAGTGCCTGCAACTGGTCCGAGATCGCCGTCTCCACGCCCGGGAGCTGCTTGAACATCTGTGCTTTTTCAAGCGTGGCGTGCAGCTGCCGCAAATCCTTGCTGCTGGTGGTGGCCTTGATCTGGGCGATGGCCGCCGTCGTGTTGCCGCTTTTGAGCACCGCCAGCATTTTGCTGACCCATTCGCTGGCGGCCGGTCGTTTCTGGTTCATGCGGGCATTGTAGGGTTGGCCCGGAAAGCCGCGGGCTTGACCTTGAGTGCACTCTAGGATTTTTAATGCCTCCAAGCCCTCGCAGCCTGCCGGGCCCCACGCCCGGTGCGACGGGCATTCCAGGAGATTCCTCATGAGCACAGCATCCACCCCCTCCATTACCTCGGCCAACAAGGAGCGCATACGGCAGGTCATGGCCGAACTGGACAAAGGCAACGGCAAGCCCTTTATCGAAGCCATGGCCGACGATGTTTCGTGGACCATTCCCGGAGACACGCCATGGTCGCGCACCTACGGCGGCAAGCAGGCGGTCCTGCAGGAACTGCTGCGGCCTGTGTATGCCCAATTCGCCACGCCTTACTTCAGCACCACGCGCCGTGTGATGGCGGACGGCGACATGGTCGTCATCGAATTCGACGGGCGGGTCACCACCAAGGCAGGCAAGGCCTACAACAACCGGTATTGCTATGTTTGCCGCATGGAGGGCGGGCGGATCAAGGACCTGGTGGAGTACTTCGACACCGCGCTGGTGAACTCGGCGCTCGATGCCCCGTCCCCGGCCCATGCATCGGAACTTGCCGCCTGAGGCGCAACTTCATACAGTGGCGCATGGCTGAAACCTTTTTGATCGGGCAACTCGCCGAGCGCACAGGGCGCAGCGTGCACACCATACGCTGGTACGAGGCGCAGGGCCTGATCCCCGGCGTGGCGCGCGACGGCGGGCGCCGCCGCGTCTACGGCGAGCTGCACATCAGCTGGCTGGACTTGATGGACAGGCTGCGGCGCACCGGCATGTCAATTGCCGAAATGCGCGAATACACCACGCTGGTCAAGCAGGGCCGCAGCACCCTGGCCAAGCGGCAGGCGCTGCTGCGGGCGCACCGTGAGCAGGTCAAGGACATGATTGCCGAGTGGCAACTGGCGCTCAAGCTGCTGGACAGCAAGATCGATTTCTACGACGAATGGGTAGCTTCGGGCAAACGGCCGGTACTGAAGGTGGTGGAGGGCTCTGCCGCGCTCTCATCCCGGCCCAAGGCAAAGCCGCGCCGGCCCCTGAAGGCCTAACCGGCGGGAAGCTCCAGCGCATCGAGCAGCAGGCGCAAGCCGGCCAGCGCCGCTTCGCCGCCTTCCATCTGCGCCCGCACGATGGCGCCGTCCACGGCCAGCGCCGCCGCGCTGGCGACAGCTTGCTGGCGCGGGCCGGCCGGCTGCAGGCCGGCAATGGCTTGGCGCATCTCGTTTTTGTGGTTCTGCACGATCTGCGCGACGCCGGGCAGGGCGCCCGCCTCGGCCATGGCATTGATGAAGGCGCAGCCGCGAAACAGCGGGTCGGCAAACCATTCGGCCAGCGCGGGCACGAGCGGCGCCAGGCCGCCGCCGGCTGTTGCGCCGTGCCGCCCCAGGGCATCGACAAACCAGGCCATCCAGCGCTCGTGGCGGTAGTCCAGGAAGGTGCGTATCAGCTCGTCCTTGCTCGGAAAGCAGCGGTAGAAAGTGAGCTTGGCCACGCCCGACTCGGCAATGATGCGGTCTATACCGGTGGCGCGCAGGCCGTCGCGGTAGAACAGGTCGTGCGCGGTCAGCAGGATGCGCTCGCGCGGGGAGGGGGCTGAAACGTCCATGGCCTGATTGTAGACAAGTCTGTCTACTTGTGCCAGAATTTCGAAAGGTAGACAGACTTGTCTACTTTTCTCTGCCACCTTCACCCCCATTCAAAGGATGCCTCCATGGAAACCCGGCCGCCGCTCCCGCCCTTCACCCACGACACCGCCGTGCAGAAAGTCCGCGCCGCCGAAGACGGCTGGAACACGCGTGACCCGCAGCGCGTGTCGCTGGCCTACACCGCGCAAAGCCGCTGGCGCAACCGCGCCGAGTTCGTCACCGGCCGCGAGGAAATCGTCGGCCTGCTGTCGCGCAAATGGGCGCGCGAGCTGGACTACCGCCTGATCAAGGAGCTGTGGGCCTTCGGCGGTAACCGCATTGCGGTGCGTTTTGCCTACGAGTGGCATGACGATGCCGGCAACTGGTTCCGCTCCTACGGCAATGAAAACTGGGAGTTTGACGAGATAGGCCTGATGGCGGTGCGCCACGCCAGCATCAACGACCTGCCCATCAAGGCGGCGGAGCGCAAGTTTCACTGGCCGCTGGGGCGCCGGCCCGACGACCACCCGAGCCTGAGCGACCTTGGCTTGTGAAGGGATGGGGGCGGGGCTGTAGAATCCGTGTCCCCCATGCGCACCGTGTTGTCGCTGCGTGACTTGAATTTGCCCCCGGCCTGCCGTCGGGGCGCCCGACCCGAGTGATCCCGCTTTGACTGACTCCCACACCCCGCCGGCCGGCCCGGACCACGAATCCCCCCACGACGAGCAGCCCGTTCTCCAGGAGCCGCGGCTTTGGCGTGGCGACGGCTGGACGGCCAAGGTCATCAAGAACGAGGACGACGACGGCTGGGCCGTCGCCATGATCAAGGACGGCGAGCCCGAGCCCGCGCTGGTCGGCCCCTGGACCATGGGGCGCGACAAGAAAAATCCCAAGCCGCTGGACGGCCCCGCCTTCAGCACGCTGGTGAAGACCGCCTCGGAGTTCGTGCGCAGGCACGAGCAGCAGCTGCATGCCACGCTGCACCAGAGCATCACGGTGACTGCCCATGCGGCGCGTGTCACGGTAACGCTGGACATCGTTCCCGATGAGGACAACCCGCACGGGCTGCTCAGCGCCGCCGACGAGGCCGGTGAACAACTGGCGCAGGTGCGCGTGGCGCCGTCCTTCAAGCTCAATCGCGCCAGCGCCGTGGCCTGGGCTGAAAGCGGCTTTGCCAAGCCGGCCGGCCGGTGAGCGCGCCCCAGGCCTGCGGCATAGACTTCGGCACCTCCAATTCGACGGCGGGCTGGGTCCGGCCCGGCTTGCCCGCGCTGCTGCCGCTCGAAGGCGGCAAACCGACGCTGCCTTCCGTGGTGTTTTTCCATGCCGAGGACGAGCATGTGAGCTACGGCCGCGCGGCGCTGGCCGACTACCTGGCCGGTTACGAAGGGCGCTTGATGCGCTCGCTCAAAAGCCTGCTGGGCACGGCCATGATCGACGACCACACGGAGGTCGGCGGCCGCGCGCTGCCGTTTCGGGTGCTGCTGGCGCAGTTCATCGGCGAGCTCAAGCACCGCGCCGAAAAAGCCGCAGACCAGTCCTTCAGCCAGGCGGTGCTGGGCCGGCCGGTGTTCTTCGTGGACGACGACCCGCAAGCCGACAAGAAGGCCGAAAACACCCTGGCCGAGATCGCCCACGCGGTCGGCCTCAAAGACATCGCCTTCCAGTATGAGCCCATCGCGGCGGCCTTCGACTACGAGTCGCAGATCCGCCGCGAAGAACTGGTGCTGGTGGTGGACATCGGCGGGGGAACCTCGGACTTCGCGCTGGTGCGCCTGTCGCCGGAGCGCGCGCAAAAGGCCGAGCGGCGGGACGACATCCTGGCCAGCGGCGGCGTGCACATAGGCGGCACCGACTTCGATAAATACCTGAGCCTGGCCAGCGTCATGCCCACACTGGGCCTGGGCAGCCGGCTGGTCAGCGGGCTGGAGGTGCCCTCGGCCCAGTACTTCAACCTCGCGACCTGGCACACCATCAATCAGGTCTACAGCAAAAAATCCTGGACGCAGATCAGCGACATACGGCGCGGTGCGGTCGACAAGGACAAGCTGGACCGCCTGCAGAACCTGGTGCGCGAACGTGCCGGCCACTGGCTGGCAATGCAGGTCGAGGCGGCCAAGATCACGCTGTCCGACGCGACCGAGGCCATCATGGACCTGGGCCGCATCGCCCCCGGCGAGACCCTCACCTTGCACCGGCCCGATTTTGATGGCGCCATCGGCGAGCTTGTGGGCACGGTGTCGCGCACCGTCCTGAGCTTGCTCAAGGACGCCGGTGTCGACCCGGACGCCATAGACACCGTGTTCTTCACTGGCGGCTCCAGCGGCGTGCCCCTGCTGCGTGAGCAGATTTCCGCCTTGCTGCCGCAGGCGCGCAGCGTGGAGGGCGACCGCTTCGGCAGCATTGGCGCGGGGCTGGCGCTCGATGCGCTGCGCAAGTTCGGCTAGCAGCCGCCCGTTTCAGGCCGTGTCGTGCGGCCGACCGGGACTGGATGCCCAGCTGGAGTTTCCCCAATTTTCGGTTTCAGGAGAGGAAGAGATATTTAACTATCTTTTTTGAATAAAAAGATAGTTAAATATTGTTTTTAATCTCGAAATGGATAAAATACTATCGTTCATATAAAAAACGATAGTATTCTATTTATGAAAACAATGTCGGAAATGGCGATCCTCCTTGAAGTGGAGCGGCAGCGCCTGATGCTGGATTACCAGGTCCTGGCTGAAAGGACGGGCCTTACGCCCCTGGCGGTGCGTAATGTGCTCCAGGGGCGCAGCGCGCCGCGCATCACCACCTTGATGGCGATTGCCGACCAACTGGGGCTGGAGGTGCTGCTGTTGCCCAAGGTGGTGGCCGCCGGCCTGCAGCCGTACAGCGTCCAGGAGCCCGCGCCGCCCGCTTTGTCGCGGGTGGACCGCATCGTGGCCGAGACCTCGCAGCTCGCTGCTGCCGCCGCAGGCGCAAAGAAGGCCAAGGGTGAGCGGCCATGAACGTTCTGGCGCTGGATATCTACCTGGGCTCCCTGCGCGCCGGGTTGCTGTTCCAGTACGGCACGGGCAGCACGGCGCTCACGCGTTTCATTCCCGACGAGGCCTTCTGGTCCAACCCGGCATCGCCGGTGTTCTCCTGGGCCGCCACGGACGACGACGCGCAGCGCCGCGAAATCTTCTGGCGCAGTTACGTCAACACTCCGTTCTTCAATGCCGAAGGCGGGCGCCTGCCGGCATTTTTCCAAAACCTGTTGCCCGAGGGGCCGCTGCGCCGCCACCTGGAGCAGCTGCGCGGCTGTGGGCCCAACGACCATTTCGACATGCTGGCCGCCTGCGGCACCGACTTGCCCGGCAATGTCTATGCCTACCCGGCACACCTCGATGCCCAGGCGCTGGCGGGCGTGGTCACCCAGCACCATGACGCGCTGGAAATGTCCGTCAGCGCCGACCCTTTGCCCGACGCGACCTCGCTGTCCGGCGTGCAGCCCAAGCTCGCGCTGGTGCAGCAGCAGGGCCGCTATGTGGCGCGCACCCGCGACGCCCAGGGCGTACACATCATCGCCAAGCTGCCCACGGCCGAGTTCGCCCTGCTGCCCGAGGTCGAGGAACTCTCGCTGCGCCTGGCGCGGGCCGCGGGCGTGGGCGTGTGCGAAGCCTGGCTGGCGCCCCTGGACGAGATCACGGCCGGCCAGCCTTTTGTGCTCGGCGAGAGCCGGCATTTCCTGGCCGTCAAACGCTTTGACCGCGGCCCCCAGGGGCATATCCATTGTGAGGATTTCGCGCAGATCCTGCGCATACAGCCCGAAGAAAAATACACCCACCCGGCCGCAAGTTATGCCGCCATGGCCAGGACGCTGCGCGAAGGCATGAGCCTGCCGGCCCAGGTGGGCGAGGGCGCCGCGGAAGAACTGGTACGCCGCGTCATGGTCAATGAAATGCTGGGCAACTACGACGCCCATGTGAAGAATTTCGGCGTGCTGTACCGCGACGGCCGCACGCCCGAGTTGTCGCCGGCCTACGACGTGGTGGCCTATGCGGCCTACCTGGGCGGACGCGGCCACGCGCTGCGCTTTGTGCCCGGTGGCGAAAAGCAGGCCAGGCTCACAGCCCAGACCTTGCGCAGCTTTTGCAACGCCACCGGCATGTTCGAAACACGCGTGCGCGGCGTGCTCAATGAGGCGGTGGGAAAGGCCTGCGAATCGTGGCCGCAAATGATAGCGGCCAGCGGCCTGCTGGAGCGGCAAAAGCAGAACCTGCTCAAACACTTCGAGGCCTGCGACGCGGTGAAAAGCTGGCGGGCCCGGCGCGCGGCGGGCGCCAGGCGCAGGGCGGCGTCCATGCCGCCATGAAACGGCGGCCCTTGCGCACCCCGCATGACAAAATAGCCCATCGCCAACCCATGACACCCGGAGCCCCCGCATGAATTTCGCGCCTGACCTTGCCACGGTCACCCACGGCATCCAGCTGGCCGTGGCGCCGGTGTTTTTGCTCACTGCCGTCTCGGGCATGATCGCGGCCGTGGCGGGCCGCCTGGCCCGCATCATCGACCGCGCGCGTTTTCTGGAAAACCGGCTGGAAGCCGGCGGCGTGGAAGACACCCGTGCACAGCGCATGTATGCCGAACTGCGCGAACTGCGCCACCGCGGCTGGCTGGTCAACATCTGCATTGCCTTGCTGACTTTTTGCGCCATCCTGATCGGAACCACCATCATCCTGCTGTTCCTCGGCGAAACCAGCGAACTGCCCACCTTGCGGATCGCGACGGTGTGCTTTTTGTCTGGCGTGGTCTGCTTCCTTCTGGCCCTGGTGTGTTTTCTGGCGGAGACCTTGCTGGCGACGCGGTTGCTGAAATTCGCGGAGCCTTCGAGCTAGGCCTCAGGTGCCTGAACCTGAATGTGCGCAAATGTAGGACGCCGCATCAGCTTGTTGCCCTACAGATTTTTTCCTTTCGCGATGGCGAGAATAGGCAAAGCCCCGTCAACGACCGCGCAAGCCCTCCGTTGAACAGTCAGGCACGCGGGCGGCTAAGGCCCTGTTGGCCGCAAGCCCTTATTCAAACCACCGGAGAACCATAATGAAAACCACCACGATGACACGCAGCCTTGCACTGTTGATGGCGGCCACCCTGGCCTGTTCCGCGAGTTTTGCCGAGAAGCCCGAATGGGCGGGCGGTGGCAAAAACAAGGGCAACAAGCATGAGCAGCAGGCGGAGCAGTCCGATCACGGCAATCAAGAGCCGGGCGGCAAAAAAGCCAAGAAAAACAAGCAGGCCGCCGAGGTCAAGGTCGGCGGCTATTTTGTGCCGCAGCAGCGTGTGGTGGTTCAGAACTATTACGGCAAGCAGTTCAAGGCCGGCCACTGCCCCCCGGGCCTGGCCAAGAAAAACAACGGCTGCCTGCCCCCAGGCCAGGCCAAGAAATACGCCATAGGCCAGCCGCTGCCGCGCGACATCGTGTACTACCCCGTGCCCGCGGCGGTGGTGGTGCAACTGGGTGCCCCACCCGCAGGGCACAAATATGTGCGGGTTGCGACCGACATTCTGCTGATTGCGGTGGGGACGAGTATGGTGGTGGATGCCATCCAGGATTTGGGTTCTATTTAGACCGGGTCTTGCTCCGGCCTTGCGCGCTCTTCCTTCTCATCCGCCTCTTTCCTCTTTTTAGTTCTGTTGGCCGGGAGTGGCCCGGCGGCCAGTAACTTTCTTTTGCTTCGCCAAAAGAAAGTCACGGCGGATTCAAGGACCAAGTGCAACACTTCCAAACCAGAGGAGTTGCATGACAAGAACATATCGACAATTGAGCGCTGAAGAACGGGGCGCCGTGATGGGCATGAAGCACAGGAACTGCAGCATCCGGGAGATCGCCAGGGTTCTGGAGCGATCACCGAGCACGATCTGCAGGGAGTTGCACCGCAATGGCTGGCAAAGCCAGGCCGAGCAGTGCACCATGGGGCGCCCGCGCACCGCAGGCGGCTATGACGCACAGCGTGCGAGCAAGCGTGCCCGGCGCGTGCGTCGCGCCGCCTGGCCGACTCGCAAGCTCGAGCGCCACGGGCCGTTATGGGCCGAAGTCAGGCAATTGCTCGCGCTCAAGCTCTCACCCGAGCAGATTGCTGCCAAACTCAGGCAACGTCATCCCGGGCAGATTCAATTGCAAGCCTCACACGAAACCATCTACACCGCGATCTATGCCATGCCCAAGGGGGACTTTCGCCGGGAGTTAACGGTGCTGCTGCGTCAGGGGCGCGCTGCGCGCAGGCCGCCAAGCCCAGGGCCACGTGAAGGCCGGCGCGGCTCACTGCAGGACATTGTGAGCATTCATGTGCGTCCGCCCGAGGCCAATGACAGGCTGGTGCCCGGCCACTGGGAGGGGGACTTGATCAAAGGCAAGGGCAACGCATCGGCTGTGGGCACATTGGTGTGCCGCCACACCCTGTTCGCCATGTTGGTCAAGCTCGACGGCAGCAAGGCCATCGATGTGCTCGAAGGGTTCAGGCAGGCGTTTGCACCACTGCCGCCGGAGATTCGGCAAACGCTGACCTACGACCAGGGCAAAGAGATGGCGCTGCATAAACAGCTGGCCGAGGACACGGGGCTGAAGATTTACTTCTGCGACCCCCACAGCCCGTGGCAGCGAGGCATCAATGAACACACCAATGGCTTGCTGCGCCAGTACCTGCCCAAGGGCACGGACCTAAGCGTGCACTCCCAGCGCGAGCTTGATCTCATGGCCTGGGAGCTCAACATCAGGCCACGCAAGACCCTGGGCTGGAAAAGCCCTGCGGAAGTCTTTTTCAACAACAAGGCCATGCGAGACGCCGGCCTTATTCCGACTGTTGCGCTTGGGGTTTGAATCCGCCCACCAAAGAAAAGGCGACCCTGGTTCCTGCGTCCCTTCGCTTCGCTACGGGCAACCTGCGGTGCTCGGTCCAGACGGGGTCTGGCTAAACTCGCTGCGTTTCACTCCGCTCAGACAACGCCAGCCCTTATCCGTCTGGACCTCCGCTCCTCGGCGCATCCACAAGGGGGTGGGGAGAGGAATACCGAACAGCCAACAACCGGATACCAATATCCAATACCGGCTGCATGAAGAAAAAAGGACACGCTTGCGTGTCCTTTTTGTTTAGAGCAGGCCCTGGGTTCTGGCCAGGTGGCTCGCCTGGGAGCGGCTCTTGACGTTGAGGCGGCGGAACAGGCGCCACAGGTGCACTTTCACCGTGTGCTCGCTGATCTGCAGCTCTTCGGCGATGTCGCGGTTGCTCATGCCCTTGTCCAGCATCACCAGCAGCTGCTTTTGCCGCTTGGAGAGTTTTTCGGTCGGCGTGCTGGGTTCCGGGTCCAGGTCTTCGCTGAGGAAGACGCGCAGCACGTTGGAGATCTCGGTGGCGCCGGCGGATTTCTGGATGTAGGCATCCGCGCCCGCCTCGATGGAGAGGTCCTCGTAGTCCTGGGCCGGGGCGGCCGACAGCACCACCAGGGGCACGCTGGGGAATTGCTGCTTGAGTTCGCGCACGCCGGAGACACCATTGGTGTCGGGCAGGCGCAAGTCCAGGCAGATGAGTTCGGGAACGCCCTGCTCCTGCACGGCGGGCATGACGGCGGCGAGCCGGTCCAGCTCGGTCACGGTAGCCTTGCTGCTCAGGCGGCGGATCAACATGACAACCGCTTCCCGCATGAGCGGATGGTCATCTATTACAAAAATACTCATTAAGTCAAATGTGAAGAATTGTTCCTATTAGCCAGTGAGCATAACTGCTGTATGTCAACTTTGGGGCATAAATAAACAGGCAGTTGCGGTATTTTTTCAGAACGCTGATCCAAAAAAACAACAAGCTTAGTTATCGAAAAACCGTAAAACCGCCGTCAACTCGTCCTCCGTGACACCCGGCAAGGCCTGGGCCTGCCCCGGCAGCGCCTCCAGGCCGTCTTTTTGCAGTGCGGCAATGGCCAGCGCGGCCTCGCGGGGCGACTCGAAACCCCGGCTTTGCAGCAGCAGCCGGGCGTCGGCATCCTGCAGCTTGAAATAAAAGAGGCCGTCCTTTTCGCGGTACTGCTTGAAAGCCGGCGCGGCGCTTTTGGCCGCCTTGGCTTTGCCGGCGGCCGCCGGGAGGCTGTCCAGCTTGCGCAGGCCCACGGCGCGCCGCAGCTCGGCCATAAAGGGCGTGGCCTCGGCGCGGGCCTTGCGCGCGCCGGCCTGCAGGATGGCCTCTATCCGGCCCGGGTCGGCGATCAGCGCGTGGTAGCGCTCGCGCATGGGGGCGATTTCGCGGTCTATGCGCTCGAACAGCATCTGCTTGGCGTCGCCCCAGGCGATACCCCCGGCGTAAGCTTTGCGTAACGCTTCGGTTTCCTCGGCACTGGCAAAAGCCTGGTAGATCTGGAACAGTGCCGAGCCCTCGACCTCCTTGGGCTCGCCCGGCGCGCGCGAGTCGGTGACGATGCCGGCGATCAGCTTGCGCATCTGCTCACGCGGCGTGAACAGCGGGATGGTGTTGTCGTAGCTCTTGCTCATCTTGCGCCCGTCCAGGCCGGGCAGCAGGGCGACCGAGTCCTCGATCACCGCCTCGGGCAGCACCAGGTGCTCGCCGTAGAGGTGGTTGTAGCGCTGGGCCATGTCGCGCGCCATTTCCAGGTGCTGGGCCTGGTCGCGCCCCACCGGCACCTTGTGGGTCTTGAACAGCAGGATGTCCGCGCCCATGAGCACCGGGTACATGAAGAGCCCCGCGGTCACGTCGGCGTCCGGGTCGTTGCCGGCCGCCTCGTTCTTGTCGACCGCGGCCTTGTAGGCATGGGCGCGGTTGAGCACGCCCTTGCCGGTCACGCAGGTCAGCAGCCAGGTCAGCTCGGGGATCTCCGGGATGTCGGACTGGCGGTAAAAGGTCACGCGCTCCGGGTCCAGCCCGGCGGCCAGCCAGCTCGCCGCGATCTCCAGCGTGGACTGCTGGATGCGGGCCGGCTCGTCGCACTTGATCAGCGCATGGTAGTCGGCCAGGAAATAAAAACTGCGCACGTCGTCGCGAAAGCTGGCCTGCACCGAGGGCCGGATGGAGCCGACAAAATTGCCCAGGTGGGGCGTGCCGGTGGTGGTGATACCGGTCAGGAAACGGGTGGGGGCGGCGCCGGCGTCGGCGTGTTTGTTGTTGCTCATCATTTCACCAGCATGGCCAGCGGCGTCAAAACGGTTTGGATTACGAAATAGGTCGCGTCCATCAGGGGACGCATCCAGAGGTTGCTGATGATGCCGGAAATCACCAGCGCCATCACGATGAAAAATCCCCAGGGTTCCACGCGCGAGACCAGCAAGGCCTGTTTGTAGGGCAGCAGGCCGACCAGCACGCGGCCGCCGTCCAGCGGTGGCAGCGGAAACAGGTTGAAGACGAACATCACCACGTTGACCAGGATGCCGGCCTGGCACATCTTGATGAAGAACGGCTCGCTCACCCCGGCGCCCGCGAGGAAGTAAAACAGCACGCCCCAGAGCAGGGCCTGCGCCAGGTTGGCACCCGGACCGGCCAGCGCCACCCAGATCATGTCGCGCTTGGGATTGCGCAGGTTGCCGAATTGCACCGGCACCGGCTTGGCATACCCGAACAGGAAAGTGCCCGAGGTCGCGAAGTACAGCAGCAAGGGCATCAGGATGGTGCCCACGGGGTCTATGTGCTTGACGGGGTTCAGCGTCACGCGGCCCATCATGTAAGCCGTGTTGTCGCCAAGGTGACGCGCGACATAACCATGCGCGGCCTCATGCACCGTGATGGCGAACAGCACCGGCAGCGCGTAGATGGCGACGGTTTGAATTAAATTGGCGATATCCATGCCGGAATTGTCTCAGACGTGTCAAGAGGCCCGGCAAGGGGGCGCGGTCAAAGCCCTAGCGCCGCCAGCCCGCCGCGGCCCTGGCGCACGACCACCGGCTCGCCGCCTTCGCCCATGGGCGTGAGGTCTATCACCGTGGTGGCTTCCTGGTGGCAGGCGCCGGCGTCTATCACGGCGGCCAGCTCATGCTCGAGCAGGCCGCGTATCTCGTGCGCGTCGTTAAGCGGCTCGCCGCCGCCGCGCGGGATCAGGGTGGTGGCCAGCAGCGGCGTGCCGTGCAGCTCCAGCAGCGCCTGCAGCACCTTGTGCTCGGGCACGCGCAGGCCTATGGTCTTGCGCGAAGGGTGGCTCACGCGGCGCGGCACTTCCTTGCTGGCTTCGAGGATGAAGGTGTAAGGCCCCGGCGTTGCGGCTTTCAGCAGGCGGAACTGCTTGTTGTCCACGCGCGCGTAGTTGGCCAGCTCGCTGAGGTCGCGGCACAGCAGGGTCAGGTGGTGCTTGTCGTCCACCCCGCGTATGCGGCGCAGGCTGTCGGCCGCGGCCTTGTCGTCGAGGTGGCAGACCAGCGCATAACTCGAATCGGTGGGCACGGCCGCGATGCCGCCGCGCTCCAGCAGGGCCACCGCCTGCTTGAGCAGCCGGGTATGCGGGTTCTCGGGGTGGACTTCAAAAAACTGGGCCATGGTGTGCTGCTTTCGCCTTTCGGGTTCAGGATTCGACGGGCTCTATCAGCACGCGGCTCTGGCGCACCGCCAGCCAGGCGCCCGTCGCGCCGCAGACGGCGATCATCACCATGCCCAGCATGGACCAGCGGTCCGGCACATGCGAGAACGCGATCCAGCCGCCCAGCATCGCAAAGCCGATCTGCGCATACAGAAAAGGCGTGAGCGTGGACACCGGCGCGCGGCCGTAAGCCAGGATCATCATGAAATGGCCGACCGTGCCCATCAGGCCCATCAGGGCCAGGCCGGCCCATAGCGTCCAGGAGTCCAGCGCGGCCCAGACAAAGGGCAGGGCCAGCGAGGCGGCCAGCGTGCCCACCCAGCCGGTGTAGAAATGCATGGTGAAAGGGTCTTCGGTGCGCGCCAGCCGGCTGGTCAAAATCTGGAACCAGGCATTGCAGATCACCAGGCCCAGCGGCAGCAGCATGGCCCAGTTGAAGTCGTCGCCGTCGGGCCGGATGATGATCAGCGTGCCGGCAAAGCCGCCCACCACCAGCGCCCAGCGCAGCCAGGACACGCGCTCGCCCAGGGTCAGCGAGGCCAGCAGGGTGATGACCAGCGGCGTGATCATCACGATGGCGGTGAACTCGCCCACCGGCATGTGCCTCAGGCTGTAGAACGCAAAAAGGCTGGTGAGCAGCAGCAGCAAGCCGCGCAGCAGCTGGAATTT
>Ga0102595_100317_pt1 | contig 38067 bp, 36 predicted proteins | sample Araplaol_mTSA_r2_2_FD_76864 | JGI IMG/M metagenome (GOLD analysis project Ga0102595, IMG submission 76864) | Arabidopsis root microbial communities from North Carolina, USA - plate scrape MF_Col_mTSA_r2 (SPADES assembly) (version 2) | ecosystem: Host-associated > Plants > Roots > Endosphere... | reverse complement strand
CGCGTTTGTGGAACTCGAACCCGGCATCGAAGGCCTGGTCCACGTGTCCGAAATGGACTGGACCAACAAGAACGTGGCCCCGAGCAAGCTCGTGGCCCTGGGCGACGAAGTCGAAGTCATGGTCCTCGAGATCGACGAAGACAAGCGCCGCATCAGCCTGGGCATGAAGCAGTGCAAGGCCAACCCATGGCAGGAATTCGCGCAGGAAACCAAGCGCGGCGACCGCGTCAAGGGCCCGATCAAGTCGATCACCGACTTCGGCGTGTTCGTGGGCCTGGCTGCCGGCATCGACGGCCTGGTGCACCTGTCCGACCTCTCGTGGAACGAACCCGGCGAAGCCGCTGTTCGCAACTACAAAAAGGGCCAGGAAGTGGAAGCCATCGTGCTGGCTGTCGACGTCGACCGCGAGCGCATCTCCCTGGGTATCAAGCAGCTCGATTCCGATCCTTTCACCACCTTCGTGTCGATCAACGACAAGGGCGCGATCGTGACCGGCAAGGTCAAGACCGTTGACGCCAAGGGCGCTGAAATCGATCTCGGCGAAGACATCATCGGCTACCTGCGCGCCAGCGAAATCAGCCGCGACCGCGTCGAAGACGCCCGCAACGTGCTGAAAGAAGGCGACGAAGTCTCCGCAGTCGTGGTGAACGTGGATCGCAAGACCCGCAACATCCAGCTGTCGGTCAAGGCCAAGGACAACGCCGACCAGCAGGAAGCCATGGCCAACCTGAGCCAGCAGTCTTCCCGCGAAAACGCCGGCACGACCAGCCTGGGCGCCCTGCTGCGCGCCAAGCTGGACAACAACGAAAAGTAAGGCAACCGCGCGGCGGTGCGGTACGCCCCCAGGGGCGGGTCGCATCGCTGTGCAGCTACTTGATCCATGACCCGAAGCGATCTCGTCGAAGAACTGGCGGCCCGATTCAGCCAGCTGACGCACCGCGACGCCGAATATGCCGTCAAGACGATTCTTGACGCCATGAGCGACGCGCTGGTGCGCGGCCATCGCATTGAAATCAGGGGTTTCGGCAGTTTCTCCATCAACCGGCGCCCGCCCCGCATGGGGCGCAACCCGCGTTCCGGCGAAAGCGTGGCCATCCCTGAAAAGCGGGTGCCGCATTTCAAGCCCGGGAAAGCATTGCGCGAAGCCGTCGATGCCCGCACCCAGGAATTGCTGGCGGTCACGGAACCCAAGTAAGGTCTTGCTGGTGTCCCTCGGTGGGCTGGCTACAATCGCCAGACCACCCGGGGGATTACCAAGTGAAATACCTCATGTGGCTGCTTAAAGCAGCCATTTTTTTTACGCTCTTCGCTTTTGCACTGAATAACCAGCAAACGGTTGCGGTGTATTTCTTTTTTGGCACCATGTGGCAAGCGCCTCTGGTGCTGGTCGTGCTGGCGACCTTCGCCTGCGGGCTGGCGCTCGGCATTTTTGTCATGATGCCGCGCTGGTGGAAAAAACGCCGCTCGGCCAAATACGCCTCCACCATGGGTCCCCACACCGTCAGCGAAGACCCGTCCACGATGCACCATGGAATTTGACTTCACCTGGGTCCTGCTCGGGTTTCCGATCGCCTTCACGCTCGGCTGGCTGGCCTCACGGCTGGACTTGCGGCAGTTGCGCATCGAAAACCGCCAGGCGCCCAAGGCCTATTTCAAGGGCCTGAACTTCCTGCTCAATGAGCAGCAGGACCAGGCCATAGACGCCTTCATCGAGGCGGTGCAAAGCGACCCGGACACCTCCGAGCTCCACTTCGCGCTGGGCAACCTGTTTCGCCGCCGCGGCGAGTACGAGCGCGCCGTGCGCGTGCACGAGCACCTGATGTCGCGCGGCGACCTCACTCAGCCCGAACGCGACCGCGCCCAGCATGCCCTGGCGCTCGACTTTCTCAAGGCCGGCCTGCTGGACCGCGCCGAGGCCGCCCTGCGTAAACTCGAAGGCACGCCCTTTGAAGAAGAGGCGCGGCTGGCCCTGCTGTCGATTTACGAGCGCTCCCGCGACTGGGCCAATGCCACCGAAATCGCCGCCCGGCTCGGCAGTTCCAGCCACGGAAGCTTCAGCGCCCGCCAGGCGCACTACCTGTGCGAGCAGGCCGGTGCTTGCGTAGCCGCCGGCGACACCAACCGGGCCTTGGGCGCCCTGCAGGAAGCCATCGCCATGGCGCCGGCCCTGGCTCGTCCCCTGATAGACCTGGCGAAGCTGCAAAGCCAGCTGGGCCGCCCGCAGGACGCCTTGCAAACCCTGCTCAAGCTCGAAAAAACCGCCCCGCAAGGCCTGCCGCTGGCCGCCGGCCTGCTGGCCAATATCGCGCAGGCCAGCGGCCAGGAGGCCATGGCGCTGGAGCTGCTCAAGGCCAGCTACGCCAACATGCCGTCCATCGACGTGATCGAGGCCATCGTCAAGCTCGAAAAAGACCCGGCCTCGGCGCGGCAGTGGTATGTGAAACACTTGGAGCGCCAGGCCTCGCTGGTCGCCGCCGGCAAATGGATCGCCGGTGAAGAGCTGCAGGACGAGCAGCACCACACGCTGGTCCAGCGCGCTCTCGACCAGGCCACCAAACCCTTGATGCGCTACCGCTGCGCGGCCTGCGGCTTTGAGGCCACCCAGCACTTCTGGCACTGCCCCGGCTGCCAGGCCTGGGACAGCTACCCGACGCGCCGTATTGAAGAGCTGTAGAAAAAGACACGATAGATGAGCATGCAATTGACGCCTGAAAAGATTTCCAAAGCCCGCGTCCTCGTGGTGGGCGACGCCATGCTGGACCGCTACTGGTATGGCGCGGTGGACCGCATCTCGCCCGAGGCGCCGGTGCCCGTGGTGCGCGTCACGCGCACCGAAGAGCGCATAGGCGCCGCGGCCAACGTGGCCTACAACATCGTCACGCTGGGCGCGCAGGCTTCGCTGCTGAGCGTGGTGGGCGACGACGAAGCCAGCCACCACCTCGAGGCGCTGGTCGCCAAGACCGGCATCACACCCTATTTCGGCCGCGACGCCCAGCTCAAGACCACCGTCAAGCTGCGGGTCATCGGCCGCCAGCAACAACTCATACGCCTGGACTTCGAGAACACCCCCGAAAACGAGGTACTGGCCTCGCAGTCCGCAACCTTTGAAAAGCTGCACACCGAGCACGACGCGGTGCTGTTCTCCGACTACGGCAAAGGCGGCCTCGCGCACATTGTCTTGATGATCGCCCAGGCCCGTGCCGCCGGCAAAGTGGTGCTGGTCGATCCCAAGGGCTCGGACTACGCGCGCTACAAAAACGCCAGCGTCATCACCCCCAACCGCGCCGAGCTCGAGCACGTCATAGGCGCCTGGAGCAGCGAAGCCGACCTGCGCACCAAGGCCCACAACCTGCGGACGGCGCTTAACCTGGAAGCCCTGCTGCTCACGCGCAGCGAAGAAGGCATGACGCTGTTCGATGCCGAGGGCGAACTCAACGTCCCGGCCGTGGCGCGCGAGGTGTTCGACGTCACCGGCGCCGGCGACACCGTGATTGCCACGCTGGCCGCCATGACCGCCACCGGCATGCGCTTGCGCGACGCCGTGCCGATTGCCAACCGCGCGGGCGGCATCGTGGTCGGCAAGTTCGGCACCGCCACCGTCAACTACGGCGAGCTGTTCGCCGCGCAGTGAGCTTGCGCTCACCTCAAGGACCCATCATGAAAATCGTAGTCACCGGCGCCGCCGGCTTCATTGGCAGCAACATCATCAAGGGCCTCAACGCCCGCGGCATAGACGACATCATCGCCGTCGACGACCTGACCCATGGCGACAAATTCCGCAACCTCGCCGACCTGAAGATCGCCGATTACGTCGACGCCGACGACTTCTATGAGCTGTTCGCCGAGGGCGCCTACGGCCGGGTCGAGGCCGTGTTCCACGAAGGGGCCTGCAGCGACACCATGGAGGCCGACGGCAAGTACATGATGGACAACAACTACACGCTGTCCTGTGAACTGTTCCACGCCTGCCAGGACCAGGGCACGCGCCTGCTCTACGCCTCTTCGGCCGCCACCTACGGCGGCTCCGACACCTTCACCGAGTCGCCCGAGTTCGAGCGTCCGCTCAATGTCTACGGTTACTCCAAGCTGCTGTTCGACCAGCGCATGCGGCGCGAGCTCGGCGTCCGCTTTGAAAACGCCGCCACCCAGGTCGCGGGCTTTCGCTACTTCAACGTCTACGGCCCGCGCGAGCAGCACAAGGGCCGCATGGCCAGCGTCGCCTTCCACCAGTTCAACCAGTTCCAGGCCGAGGGCAAGGTCAAGCTCTTTGGCGAGTACGGCGGCTACGGCGCTGGCGGCCAGATGCGCGACTTCATCTTCATCGACGACGTGGTGGCCGTGAACCTCTGGTTCTTCGACAACCCCGGCAAGTCCGGCATCTTCAACCTCGGCACCGGCCGGGCACAGCCTTTCAACGACGTGGCCCTGGCCGTCGTGAACACCCTGCGCAAAGGCCAGAACGCCGCGGCCCTGAGCCTGGAAGAAGCCGTGCACGGCGGCCTGATCGAATACATCGCCTTTCCGCCCGCGCTGGTCGGCAAATACCAAAGCTACACCCAGGCCGACCCGCGCGCGCTGCGCGCGGCCGGCTGCACCCATGCCTTCGCCGACGTGCAGACAGGTGTGGCCGCTTACATGCAGGCCCTGAGCGCCACCGCGGGCTGAGTCCGCGCCGGCCTCTCACTAGGGTTTTCCTGGCCCCAAAGCCAGGGCCGGTAGTCAACGCGGCCCTGGACGGGCCGTTATGAAGAAGACATCCTTCTTCACAAGGATGGATCACGTGCCTTCACTTCAATCCAATCTTTGAGGAGATCCCTTATGTTCAAAAAAATCCTGGCCTTCGTCGCCGCCATGTACATGGCCGTATCGTTCGCCGCCGTTGACGTCAACAAGGCCACCGCGGCCGAGCTCGACGGCATCAAGGGCATAGGCCCCGGCATCTCGGGCAAGATCATCGACGAGCGCAAGAAAGGCAGCTTCAAGGACTGGAACGACTTCATTGAACGCGTCAAGGGCGTGGGCGAAGGCAATGCCGCCAAGTTTTCCGCCGAAGGCCTGACGGTGGGCGGCGCCAGCTTCAAGGGCGTGGCCGCGGCCCCTGCCGCCAAGAAGGACGAAAAACCTGCAGCCGCCGCGAAGAAGGATGACAAGCCCGCCGCCAAGGCCGAAGAGAAAAAAGCCGAAGCCAAACCGGCCGCACCGGTAGCCGCCGCACCGGCCCCCGCAGCGGCCGCGGAGAAGAAGGACCCCAAGGCCGAGGCCAAAGCCAAGGCTGACGAAGCCAAGGCCAAAAAAGAAGCCGACAAGAAGGCCAAGGCCGAAGAGAAGAAAAAGAAGGCTGACGAAGCCAAAGCCAAGGCCGACGCAGAAAAAGCCGCCAAGGCCGATGCCAAGAAGGCCAAGGACGCCAAGCCTGCCGCCAAGGATGAGAAGAAAGACGCCAAAGCCGACACCGCCAAGCCAGCCGCCAGCGCTGCCAGCGCCGCCAAGAAATAAGGGCCAGCCCCTTCAGCCGAAAAACCCGCCGATGGCGGGTTTTTTTATGCCCACGGCATGTTCACACCAGGGCGATCAGGTCCGTCACGCCCACCGTGCCGCCCGCCTGCGTGACCAGCGTGCTGGCCTGGCCCCGGTGGTGTGTCTGGTGGTTGAAGAAGTGCGTGATCGCCATCCAGGCCGCATGTTCGCGCCGCACGCCTTTTGAATTGCCGTAGCGCATGGTGAGCTGCGGGTAATGGTCCGGCATGTCGGCGGCCCATTGCTCGATGGCCGCGTCCAGTTGCGCGCGTTTAGCCTTCAGTTCCACCCAGCCTTCAAACAGCACCATGTCCAGGGTATAGGCCTCGGGCATGTCCAGCACGTCCGGGCCCAGCGATGAGAAGCTGATGCCGTTGTCCGCCCCGCATTGCGCAAAGCGCCTGAGCCAGACCTGGTCGGCCAGCACCAGGTGGCCCAGCGTGCGGTGTATCGACCCGAAAAAAGCGCCGCGCTCCTGCTTGCGCGCCTCGTCCGTCAAGGCCTCACAGGCCTCATAGAGCCGCTCATTGATCCAGCGGTTGTAGCGGGACAGGAAGCGATAGTTGTCGCAGAACTCGCGGGTCATGGAAAGCGCTCCAGAAAAGGGGTTGCCGGTGCGTCATCACCAGGCTCATGGTATTTTGCGCTTCGGCGGGGGTAATTCACCCCATCAGCAGGGACCGCGGAACCGGCTTTGCCGGGCCGCAGGCGCCGCCCCCTGCAAGGGGGGGAGGAGGCCACACGAAGTGAGCCTCAACGGGGGTGAGCCAATTCCACCTGGACGGGGGTGGTCACAGCTTGCCGAATCCGCCACCGCCCGGCGTGTGAATTTCAAACACATCACCCGGCTGCATGTCGGCCTGGCCTATGTGGTCCAGCGCCTCGACCTGGCCCTGGGCGCGCACCACGAGGTTGCGCCCGACCTGGCCCGGCTCACCGCCGGCCATGCCAAACGCACCGTGCTTGCGGCCGTTGGACAGAATGCTGGCCGTCATGGCCTCCAGGAAGCGCACGCGGCGCACGCCGCCGTTGCCGCCCCGCCAGCGGCCCGCGCCGCCGGAGTTCTCGCGGATCTCATAACTCTCCAGCCGCACCGGAAAGCGGAACTCCAGCACCTCGGGGTCGGTCAACCGCGAGTTGGTCATATGCGTCTGGACCACGCTGGTGCCGTCGAAACCCGACACCAGCTTGCCCGCCTCGTCGAGCTTGCCGCCCGCGCCCGAGCCGCCCGAAATGGTTTCGTAGTACTGGTGGCGCGCGTTGCCGAAAGTAAAGTTGTTCATGGTGCACTGGCCGGCCGCCATCACACCCAGCGCGCCGTAAAGCGCATTGGTAATGCAGGTGGAGGTTTCCACATTGCCCGCCACCACCGAGGCCGGCGGGTTCGGGTTGAGCATGGAGCCCGCCGGGATGATGACCTTGAGCGGCTTGAGGCAGCCCGCGTTCAGCGGGATGTCGTCGTCCACCAGGGTGCGGAACACATACAGCACCGCCGCCATGCACACCGCCGTCGGCGCGTTGAAATTATTGGTCTGCTGCGGCGAGGTACCGGTGAAGTCAATCTCGGCACTGCGGCCCTTGGCGTCGACGCGGATCGCCACCTTGATCTGCGCGCCGTTGTCCAGCGGCAGCGTGAATTCACCGTCCTTCAGGCGCGTGATCACGCGGCGCACCGACTCCTCGGCGTTGTCCTGCACATGGCGCATATAGGCCAGCACCACCTCCAGGCTGAAGCTGTCGACCATCTTGCGCAGCTCCTGCACGCCTTTTTCATTGGCGGCAATCTGCGCCTTGAGGTCGGCCATGTTTTGCTGCGGGTTGCGGCTCGGGTATTTGCCGCTTTTGAGCAGCGCGATCATCTCGGCCTCGCGCAGCACGCCGCGCTCCACCAGCTTGACGTTGTTGATCTGCACGCCCTCCTCCTCGATCAGCGTCGAGAACGGCGGCATGGAGCCGGGCGTGGTCCCACCTATGTCGGCATGGTGGCCGCGCGAACCCACGTAAAACGTCGGCTGCGCGGCACTGCCCAGATAGACCGGCGTGATCACCGTGATGTCGGGCAAATGTGTGCCGCCGTGGTAGGGGTCGTTCAGCACATAGACGTCGCCCGGCTGCATGCTGCCGGCGTTCTCACGAATCACCGTCTTGATGCTTTCGCCCATGGAGCCCAGGTGCACCGGCATGTGCGGCGCGTTGGCGATCAAATTGCCTTCGGTGTCGAACAGCGCGCAGCTGAAGTCCAGGCGCTCCTTGATATTGACCGAGTAGGCGGTGTTCTGCAGCTGCAGGCCCATCTGCTCGGCGATGTTCATGAAGAGGTTGTTGAACACCTCCAGCAGCACCGGATCCACCGTGGTGCCGGCCGCGAAGGTCACGGCGCGCTCGGCACGGCGGTCCAGCACCAGGTGGTCCAGCGCCGTGAGCGCCGCTTCCCAGCCGGGTTCGACCACCGTGGTCGCGTTCTTCTCGGCAATGATGGCCGGGCCCGAAATGATGTCGCCCGGCCGCAAATCCTCGCGCACCACCAGGGCCGCGTCGTGCCACTGGCCGCCCGAATACATGCGCACGGTTTCGCGGCGCGGCACTTCGCGCGGTTCGTGCGTGGCGTGGCGCGGCTCGGCCGGCGCGTCCCCAGCCACCACGGCTTCCACCGACACCGCCTCCACCACCAGGCCCTTGCCCTGCATCAAAAAGGCGAAACGCTGGCGGTAGGCGGCCTCAAAACCTGCCTCGACCTGGTCCAGCGTGCCGAAAGGAACAACCAGCGCGGAATCGCTGCCCTCATAGCGCACATGCACACGCCTGTGCGTGGTGATGCCCCCCATGCTGACCTGCTGGCGCTGCAGCTCGGCTTCGGCCTGGGCGGCGAGTTCCTCAAGCTTGCCGGCGATCTCAGGCAGCGCGGCCTCGGAAAGCTTGAGCTCCACCGCCTGTTCGCGGATCACGTTCTGGTCGGCCAGGCCCATGCCGTAAGCGCTCAGCACGCCGGCTAGCGGGTGCACAAACACCTTGGTCATGCCCAGCGCATCGGCCACCAGGCAGGCATGCTGGCCGCCCGCGCCGCCAAAGCACTGCAGGGTATAGCGCGTCACGTCGTAGCCGCGCGCCACCGAGATCTTCTTGATGGCGTTGGCCATCTGCTGCACCGCGATGTTGATAAAGCCTTCGGCCACCACCTCGGCGCTGCGGCCGGTCTGGCCTGCCAGCTCGTTGAATTGCGCCTGGACCGCCTCATAGCTCAGCGGCTCGTCGGCATTCGGGCCGAACACCTTGGGGAAGTAGCGCGGCTGGACCTTGCCGACCATCACATTGGCATCCGTCACCGCCAGGCGCCCGCCGCGCCGGTAGCTGGCCGGGCCGGGGTTGGCCCCCGCGCTCTGCGGGCCCACGCGAAAGCGCTCGCCGTCGAACTTGAGGATGGAGCCGCCGCCGGCCGCCACCGTGTGTATGCTCATCATGGGCGCGCGCATGCGCACGCCAGCCACCTGGGTCTCGAACTCGCGCTCGAACTCCCCCGCGTAATGCGAGACGTCGGTCGAGGTGCCACCCATGTCAAAGCCTATGACCTTGGCATGGCCGGCAATCGCCGCCGTGCGCGCCATGCCCACAATACCGCCGGCCGGTCCGCTCAGGATGGCGTCCTTGCCCTGGAACACATGGGCATCGGTCAGGCCGCCCGAGGACTGCATGAAAAACAGGCGTACGCCTGGCATCTCGCTGGCGACCTGCTCCACATAGCGGCGCAATATGGGCGAGAGGTAGGCATCGACCACGGTGGTGTCGCCGCGGCTCACGAACTTCATCATGGGGCTGGTTTCATGCGAGGTGCTGATCTGCGTGAAACCCACCTCGGCCGCGATGCGCTTGGTGGCTTTTTCGTGCTCGGTGAAGCGGTAGCCGTGCATGAACACGATGGCCAGGCTGCGCAAGCCCTTCTGGTAGTGGGCCAGCAGTTCTTTTTTCAGCAGCGCCTCGTCCAGCGCCTGCAGCACCTCGCCCTGCGCGCCCACGCGCTCCTGGGCCTCGACCACAGCGCTGTACAGCAACTCGGGCAGCACGATGTTGCGGTCGAACAGGCGCGGCCGGTTCTGGTAGGCGATACGCAGCGCGTCGCGAAAACCTCGCGTGGTGACCAGGAGCGTGGGTTCGCCCTTGCGCTCCAGCAGCGCATTGGTGGCCACTGTCGTGCCCATCTTCACGCAGTCGACCACGTCGGCGCGAATCGGTTCGCCGGCCTTCAGGCCCAGCAGGTGGCGTATGCCGGCCACGGCCGCGTCGCGGTACTGCTCGGGGTTTTCCGACAGCAGCTTGTGCGTGACCAGCGAGCCGTCGGGCTTCTTGGCCACGATGTCGGTGAAGGTGCCGCCGCGGTCTATCCAGAATTGCCAACGGTCGCCGCCCGGTTTGGATGTGGTGTCTTGCATGGTTTTTGATTTCAGAGTTAACGTGTTTTTGCTGATCTTCAGGATCTGTTTGCCGCCAGGCCAAGCCTGGAACCGCGGGCCGCTACCGTCCGGCCGGAACCGGCCATCCGCTCCCTGCCAATGTACCCAAGTACCGGCGCCAGCTGCTGAATGTCCGGCGCACCTGGCAGGGCAACCGCCGCCGGGCACCAGGGATAGGGTAGGCCGGCCGCCCAATCCATGACCTTGTCCATCTGCGAAGCCGGCAATGTCTGCATGGTCTCTATGGTGATCGAAAGGCTTTCCGCCAAGTATGAAGGCGGTGAAAAGCACCAATCGTAGCGGCCGCATCCGACACGCACGGCACGGCTGTCTTTTTCGGTCATGACGACCAGCCAATCGCAGACAAACACCTCGGCATCGCCCTCAGGCGGCGAGGACAGGCAAAAAGTGTAGACATTCTCGTAAGACTGGCCGAACCGGCGCACCAGCACCTCGGCGATGGCATCTCGCCCCTGGCATACCGGCGGAAATGAAATCGCCGCGGTATGAACAACCATCTCCAGCAGGGCATCGTCCGTGAATGCCTGCGCCAACAGATGGGGGCGGTTGCCGTCCTTGGCGTGAAGGTAGGCTGTGACGGCTGCGGAAGGTGTTTTCATACGATGTGGCGTCCTGTTTTCGCCCGCCTCATTGCGGCATGTAGTAAGGCACAAAAATGTCGTTCGCCTCATTGCCAACCGAGCGTATCCACTCGCGCGAGAACTTCTCGCCCATGCGTTTGATCTCCTGGTCCAGCTCGGGCGAAATCCGCTCTATCTTCACGCCGTTGGCACGCAGTTCCTCGGTGGCGCTGGCGGCCAGTGCCTGGCTGGCCTGCCAGCCGCGCACTTCCGCCTCGGCGGCCGCCTTGAGCACGGCGGCGCGCGCCTCGGGTTTCAGTGCATCAAAGGCCTTGTTGCTCACAAAAACCGCGTTTTTCGGGAACCAGGCATTGATCTCGTAGTAGTACTTGATCGGGCCCCACACCTTGTTCTCCACGCCAGTCAGCGCCGACGTGATCATGTTGTCCATGCGGCCTTCGGCCAATGCCTTGCCCACATCGACCATGGCCACATCCACCGGCTTCGCGCCCAGCATTTCGGCGATGCGCAGGGTGGTCTGGTTGTAGGTGCGCATCTGGGTGCCGCGAAAATCCGTAGGCCCCCGCACCGGCTTGTTCGAATGCAGGCCTTGCGGCGGCCAGGGCACGGCATAAAGAAGCTTCAGGCCGCGCTCGGAAAAATGTTTTTCAAGGCCCGGCCGCTGCAGCTTCCACAAGCGTTGCGCGTCCTTGTACGAGGTGACGACAAAAGGAATGGAGTCCGCGCCGGCCAGCGGCATTTCCTTGACCATGCTGGTCATGATGGTCTCGCCGGCTTCAGCCTTTCCCTGCTGCACGGCCGTGCTGATGTCGGCCAGCTTGGCCAGCGTGTTGTTGGGATACACCTGTATCAGCAGCCCCCCGCGCGTGGCCGTGTCCACATCGCGGCCGAACTGCAGGATGTTTTGCGTGTGGAAGGACTCCACCCGGTAGCCGGTGGCCAGCTTCCAGCTTGTCTGGGCGTGCGCTGCCCCCGCCGCGACCAGCGCGGCTATCAGAATTGCTTTCATGAGGAACTCCTTGGGAGTTGAGGATCAGCCCGGCACAGGGTGCATGGAACTCACCCTTTCAGGTCGGTCACAAACATCTTGCCTGGCGCATGGGTGATGCACATCGACAAACGGCTTTTCTGGGCTACCCATTGCGGCGTGACGCCGCAACCCCAGAAGACCGGGACTTCATCGTCCTTGATGTCGACCGCATCGCCGTAGTCCGGGCGCGACAGGTCGGTAATGCCTATCGCCTCCGGATTGCCGATGTGAACGGGCGCACCGTGCGCCACGTCAAACCGGCCAGAAATCTCCACCACTTTCGCAACGTCGCGGCTCTTGATGGGCCGCATGGTAACCACCATTTCGCCGCTGAACACGCCGGCAGGCTGGCACTGGAGACTGGTACGGAACATTGAGACATTGCGGCCCTGCTCAACATGCCTCAGGGGAATGCCGGCCTGCGTGACCGCAGCCTCGAAGGAAAAGCTGCAGCCGATCAGGAAGGCCACATAGTCGTCCTTCCAGATCGAACGGATCTCGCCGCGCTCCTCGACAAACTCGCCGTCGCGGTAAACACGGTAGCCCGGAATGTCGGTCGTGATGTCGGCCCCCGGCGCGCACAAAGGCTCGGTGGCGCCCGGCTGGAGCACCTCCACCAGCGGGCAGGGCTTGGGGTTGCGCTGGCAAAACAGCAGGAAATCAAAGGCCTGCGCTTGCGGCACGATCATCAGGTTGGCCTGGATATGGCCGTTGGCGTGCCCCGCGGTGGGCAGGGAAAACTCGCCACAGCGGCTGGCCATGCGAAGGTCTGCGGGGCGATCAAAAATCTTGTTCATGGTGGTGGGAAAACGGATGGGTAAAAATGATGGCTTGGGTGTGCGCTCAAAGGCCCAGGTAGGCTTTTTTGATCCGGTCGTCATTGAGCAGCTCATGCCCCTTGCCCTGCATCACGATGCGGCCGGTCTGGATCACATAACCATAGTGCGCGATGTTCAGGGCTTTTTGCAGGTTCTGCTCGACCAGCAAGATCGACACACCGGTGGCATTGACCTGCTGGATCACCTCCAGCACCTTGGTCACGAACTTGGGGGCAATGCCCCAGGAGGGCTCGTCCAGCATCAGCAGCTTGGGCCGGGCCATCAGCCCGCGGGCAATGGCCAGCATCTGCTGCTCACCGCCGCTCATGGTGCCGGCCAGCTGCGTGGCGCGTTCCTTGAGGATGGGAAACAGCTGCAGCATTTCTTCAATGCCCCGGGCCACCTCATGCTTGTCCATGCGCGTGAAGGCGCCGAGCTCCAGGTTGCGAAGCACCGTGAGCCGGGGGAACAGGCGCCGGCCTTCCGGCACCAGCGACAGGCCCAGCGGGACACGCTTGTGCGCCGGCATGCGGTGAACCGGCTCGCCGTTGAACGTGATGCTGCCGGCCGCGGCGGGATTGAGGCCGGCCACGGCACGCAAGGTGGTGGACTTGCCGTTGCCGTTGCCGCCCACCAGCGCCACGATCTTTCCGGGTTCGACCTGCAGGCTGACGTCGGAGACGGCCAGCACCTCGTCGTAGCAAACCTTGAGGTTTTTGATTTCGAGCATCTTCAGTCCCCCAGGTAGGCGGTGATCACGGCGGCATCGTTGGACACCTGCTGCGGCGTGCCTTCGGCGATCTTCACGCCGCGGTCCAGCACGACGATCTTGTCGGCGATGGGCATGATGCCTTCGAGCACATGCTCGACGATCAGGCAGGCGATACCCTTGTCTCGTATCTTCAGGACCACGTCGACGGCTTCACGGACTTCCGACGGGTTGAGGCCCGCCATCACTTCGTCCATCAGCAGGATGCGCGGCTGCGTGGCCAGCGCGCGCGCCACGGCCAGGCGCCGCTGCTCGCTGATGGTCATGCTGGCGGCGGGCCTGTCGGCAAAGCGTTCAAGCCCGGCAAACACCAGCCAGTCCATGGCCGTCTTGCGCGCCTTGGCGACGTTGTGCTGCAGCAGCATGGCCGCCGTCATCACGTTCTCGCAGGCCGTCATGCTGGTAAAAGTGCGCGCGATCTGGAAAGTCCGCGCCACACCGGCACGGGCGCATGCCTCGGGCGGCAGGCCGGCGATGTCGCGGCCGCCCAGCAGGATGCTGCCCGAGGTGGGGGCGAAATAGCCCGCGACGCAATTGAACATGGTGGTCTTGCCGGCGCCGTTGGGGCCTATCAGGCCCACCACCTGCCCGGTGTCCACACCGAAGGAAACATCCTGGTTGGCGACCAGCCCGCCGAAGCGTTTGCTGACCTGTTTGACTTCCAGCAACTTCATACGGTCTCCTTGCCGGCGTTCTGCACGGCGGCGGCGGGCAGCGCCATTTGCCGCGATGCGTGGCCGCGCGCTAGCCGGCGCTCCCGGAAGCTGCGCAGCCAGCCGAGCAGGCCCGTGGGGTAAAAAACCGCGATCACGATGATGAGGCTCGCATAAATAATGACGTCGGTGCCGCGGCCCGTGCCGCCGAAGGCGATGCGGGTCAGCTCCTCGATGCTGGTCAGCACCACGGCGCCCACGACCGGCCCGAACAAGGTCCCCACGCCGCCGAGGATGGACACCAGCGCCATCTTGATGGACAGCGCCGTCGACAGCACCGAGTTCGGGTCGATATAAAGCTCTTTTTGCGCATACAGGCTGCCGCCTACCGCGGTCAAGAAGGCGCTGACCGACAGCGCGACCTGCTTGTAGCGCGCGATGTTCACGCCTATGCTGCGGGCCGCATCGGGCTCGTCCTTGATGGCCCTGAAGTAATAGCCCAGGTAGCTGCGCTCTATCCACCAGTTCACGCCCAGCGTGATGAGCAGCAGGCCCAGCGCCAGCCAGTAGTAAGGCAGCTTGGTGGCGAAGTTCAGCCACAGCCAGCCCTGGCGGTCCATGGGCACATAAAGGCCCACCGCAGCGCCGCCGTAGTCCCACTCGGTGAAGAAGATCTGCACCAGCTCGGCCACCGCGATGGTGGCCATGGCGAAGTAGTGGCCCTTGAGCCGGAAGCACGACCAGCCAAAGCCCAGGCTCAGCAAGGCCGCGAGCAGGCCGCCGGCCAGCACGCCTATCCAGGGATTGACGCCGAACTTGACCAGCAGCAGCGTCGAGGCATAGGCGCCCAGGCCGTAGAAAGCCGCGTGGCCTAGCGACACCTGGCCGGCATAACCGCCCACGATGTTCCAGGCCACGCCGACCTGGGCCGCCATGAGGATCAGGATGGCCATGTTGAGGTGCGAGGCGTCCGTGAAGGCGGGGACGGCCAGGGCAAACGCCAAGGCGGCGACAGCAAAAATAATCTGTTTCATGGTGCTCATGGTGTTCACGCCTTGCCCATCAGGCCCTGGGGCCGGAACATCAATACGCCCAGGAACAGCACCAGCACGATGGCGGTCTTGTACTGCGGCCCGAGCAGCAGGCCGCCCATGACCTCGATCACCCCGACCAGGATGCCGGCCCAGAAGGCGCCCGAGACGCTGCCGAAGCCGCCCAGGTTGACCACCACAAAGGCCAGCAGAATGAAGCTCGCGCCTACGTCCGGAAAGATCGGGAAAAAGGTCGACAGCAGCACCCCGGCCGCACCGGCGCAGGCCGCGCCTATGCCCCAGGCCAGCGAGAACATCTTGTGCGAATCAATGCCCATGAGGCGCGCGGCTTCCTTGTCGGAGGCGGTGGCTTCCAGGGCTGCGCCCAGCCGGGTCTTGTTCAGGAAGAAATAAATCAGGCCGGTCACCACAATGGCTCCCACACCGGCCACCAGCTGCGGCTTGCCCAGCTGTATGCCCAGCAGCTTGACGGTGCCGCTGACCGCGGAGTTCTCGATGGAGCGGAAGTCCGGCTTCCAGAGGAACTGGGCCACGCCGCGCAGCAAGATCATGATGCCGAAGGTCGTGAAGATCTGCGACAGCATGGGCGCATTGATGATGCGCACGATCACCAGCTTGTACAGCAGCACACCGAAGCCGAACAGCATGAGGACCGTCAGCGGCAAGGTGATCATCGGGTCCAGCGCATACAGGGCGAACAGCCAGAAGGCCGAGTACATGCCGAGCATGAGGAACTCGCCGTGCGCGAAATTCACGATGTCCATGACGCCGAAAATCATGGTCAGGCCGATAGCCACCAGCGCGTAAATCAGCCCAATCAGCACGCCGGAGGCCAGCGTCTGAAGCAATATTTCCGTGGTCATGGTTGTCTCTTAGGCAGGTGAGTCAATGTCAGCGGCTTATTTGCGCTGGTCCCACTTGGGCATGGGCCAGGTCACCTCACGCGAGGCCATGTCGAAAGGCCAGACCGTGTTGTACTTGCCGCCCACGATCTGCACCAGGATGCCCTGGCCCAGGGTGTTCTGGCCGGTGGCGTCGAATTTCACGCCCTTCCACGGCATGATGAGCTTGCTGCCGGGCATGTCGGTCGCGGCCAGCGCCTTGCGAATGGCCTCGGGCTCGGTGGAGCCCGCACGGTTGATGGCGTCGGCCATCACCATCAGGCCGGTGAAGGTGCGCGAAGAATTGCCGGTGAAGTTGATCTTGTAGCGGCTGTTGAACAGGTCGTTGACCTGCTTGATCAACGGGTTGCGGGTGGCCAGGTCCAGCGCCCAGACTTCACGCGTGATGATGTAGTCGGCGTCCTTGCCCAGGGTCTTGATGAAGTCGGTGTCGGTAAAGCCCGCGTTGTTCGCCAGGATCATGTCCGGCGAGAAACCCAGTTCCTTGTAGGTCTTGATCGACAGGATGGCGTCGGCCGTATAGGACGATTGCAGCACCAGGTTGGGATTGGCCGCCTTGAGCGTCTGCACTTCGGAGGTCAGCTGCGTGGTCTTGGCCGGGTACATCACCTGCTTGACCAGGTTCTGCTTGAACTCGGGCGCGAGTTTGGTCTGCAGCTTGGTGGTTTCCGTGCCCCACAGGCCGTTCTCATTGAGGCTGGCCACCACACCCGCCTTGATGCCTTTTTTGGCTTCGAGCTCCTTGAGGAAATCAAAGGCGTTGTGCACAAACAGGTCGTCGTGCGGCGTGGTGCGGAAGAACCACTTGAAGTTGCGCTGCGTGAGCGAAGCCGAGGACGACTCCGGGTTCAGGAAGGGGATGCCGGCGCGCTCGGCGATCTGGCTGGCCGTGGCGGTGACGGCGCTGTTGTAGGCGCCGACCAGTGCCACCACTTTTTCCTGCGTGATCAGGCGCTCGGCTTCGGTCGCGCCGGTTTGCGGGTTGGCCTGGTGGTCGGCGAAGACCAGCTTGATCTTCGCGCCCTTGAGGTTGGGCAGGCCCTTGCCGGCGGACAGCGGCAGCTCGGAGACGCCCGGTGCGCCGTTGTTGATGATGTCGGCGGCGAGCTCCAGCGCGCTGCGCAGTTCGGCACCCACCGAGGCGGCGGGACCGGTCAGCGGATACAGCACGCCTATCCGGACCTCTTGCTGCGCATGCGCGCACAGGCTGAAACCGGCACCGGCCAGTACCGCGGCCACTCGGGCCCACCATGACTTCTTCATTTCGCACTCCTCGTAAAAACATGACAGTTGGATGACATGGGGCGAAGTGTGCGATTAGCAAATGACGAAATCAAACAAGAAATATTTTGCTTTCGTCATCGATTTTTTCGATGACTAGGATTTACCCTGATGCACCTTTTTTGGCGGTTTTCAGCGCTTTGGCGGCCGGATTGCGGGCCGTTTTGGTGCCGCCCCCGCCTTCCCCGGCGAACTCCACTGCCGACCGGACCACCGTTTCCACAATGGAAGAGGTCGGGTCCGTGCGGTAGCTGGCATGGATGGGCAAGGCCTTGAGTTTCTTGTCGCAGGTCAGCAATTTAAGGCTGGCAAAGCCCGTCAGCCGCTGCACCGCCGCGCGCGGCAGCAAGGCCACACCGAAGCCGCCCTGCACCAGCTGGACCATGGCCGAGATCGATGAAATCGCGTGCACCTTTTTGGGTTCCATCCGGTTCTGCTTGAAGAGGTCCAGCAAGGTGACATGCGGCTGCGAGCCCTTCTGGAAGGTCAGCAATTCCATCTCGGCCAGCTCGTCGAGCCGGTAATTTCTTTTTTTATGCAGTGCCGGATTGCCCACAAAGGCCATGTCCATGGGCGGAAAGGCCTGGTTGCGCACGCCGTCGGCCGAGGCCGGCAGCGCCGCGAACACCAGGTCCAGCGTGCCGCGCTGCACCTGGTCCATCAGGATGGGCGTGGTTTCCACCGTGAGTTCCAGCTCGAGCCCCGGATGGTCCACCCGCAGTTTTTCGAGCCAGGGAATCAGCCAGGAATGCAGCACCGACTCGATCGCGCCTATGCGCATGGAAACCGCCATGGGCGCGCCCGAGCCCATCTCCTGCTTGACCTCGCGCTGCAGCTCCAGCAGCTTTTGCGCGTAGACAAAAAAGCGCGCGCCGGCCACCGTGAGCTTGAATTGCTTGTCGCGCCTATCCAGCAGCAGGATGCCGAGCTCCTCTTCCAGGGTGGCAATGCGGCTGGACATGGCCGACTGCGTGAGGTAGAGCTTGTCGGCGGCGCGCGAGACGCTTTTGAGCGAGGCCACCCAATAAAAGGCTTCAACAAAACGCAGGTTCATGGCGGGGCCCCAGGGTCGCTTAAACAGGTGGACGCAGTATTTCGGGGTATGCCCGATGAACTGGCGCGGGATTTGCGTCTATCCTATTACTACTTATCAATTCCTTGTCCTGGAGCCTCTCATGAATTTCAAGATCACCGTGGCGGCCGCCGCCCTCGCGTTGGGCGCCAATGCCTTTGCCCAGACCAAGTGGGACCTTCCCGCAGCCTACCCGGCCAGCAACTTCCATACGGAGAACCTGACGCAATTCGCGGCCGACGTCGACAAGGCCAGCGGCGGCAAGCTCAAGATCACGGTGCATGCCAATGCCTCGCTGTTCAAGGCCAACGAGATCAAGCGCGCGGTGCAAGGCGGCCAGGCCCAGATCGGCGAAGTGCTGCTGGTCAACTTCGAGAACGAAAACCCGATTTACGGCGCCGACGGCATTCCCTTCCTGGCGACCTCCTACGCCGACTCCAAAAAACTCTACGAAGCGCAAAAACCCGTGCTCGACAGGCTGCTGGGCACGCAGGGCATGAAGCTTCTCTACACCGTGGCCTGGCCGCCGCAAGGCATTTACAGCAAGAAGGAACTGGCCTCGGTGGCCGACCTGCGCGGCATCAAATGGCGCGCCTACAGCCCCGCCACCGCCAAGATCGCCGAGCTGATTGGCGCGCAGCCCGTCACCATCCAGGCGGCCGAACTCTCGCAGGCCCTGGCCACGGGCGTGGTGGAAAGTTATATGAGTTCGGGCTCCACCGGCTACGACTCCAAGACCTATGAAAGCCTCAAGTACTGGTATGACACCCAGGCCTGGCTGCCCAAGAACGCCATCATCGTGAACAAAAAGGCCTTTGACGCGCTGGACCCGGCCACGCAAGCCGCCTTGACCAAGGCCGCCGCCGACGCCGAAGCCCGCGGCTGGAAGCTCAGCGAAGAAAAGAACGAGTGGTACAAAAAGGCGCTGACCGAAAAAGGCATGAAGATCGTCACGCCGCCGGCCAAGCTGGTGTCCGACATGAAACAGGTCGGCACCATCATGCAGGCCGACTGGGTGAAAAAAGCCGGCCCTGACGGCGAAGCCATCATCGCCAACTTCAACAAGCTCAAGGCCGCGAAGAAGTAAGGCAGCCGTGCGCAAATTCCTGGACAAACTCTACCTGGCGGGCGGCGCCCTTGGCGCCGTTTTTGTTGCCCTGATCGCTGTGCTGATGATCGGGCAGAGCATTCTGCGCGAGTTCCGCGTCAACACCGGCGCCGTCAACGACGTGGTGGCCTGGTTTTGCGCGGCCGCCGCCTTTTTTGCCATGGCCCATGCCTTCAAGCACGGCGACTTTGTGCGGGTGACGCTGCTGCTGGAAAAAGTCAATGCCCCCACCCGCCGCGTGCTGGAGCTGGCCTCGCTGTTCATCGGCAGCGTTGCGGTGGCCTACCTGGCCTGGTCGGCCTGCCTGTTCACCTACGAAAGCTGGGAGTTCAACGACATCTCGCAAGGCCTGCTGCCCATGCCCATGTGGATTCCGCAGCTGAGTTTTGCGCTGGGCTCCATCCTGCTGCTGGTCGCCGTGGTCGATGAGTTCATCATCGTGGTGCGCGGCGGTGTTCCGACCTTTGTGCGCGAAGTCGAGGAGCGCCACGCACGCGGCGATTTCTCTTCCGAAGTTTAGGACACTCCCATAAATTCATTTTTCGGGCGAATTGCGGCGTTGCACGGTGCTCGCAATCCTCATGTACCGAAGTACATTCCGGTTGCTGTGCGCCGTGCGCCTTGCCCTTCATCCCGAAAAGCTGAATTTCTGGAAGTGTCCTTTCATTACAAAACAAGAATAGAAGGAAGATCATGGATATCTTGATGGTGGGCGGCATTTTGCTGCTGCTCATGATGCTGCTGCTCTCGGGCGGCGTGTGGATTGCGATGACCCTGGCGATTTGCGGCTGGGTCGGGCAGGCCTTTTTTGCGACGACACAACCGGGCAAAAACCTCTTCAGCGCTTTCTGGGAAAGCAATGCGAGCTGGGAGCTCGCGGCCCTGCCCCTCTTTATCTGGATGGGCGAGATCCTTTTTCGCACCAAGCTCAGCGAAGAGATGTTCGAGGGCCTGAGCCCCTGGCTGAACCGCATTCCGGGCCGGCTGATGCACACCACCATCCTGGGTTGCGGAATTTTCGGTTCGGTGTCGGGTTCGTCAGCGGCGACCTGCGCCACCATCTCCCAGGTGGCCTTGCCTGAGCTGGTCAAACGCGGCTACAGCGAAAAAATCGCGCTGGGCTCTCTCGCCACCGCCGGCACGCTGGGCATCCTGATTCCGCCGTCCATCACCATGGTGGTCTATGCCGTCGCTGCGGACGCCTCCATCATCCGCATCTTCCTGGCCGGTTTTTTACCCGGTTTCCTGCTGATGGCGCTTTTCTCGGGCTACATCATCTGGTGGGCCCTGCGCAACCCCAAGCTGCAGCCCGCGCCCGACCAGCCCACGACCTTCATGCAGAAGCTGCACAAATCGCGCAACCTGATTCCCTGCGGCGTGCTGATCGTCTTCATCTGCTGGGTGCTGATCGCCGGTTATGCCACTGCGACGGAGTGCGCGGCCTACGGCGTGGCCGGTTCACTGGGCCTGGCGGTGTGGAGCCGCTCGCTGACCTGGCAGAACTTCAAGGACGGGCTGATGGGCACAACGCGCACCAGCTGCATGATCATGTTCATCCTGGCCGGCGCGTCCTTCCTGACCAAGACCATGGCCTTCACCGGCATCCCGCGCGAGCTGGCCGAGTGGGTGGACCACATGCACCTCTCGCCCTATGCGCTGATTTTTGTGCTGACCATCGTCTACCTGATCCTGGGCACGGCGCTGGACGGCATATCCATGATCGTGCTGACCAGCGCCGTGGTACTGCCCATGATCCAGAAGGCCGGCTTCGACCTGATCTGGTTCGGCATTTTTATCATCCTGCTGGTCGAGATCGCCGAGGTCACGCCGCCTGTGGGCTTTAACCTCTTTGTGCTGCAGAACATGACCGGCAAGGACAGCAACACGATTGCCCGCGCCGCGATCCCCTTCTTCGCCTGCCTGGTGGTGTGCATTGTGCTGATCACGGTGTTCCCGCAGATCGTGACCAGCCTGCCCGACCTGGTGATGGGCAAAGAAAAGTAGGCCGCCTCAGAGCCGCTGCGTAGCGCTCAGCACCAGGGGCGCAGCAATCTTTCATCATCGGTCAGCGCCCAGGTCTTCAGGCCTGTGGCCGCTTCGACAGCCTGCCGGTAAGGTGGCAGGTTGGTGCATTCCAGCACCACCGCTTGCAGCGAAGGTTCGCGCCGCCTGAGCGCCAGCGCCGCATCCACCACCTCGCGGCCGGCCTTGTCCATATCCAGGGTGTCGCGGTTGCCCAGTATGGCCGTTGCGAATTCCCCCGCCGGGTCCACGCCCTGCACCACCACGTCGGCCAGCCGTCCGGCCGGCACGCCCGCCGCCAGCAAATGCTCGGGTCCCAGCGCGGCCGCGCTGATGGTCAGCACGCCCACCCTCGCCTGGTGCGCCAGCAGCCCCGGCAATTGCAGCAGGCTGGAAGTCACCACAGGCACCCGCGCGGCGGCCTGCAGCTCGTCCTGCAGCAGCACCAGGAAGCCGCAGCTCGTGGTGACGGCGCGCGCGCCCTCGGCTTCCAGCGCCTGCACGGCCCGCGCAAAAGCCGGCGCCACGCCCGCGGCGCGCAAGCCGGCCGCCGTCTGCACGATCGTGCCGGGCCAGGCGCCGCGCACCACATGCCGGCGCACCGGCACGCCAAACGCATCGGGATGGCCCACGTCGCCGGGCGGCCTGGGGAAACGGGTGTCGAGCATCACGACTCCCAGAAAGCCTGTCTCGCCGGATGGAGATGCAGCGGTTAAAGTCATGGCTGCATTGTCCCGCCAAAGCGTCCCCTTTACCTCCGACACACGCCATGCTCACTGTCCTTGCCATTTCCATAGGCGCCTCGCTGGGCGCGCTGGCCCGCTGGGGCCTGAGCCTGTGGCTTACACCCGGCGGCATCATCCCCTGGGGAACGCTGGCGGCCAACCTGATAGGCGGCTACCTGATAGGCATCTGCATCGCGGTGTTCCAGGCCATGCCGCAGCTGGACCCGGTCTGGCGCCTGGCGCTGGTGACCGGCTTCCTGGGCGGGCTGACCACCTTTTCCTCGTTTTCGGCCGAGGTGGTGATCTTCCTGATGGACGCGCGCTACGGCCTGGCGGCGCTCACGGCCACGGTGCATGTGCTGGGTTCGCTGCTGATGACGGTGGCGGGGCTGAAGTCCGCCATGCTGCTGATCGCCGCCAACGCGCGCTGATGCCGCCCCGAGGCGCTTGCCGTGGCGGCGCGCCCAGGCAAAAACCCCCTCTGCGCAAACCGGCGAAATTCGCCACAATGGGCCATGGCATCCATGACCCCTTTTCATCCCGCCCAGGCCGCGGGCGGCCAGGACAGGCTGGCGCGCATAGGCCGCGCGCGCCAGGCCGTCCTGTACGGCGAAGCCCGGCCCGTCGACGCGGCGCCGGCCCTGGAAGGCTGGATAGAGCGCTCCTGGCGGCGCTGCCTGGCCAGCGGCCAGCGCCCCGAACAAGCCCCCTCCTTCGACACCGTGCCGGCCGCCGAGATGCGGCGCCACCAGGAAGCCAACCAGCAGTTGGTACAGGCCGCCAAACCCACGCTTGAGCGGCTGGGCCGCGCGATCGCCGACACCCGCTACTTCGCCATCCTGACCAACCAGGCCGGCGTGGTGGTCGACGTCAACGGCCGCATAGACCGCGGCGACAGCCGCGCCGATGTGATCACGCGCATAGGCACCGACCTGTCGGAAGCCCGGGTCGGCACCACCGCCATAGGCGCGGCGCTGGGCGAGTTGCAGCCGGTCTGGCTGCACCGGGGCGAGCATTTTTTCGACGCGACCTCGGTCTACAGCTGCGCCGGCGCGCCGCTGTTCGGCCCCGACGGGCACTGCGCCGGCATGCTGGACCTGACGGGCATAGAAGCGGCCGAGCGGCCCGAGCTCAAGCACCTGGTCACCCAGTGCGCGCGCAGCATTGAAAACGCGCTCACGCTGGGCCGGCCCCATGCCTTGCTGGTCCGGCTCAACTGGCCGGGCCGGGTGCTGGGCGACGACAGCGACGGCCTGCTCTGCGTGGACGCCGATGGCTGCGTCACCGGCGCCAACCCGGCGGCCCGGCAAATGCTCTCGCGCCTGGGCGCCGCGGCCGGCGGCATGCCGCACTGCAGCGAGCTGTTCGCCATGCCTTTTGAAATGCTGTTTGACGCGGCGCAGCGCCGCGGCAATGCGCAGGGAGGCGTGCTGGAGGCGCCGCTGTGGTCGGGCCTGCGCCTGCACGCGCTGGCGCTGCCGGCCGGCCGCGATGCCCCGCCCGCCGCGCTGCAGCTGCCGCCTTCGGCCGACGCGGGCCGGCCGCTCAAGGAACTTGAAACCGCGCTGATCCGCAAGGCCGTCAGCGACGCGCGCGGCAATGTGCTGCAGGCCGCCAGGGCGCTGGGCGTGAGCCGTGCCACCGTGTACCGGCGGCTGGGCCCAGGCAAGCGCGGGCCCTAGTCTTAGTGCTTATGCTCCGCTGCGGCGCCGGCCGCACCGGGCGCCGCCGTGCCCACCGGCAGTTTCAGCTCCAGCTTGCTTTCCACGCCTTTGGCGTCCTTGAACAGCAGGGTCAGGGGAACCGTGCTGTCCTTGGCCAGCGGGGCCTTGAGGTCCATCAGCATCACGTGGTAACCGCCGGGCTTGAACTCCACTTTTTTGCCGGCGGGCAGTTCCAGTGACGGCAGCGCGCGCATTTTCATGACGTCGCCTTCCATCTTCATTTCATGCACTTCGGCCACGCCGGCCACCGGTGAAGACACGCCCACCAGCCGGGTCGCCTCACTGGCCGTGAGGCTCATAAAAGCACCCGTGCCCTTTTGGCCCTGCACGGTCGCGCGAGCCCAGGCGCCATCGACTTTCACGGCGGCGGTCTGCGCCAGGGCGGCCGCGCTGCCCAGCGCCAGCGAAAAAAGCAGTGCGGCTTTGGGGAGTATTGCGGATGTCATGTTCATGTGAAGGTTCTCCTTGAACGGTGAATGGGATTTAAAGACGGAAAACAGCAGGGCATTCAATGATTGTGCTCACCGCCGCCTGCGGGCATCAGCTCCAGCGCGGCAGCGGGGTTTTTCAGGTCGGAGAGCGCCTGGCCCGGCTTGGGTACTTCACTCCAGTCCACCTTGCCGTCCTCACACACCTGCATCACGGGCCAGTACAGCATGCCGGCCTTGGCCGGCAGCTTGGCCTGCAGCACGAACTCGTCGTACCAGTCGTTCTGCAAATAATCGGCCGGGGTCTTGGCCGTCCAGCTGATGCGGGACACGTCTTCGGTGATGGCTTTACCGTGGTCCTGGCGCGGCTGGGCCAGTTTCTCGCGCGTGACTTCCAAGGCCCAGCCGGCCTTGGGCATGGGTTTGGCGCCTTGTACGCCCGCTGGAATCGTGACCACGATCTGCTTGACGGGCGAGTTGCCGCAGCCGTGGCCGACCTTGAAGCTCCCCTTGTAATAGCTGCCCGGATTGGCCACCTGGTATTCCAGCGTGACATGCGCGGCGGCGGGCAGGGAGGCGGCCAAAAGCAGCATGCTGGCGGCGACGGTTTTAAGGGCGATATGTTTCATGGTTCATCCTCGGTCTTGGTAATAGGGTGGCTCGGTAAAAAAGAAAGCGCGGATCACAGGCTGAAGTTCAGTTCGGCCATAAAAGTACGCTGCGGATAGGGATGGAAATTCCAGTATTGGTAGTTGTTGAGGTTGTCGATGCCGACCGCCGCGCTCCACTGTTTGTTCACCTGGTAGCGCAGGCGCACATCGGTGGTGAAGTACTTGCTGGTGCCCTGGTAGGCAAAGCCGTTCACATCGGCGTTGTCCAGGCTGGAATACTGCCTGCCGCTGTAGCGGGCGGCAAAGCTGCCCGACAGTTGCGGCGTAAAGCGGTAGCTGGCCACGGCCGTGGCACGCCACAACGGCACGCGAGGCTGGTATTTGCCCAGCGTGTCGCCTGCCACCGCGACAAAACCGCTGTTCTCCTTGATGCGGGAATCAGCGTAGGTGATGCTGCCGCTCAGGTCCAGCCCTTTTTTGAGCACGTCGTTGCCGTTGAAGGCCAGCTCCACGCCCTGGGTCTTGATGCGCCCGACGTTCTGCACCCGGCTGATGTTGGCATTGGCGACGGGGTCAAACGTGGTTTGCGAATACAGCGCATCGCGGGTGTTCTCGGTAAAAAAGGTCAGGCGCAGCAAGGCATTGCCCAGGTCTTTTTCGGCCGTCAGCTCGGTGGTCCAGGATTTCTCGGGTTTGAGGTTGGCGTCGTTGATGTACTGGGAATTGACCGTCGCCGTCGCGCCATACAGCTCCCCGACCGTCGGAAAACGGACCGCGCGGCCCACCGACGCCTTGAGCACCGTATCCGTCGACCATTGGTAAGACAGCGCGCCCTTGGGCGATACCGCGCTGTCGCTGCGCGAGGCATAGTTGGTGTTAGCCGGGTTGCCGGCCCCGAAGCTGGTGAAGCCGCCGGAGGCTGTCCAGTTTTCCAGGCGCGCGCCCAGCACGGTTTTCCACCTGGGCGCAAAGGCCCAGGCGTCTTGCGCATACAGGCTGCGCAAGCGGGTCTTGCCGCCCACGTCGCTGACCACAGCGCCCGGCCCGCTGGTGAGCCAGTTGGCCGCCGCGGACTTGAGGATGCGCAGCTGGTAGCTGTCCTGCTGGAAGCCGAAATCCACGATGTGCGTGCCCCGAATGCCTTCGGGCCGCCAGATGCCCTTGAAGGCCAGCGTGTTCCAGCCGGTGCCGTCCTGGTCCTGCAGCGTGCCGGCGCCGCCGTTCAGGGCGCCCGGCTGCGCGGTGGTGGCCGCACGAACCTGGTCCTTCTGGTAGTCGTACAGGCTGGCCGCGACCTCCCAGTCCCAGCTGCCCTGCGTGTTCGACTTGACCGACAAGCCGTGCATCACATGCGTCAAGGCTTCATTGCTCATCCCGAAATCGCTGGCCGCCAGCGTGTAGCCGCGCCCGTTGATGCTGACGTTGCCGCTGTAGACCGGCGTGCCCGCCGCATCACGCAAATAGCTCTGCGAGCGGTTTTCGGCCGTGTTCTTCCAGTAGCCCAGCGTGTAACTGGCGCGCACCGTGGACGAAAAATCGTAGGCGAGCTTGAACTTGAGGTGGTCCTGCCGCGTCTCGTACTGCGTGGCGCCGCCCAGCAGCAGCCAGGGGACATTGCGCGTGTTCAGGCCGGGCACTGCGCCGCTCACCACGGTGGCGCCGGCCGCGGGGGCCGTGGCGCTCAGCGTGCGCGTGGCGAAGGTGAGGGGCTGGCCCGCGCTTTCGGTGCGGTTGGCATTGATGAACCAGGACCAGTCGCCGTTGCGGTTGCCCAGCGAGGTGCTGGCCTGGCTACCGCTGAAACTGCTGTCGCTGCCGTAGAGCTTGAAGTTTTGCGTGAAGCCGCTGAGCTTGGCATGCGCCTCGAACTGCGTGGGCATGCGCGTGACGTAATCCACCACCGCGCCCACCGAGTTGCCCGGGTAAGCGGCGGAGAAGGGGCCGTAGAGCACGTCGACCCGCTCAATTTCCTCCGGCGTCACCAGGCCCCAGCGCGGCGCGTAATTGGTGCCGTTGGCGATCCCGTTGCCCAGGTAGTTGGACAGCAAAATGCCGTCCGCATACACCGCCGAACGCGCGCTGTTGCCCGTGCCCGAGGCGCGGCTCGACAGGATGGCGTGGTTGTAGTCGCCGATATAGCGCTTGCGCACCAGCAGGCTGGGAAAGTACTTGAGCGCGTCTTCGCTGTCGGCGGCGTTGATGGTCTGCGCGATCTGCTCGCGCGTGATGCCTTCAATCGTCGTCGGAATCTGCGTGGGCAGCGAGGTCGGCTGGCCGCTGGTGACCGTGACCACGCCCAGGGATCTGGCCGGCGCGTCGGCTTGCGGCGCCTGCGCGAACGCCGCCAGGGGAATGGCTGCCAAGGGAAAAGCCAGCGCCGTGGCGCCGCGCCAGGCAAGCACGCACGGTGTGCGGGAAAGCTTCATGAAAACTCACACTCTGAAATGAACGGACGCGCAGGCCGCCAGGCCCGCACGCGGGAATGCCTCAGGCGAGGCGGTTCAAATCAAGCGGAGGGAGGCCCGCGGCTAAAAGGCAGCCCGGGGACGGCGGCGCCGGCGTTTGCCGGGACATCCGCCACGGCAACAGCGGTGCCGGTAAAACAAGGGGAAGCGGCGACTGGCAAAGGCGGCAACACCAGGCCTGGTGAAGCGCACAGGTCGCAGCGCAGGCCGGTGGCCCCCGCATCGCCGTCGACGGCATCACCGCCGGCGTTGGAAGAAACCGTGTTAACACTGCAAATGCCGCCCAGCTTGCCGGTTTGCACGTCCTGGGCCAGCATGGACACCGGCGCCCACAGCGCCGACAGCACGGCCAGGAAAGCCAGCCAGGCGGCAAGGCGTTCCCACACAGGGAGTGTCAGACGGGGGGCGGGATGGTGAGGCACGGGGTAATTATATGCAGCCCCCACGCTCCCCCACTTCGTGTGGGTCGCTGCCCCCCGAGGGGGCCGCCCGCCCTCCGGCCCGGCAAAGCCGGTTCCGGGGCTCATGCTGGGTTGAAGAATTCAGGGCGTAACCAGTGGGATGGTATTTCACCAGTGGGGGCCGAGGGTCCGGCTTCGCCGGCCCCAGGCGCCGCCCCCTTGAGGGGGAACAGGCTACACGAAGTGAGCCTGGACAGGGGTGGGTCAAGGAGCACCGAAGCCAAATCGGCGGAACACCTCCTGCGCTTCGGGTGTCAGCAGGTAGGAGGCAAATTGCGCAGCGGCCGCATCTGCGCTTCGCGCGGTCAGCCCGTAAGCGGCACTCACCTGCAGTTCCCGCGGCATCTGCACCACATTCATGCGCGGCACTTCCTTGCGAACCGCCACAGCGTTGGTGCAATAAGTCAGGAAGAGGTCGGCGCGGCCTTCGGTGATCAGCCATTCGTAGGTGCTGCGGCCGGCCGGCGGCTGGGGTGCCTCGGGTGAGCCGGTGAGCTTGAGTGCCTTGGTGTCCAGTGCCGCATAGGCGCCGGGTTTCAGCGCCTCGGCCTTGCGGAACACCTCCCAGGCGTAGTCGCCCGAGGGATCCGCCTTGGGCGTGGAAGTGCCCAGCTTGACGGCCGGATCCATCATCAGGTCCAGCAGCTTGCCGGGCTCGGCATTGAGCTGCGGCACGGCCAAGGCGCACAGCTGGTTGCGCACAAAAAGCGCGGGTTGCGCCCATTGGCTGCCCGCCATGGCATGCAGGCGCTGGGGGTGTTGCGTGTCGGCCGAGGCGAACACCTGTGCAGCCTCACCCTTTTCAATGCGTTCGCGCAGCAGGCCGGATGCGCCAAAGGTCAGTTGGGTTTTAAGCCCTGTGCGGGACTCATAAACGCGGGCAACTTCGGTAAGCGCTTCACGCAGGCTGCCCGCGGCGTAAACGCGCAGCGGCTCGGCATTGGTGGGCATAGCCGGGGACGGCTGGGCATGCGCCATGGGCAAGCTCCCTGAAAAAACACCGGCCAGGAACACGGCCCGCAACATGTGCAATACCCTGCGCACGGGTGTGGCGGCCATGGTTTACTTGCTCGCGTTGGGGAAGAATAGTTGTTCGCCGCCTATCTTGTAGCTGGTAATCACCGCCTGGCCCGCGGGCGAGATCACCCAGTCGACAAACTTCTGCGCTTCGGCCGCCTTGACCTGCGGGTGTTTGGCGGGGTTGACCACCATCACGCCATACTGGTTGAACAGCCGCGTGTCGCCTTCGACTAGCACGGCCAGGTCGCCGCGATTCTTGAAGGACAGCCAGGTGCCGCGGTCGGCCAGCACATAGCCGCCGCTGCTGGCCGCGATGTTGAGCGCCGGGCCCATGCCGCAGCCGCAGGCCTTGTAGTTGGCAAAGGCCGGCTTGTCGGCCGGCGTGTCTATGCCGGCGCTTTTCCAGTAGCGCAGTTCGGCGGCGTGGGTGCCGCTCTTGTCGCCGCGTGAGACGAAGCTGGCGTTCGCGGCGCTGATTTTTTTCAGCGCCTCGACGATGTCCTTGCCTTTGGTTTTGGCCGGGTCGGCCGCGGGGCCTACCAGCACGAAGTCGTTGTACATGACCGGAAAGCGCTTGACGGCAAAGCCTTCGGCAACGACCTTCTCTTCGGCGACCTGGTCGTGCACAAACAGCAGGTCGGCGTCGCCGCGCCGGCCCATGTCTATGGCCTGGCCGGTGCCGACGGCCACCACCTTGACGTCCATGCCCGTGGCTTTCTTGAATTCAGGCAGCAGGTGCGAAAACAGGCCCGACTGCTCGGTCGAGGTGGTCGACGCCATCACGATGGTGCCGGTTTGCGCCATGGCCAGCGTGGCCGACAAGGCCAGTGGGGCCATCACGAGTGCTCTGAGAGCCTTCAAGGTGATCATGCAAGTTCTCCTTTTAAAAATGCTTCCGCTGCGGCGGGAACCGGCCCGCCAAAAAAGGCCGCCGTGGGCAAGTCGGCCACCAGTCGGCCCTGCTCCAGGTAAATCACACGCTGCGCCAGTCGCTTGACCTGGCCCAGGTTGTGGCTGCTGAAGATCAGCGTCATGCCGGCGTCGGCGAACTCGGCCATCAGGCGCTCGACCTCGCGCTTGGCAGAGGGGTCAAGGCTGGCCGTGGGCTCGTCGAGCAGCAGGACCTGCGGCTTAAGCGCCCAGGCCCGCGCCAGCGCCACGCGCTGCTGCTGGCCGCCGGACAGGGCCTTGGCGTTGCGCGTGGCCAGATGCGCCAGGCCCACGCGTTCCAGCGCCACCAGTGCCTGCGCCTTGGCTTCACGCCAGGGAACACCGGCCAGCCACAGGCCCAGCGCCACGTTTCGCAGCACACTGACGCGCAGCATGTAAGGCCGCTGGAACAGCATGGCCTGGCAGGCCCGCGTGTCATGCTGCAGGCTGCCGGCCGCAGGTTTGACGAGGCCGTTCAAGGTTCGCAGCAAGGTGCTTTTGCCGCTGCCGTTGGAGCCCACCAGCGCCAGCCTTTCGCCGGCCTGGATGCGCAGCGTGCAGCCGCTGAGCGCCTGGACGCGGCCGTAGTACACGTCCACGGCCTGCAGTTGGAAGAGCTCGGTCATGGCGCTCCTCCCTGGGCGGCCATGCCGGCTGCCGGGTCGGGCAGGCGGTCGTCGAGCTGTTCGCGCCAGCGCCGCAGGCTCGCGATCAGGATGTTGAGCAGCAGCACCACACCCAGCAGCACCATGCCCAGGGCCAGGGCCAGCGGCAGATCACCCTTGCTGGTTTCCAGCGCGATGGCGGTGGTCATCACGCGCGTGAAGCCGTCGATGTTGCCGCCCACCACCATGACCGCGCCGACTTCCGAGACGGCCCGGCCGAAGGCAGCGATCAGCACCGTGAGCAGGGCATAACGTTCGTCCCACAGCAGGATCAGGCCGCGCACGAAGCGGCCCGCGCCCAGCGACTGGAACTGCTCGCCGTGGCTGCGGTCGGCATCCTCTATCGCCTGGCGCACCAGCGCGGTAACCACGGGCAGCACCAGTACGGCCTGCGCCAGCACCATGGCCTTGAAGGAAAACAGCCAGCCCAGGAAACCCAGCGGCCCGGTGCGCGAGAGCAGTAAATAGACCACCAGCCCGACCACCACCGAGGGCAGGGCCAGCGCGGTGTTGAGCAGGGCCAGCACCGCGCCGCGGCCGCGAAAGCGCGACACGCCCAGCCAGGCGCCCAGCAGCAGGCCGCCGCTGCAGGCGATCACACAGGCGGACGCGCTCACGGCCAGCGAGCGGGCGACGATGCCGGCCAGCACGGGATCAAGCGAGGTGATGAGGGAAAAGGCCGTGGCGGCGCTGTCGGAGAAGGTGTTCATTGAAGCTTTGTGCAGGACTCTAGCCTAGGGCCTAAGTCCTTGAATCACATCAGGAATCATCGCTATGAAGTGGTTTGCATAGGTTGCGGGGCCTGCCCGCTCACCCTGCCCCGCCGGCCCATGCACTCATAATCGAAGCCACCCTTGCCCGCCATGCACAAAGTCGAACTCTCCTACCTGCTCACGCCGCAGCGCGGCAAAAGCGCGCTGATACGCAACCCGCTGATGGACCTGCTCCACGCGGTGCGCGAGCAGGGTTCCATCTCGAAGGCTTCCAAGGCGCTGGACCTGTCCTACCGCCACGTGTGGGGTGCGCTCAAGGACTGGGAGCAGACGCTGGGGCGGGAACTCATCGTCTGGGACAAGGGCCAGCGCGCGCGGCTCACCGAATTCGGCGAAAAGCTGCTGTGGGCCGAGCGCCAGGCGCAGGCCCGGCTGGCGCCGCAGATCGAAGCCCTGACCAGCGACATCGAGCGCGCGTTCTCCACGGCCTTCGACGACGAGGCCCATGTGCTCACGCTGTACGCCAGCCACGACGCGGCGCTGTCGGCGCTGCGCGAGCAGGCCGGCGCGCGCGGCCTGCACCTGGACATCCGCTTCATGGGCAGTGTGGACGCGATCGCAGCACTGAACGCGGGGCGCTGCATGATGGCGGGCTTCCACACGCTGGAGCAGCCGGACAGCCAGTCCCTCACCGCGCGCAGCTACCGCAACCTGCTCAAGCCCGGGCTGCACAAGCTGATCGGCTTCGCCCACCGCACCCAGGGCCTGATGGTGGCCAAAAACAACCCGCTGCGCATTACATCCGCCGCCGACCTGGCGCGGCCCGGCCTGCGCTATATCAATCGCGCTGAAGGCACGGGCACGCGCGTGCTGCTCGATGAATTGCTGGCCAGGGCCGGCGTGGCCTCGTCCGCAATCCAGGGCTACCAGAGCCAGGAGCCTTCGCACACCGCCGTGGCCCAGGCTATCGCCAGCGACGCGGCCGACGCGGGCCTGGGCATTGAAGCGGCGGCGCGTGAAAAAGGCCTGGGCTTTGTGCCGCTGGCGCAGGAGCGCTACCACCTGGTCTGTCTGAAGTCGGAACTGCCCACGCCGCAGGTGCAGGCGCTGCTCAAGGAACTGCAAAGCCGCGACTGGCAGGCCACCCTGGAGCACCTGCCCGGCTACAGCGGCAAGCTGGCCCAGAGTGGCAAGGTGCTGTCGCTGCGCGCCACCCTGCCCTGGTGGACTTACCGCAAGGAAAAGCCCGGCAAGGCCAAGGCCTGACTCTTTTCAGAGCGCGCAGGAACGAAAGCCGCAGAACACGTCGTCGCGGCCCGGCAAGGCAAAGCCGCGGTGCCTGGGATTTTTCATGCGCGCGCGCGTCGCGAAGGAAGCTCCGCGCAGCACCTTGTGCGTGCCGAAGCGCGGCTGCGAATAAGCCTGCCAGGGGCCGGGCACAAAACCCGGGTAGGGCCTGAAGCTGCTGCCCACCCACTCCCAGACATCGCCCCATTTAAAACCGCGCCGCGCCGCCGTGTGGGCGGCCAGTTCCCACTCCACTTCGGCAGGCAGCCTGCGCCCGGCCCAGCGGCACCAGGCGTCGGCCTCCCACCAGCTCATGTGCATGGCCGGCTGGTTGCCTTGCATGCGGCGCGGCACGCCGAAGCGGTTCTGTATCACCGCGCCGCTGGAGATGCCGATCTGGTCCACATAACGCGGGCCGCGCCGGCCTTCGCCCGCGGCCTGGCCCTGCAGCCAGCGCCAGCCGTCCGGCTGCCAGAGCTCCTCGCGGTCGTAGCCGCCGTCGCCGACGAATTCCACATACTGGGCCCAGCTCACGGGCTGCGCGTCGATTTCAAATTCCGGCACGCTGACGGCATGCGCCGCCTGTTCATTGTCAAAGACGAACCCCGTGCCCGGTGCGCAGCCCATCTGCCACACCGTGGCAGGAACCAGCAGGGGCTCGCGCAGCGCCATGGGCGCCGGCGTGAAAGCGTCCGCCAAGGTTTTGTCCAGCGCCAGGCCCAGGGTTTGCGCGCTGCGCACCAGGGCCTCGCCGCGCATGTCTTCGAAGAACAGGCTGAGCCGGTAGAAGTACAGCGCATCGTCGCTGCCGGCGGGCCCGGTTTTCTCCAGCAGGTCCAGCGTGCTTTCCAGTGTGTCCAGCAGGTAGGCGCGGCAGTGCGCCATGCCCGGCAAGTCCAGCGTCCAGCGCGCGCTGTGCGGCACGGCCTGCGCATTCCACCAGCGGTCGGCGTTCGGTTCTACGGACGCGAGCCGGGTGCGCGCGGGATCGCAGCGCGTGCCCAGGGCGCGCTGTGTATTGCGGGCTATCCACCACTCCTGGAACCAGCCCACATGGCCGAGCTCCCACAGCGGCGGGTTGACGTTGGGCAGGCAAGGCACGGCGAAATTCCCGGCCTCCAGCGCCTGCTGGTATTGCGCGAACAAATGCAGGGTGTTGTTGCGCGCATCCATCAGTGCCAGCGACAGCGGGCCACGGCCGGCGCCGCGCATCGCGGGCGAATCCGCCAGGCCGCCTGCCGCGGCAGGCAATGAGGAGGGTAATGAATTTGGTGTAGCGTCTGAAGCCAAGGCTGCCGTCCTCGCATGCCCGGCCGCGATGGACACCACCAAGGCGCCATCACATCCGTGCACGCGTTGAGGCCAGAATAGCAGAGACAGGGCCGACCGGCAGGCTTTAAGTCAATAGCGTGCATCAGGTGTTTTCCCTCGGCCGGCGGCTGTCCATCGCGCCCGTGCAACCGCCGGTCGGCCCGCGCGGCGCATGCGTATTTTCCACTTTTGATTCGGCAAAGACGCGGATAGACTGCGGCCAGTTCTCCTTCAATTGGAGGAGGCACCCCGGGGCACAGCGTTTGCCTCCGGGCTCACCGCGACCTCAAAAAAACGATCCCTTACCGGCCCGACCCCACATGCAATTACACGACCTCAATTCACAGCCCGCCGAACTCGACCTGACCCTGCTGGATCTCGGGCCCCTGGCCTGGGTGCTGGAGGAATTGCGTAAATCGCTGGAAGGCTCGACCAAGGCGCTCAAACGTTTCATGCGCGAGACCGAGGCCGGGCGCGACTCCGAGATCGGCGCGCTGGACGCGGGCCAGTTGCGCATCGCGCGCCAGCAATTGCACCAAGCCGTGGGCGCGCTGGAGATGGTGGGCATGAGCGCCCCGGCGCTGGTGCTGCGGGCCATGGAAACCGCGGTGCAGAAATTCATACAGTCGCCGGTGCAGTGCAACCAGGATGCCATAGGCAAGATCGAACTGGCGGGCTTTTCCATCGTCCACTACCTCGAAGACGTGCTGGCGGGCAAGCCGGCGTCGGCGGTCTCACTCTTCCCCCAGTACCGCGACATCCAGGGCCTGGTCGGCGCCGACCGCGTCCACCCCGCGGACCTCTGGGTCTTCGAGTGGCGCTGGATAGAGCCGGTGCTGGACATCACCGTCCCTGACTGCGAATACGGCGATGAAACCCGGCAACTGCTGGACCGGCTGATGCTGACCCTGATACGCACCGGCGACGCAGAGGCCGCGCGCAGCCTTCGCGACACCTGCCTGGGCTTTGCAAAAACGCAGACCGGCATTGAATCCCGAACTTTCTGGAAGATAGCCGCCGGTTTTTTCGAGGCGCTGGCACAGGGCCTGCTGAACGTCGACCTCTATGTGAAGCGGGCCACCCTGCGCGTGCTGCTGCAATACGTGTGGCTGGCCAAGGGCACGGAGGCCTCGGCCAGGCTCGCCGAAGACCTGCTCTTCCTGTGTTCCCAGGCGAAAGTCCAGCGCTCCAGCGACTCGCCGGTGCTGTCGGCGGTGCGCTCGGCCTACGGCCTCAAACGCTTCAAGCCGGTGGACTATGAGTCGGTCCAGTTCGGCCGCTTCGCGCCGGCACTGATCGCCCAGGCCCGCAAGCGCATCGCCTCGGCCAAGGAAACCTGGTCGGCGGCGACCGCGGGCGACCTCGGCAAATTCAAGATGCTGACCGACCAGTTCAGCCTGGTCACGGATTCGCTGGTCAAGCTGCACCCGCCCAGCGAAGTGCTGGCGCGCGCCATGAGTCGCGTGATTGAAAGCACGGTCGCATCCGGCCAGGCGCCCAGGCCCGAACTGGCGCTGGAATTCGCCACCGCCGTGCTTTTCCTGGAGGCCGTGTTCGACGACTTCGATCCCAACGACCCTCAGCTGTGGGCGCGCACGGCGCGCCTGGCCGAGCGGCTGCAAAGCGCGCGCGACGGCGGCCCCGCGCAGCCCCTGGAGTCGTGGATGGAGCAGCTCTACCAGCGCGTCAACGACAAGCAGACCATGGGAAGCGTGGTCGGCGAGCTGCAAACCTCCCTGGCCGCGCTGGAGAAATCGCTGGACCTGTTCTTCCGCACGCCCGAAGACACGCAGTTGCTGGCCGTGGTGCCGGGGCAACTGGCGCAGATGCAGGGCGTGCTGTCCGTGCTGGACCTGGACCAGGCCGCGCTCGCGGTGACGCACATGCGCGAGCTGGTCGAGCGCATGCTCAAGCCCGGCGCCGACGAACAGAAAGCCCACGCGGACGGCATCTTCGACAGGCTGGGCAACAACCTGGGCGCGCTGAGCTTTCTGATCGACATGCTCAACTACCAGCCCGCGCTGGCCAAGCGGCTGTTTGTCTACGATGCCGCCAAAGGCGAACTCAAGGCGGACAAGGAACAGTAAGCCGGTTGGGCCAGCCTCGCCGCGTGGCGGCTTGCGGAGAAAGCGCGCCGGGCTGTTGTTTTAAACTGGCCCGGCAACACACGGACGCCCGTCACACCGCATGGGCGCCGCTGGACATCCCGGAAAGCCTTGCCATGAACGCCCCCCAAAAGCCCTCGTCCGCCGCACCCCGGCTCACCAGCCTCTCGCACGGCGGCGGCTGCGGCTGCAAGATCGCGCCCGGCGTGCTCAGCGAGATCCTGAAAAATTCGGGCAACCTGCCGGGCCTGAACATTCCGCCGCAACTGCTGGTGGGCATAGAGACCGCGGACGATGCGGCCGTGTACCAGCTCAACGACGAGCAGGCGCTGATCGCCACCACCGACTTCTTCATGCCCATCGTGGACGATCCCTACGACTTCGGGCGCATCGCCGCGACCAACGCGATCAGCGACGTCTACGCCATGGGCGGCACGCCCATCATGGCGCTGGGGCTGGTGGGCATGCCCGTCAACGTGCTGCCGCTGGAAACCATAGGCGCCATCCTGCGCGGCGGCCAGGACGCCTGCCGCGAGGCCGGCATCCCGATCGCGGGCGGCCACACCATCGATTCGGTGGAGCCCATCTACGGTCTGGTGGTGATGGGCCTGGTGCACCCTTCGCGCGTCAAGAAAAATTCCGGCGCGCGCGCCGGCGATGTGCTGGTGCTGGGCAAGCCGCTGGGCGTGGGCATACTCTCGGCGGCGCTGAAAAAGGAAAAACTCGATGCCCAGGGTTACGCCCGCATGGTCGCGCTCACCACGCAGCTCAACAAGCCCGGCATCGCCCTGGCGCGCATGGAAGGCGTGCACGCGCTGACCGACATCACCGGCTTCGGCCTGGCCGGCCACGGCCTGGAACTGGCGCGCGGCGCCGGCCTGCAAGTGCGCATCGACTGGCAGCGCGTCCCCTTGATCCCTGGCGCGCGCGAACTCGCGGCACAAGGCTGCGTGACGGGCGCCTCAGGCCGCAATTGGGCCAGCTATGGGAGCGAGGTGAACTTGCCGGCCGGCTTCACCGAGGTCGACAAGGCCTTGCTGAGCGACCCACAGACCTCGGGCGGCCTGCTGGTGTCCTGTAGCGCGGACAGCGCGGACGAAGTGCTGGGGATTTTCCGGGAGCAGGGGTTTGGGGATGCGGCCGTCATTGGGGAAGTCGCCGCAGGGAAAGGAATAACGGTTCAGGAATGACCGTTCGCTGAAAAAAGAGGCAGGGGGCCTGCCACAGGCGCAATATCCCTAGGGTAAACCCGGAAATTTTTTGTCAGTCTTTATTCAGTGCGGCGGCGGGCATCCGTCGTACCATTCATGCCTCGGCGTACCCGGTGGGTACTTTCTCATTCAAAAAAACTGATCGGAGACATCCCCCGTGTCCGCACTCCTCAAACTCGCACTGGCCTATGACTGGCTGACCACGCGGCTGGGCAAGATCGCCGCCTGGACGGTGCTGCTGGCCGCGCTGATTTCGGCCGGCAATGCCTTTGTACGCTACGGCCTGGACATCAGCTCCAACGGCTGGCTGGAAATCCAGTGGTACCTGTTCGCCGCCACGGTGATGCTGGGCGCGCCCGTGGTGCTCAAGCTCAACGAGCACGTGCGGGTCGACATCATCTACGGCAAGCTCAAAGGCAATGGGCCGGTCTATGTGGACATCTTCGGCCTGATCTTCTTCCTGCTGCCGGTGATGGGCCTGATGGCCTACCTGAGCTGGCCGCTGTTCATGAGCATGTACCGCTCCGGGGAAGTCTCGGGCAACGCGGGCGGCCTGATCCGCTGGCCCGCGATGCTGCTGCTGCCGCTGGGCTTCGGCCTGATGTTTGTGCAGGGCCTGTCGGAAATCATCAAGCGCATCTGCTACCTCCAGGGCAAGTTCGAGATGGACACGCACTACGAGAAGCCGGTCCAGTGATCCGTTTGCATCACCCGCTCCCATAAAAATACTTTCAGGACTACCCCATGCAAATGGAAAACTTTGCCCCGATCATGTTCGCGGGCCTCGTGCTGATCATGCTGATCGGCTTCCCCGTCGCCTTCTCGCTGGCCGCCCTCGGGCTGGGTTCGGGCTTTCTGGCCATCGAGATGGGCTGGTTCCCGGCCAGCTTCATGTCCAACCTGCCGCTCAATATGTTCGGCATCCTGTCGAACGAGCTGCTGCTGGCGATTCCCTTCTTCACCTTCATGGGCGCCATCCTTGAGAAATGCGGCCTGGCCGAGGACATGCTGGACTCCATGGGCCAGCTGTTCGGTCCCGCCAAGGGCGGCCTGGGCTACTCGGTCATCATCGTCGGCTTCATCCTGGGCGCCATCACCGGCACGGTGGCCGGCCAGGTGATCGCCATGGCGCTGATCTCG
>Ga0102595_100316_pt1 | contig 38140 bp, 3 predicted proteins | sample Araplaol_mTSA_r2_2_FD_76864 | JGI IMG/M metagenome (GOLD analysis project Ga0102595, IMG submission 76864) | Arabidopsis root microbial communities from North Carolina, USA - plate scrape MF_Col_mTSA_r2 (SPADES assembly) (version 2) | ecosystem: Host-associated > Plants > Roots > Endosphere... | reverse complement strand
AGCCCTGGCCTTCGATGAACACGTACTCCACGTCGGTCAGGCCAATGAAAGCCAGGAACATCTTCAGGTGCGGGAACTGGGTATCAGTTGGCGCATCTTTGTGCATGCCGCCGCGCGAGGTGGCGACATAGACTTTTTTACCTTGCAGCAGGCCGAGCGGGCCGGTTTCGGTGTATTTGAAGGTGACACCGGCGCGGGCAATTGCGTCGAACCAGGATTTCAGCTGCACGGTGATGCCGAAGTTGTACATCGGCGCGCCCAGCACGATCACGTCGGCAGCCTGCACTTGGGCGATCAGGGCGTCATCCAGGGCCACGCGGGCAGCTTGCTCGGCGCTGCGCTGGCCGGCCGGAGTGAACAGGGCCTGCAAAGCGGCTTCGTCCAGGACCGGGTGCGGGTTGGCGGCCAGGTCGCGGACTTCGACGGTGGAGCCTGGGTTGGCAGCCAGCAGCTTGTTCACGATGTTGGTCGCTACGCGGGTGGATTCGGAACCGGAGCTTTTTGCGCTGGAGTTGATTTGCAGGATGTTCATGGTTGTGCTTCCTTTCGGTATTCGGTTAAGTGCTGCGATGGAGTAACTATAGTGGTTCCATATTTGATCCGGAAGCCGTTAAAATGGATAACATTGTTCCATTGGTGGAACGAGGAGTGGCCAAATGACCGAATTAGACCCCAGCGACCTGCTGTTATTTGCCCGAATCGTCGAATTTGGCAGCCTGAGCCAGGTTTCCGAGCGGCTGCAGTTGCCGAAATCAACAGTTTCCCGCCGCCTGACCCAGCTCGAAGCCCGGCTCGGCGAACGGCTGCTGAACCGGACCACCCGCAAGCTGGTGCTGACCGAGCTGGGCGCCAGCCTGCTTGAGCATGCACGCAGGGTAGCGGAGGAGACCGAGGCGGCCGGTGCGCTGGCCCAGCACCGCCAGCAGGCGCCCAGCGGCTTGCTACGGGTGTCGATGCCAGCGGATTTTGCCAATTTCTACCTGGCGGCCATGCTGCCGGACTTCATGGCGAAATACCCGGCCATCAAGCTTGAGCTTGACTTGTCGCCACGCCGGGTTGACTTGATTGCGGAGAATTTCGACCTCGCCATCCGCATGGGGGCGCTGCCGGACGATGCGACCCTGGCGGCGCGCAAGATCCTGGTGTCGAACTGGGCGCTGTTTGCTTCGCCTTCCTACACGGCGGTCCATGGCTTGCCCGAGCATCCGGACGACCTTTTCCGGCATGAGCTGCTCAGCTTGCGGCGCATGCCGAATGGCCTGGTACGCTGGCCGCTAACGCGCGGCAAAACCACCTGGGAGCGCGACTTGCCCGTGCGCCTGATGGCCAACTCGCCGGAACTGCTCACAAAGATGGCAGCCAACGGGATGGGCATCGCAACCTGTACCACGCAATTCGCGGCGCCGCTGGTCGCACGGGGCGAACTGGTACGGGTGCTGCCCGACTGGTGCTTCCCATCGAACAATGGCTGGGCCGTTTTCCCAGGCCGGCGCCTGATGCCGGCCAAGACGCGGGCCTTCCTGGACATGCTTGAATCAAACTTCAAGAACCAGGATGGCCCGTGATGCGCAATATTTTTTCTGATTGGTAATCTTTCTTACATTTTTCTTAAACTTTTTTGTCAATTTCCGGATCTATTAGACAGATTAAGGTGGCGGACGCCTGATGGCCCTTTTGGCTGCGTCCTCCAGTTGGCAAAAAGTTAAAGGAAAATTTAAGATGGTCGCAATCGTTAATGGTCAAGGTCTTGGTCTGAATCTGGCTGGCTCGCAAGGGCAGCGAGGCCAGTTGGGACAAGCGCTGCAGGGCCAGAACGGACAAAAGGTATACGTCAACGCCCAGAGCGGCAACCTGGTAGTGCAAAACCAGGACGAGTTGATGTTCGACCATGGACTGGACCTCGGTGTGCTGCGCACCTATAACAGCCAGGGACGGCTGGACGACGACAACGGCGACAACTGGAACACCGGCTTCTATGCCAAGCGCGTCGCGCTGACTGGCAGCGCGGGCGCGGCCGGCAGCACCATCACCCTGACCGGCGCCGACAGCAGCGAGACCGTCTATGCCTGGGACGACGCGGCCTCTGCATATATCAGCACCGGTAGCGAAGGCGCGTCGCGCCGCATCGTGATCAATGATACCCAGTTCGTCTGGACGGATGCCGGCACGGGCTTGTCCGAAGCGTATGGCAAGGATAGCGGCCGCCTGGCGGCGACCTTTGGCACGACGGGCCACCGTATCGATTACCTGTACACGGCGGACGGCATGCTGGCCTCAGCCACCAGCGACACCGGTGAAGCTGTGTTCTACGATTACACGGGCAACCAGCTGACCCTGGTCCGCAGCAAGACCCAGGACGCGCTCGGCAACTGGAACGAGCAGCTCAGCGCGCGTTACACCTACGATGACCAGGGCCGTCTCGAAAGTGTGGTGGTGGACCTGACCCCGGCGGATGGCAGCATCGCCGATGGCAAGGTGTACCGCACCAGCTATACCTACGACGGCGCCAGCGATCGCCTGGCCAGCATCACGCAGGACGATGGCAGCAAGTTGACCTTTGCCTACGAGGAGCAGGGCGGCGTCTTCAGGATCAAGAGCGTCACGAATGCACTCGGTGAAGTGACCAGTTTTACCTACAACCTGATTCAGGGCGAAACGACAGTGCTGGATCCCCTGTCCCAGGCGACTGTGCTGCGTTACAACGCCGGCGGCAGGCTCATGCAGCTTTCACAACCTGTGGTAGCCGGACAAGCTGTCAACAGCACCTGGTTCGAGTATGACGACCATGGCAACCTGACAGGCGTTGTCGATCCGGAAAACCTTGCGGTGCAGATGGAATACGATGCCAATGGTAACCAGACGCTGCAGCGCGATGCGATGGGCAACACCGTTACCCGCGTGTACGATGAGCTGAACCAGTTGCGCAGTGAAACCGTGTATGCCCAACGGCAGTCCGGCGGCGGTGGGCAGACCCTGGCGTTTGCCGCCGGAACGACTTCGCTGAACGGCGTCTTTACTACGCGCTATTACTACACCACGGGCGCTAATGGCAGCCGAGGCGCGCTGCGCTACGTCATCAGTCCAGAAGGTCGCATTACCGAATACCGCTACAACGCGCAAGGCCAGCGCATCAGCAGCCTGGCTTATGCCGGGCAAGGGCTGGCCGCCAGCCAGCTGAACGGCAGCGAAACGGTGGATGATGTCACGGCCCTGGTGCGGGCCGCCACCACCCTGGCCGACGCCAGCGTCGTCACCCGCAGCGACATCCACCGCGTCGACATGGCTTACGATGCGCATGGCCAGCTGGCGAAAACGGTCTGGTACGCCTCGGTGCAGAACGACCAGGAAGCGACCCCGGTTGCTGCGGGAAGCCGCGAAATCCGCTATGTGTACGATGCGGCCGGCCGCCTGTTAAGCCAGATTGATGCTTCCAGCGCTGTTCAGACCAGCTACACCTACGATGGCCTCGGCCGCGTACTGGCCGTCATGGCCGGCGACACGCCTGCCTCCGTCACGCATTATGACGATGGGGGCAAGCGGATCACCGTCACCGGCGCGGACGGCGCCACCACCACCAGCGTCTTTGACAACGCCGGCCGCCTGGTGTCCGTCACCAATGCAAATGCATCCGCCACCCGGTATTTTCATGATGCCGATGGCCGCCTGCTCATGACACAAGATGGCCAGGACGCGCGCAACTGGAATTATTACGATGAGGCAGGGCGCAAGGTCGGCGAAGTCAATGCGGCCGGCCAATTGACGGAGACGGTCTATAACTACCTGGGCGATGCCGTTCAACGCGTAGTGTACGGCACGGTAGTGGATGTGTCTGGCCTGCTCGATGACGCTGGCGCGCCGCGCAAGCTCACGCTATCCGACATTCGTCCGGCCGCCAGCGAGGCGGACCAGAAATCCTGGAGCATCTTCGATGCGGCGCATCGACTGATCTATTCCATCAGTAATGAGGGCGCGGTCACCGAGATGCGTTACGACGGCATCTCGCACGTCACGAAGGAAATCAGCTATGTGAACCACGTCGATACCAGCGAATTGCCGCCGGAATTGACGCGCAACATGATCCCGCTGGACCGGGATGCAGTGCACGACCAGGTAACCCGCCATTTTTACGACGCCGACGGCAAGCAGCTGGCTGTCCTGAACCCAGCGGGGTTCCTGACCGAGTTTATCAGCGACGGGGCAGGGATGCTGGTGGAGCGGCGGGACTACACAAATCCTGCCGATCCGGCCCTGCGCGTTTCCGGCACTCTGCAGGAGCTGAGCGCCGGACTGCAAAGCACGACGGATAAACGCACCATCTATCATTACGATGTCCAGGGTGCCCTGGCTGGCCAGGACCGCCTGCAGGGCTATACCGGCGTTGTTCCGCAAATCGCATTCGGCAACTCGGCGGCTGGTTCCCTGGTTCTGGAAGGCGCCAGCAGTGGTGTGCTGAATGTTGCTGGCGAAACCGACACCTTCAGCCTGCACCTGGACGCAGGCCAGTCCGCCATCGTGGAATTGACCCCCTTGGACGGGACATTGCAGGGCAAACTGGCGCTGGTCGGTCCGGACGGCGTTGCAGTCATGGGCGCAGCCAACGCCGGCGCGGCCGGCCAGGCGGTTGTGCTGCACGCGGCCGCGGCTGCGACCGCAGGCAATTACCGCATCGACGCCGGCAGCATTGCCGGCAGTGGCCATTACCGTGTGCGCGTCGTCCTCAATGCCGTACTGAAGGCAGGCGCCAACAGCACGCAACAGGCTGCCCAGGATCTCGATAGCAGCTTTATCTCGCTGGGTGGTGCGGCCTCGCAAGGCGCTGTGCTTGGTTCCCTGGCTGGCGCCGGTCCGGACTGGTACAGCTTCACTTTGCGCGCTGGCGAGACAGCTTCTCTCGCCGTTCTCAATGGTGACCAGGGCAGTGACCACGATGTCACCATGCAGTTGTTTGGACCCGGCCAGCAACTGATGGCAATCGGCGGCACCGACGCACGCAATGTGGACAGCTATCTTGCTGATTTCGTGGCGCCGGCAGCAGGCGTCTACTACGTTCGTTTGAGCGGATCGTCAGCAGGAAGCTACAAGCTGGTGCTGGCCAAGGGGGCGGGGCTGCAACTGGAGAATAGCCAATCCGGCTCGGCGCAAAGTTTCTCGCGCACTGGCCAGTTGCTGGGCTTCCGTGGCACGAGCGCTGCCCCGTCTTCCGCCGGTTCTGTTGCAGTGAATATGCCGCATTGGCTATACGATGCTTCCGGCTACACATGGGACATCCTGGAGAACGGCTCCGTTCACGGCGGCACCGGCGACGGCTTCTACTTCGGCATGGCGCATGGCGGTTTCCGGCACAATGGCAATGCCAGGGCCGAGGAGGGCGGACGGGAGCTGGTGCTCGGTTCTGTCGTGGGCGACAATGGTATCGAGGTTGTCCGCAAGATCTACGTTCCAAGCGAGCAGCCTTTCGCACGCTACCTGGAGATCGTTCGCAATACCGGCCAGTCCACCGCGAATTACAGGGTTGAAATCAATTCCGGGCTTGGTGCCGAGAATTCAGACCTCGTAATCACCACGTCCAGCGGCGATCGCGAAGTCTCGGCGAACGACTACTGGGTTGTCACCGACGATAGCCCGCTCGGGGTTCCCAGCGGCAGCCCTCAGGATCCAATCAGCAATCCGGCCATCACCCACGTCGTCGGCGGCCAGGGTGGAAAGCTTCGTCCGGCTTACTTCGCTGCCTACAGCGGCAATGTCAATTACGCTTATGACCTGACGCTGGCGCCCGGCGAAACGCAGATCGTGATGCATTTCGCCAGCCAGTCGCCGAACCAGGAGGGCGCAGCCGCGTTCGCGGCGGAGCTTGCCAACCTTGGGGCAGATGCCCTGCAGGGCATGAGCATGGAAGAGCGGCTTGCTGTGGTCAACTTCAACACTGCCAGCCCATCGGATCAGTACCAGATCAATGTCAATGCTGGCGACCATCTGGTTCTCTCGACCCAGATCCCGGGCGGCGGCGCAGGCCAGGCGCAGAACACGCTGGACACCAAGCTCGTGTTGCTGGACCAGGACGGCAAGCAGGTGGCGGAAGATTCCGTTGGAACCGATGGGCGCAATGCGCGCATCGAATTTACTGCGGCTGCCGGCGGCAGCTACACCGTGCAGCTGATTGGGGAGAACAACACCCACGGCAACTACGTATTGTCGGTTGCGGGGGCGACGGGCGCCAACGCGGCGGCCAATGTCTCGTCGAGCTCAATTCCGGCCTCGGCAGTGTTCAGTGCGGGCGGCTACCCGCAAACCCTGCGCTTGCATTTTTCCGATTCGGTGCTGTTGAGCAGTCTGTCTGCGGCCACCTTGAAGGTGAAAGGCCGCCCGGCCGCGGGCTTCAGCGTTATTGATGGGCAGACCGTCGAGTTTGATCTGACCGGCACGGAGGCCGGCACCGGCAGCTACAACGTGGAGCTGGTCGGGATCCGCGATATCCATGGCAATGCACTGGCGGCCTTTACGCAAACGTTCGAGTACGACCTGACGCCGCCCGAGGTCAGCGCCATTTCGATCGCCGCGCAGTCGGTGATCGATAGCGGCACGCACGAAGTCCGCATGACATTCAGCAAGCCAATTGACGAGAATTTCCTGAATGCGTCCAATATCCGTTTCGTCAATACGCTTACGAATGAATGGGCCAGCGTCAACACGCTCAACTATGATCCGGCAACCCGCCAGCTGACTGCTGGTTTCGCGGGACTGGCGGAAGGTTCCTACCAGCTTGCCCTGAGCCCGTCCGGTTTCCGCGACCTTGCCGGCAACGAACTGAATGGCGGCAGCGAATTCACTGTCGCATTCGCCGTCGACATGGCCAGCGTGAGCTACCCTGCTGCATTCGTCGACAAGCCGGCCGGCTCCCTGATTTATGAGAGCGCAGTTTCCGGACATTTCCACGACACCGGCGATGAAGACGCATATCGGCTCAAACTGGATATCGGGCAAGCGTTCACGGTTGAACTGACGCCGCTCGACGAGACCGTGCAAGGTGCGGTCAGCATCGAGGGCCCGGATGGCGCGAGCCTGGCCGACACCCAGGCCGCAGCAGCGGGGCAGGCTGTGGTGCTGCAGGGCGTACCGGTTGCAACGGCAGGCATCTACCAGATCAAGCTGCACAGCCAGGCAGGCGCTGGCCGTTACCGCATGCGCATCGTGCTCAACGCGATGCTCGAACAAGGCGCCAACAATACACTGCAATCGGCCCAGAACCTTGATGCCAGCCTGACGCGCTTGGGCACCAATGTCACCCGCGGCGCAGTGCGCGGCGAACTGGCGGCAAGCGGCAGCGATTGGTACAGCTTCACTTTGCTGGGCGGCCAGCCAGCATCGCTGGCGCTGGTCCATGACAATCATTCCCAGCATCCTGACCTTGGCCTGGAACTGTTTGACGCCAGCGGCAATCGCGTGGCGCTCGGTCTGGGCGATGCAAGCAATCTTGACCGCTACATTGCCGACTTCATCCCAAGCGCTACCGGTACCTACTACGCAAAGGTCAGCGGTGACGCGCAAGCGGCCGGCCTGTACAGCCTGATGGTGACCAACGGGCTGGCGATCGACCGCCAGCCAAACAACCTGCCTTCGAACGCCCAGCTTCTCAATGTCGACGCTTCGACCAGGACCGCGGTAGTGGCCGGTGCCCTGGGCACGGCGGGTTCGGCGGACGCGGCGCAGATTGCTGCGGAGACCGAATCGAACGGTTCGATTGCCACGGCCAATGACCTGACGCCGTATTTCGTACCGGTCGGTGGCTCGGACTACCGCGCCGAAGTGACCGGAACGATCAGTGCCGGCAACAATGTGGATTGGGACTTCTACAAGATCCATGCCGGTCCCGGCGACCGTCTCAAGGTCTGGATGAGGGGGGGGACGCTCGCGGACACCTATCTGTACCTGCAGGACAGCCAGGGGCATCAACTGGCCCTGGACGATGATTCTGGCGGCAACTTATCGTCCCTCATCGATTTCAGCGGCTTTACCTATACGGGCGACTATTACATCGTTGCTGACTCGTACGGCAGTGAAGTAGGCAGCTACAAACTGACCGCAACGCTGACCACGCAATCGCCGCAATTGGCTGGCATTAACCAGTACCTGGTCAACGTCAACGAGGGTGACGTGTTGAACATTGCCACCAGCACGCCTGGCGATGGATCGGGCGAACCGGTGAATACGCTCGATACCAAGCTGGCCTTGTTTGGCCAGGATGGGACAAAGGTTGCTGAAAATTCGAATGGCCCCGATGGCCGTAACGCCGTCATTACCTATACGGTGCCGGCAGGAGCAGGAGGCACATACCGGATTGCGGTATCCGGCGAGAACACCAGCAACGGCAATTTCGTCCTGTCGGTAACCGGTGCGACGGGAAGCAGCCCGAACACCGCGGCAAGGGTAGTGCGCTCTTCCATCACGAGTCCCGAACTGGCCAGCCCACCGCCATACGTGGACCTGGCGCTGTCGGAAGGTGTACGGATCGACACCGTGCAGGCTACCGACCTGGTGCTGGATAACGGTGCCGTTGCTACCCGGGTCGAGTTCATCGATGGCAAGACGGTGCGCTTCTACCTGAACGTGCCGGACGAGGAAAACACTTATTCCTACAAGCTGGCGGCCGACGCCGTCAAAGATCTGCAAGGTGAGAACGTCGCCCAGTATGAAGGCAGCTTCAAGATCGCCCATGGCGGCCCGCGCGTGATCGCGCAAAGCCCCGATGTGGCAGTCTCGGCGCCTTTCAACCATATCGCTTTTACCTTCAACAACGCCATCGACATGTCCACGTTGACGCTGGACGACGTGATGAGCTTTAGCGGTCCCGGCGGCGCTGACCTGCTGTCCCAGGTCACGCGCATCAGCTCGTCCGGCAAGGTTGTCACGGTGTGGTTCAATAACCAGATGGCCGAAGGCGCCTACCAGCTGGTGATCGGCCCGAATATTGTCGATACCATCGGCCGCGGCATGGACCAGAACGGCAACGGCGTGAATGGCGAACAGGGCGATAGCTACACTGCGGTTGTCAACGTGCGTGCCTCCGATTTGCAGGTGCTCTCCGTCAATGCCGTGGACAGTGGTGCATTTGGCAGTGCGGTCGACGTGACGTGGACGGTGAAAAATGCCGGCAGCGATGCGATTCCACAGAGTGACCGCGTCGATGGCATCTGGCTATCGCGCACGCCGGTGTGGAGCGCGGATGCGCTGCAGTTGAAAAATGTTACTACGTACAGTGGCAATTTGGCCGCCCAGGCTGAGTCCGTTCACACCGCAAGGGTGAATCTCCCTGTGCGCCGCGATTGGGGAACGGGCAGCTACTACATCATCGTGCGTTCCGATGAATTCGGGCATGTGACCGAATCGAATGAAATCAACAATGACCAGGTATCGGGCCCGATCAGCCTGGTGCGTCCGGACTTTGATATGGTGGTGCAGGATCTGCAAGTCGACCAGGCCGCCATCCAGTCAGGCGACCAAGTCACGATCCGCTGGAACGATGTGAACCTGGGGGATACCACCCTCGGCAGCAATTACTATGACCGGGTGACGGTGCGTAATGTGGATACCAATGAGGTCGTGTACAGCAACGATCTCTACGTCGGGACGCCACAACCGCAGCCGGGGACGGGCAAACCGCAATCCCTGACCTTCAGGATGCCCAACGGTGTGCGCGGCAGCGGCAATTTTGAGGTTCAGGTCATCGGCGATGTCTACGACGATGTGCCGGAAGCAAATGCTGCCGGCAATGCGGAAAGCAATAACGCAGGCCGGGTAAGCCTGGCCTCCACCCTGGCGGCCTACCCGGACCTGCAGGTACGCAACGTGACCCTGGACCAGCAGTCCGTACAGGCGGGCGACAGGCTGACGCTGCGCTGGAGCGACTTTAACGATGGCACCGGCAGCACGCGCACCAGCTACTACGATTTTGTCGAGGTGCGCAATACCAGCACCAACGAGATTGTGTACAGTTCGCTCGTTTACTACAACGGCGACCAGTTGGCGCCGGCCACGGGCGTGGACCGCAGCTTCAGCTTCACCTTGCCCCAGGGCTTGCGCGGCGCCGGCAACCTGCAGATCACGGTGACCGCGGATCATTACGATTACCAGTTCGAGAACAATGCGCAAAACAATGCCGAAAGCAATAACAAGGCATACCTGAGCGTGACCTCCACCTTGCCTGCCTATCCGGACCTGGTGGTGCAGGACGTGCGCATTGAGCAGCAGAACGTCCAGTCGGGCGACTCCGTCACCGTGCGCTGGAGCGATGTCAATCGCGGCGACAAGGCGGTGACGTCCGCCTTCTACGACCTGATCGTGGTGCGCAACCGCGCCACGGGCGAGGAAATTGCCAGGGCCTTCGTCCTGCAGGATCCGGCCTTGCCGGGCAATGGCATTATTGGCGCAGGCTTGAGCCGGCCGCGCGAATACGTCATCAAGCTGCCTGACGGGCAGCGCGGCGCGGGCGAGATGGAAGTGCTGGTCACGGTCGATAAAAACCAATTCGGCCAGGGCACGATCTTCGAATCTAACCTGGATGGCAACGCGGAAACGAACAATACGTCGTCCGCCAATATGTCGTCGCAGTTGAAGAATTACCCGAACCTGCGTGTGAGCGCCCTGACCGTGCCGGCCAGCGTCAAGTCGGGCGACGAGATGCAGGTGAGCTGGACGGTGAGCAATGGCGGCGCCGCGACCGGCGTATCCTGGACCGACCGTATCGTCCTGTCGCAGGATGGCGTGATCGGAAACGGTGACGACATCTTCCTGATGGACGTGCCGAGCGGCGGCCCGCTGGAAGCCGGCGGCCGTTACGACCGTACCGTGTCGGTCAGGATTCCATCGCGCATTGCGGGCAATTACCGCATCCTGGTGCAAAGCGACGCCGGCCGCAGCGTGAACGAGCCGGACACGCGCGACGACAACGTGGCCGTGTCGACTCTGCTGAACGTGGTGCAGACCCATACCGACCTGGTGCCGGTGGTAACGGCGCCGGCCAATGCCATCGCCAACCGCATGGCCCGTGTGGAATGGACCGTCTACAATCGCGGCGACCTGGCCACCGACGTTGGCCTGTGGGTCGACAGTGTCTACCTGTCGGCCACGCCAACCCTGGAGCCGGGCGCCACACCGCTGGTATCGGTGACCCATGCCGGCGCGCTGGCGCCGAACGGCGGCCACTACACCCAGGCCGCTGACGTCAAGCTGCCTGCCAACCTGAATGGCACGTACTACTTCATCGTCAAGACCGACGTGCGCGGCGACACGTTTGAACCAGGCTACAGGGACAATAACGCGCAGCCGGCGGCGGTAGCTACCGCGGTCGTGCCGGAGCCAAAGCCGAACCTGTTCATCAGCAATATCAGCGCCCCTGCCACCTGGCAGGTTGGCGCGCCGATTGAGGTTTCCTACACGATTGCCAATAATGGCAACGAAGACGTTGACAGCTGGATGTACGAATCGCTGCGCCTGGTCAACGTGGACGACCCGAGCAAGATCGTGAACCTGAACGGCGGCCAGGGCGTGCGCCGCATCGTTGCGGGCCAGCCGGGTGCGACCCAGGTGCTGCGTTTTGCGGCACCATCCATGCCGCTGGGCGACTGGCGCCTGGAAGTGCGCAGCGACGCTGGCAATTACGTCTCCGAAAGCGCGGAAGACGACAATATGGACAGCCGCCGCATCACCGTCGTGGCGCCTGACATGGCGGCCGACGGCCTGCTGCTGAGCGGCAGGATGGTGGGCGGCGAGTCCGTTTCGCTGCAATGGACCACCCGCAACCTGGGCAATGCCGATGCGGCCAATGTACGCGACGTGGTCTACCTGTCGCGCGACGGCGTGCTTGGCAGCGGCGACATCAAGGTGGGCGAGTTCACGCATGCCTTGCTGGCAGCCGGCAGCAACGTCACCCGCAGCGTGGACTTCAAGCTTCCTGACGATGCGGAAGGCACCTACCGCCTGATTGTGGTGACCGATTTCGGCAACAGGATCAACGAGAACGGCGCTGAGGACAATAACCAGAAAGACCTGGAGATCAGCGTACAGCAAGACGCCTTTGCCGACCTGGCAGTGACTTCCGTGATCGCGCCGCAGAGGGTCATCGACGACCCGGCCACCATCGTCGTGAGCTACGAAGTGCAGAACCAGGGCGAGGGCGTTGGCCGCACCCTGGCCTGGGCTGACGTGGTGGTGTATTCCGTCAACGACGTGCTGGGCGACAGCGACGATATCGTGCTGGGAACCGTGCAGCACAGCGGCGGCCTGGCCAAGGACGACAAATACAGCAACACGGTGACCTACCACGCCGGCCCGGGCATGTCGCGCCGTGGCCACGTATTTGTACGCACCGATTCCGGCCGCCAGGTATGGCAGAACGGACGCAGCGCCAACGACACGGCCGAAGCGGCCGGCCTGCTGGACGTGATGCCAAAGCCATACGCCGATTTGCAGGTCGATTCCGTAACGACCAGCGGCGAACCGAAATCCGGCCAGCCGCTGTCGGTAAGCTGGACTGTCACCAACCACGGCATCGGTATTACCGACAGTGCCGGCTGGCACGACGTGGTCTGGCTGTCCGAGCGCGCTGACGGTGGCGGTGCCCGCTATGAGCTGGCGCAGACCGAACACCTTGGCGCGCTGGACAAGGAAGGCCGCGGCAGCTACAGCCGCACCATCAATGTCACGCTGCCGCAGGGCATTTCCGGCAACTGGTACCTGAACGTGCGTACCGGTGGCGCCTATGAGTTTGTCTACGGCGACAACAACCGCAACGCGATCTCCCTGCCGGTGACCCTGTCGCCGACGCCGGACCTGCGCGTTGACGAAGTCACCGTGGATGCCAATGCGCTGGAAGGCGGCGTGGTGAACGTCGCCTGGACGGTGAGAAACTACAACGAGGCAGCGGCCGACGGCATGTGGACCGACCGGGTGGAACTGGTGCCGGTAAGCGGCACCGGCGCCGTCATCCCGCTTGGCTCTTATACTTACGGCAATGGCCTGAAATCGGGAATCTACTACGAACGCAAGGAAGAAATCCGCCTGCCGCAGCGCATCGAAGGCCAGTATTTTGTTCGTGTCACCACCAACAGTGGCCTGGGCGACCAGTACGCCAAGCAGGTGTACGAATACGGCAACGACCGCAGCAATAATGCGAATACCTCACAGCAGGCAGTGACGGTGGCGCGGATGGAGCGGCCGGACCTGCGTCCTGGCGCCATCGAGGTTCCCGAGCACATTACGGCCGGCACCACCGCCCAGGTGAAGTTCACCATTCATAACATGGGCACGCAGCCGACCAGCGGCCGCTGGACCGACTCGATCTACCTCTCGCTGGACGGCAAACTGGGCCCGAACGCGATCCTGCTGGGCCGCAGGGAGAACGGCGCGGCGCTGGCGCCAGCGACGAGCTATACCAGCACGCTGGACAGCTTCCAGGTGCCGCTGCGCCTGCGCGGCGAAGCGTACATCATCGTGGAGTCGGACTCCTTCCGCCAGATCGACGAATACCCGAACGACGGCAACAATGTGTCGCCGGTGCCGAAGCGGATCTTCATCGATTCCGTCGAACTGCCCGACCTGGTGACCAGCAACGTGGTCGCGCCGGCGCAGGCCAGCTATGGTGCGTCGATCGCAGTGGACTACCTGGTGACCAACAAAGGCCCGGTCGCCACGCGCGGCGACACTGCCGCTGTTGACGGCTGGACCGACACCGTCTGGCTGACCCGCAGCAAGGGCCGTCCTTCGCCATCGAAGGGCGACATCCTGCTGGGCAGCCAGAAGCATGGCGGCATGCTGGCGAGGAATGGCGACTACCAGGGACACTTCGACGTGCGGATTCCGGACGACGTGGTATCGGGCAACTGGAACATCACCGTCTGGACCGACACCTACGGCGTGATTCCGCAAGACTCCATTGCCGACTACGTTAACCCCGACGATACGACCGGTATCCAGAGCGAAAACTACAAGGCGCGTTCGATTGCCATCATCGGCGCCAAGCCTGACCTGGAAGTAACGCGCGTCGAAGCCCCTGCCAGTGCAGTGGGCGGCAGCGACTACACTTTCTCATACACGGTGCAGAACAAGTCCAACCGCTTCGAAGGCGAGTGGAACGATGAAGTATGGCTGTCCGATGATCCGGTCAACACCGCGAGCGGCCACGCCTGGCGCCTGGGCACCTTCCAGCAGAAGCGCGCGCTGGGCGATGGCGAAAGCTATACTGTGACCCAGACCGTGAAGCTGGCGCCGTCCGTGCGCGGCGCATACCTGGTGGTCAAGTCCGACCAGAGCAATCGCGTGATCGAGCTGGATAACGCCAACAACGTCAAGGCGGCGGCGACTTCCGTGGTGCCGCTGGTATCGCAGCTCAAGGTCACCAATGTGTCCACCGTTGCGGACAACCTGTCCGGCGAGGAAACGACCGTCACCTGGACCGTGAAGAACACCGGCGACGATGTCTGGAGCGGCACGCGCGGCTGGGTCGACAACGTATTCATCAGCAAGGATCCGACCTTCATCGCCAACCGTGCGGTGCAGATCGGCTCCGTGGTGCATGACAACGCTGCCGGCCTGGGGAAAAACCAGGATTACACCACCAGCGCGAAGCTGCGCCTGCCGGCCGGCTACGACGGCCAGTATTACATCTACGTGCTGACCGATGCCAACCACCCGATCGGGAACGGCGTTATTTCCCAAAGCTGGGGTGATAGCGCCCGTTACGCAAGCGTGGAAGCACCGCCTAACATGGACAGCAACGAGACTCTGCGCCAGTTGTTCAGCGAGAGCGTGTATGAAGGCGGCCGCGTCGACGACAATATTGGCCAGGCGACGCTGAACATCAAGTACTGCGAACCGGACCTGCGAGTAGAGAGCATCACCATCTCCGACCCGGCGCCTTCGTCGGGCCAGAAAGTGCTGGTCACCTGGACCGTCAAGAACCACGGTGAACGCGCCACGCGCACCGGCAACTGGCTGGACGGCGTATTCCTGTCGCGCGACGAGACGCTGGACGGATCCGACTACCCGCTGGTGGAAGGCCCTGAGCTGATCGAGATCCAGATGCGCGTGCGCCTGACTTCGGTCCTGGGCTCGAACGGCGCCTACCTGAAGCCGGGCGACAGCTACACCAACTCGGCCTGGGTCACGCTGCCGACTTCGATCAGCGGCAACTTCCACCTGATTGTCAAGGCCGACACCGATGTCTCCAAGGATTACGACGAGCCGGCGCAGAGCAGCATCCGCGACGGCCTGGACGCCATCGACCTGTTCGCCAGCGGCGGCCTGGTTGGAGAATTCAAGGACGAAATCAACAACACCGGCAAGATCGCGCTGCCGATCAAGTTGGCCAATCCGCCTGACCTGGCCGTCACTACGGTCAATATCCCTGATTCGGTGGTGGGCGGCCAACCGCTCACCATCAACTACCACGTGAGCAACCTGGGCGGTGCGACCCCGGTCGACCAGAGCTACTGGAACGACATGGTCTACATCTCCAAGGACAATAACCTGGACGTGACCAAGGACCGCTACCTGGGCTATGTGCAGCACAGCGGAGGCGTGATTGCCGGCGGCGGCTACGACGCCACTGTCAGCTTCAAGGCGCCACGCGACCTGGACGGCATGTATTACGTGTTCGTGGTGGCCGACCCGGGCCGCGCCTCGGGTGGCTCCAGCAACGGCAACGTGCTGGAAAAGGACAAGACCAACAACGCGAAAGCCAACCCGATCATCATCCAGACCCCGCCGCCGGCCAACCTGCAGGTAACGCAGGTGAACCCGCTGCCGGACACGAAGATCGGCGATCAGGTGCATATCACTTACACGGTGCAGAACAACTCGGAGAATCCGGCGCTGGGCCGCTGGACCGACGCCGTCTACCTGAGCAGCAAGCCGACCTGGGACCTGTCCGCCACCTTGCTGGGCAAGGTGGACCACAACGGCGGCCTGGAAGCGAACAAGTCCTACAGCGCCGAGCTGACCGCCCAGGTGCCGCCGCTGAAGGACGGCAACTGGTACGTGATCGTGCGCCCGGACGTGTACAACGAAGTGTTCGAAGGACCGATCACCTACGATGCGTCAGGCCTGCACATGGCTGCAGGCGAATCGGACAACTTGCAGGCCTCGGGCCAGAGCGTGAAAGTGACGGTGCCGGTACTGCCGGTGGCGACACCGACCCCGGCTACCCTGGTGCAGGGAACGACACTGCTGTACAAGGTGAGCGTGGCCGAAGGCGAGACCCTGCGCCTGTCGCTCGACTCCAACACGGTCGAAGGCGCCAGCGAGCTGTATGTGCGCTACGGCGACATCCCGAGCGGCTACGCCTACGACGCGGCCTACAGCCTGGCGGTATCGCCAAGCCAGCAGGCCATTATCCCGAGCACCAAGGCCGGCGACTACTACGTGCTGGTACGCGCCCGCGAATCGCGCGCGCCGCAAGCCGTGACCTTGCGTGCCGACCTGATGCCGCTGGCGATCACCAAAGTGACGCCGGACAGCGGCGGCACCGGCGACGCCGACCACCGCTGGGTGACCATGGACATCGAAGGCGCGCACTTCAAGCCGAATGCGCTGGTCAAGCTGTCGCGCCCGGGCGTGTTTGAAGTGCAGCCGGAACGCTGGCAGGTGCTGGACGCGACGCATATCCGCGCCGTGTTCGACATGCAGCACATTCCGCATGGCCTGTACGACGTTTCCGTCATCAACCCGGACGGCCAGACCGTCACCGAAGCCTACCGCTACCTGGTGGACCGCGCGGTGGACGCCGACGTCACCATCGGCATCGGCGGCCCGCGCGACCTGGAGGTGGGCGGAAGCGGCCTTTACAGCGTGTCGCTGCAAAGCCTGACCAACGTCGACACGCCATACGTGCGCTTCGACCTTGGCGCCTCCAATATGGGCAACAGCGCGGACGTGCTGAAGGGCCTTAACTTGCCGTACGTGGTGTTCTCGTCCAATGTGGGCGGCCAGCCGGACGGCCGCACCGCGCCGGACGCCATCAACACCCAGCGCTACGGCGCCACCCCGACCAGCGGCGTGCGCAGCGACGTGCCATGGGCCGCGCTGGAAGGCACGGTCGACACCAATGGCTTCAACCTGGCGCCAGGCTACGCCTTCGACGTGGCCGGCCGCGGCTTCGTCGGCGCCAGCTTCAGCGTGCAGACCTACCCGGGTTTGAAAGAGTGGATGGCCTATGACTTCGCCGGCCTGCGCAACAAGCTGTACCAGGTGCGCCCGGATTGGGCGGCCGCCGGCTTGCTGGACGGCGGCGTGGACGACCTGAACAAGATTTCGCCAGGACTGGCCAACAAATACCGCACGCTCAACGCCGAGGTGCACATCGAGAAGAAGGAAAGGCTGGCGATGCCGTTCCGCTTCAACGTGTTCGGCGATGCTACGCCGATCACGCGCGCCGAATTTGTCGCCGAGCAAACCCAGTATGCACTGCGCCTGCGCAGCGCCATCCTGGCCGACGACAGCGCGCCGCAGGCACTGCAAGTGCTGGCGGCCGACCAGGAACAGTGGAAGAGCGGCTGGCTGGCCGCACTGGAAGCTGCCGGCTTGCTGCGTCCACTGGACGAAGCGCCACCGATCCGCCTGGACGAAAAAGTGGTGAGCCTGAACGCTACCCTGGCTGCCGGCATCCTGCTGGGCAAGGGCGGCGCCAGCTACCAGACCCAGGCGGATTTGCTGGGCTTCTTCAACAAGGTACAGCAATGGTATGGCGACACCGCCCGTTCCATCGGCGACCCGCACCAGGCCACCGCACCGGTTGACTATTACGAAGTGCGCGAGGACAACCAGGGCACCACGGCCGAGATTCCTGTGCCGGTCCTGCCGACCGCACCGGACTACTCCGGCTTTGCTGCGCATGCCACCCACTTCATCGACTTCAACGTCTACGTGGGCGGCACCGAGCGTGAATACCTGCGCCACATCGGCGTGCTGGACGAGAAATTCAACCCGGTCGCGCCGCAAGCGCTGAACCTGGCGCAATACCTGCGCCAGGCCGCAGCCCAGGCCTCCGGCGAAAGGGCCACCGTTTCCGTGCGCGGCCCGCGCGTGGTGCCTGACGCCCAAGGTGGGTCTTATGTCCCGGCCGGCGTCGGTTTGCCATATGCGGTCGATTTCCAGAACCCGACTGGCCAGCCAATGGGCCAGGTGCGCATCGTCACGGAACTCGATCCTAATCTCGACGCACGTACGCTGCGCCTGAACGACATCAAGATCGGCGACCTGAACGTGCACATTCCTTCGGACCGCGCCGTGTTCCAGGGCGACTTCGATTTCAGCGGAAGCAAAGGCTTTATCCTGCGCGTTTCCGGTGGCATCGACACCGAATCGCGTACCGCGACCTGGCTGCTGCAGGCGATCGACCCGATCACCGGGGAAGAGATCAAGGACGGCATCCACGGCCTGATGGCGCCGGATGCCAATAACCCGAGCACTGCGCGCGGCCTTGTCAGCTACACCGTGCAGGCATCCGGCTCGGCGCCGACCGGCTCCGTGATCGGAAGCATGGCGCGCATCATCTTCGACGGCCGTCCACCGGTCGACAGTGAGACGGCCAGCTACGTGCTCGATTCCAAGGCGCCGGTAACCGGCCTCGAAGCCAGGACCCTGGCGCCGGAATCGGACGGTTCACCGGCCTTCAATGTCAAGTGGCAGTCCAGCGACGACGCCAGCGGCGTCAAGGCCGTGACCATCTACGTGGCCGAAGACGGCGGCGACTTCCGCATCTGGCAGAAGCAGGTGACGGGCGACCAGGGCCAGGCCGTATACGTCGGCCGGGCAGGGCATAGCTACGAGTTCCTGGCAGCGGGCGTGGACCGCGCCGGCAACCGCGAAGCGGCCAACGTCAGCAACGCCGTGCTGCCGGACGACGGCAGCTTGCAGCAGGTGCTGGACGCCCTTGGCAGCAACCAGACCGTCGACCAGACGGCGGAACTGCCGCTGGCAACGCCGGACCGCACCTACATGTCCAACGACCTGTTCCAGCTGGCGGCCAACCGCCTGCCGGGCTTCGTGGCGCCGGCCCAAGCCGGCGACCTGCGCAACGTGCTGGCGCCGATGATGCTGCGCGGCTTTGCCGACGGCTTCTCCGGCAGCGCCGCCGATATCGGCGCGCTGGCGATGGTGGAAATGCCTGACCACAGCATCCTGGTCAGCGCGGGCGCCAACCGCAACCAGGTATTCCTGTTCTCCAAGGATGGCGGCCATAACACCACGCCGCTGTTCGAACTCGATGCACCGGTGATGGATATGGCCCTCGACAAGCTGGGCCAGCTGTGGGTCATGACCGGCAACGAACTGCTGCAGGTGGATGCCGGCAGCGGCACCGTCATGGCGCGCCACAGTGCCCCGGGCGGCGCGCTGACGCATGCGCTGGCAATCCATCCGGACACCGGCATGATCTATGTTTCCTCGCACGACGGGGTGGAGATCTTCGACCCATCGCAGGCCAATGCTGCCGGCGCGTGGAAGCATTTCTCCAACACCACGGTGGGCGACCTGGCCTTTGGTCCGGACGGCCGCCTGTGGGGCGTACGCTGGAGCGGCTCGTCCATCGATGCCGCGCTGCCGCAAGCGACCACCGACATCATCAGCTTCCCGATGGGCGGCCGCGAGAAGGGCCGCGCCCAGGTGGAATACCGCCTCGCCGGCACCATCGACAGCATCGCCTTCGGCAAGGATGGCTCGCCGCTGGCCGGCCTGCTGCTGGCATCGTCCAACACCGCGCAGCGCTCGGCCCTTTCGGGCAGCGCTGCAGCCCACGGCTCCAGCGTGTGGATGATGGAACTGGCGACGCACAAGGTGCTGCAGCTGGCAAGCGGCGGTACCCGTGGCGAAGCTTTGGTCACCACTTCCGACGGCCGCATCCTGGTGGCACAGAGCGGCCATATCGACGAGATTTCGCCGATCAAGCCGCCGCATGTGCTGGCTGCCACGGTACCGGACGGCTCCGTGGTGCCGCTGCCGCTGAACGAAATCTCGGTCAGTTTCGACCAGGCCATGCTGCTCGGCGATGATCCCGCCAGTGTGCTGAATGCGGCCAATTTCCGCTTCGTTGCCTCAGGTGCCAACACCGACCTCACCCTCAATCCGTCCAGCGTACGCTGGAACGAAGCCACCCGTTCCGTAGTGCTGGGCACAGCGGGCCTGCCAACTGGCATCTGGCGCCTGGAGATCGCCGATACGCTGCAAAGCGCCGCGCAGGTCAAGCTGGAGCACAGCTACGTGACCACCTTCACCACCGTGCTGGACTTCAGCTACCAAGTGGAACTGAGCTTCTCCAACACCCGCGGCAACCACGCCACCGGCGCGGTGAGCTACGACGTGAGCATCAAGAACATCGGCAGCGACGACATCCGCGGCCCGCTGGTACTGATGCTCGACCCGGGCCGCTATTTCGGCGGCGCGGTGCAGGATGGCGTCCAAAACGCCGATAAGCTGTGGACGGTCGACCTGACTGCCGCCCTGACGGCGCGCGGCGGCCGCCTGGCTGCCGGCGAGACGCTGGCTGGGCAGACCGTGACGGTGACACCGGCCAGCCAGTTCGGCACTACGCCAGGCTCCGGCGCGTTGATCAAGTTCAATCTGGGGCATGGCGTTTACGCGGCGCCGTATGAGAATACGCCACCGCAGGTAGGCGTCGTCGCGGTCCGTGTCGATGGCACTAGCGAGACACAGATTCCTGAAGATCCGGCCGAACTGATTGGGTTGCCTGCAGCGACACCGGGGCAGCCATGGGAAGCCACGCTGGCAGCGCATGATAGCGATGGTTCGAAGTTCTATTGGCAGCTCCTTCAGGCGCCTACTGGCATGACGCTGGCAGCCGATGGCGTGGTAACTCAGGATGCGACTGGCTACGGCACAAGTGCGACCCTGCATTGGACGCCGGATGCACGTGCTCTGGCTGACAGCGATATCGTCATTCGGGTGCAGGATAGCCGTGGTGGCGTTGCCTTGCGCCGCTACTCGTTAACCGTAACCGGTGGCAATCTGATGCCGGTCATTTCGAGCTTGGAAGACGTCACCCTTCTGGAAGGGCAGAGCCTCTCGCTGCCGGTGATTGCATCGGACGGCAATGGCGATGCAGTCACCGTTACGTTCCGTAACCTTCCTGCCGGCGCAGTATTCGATGCCGCCAGCGGCTTGTTGCAATGGACGCCGAGCTACGACCAGGCTGGTGAATACCGTGACATCATTGTCCTCGCCTCCGACGGTAAGGTGACGGTGGAACGCCATTTCGCGATCCGTGTCAAACAGGGCTATGCGAAGCCGGTACTGTCCGCCGTTCCTGCGCAAGTCCTGCGCGAAGGCGAGCGCTTCGGTCTGCAGTTGGCGGGAAATCTGCCAGGGGGACTTGAGCGCGGTGACGGCAGCAACACGGTATTGCGTTACAGCAGTACGTTGCTGCCTGCTGGCGCCGTGTTGAATAGCGAAACGGGCTGGTTGTCCTGGCTGCCCGGTTTTGGGCAGATGGGCGAATACCGGGTACCTGTAACCCTGACTGCGACCTTTACCCCGGCTGACGGCAGCGAGCCAGTGGAAACCGAAGTCAGCCAGGAAGTTCGCCTGAATGTTCTGTATTCGGATGCTGCACCAGAGTTTGCCCCTATAGAAACGTGGCGAGTCGTTGAGGGCCAACCGTTGCGTGTGTCGGTATTTGCGTTCGATCCGCACAACCCGGACTTCGCACCGAAATTCCGTCTGTCGCCGACCGACCCTCTGCTAGATGGCCAAGGCACGGCAACCGTCGACTATGATGTGACTGGCCTGCCGCCAGGAGCGGTGTTTGATCGCGCTACGCTGGAAATTAGCTGGACTCCCGGCTTTGCCCAGGAAGGCCGCTATGACGTGACGGTGACGGCAAGCCGGCCAGGCAGCAACGGCGCAACATTGCGCAGCCAGCTGGTGGTACCGATCATCGTGGAAAACGCCGAGCGCGAGCCGGTGGTAGGCAATATTGCCAACGCCACTGTGGATAATGGCAGCATCCTCGAGATTCCAGTCAATGCTGCCGATCCGGACGGCGATCCTGTTGAACTTTCCTTTGTCGGTTTGCCTCGCTTTGCTTCCTTCGTACAGTCCGGTACTAATGCCGGTGCTGGTGTCTTACGCTTTGCGCCTGGAGCAGACGACCGCGGCGATTACGAGATCACGGTGGTGGCGCGAAATACCGGGGGTTATCCTTCCAAGGCTATGGCCAGTGCGACCAGGTTCATCCTTAGCGCACGTAGCATTACCGTACCGCCAAAGGTCAACGTCGCCGCGCGAGTCGTCGCAGTGGCGGGACAGCAATTGCGTCTGCCGATCCTGGTCAGCGATGGCGACCAGGATGCGTTGTCCTACGTAGCGCACGGCCTGCCTGCTGGCGCAGCAATTGAGCCAGATCCGACCTATGGACATGCGTGGCTGGTATGGACCCCAACGGCCGCGCAAATCGCCGCCTACGATATCAGCTTGAGCGTTTCGGACAGCGGGCTGCCGCCCGTGAATGCCGGTCAGCCGGTTCCTGCGGATTTCCAGGCGCACCCGAACACCGTGGTTCGCGACATCCGCATCGTGGTGCGCGCTGCCAATTCAGCGCCGGAGGTACTTTCCGCCGCCGCGAGCGGTGGAAGTGTGACTTCGAACATCATCGGCGAAAGCCTGGTGAGCGCCACCGAAGGCATACCTTTGTCTATCGACCTGCTTGTTCGCGATAATGACTTCGACGCCATGAACTGGAGTGTCGAAGGAATGCCGGCGGGGATGACGTTGCGGACCACGAGCAGCGCTGATGGTCAGGCGCGCTTGACCCTGAACTGGACTCCAGACTACTACGCAACGCAGGGACGCCCACAAGGCAGCTACCAGTTGACGGTACGAGCAACCGACGGCTCGGCTATGGCCGTACACCAGATCACGTTGCAGGTTGCAAACACCAACCTGGCCCCGATGGCAATTCCACTGCCGATCCACTTGGTCCGCGAAGGTGAGACCTTGGGCTTTGCGCTGCGAACCGTTGATCCAGATGGAGATACGCTGACCACGACCCTCGTCCGCGATGAGACCACCCCGGCCGGCGTGAGCTTTGACGCGGCCAATAACTACTTTGAGTGGACGCCAGATGCCGCGACGGTGAATAATCTTGCTGGTGACAATGGCCTGTTCACCTTCCGTTTCCATACGACTGACGGGCAGGCAAGCGTGGTGCAGGAAGTGCAGGTGCGTGTGCTGGACGTAAATCGTGAGCCGGAAATTATGGTCTCGCGCCATGCGGCGGTGGTCGGTCAGACACTTCGTCTGCCGGTTGCCAAAGGCATCTCGCAACTGGCAAACACGCGTGGACTGACGGTCCGCGATGCGGACGGTGAGGCGCAGAGCCAGGCACTGAGCGTGGCGTTTGACAACTTGCCGGAAGGTGCGTTCTATGACGCGGAGCAGGGCGTCCTGCTGTGGACGCCGGGCCCGGGGCAGGTAGGTGACTTTGTCGTCAACGTGCGCGCCAGCGACAGATACAATACCGTGCGTGAGACTTTCACACTGCGTGCGGTGGCGGACGTCTCGGCAAACCAGCCGCAGGTATTGGTGGATTTGACGCCGTCTACGCCAGTTCTGCCTGGCCAAAGTGTCATGGCGACTGTTCGCGCCGATGGCTTCGGTGCTATCGAGCAGGTAACAGTTCAGGTACGAGGGGCAGCAATAGGCAGTGCCGGCTGGACGACGGTTCCGCTCAATTCCGCCGGTCGCGTATATCTGACGCCACAGGCGGCAGGTTTGGTGGAGATGCGCGTCGTTGCAGTGGATGTCGATGGCTTCAGCCGCACTTCGCTGCATACAGTGCGCGTACGCGACCCATTGGACACCCAGGCCCCTGCTCTGAGCTGGGGGGGGGCGCTGCAAGGCGATGCCGCCAGCGGTCCTGTAACGATCAATAGGCCAAGCTTACTGCAAGCACGTATCGGCGACTTACAACTGATGGGTTGGAGGCTCGAGCTGGCTGGGGCCGGTGACGGCATATGGCGTGAGCTGGCTGAGGCCGACGCGGCAGCGGAATCGTTGTCCGGCCTGCAAGATCTCGGCCAGGTGGACACAGCATCGCTGGCTAACGGTGTCTATCGAGTACGGTTGAGTGCTTGGGATTTGGTTGGCCGCAGCACAAGTATCGAGCGCACCATTATTGTGGACAGCAGCGACAAGCGCCCAGATCAAGGCCAGGCGACGGATGCCGTCTTCCAGCTGGGAGGACACTCCCTGGCGCTGAACCGCCGCCTGCCGACGCAGGATTCAAACGGTGGCGCTTTCGGGAATTGGGATCTGCCGCTCCTCGACAGCAACTTGGCCAGCGACCAGGCTGAGGTGAACTCGATGGGTAACCTGGAGGCATGGCGCGAGGGCGCGCGTGTCTGGCTGCAAATGCCAGCCTCCCTCGCGGTGCCAGGCGCGTCGCTGGAGCACCTGAGCTTCACGTTGGGCATCCAGGCCGAAAGCCTGGGTGCCGGACCAGTCGTACCGAAGGTGCTTCATCCGGTCTTCGTGGGTGTCGCTGGATGGACCTTGGAAGCTGTAGCGGAAGCCGAGCTCAACTTTGGCGTTAGCGAGCCCGTCAACCTGCAACGTCAGGGCCAGCATCTGTATTACCAGACGGGCGGCGAGCCATGGCAGCCAGAGGGCTTTGTCCTGACTGGCCCGGACGGTACTCGTTATGCACTTGACGCAAAAGGCAAGGTTACCGAGGTGCGCTTTGCTGACGGCGCTCGATGGCTGGTAAGTGATGCCGGTGTGGCCTTGGCAGGCAGCAACGATGCCGCACGTATTGCGATCGTGCGCGACACCAGCGGTCGAATCGAACGTATCAGTGGCCCGACTGCACAGCAGACTGCGCTGGGGGTGGCATACCGCTACGACAGCGAAGGCCGTCTGGTATTGGCCAGGACCATTGGCAGTGCGGATGTGGGCCAGCATTATGGGTACGGAAACGAGGGCCAATTAATGGTCGAGCAAGTCGCGGCTCACCTTGGTGAAGCGACACTTTGGACGAATGGCGGGAACGGTCAATGGCAGGGGACGTTGGTTGCCGGTGCGCCGACGAGTGTGAGCTTCACGGTGCGGGACAGTGAACTGGCTTCGACCGTAAAAGTCCCGGGATCAGTGGGCTCCGTGCTGTACGCTGTCGAAGTGGGAGGTGATGCTGTGCTGAATACTTCGGGCCTCGAAGTATTGGCCACAACCCAGATGGGCAACCGCAGCGTTAGCGTGGTGCGCGCCACGACGGCGGGCCTGAAGCTTCTTACTTTGTCTGGTGATGGAACCGCTACGCTGCGCATCAGTGTGGCGGGAGACATGGATCGCGATGGTCGTGTTGACGGTCGCGATAGCGCAATGCTGCAGCAAGCCTTTGGCGGTGACTCTGCCGAGGCGGACATTGATGGCAGCGGCCACGTGGACGCGGCGGACCGCCAGCTCCTGTTCGCGAACTATGGTTGGCTTGCCAACCAGGCGCCAGTACGTGTTGCATCGGACGCGGTGATGAATACGCATACCGACTTGCGCGGTGCCCTGAGCTTGGACAGCGTTGCCCGCGACTTCGAGGGCGATGCAGTGTTCTGGCAGGTAGAGTCTGCAACTCATGGAACAGCGTCGATCGCCAGCGATGGCCAGACACTGGTGTTTACGCCAGAAGCCGGCTATTCGGGCATGGCTACTATCACCCTGCGCGGTGATGATGGTTATGCACTCAGTGCGCCGATCGAGCTGGGCGTAAATGTTAGCGGGGCGAAGCTGGTCGCATTGCGCCTGCAGAGCCTGCCGGCATTGCAGCCTGGACAGGCCGTCCGCCTACGTGCGGTTGCGGACTTTGAGGATGCCCAAAATGTGAGCCTGGATGGTAGTCCGGATTATCTGGATGTTCGTAAGGAAGACTTGTCGGGCCAAGGCTATGTGGGGGCAGATGGCGCAATAGTTGTGGATCCGACGCGCGACGCGCTGACCATTCAGGCCGCCGGTGCTGCGCTTGTTTACGCGAGCCATACCGATGCAAGCGGCCATACGGTGCGCGCTGTACAGGCGGCAAATGCTGCGGATTCGCTGTATGCGCCGCGCTTGGACGCAATGGAACTGTATCCGGCAACGCTGTCCCTGGCTCCCGGCGGATCGCGGCAGATCAAGGCGATTGACGGCAAGGGCGTGGCAGTTGCGATCGACACATTGTTCCCTGGCGTTCTGCGCTACTACAGTAGTGATGATAACGTCGCCACGATTGACGAACAGGGTGTGATTCAGGCTCACGGAGGAGGTCGGGCGACGATCCACGTTGTGCGAGTTGTCACCACCCTTGGCTACGACGGCAGTATCAAACAGCAATCGGTCGACGCAGGCCAAATGACGCTGACTGTGGTGGCAGCGGTGTTGACCGATACCGACATCGCGACACCTGCACCACGCAGTGTCCTGGTTACTGCGGCGCAGGGTGGTGTGGTAAGCAGCGCCACGGGCGAAACGGTCATGATCGGTGCCGGTGCTTTGCAAGACGATCGACAGGTCGCTATTGATCGGATTCAGCTTGACGAACTGACTGCCGTCACCGGGTTGCCAGTGCCTGCGGCTAGCGTCATGCAGGCTGTTGGCGCATTCCGTCTGGAGATGGGAAGCTCGACAGCGCAAACCGTCCAACTGTCTGTGCCGGTGCAAGGTCTTATCGACACTGAAGTTGGCGAAGAAGTGCTGTTCTTCCGCAAAGGCCAGGTCATGAGGCCGGATGGCAGCATGGCAGACACTTGGTGGCTCGTTGATAACGGATTTATTGCAGTAGACGCTGACGGCAACAAGTTGGCGCAAACTGCGAGCCGGCCGTACGCCGGTGTCGGCGAGTCTGGCGAGTACGTCATCGTTCACAAACTTGGCGGCGTGCCGGCAGGTAAATTCGAGGCGATCGGCGGTGCCGGCAGTTGGATGGAATTTGGCGGCATGTCGTGCGCGCTGGGGGCAGGCGTCGGCATGATGGCGTCGAGCATCACTTCCAGCATGATCGGCATCATTGCAAGCGGAGCGACGCAAGCTACAGTTGGCTATTACAGTTTCGGCGTTCCGCAATTCGTTTCGGTGCCATTGCCAACAATCCCCGTGGGTGAGACCTATCGTCTTGATATGACAGCAGCACTTCCTCCGCGCACTATGCCATGGGGGAATGTCGTGCTGCCTAACCTGACTGCCGGTGAGGTAACGGATAACGGTGAGATTCGTTTGACTATCTCGAATCCGGCACCTGGAAAGTTTGCGGGGCAGATCAAGGTACGCGCAGTATTCGCCAATGGCGTGTATCGGGAGGTGGAAACTCTGTCGGGTACAACCGACGGAGTGGTAACGATTACGCCACCAGAAGGTGTGGCGGTCGGTGCCGTCAGCTGGCAATTGGTCCGCGTCATTTCCACCGATCAGCTGAATGCTGCCGGTGTTATGAAGGCCGGTGAGCCGGCAGAGTTCGATGGAAACTCGCTTCATATTGCACCGAAACCTGACATGGGCGCTGTATTGACACGCACCGGTGTTGAGTTTGTTCGCGCCGGCCAATCCCTGGGCCAAGTGAGCCTGGTTGGCCATGGCTATGATTTCGATGGCATCTACCTGACTGGCAGCAAGGTGCAGCCAATTACGTTCTCCGGCGACTTGAGCCGTGTGTTCGTAGGTGGCAACGGCATGATCTTTGAGATTGATGCACTGACGTTCAAAGTGCTCAACAAGATTACTGTGCCAAATGGTAAGAACATCAACTCGATGGTCGCCATCGGAAACATCTTGTTGATTGGAGAGGGTAGCACAGGCTTCGGGAGCGCTAAAGGAAACCGATTGCTGGCGTTGGATACGAACCCGGGCAGCAAGCAATACCTGAAGTTTACGGCATTGCCGGGAACTGGCATTGAAACGTCGCCAATGGGTGTAAGTGGGATGGCGTTGGGACCTGACGACCGCACGCTGGTGGTTTCGGTGCCACGCAATGCGAACAACGTGTCTCTGGGTGACCGGAATAAGCGGGGCGACTTCCTGCTCTTCGACTTGAACACGTTGAAGCTGAAGACGGGAACGATTGCGCCTCCTATCGTTGCGACATTGCCTGATGACGGGATCAGTGGTAAGGCAGGGCAAGTGATTACTGCAACTGACAACCCGAATCGTTTCCTGATTTCGAACGTCGCTGATTACGACCGTGGTTTGTCGACGTTGCAAATCACGCGTAGCGCAAACGGTGGTATTGCCTCGGCAAAGATGTCGGCGATTCGAATGGCACAGGATTCGAGCAAGATCTTTATCGACCGTTTGGACATCCAGCGCGCCCAAAGCGCGGTGTTGGTGGAGCGTGACGGGGTGCAGTATGCAATCGTAGCAGATGATAACTATCACCACCTCGATGCTTACTGGAATGCGATGTATGAAACTCCGAACTTCATCTTTACCCCCGGTGGCGCTCCGATCGCAGTTGGCGGAAGTGCATCTGCCAAGAAGGTCGCGGTGGGAGGTAAGCTCGGATTGGTACGCGATCCATTCGGTTCGCCAGAATTCCTTGGTGCGACACTGCCGATGGATGGGTATGGAGTTGTGAACCTTGCGTTGTCCGAGAAAGGCGATGTTCTGTTGGGGCAATTGAAAGGCAGCTTCGGCAGCCCGGGTTCGCCACATTCGAATGTGCAGAAGACGAACATGAGTTTGGCATGGAATGTGAATTCCTTGCTGGATGCGTTCCTCGCTCACCCAGAAGCGAAACGTATGGTCAAGCACGTAGTGGTACCGGCCGGTGCCGCAACTGAAGTACCCACCACGGCATTTGCGCCGGTGGGCACTGTATTCGCACGCCCTGGCCTCTCGATGGAGGATTCGAGCGGCTTCGCAATTGACTCTAGCCTATTCCTGCAAGGACAGCAGCAAGAGCCTGAAGACAGTGGTGGCAGTGGAGTTGATCCAGTCGAAACTGATACTGCGGCAGCGAGCGGCGCTAGCAGCACAGGTGGCAGTTCGGGGACAGCTGGCACCGGGAGTAAGCAGGAAGAAGACTCGGATGACCTGGAAGCGAAATACACGTCTGGCACCTTGACGGTCAAAAACAAGAGGTTCTTTGATAAAAAGACTGTGCAAGTCGAAGTCAGTCCGAACAACTTCCTGGTCTGGAATGGTCCCGGCGCTGACAAAACGCCGTTGAATAACAACAAGAGCTGGATTTCGAAGAAATTCGAATTAGGCGGAAGAGACTCCTTCGAGATGAACTTCTCGATGAAAATTGAGGAAATTAATGCTACAGACCTTCCCGACTATGTTGATGCAGACATGGCGGTGGATTTTGCGACAGTTAAGGCGTTCCAAGTAAATAGTGGTGTACCTAATGCTCTTCCATTCAAGATGGCAGATCAGTTCTATATGCTGGATTTGACGGATGGCGTCCGCAACGATGAATTGCACATGCTGACAACTGTCGAGAACCAAGGGGGGCGAGTTCTCAAGATTTATAACCCACGTCATATGAGTATCAGCCGCAAGGGAGCCAACGCCGACCGTTTCACGGTGCGTGATGACGGGGATTACACGGTAATTGAGCTTTTGCCTTCGCCAGCGGGTGATTACATGACGGAAATCGAATTCCGCAAAGAACCGTTTGATCCCGCACGTCCAACCGTTAAGCTCAATCCTACCGTAATTACTTTGAAGGCAAAGGTTGAGGCAAAGCAGGTTCTGTCGGTTCCGCTTAATGCAATTGTGGCGGAGCTAAAAGACTTGATGGATCAACTACTTCAGTGGCAGAAAAACCCGACAACCTTTGTGCCATGGGATCTGGCCGGACTGCAACAAACTACAAGAGTCGATGGAAGTGCTCATCCGGCCGGAACTGTTATTCCAGTGGGCGGTAAGTATCACACCATGTTGAATGCACTCGGCGGAAAAAGTTGGGGTGCGACAGAGTGGTTTGATTTCGAATTGGCACTAATGGCGGCGTTCGAGAAGCAATTTGGCCCTTACCGTACGAACGGTAGTTTGACCATTGACTATAACGGAACTAGTGGTACTCAAGTAGAAATCAAGCGATTCGGATACGGCGACGCAAAAGATTTGTATCAGAAACAGAAAACAAATCCAACGAACTGGAAGACCATGTTCCCCACACTGGCTGTCTTTGGTCCTGTCTATACAGGCAGGGACGACGTGTCGGAAGCGTGGGTGACCCGAGCCGACATGGAAAACTTTAACTCTACAGTGGGATTGGAAGCGTTAGCGACCGTTACAAACCGCTCGCAGTCGCCAGTTTGGACCTACAAAGCAGACCTGAAGAGAGCGCCATCTGAACAGCGCTTCCTGTTCGGCGAGGGCTTGAACACCCATAAGGATGAGAAGCTATTTTTCGTTCTGGACGCATTCTTACGCAATGGAACAAACTATACCCCCGAACTAATGGGCAGGGATCTTGGGCACGTATTAGCACACGAGTTCGGGCATGCGTTGGGTCTGGATGACGAATATAAGTCAGATGTTCCCGGTGCTGAAGGGCCGCCCCCGAATGACCACCTCAGTGGCCGCTTCTTACCTGATACCGAACATACTTTAATGCGCGATGCCCGCAAGGGAATGCTTAACAACAAAGTAAAGCTGACCCGATATGAAGAAGCTCTGGTTCGCCTGGCCTTGCGCGACGCTAGCAGTTTTTCCGATGGCAATCCTAACCCGCGTAGCGACTGGATCAACAACAAGAATGTTGCGAAGACTTATATTAGGCAATTGCACTACGCCTATCGTCCGACAGAGAGGCAGAGGCCGCAACGAGTGAGCGAGGTTGGCCACGGTGGTTCCATCCTGAGGGAGCAAGATGCCCGATCAATGCTGCAAGCGGCGCGCGGCTACTGGGTTGCTGCGGGTGTTCCGGCAAGCGTCATGGATGGCGTGACACTGACTCTGGAAACACTCGCTAGTGGCATCGCCGCGCAATCCGGCGGCGCTCGTATCAGCATCTCACCGGACGGCGCCGGCTGGGGCTGGTACGTTGATCCGTCACCACTGGAGCATGAAGGGTTTGGGGGAGATCTAATAGCTACTCCGGGCAGTGCTGCTGATGGAAGACTCGATTTGTTGACAGTCCTTGTGCATGAGTTGGGGCACGTCTTGGGCTTAAGTCACAATACTTCGGAACATGGGGTGATGGAGGAAACGCTCAGCCCTGGAATGCGCCGTATTCCTGATCTTGCCGAAGTCGCCGCAGCAATTGCGGCCACGGACTCGCCCTTCAATGTTTCCCCAGCTGCAATTCTGGAACGAGTCACGACCGCGCCACTGGCGCAGCCGCATTACGACGTCCTGATAAACCCGGAATTGCAAAATGGTGGCCTTCAGGATTCGGATGGTTGGAACACGGCCGGTGATGTCCGATTTGATGGCCATGGCAATGCTAGCCTGAGCGAGACATCGGCACAATCGGCACACTTGGCGCAGAACTTTTACATCAGCGCGAGGGACCGGTTCCTTGCGTTCACCGTTTCCAGCCGTGATTTGCGGGGCAATAATGTACTTGCAAAAAATGGGCCGGAGGATGCGTTTGAGGCGACCCTGCTGGATGCACGTAGCGGGCAAACGCTGTTGGGAGGTTATGGATTAAGCCGAGGAGACGCCTTCCTCAACATCCAATCTGATGGCACTCAGCGAATGGCGGCAGGCACGCACACTGTGCGTAATGCCGACGGGACGACCACATACTACGTTGATCTACACGGAATCGCCGACAGAAATAGCGGTTTCGTCACGCCGGTGACATTGTCGTTTGATTTGATTGGTTTCGGTGTGGACGCCAGTTCGGTCTCACTGCGCGATGTGCGTCTTGTCAGCGATCCAGTTGCGGTGGACGACGTGGTGGAACTTTATGAGGATCACGCGTTGGCGCTCGCCCCACTGGCGAATGACTTGGCCGGAAGTGATGTGGCTGGTGTTCTGGAGCTTGTCAGTCAGCCTGCGCACGGTGTGCTGGCGGCCAACTCCGGCGGCACGTACAGCTATGTGCCGGAGGCGAACTACCATGGGGTCGACAGTTTCAGCTACCGCTATTTGGTGGATGGCGTGGCGTCGAATGTCGCGACGGTCAGCCTGACGGTGCGTTCGGTCAACGATGCGCCGGTAGTGCCGGGCCAGGCGGGCGAAATCATGGCCGGCAAGCCGTACACCTTCAACCCGCTGGCCGGCGCCAGCGACGTGGAAGGAGACGCACTGAGCGTGGTGATGGCGCAGCCTGGGCACGGCACGTTGGTGCAAAACGCCGACGGCAGCTTCACCTACGTGGCCGATATCAAGTACATCGGCGAAGAGCTGGTCACTTGGCAGGTCAGCGACGGCGAGTCGCTGTCGGCGCCGGTCACGTTGCGCCTGACCGTCCTGCCGGCCAATACCGCGCCGGTGGCGAACAGTGTCACGCTGCAGCTGCTGGAAGACGGCTCGCTGCTGATCGATCCGGCCACCCTGGGCAGCGATGCCGAAGGCGATGCGCTGGCCGCGACCATCACGGCGCAGCCGGCGCACGGCAGCCTGCAGGTGACGGCCGACGGCAAGTGGCGCTACACCCCGGCCGCCGACTACTTCGGCAGCGACGAGCTGCGCTTCGTGCTGAGCGATGGCATGTTGTCGTCGGCCGAAGCGGTGCTGACCTTTGCTGTGGCTGCGGTCAACGATGCACCGACCGTCGTCGGCGAAGCAGTCGCGCTGGATGAAGACGGCAGCGTCATCGTGCAGCCGCTGGCGACGGCGGCGGACATCGAAAGCGCAGTGCTGTCGGCCAGCATCGTCGCCGGTCCGCAACACGGGACGCTGACGGTCAACGCCGATGGCAGCTTAACCTACGCCGCGGACGCAAATTACTTCGGCAGCGACAGCTACACCTATGTGGTAAATGATGGTGAGCTGGACTCGAACGTGGCAACCGTGGCGCTGACGGTCAACGCTGTCAACGATGCACCGGTGGCGCGCGATGCTGTACTGGCGCTGGAGGAAGACGGCAGCATCGTCTTCGACCTGCGCGAGTTCGGCATCGATATCGACAGCGCCATCGCGGCTGCAACCATCGTGGCCGAGCCTGGGCACGGAACGCTGGTGCAGGAAGCCGATGGCCGCTTCCGCTACACCCCGGCGGCCAACTTCAACGGCGACGACGCGCTGCGCTTCGTGCTGTCCGACGGCGCGTTGCAGTCGAATGACGCGACCTTGAGCTTCGCCGTGGCAGCGGTCAACGATGCACCTACCGTAGGCGACCAAGTGCTGGTTCTGGCTGAGGACGGCAGCATCGTCGTGCAGCCGCTGGCGAGTGCCGGCGATATCGACAGCGCCACGCTGTCGGCCTCCGTCGTGGCCGGTCCGGCGCATGGCAAGCTGACCGTCAATGCCGACGGCAGCTTCACCTATGCGGCCGATGCCAACTACTTCGGCGAAGACAGCTTTACCTACCGCGTCAGCGATGGTGAACTGGATTCCGGCGTCGCCACCGTGCGCCTGACCGTCACCGCCGTCAACGACGCACCTGTGGCGCGCGACGCGGCGCTGTCGATGCAAGAAGATGGCCAACTGGCCATCGACCTGCGAAGCTACGGCCTCGACATCGATAACACCGCGCTGATGGTGGAGGTTGTTGGCGGCCCGGCGCACGGCACGCTGCTGCGCAATGCCGACGGCACTTACGGCTACCAGCCAGCGGCGAACTTCAACGGCAGCGATGCTGTGCAGTTCCGCCTGGGCGATGGCGAACTGTGGTCGAACGTCGCGACGCTGGCCATCATCGTGGCGCCGGTCAACGATGGCCCAACTGCTGGAGCCTCGCTGGCCGTTGGCGTAGAAGACACCGCCTTGGCATTCCGCTGGGGTGACTTTGCTGTGAACGATGTCGATGGTGACGAGATGACCATTATCGTTCGCGACCTGCCGCTTGTCGGTTTGTTGCAGGCGCGCCTGAACGACGGCGCATGGGGCAACGTCGCAGTTGGCAGCCAGTTCAGCAAAGTAGATCTGGATGCCGGAAAACTGCGCTTCGTTCCTATGGCGAACGCCGCTGGCATCGCATATGCACACATCGGCTTCGCAGTGAACGACGGCCAATCGGTTAGCGCTTCCAACGTCCTGACCATCGACATCGCTGCAGTAGCCGATGCGCCGAACCTGGAGCTGGGCAGCAGCATCATTACCCGCAACGTGTTCCGCACCGGCTGGGAAGGCGCCATCAACCGGACCTCCGAATCGACTCTGGTGACCGCCAGCGTGTTCGATGGCTGGTCGCTGGTGACCGGCATCGACCAGCACGGCATGGGCCGTGGCCTGGGCGGTGGCAAGGACGGCTTCGAAGTCTGGAGCAACGGCGATTTGATGGCCGATTCCGATGAACGCCTGCGCACCGTACAGGGCGCTGCGAACGGCGGCAACAACTGGCTCGAAATCAACGACGCCGGCGGCAGCCAGTTCCAGACCCTGGGCATCGCGCGCCAGATCACGACCGAGAAGGGTATGGCGTACAGCCTGGAGTTCGACCTGGCCGGCCGCCTGGGCTTCAACGGCGATACCACCCGTATCGCGGTGTATGTGGACGATGTGAAGGTGGCCTCGTTCGACAACACCAGCCCGGATGCCGCGCTGAACTGGAAGCATGCGGTGGCGAAATTCACCGGCAAGGGCGGCACCCAGACCCTGCGCATCGTCACCGATGCGAGCGACCGTTACAAGAACGGCCGCGGCATGATGCTCGATAACATCGCCCTGAACCAGAGCGTGCAGCTGAACGCCGGCCGCCAGGGCGGCAACATCCTGCTGCAGGGCATGCAGGCCTCGCTGAACGACACGGACGGTTCCGAGCAGCTCAAGCTGACCGTGGCCGGCCTGCCGGAAGGCACTGTCATCAGCGATGGCGTGCACACTGCGACCGTGACGGCGCAGCAGCCGGTTGCCGACATCACCGGCTGGAACACCGCGCTGCTGGGCATCAAGCCGCCAGCGACCTTCTCCGGCACGCTGCACCTGCAGGTCAATGCGACTGCGGTGGAAGCGAACGGCAGCCAGGCCACGGTCAGCCGAAGTATCGCCGTCAATGTGGAAGCGGTGGCGCAAACGCCGCAACTGTCGCTGCAGGCCAGCACCACCGCGGTCAGCCGCACCATCCTGGAAACCAGCTGGGAGAACGTGTGCGACAGCACCTACGGCGCGACGGTAGTGCATTCGAACCAGCTGGGAGGCTGGGAGGTGGTGGATGCCGGCTGCAACAAGGACGAAGTGTTCTTCGTCTGGACTGAAGGCGATCTGATGCCGAATGGCTTGGGCCGCAACGTGGAAGTGCATGCCGCAGCCGGCGACGGCCGCGAGTGGCTGGGCCTGACCAACTCCATGCCAGGCAACGGTTACTACCAGTCGCTGGGTGTGGAGCGCGATGTGCCGACGATTGATGGTGCGAACTACACCTTCACCTTCGACTACGCCGCCGCATTGGGCCTGACCGCCGCCAACACCCGTGTCGGCGTCTACGTGGACGGCGTGCAGGTGGGCAGCTTCGCCGGCACCAGTGGCAACGATGCGCTGAGCTGGCAAGCACTGAGCTTCACTTTCAAGGGTAATGGCAAAGTGCGCAGCCTGCGCGTGCAGCTCGAGAATGGCGCCGACACCAGCACGGTGAAGGGCGCCATGATCGACGACATGAAGCTGGTCGAGACCTTGCCAAGCCGCGACAACCTAGCCTATGGCCTTGCTGGCGGCAACGTCTACCTGCCTGTGATCGGTTCGAAGCTGGCGGAAGGCGATGTCGACGCCACGCTGAAGACCGAGCTGGCCGGCCTTGTGCCGGGCAGTGTGCTGGCCGATGGCGTGCACGTGGTCACGGTGGGCAGCAGCGGTATCGTGGACCTGATCGGTTGGAATATGGCTACTCTGGTACTGACGCCGCCGCGCAGCTTCACCGGCACCATGGCGCTGCAGGTGCTTGCCACGAGCACCGAAACCAGCAACGGCAGCAAGGCGACTGTCTGCAAAGACATCACTGTGCGCGTGATCGGTGGCGGCAGCGCGTGCGCGACGCCGCTGGGCATGAATCCGTTCGTAACCTACATCCAATCATCTGCTGAAGTGAGTTCGAATGGCGGTGTGGAAGTCTTTACTGGGGCGGCGGTTTCAAGCGAGGAATCGCTTGATGAATGGATGCATCGAATCGCCGTATCGCTTACTCAGGAACTGCTGGCATCTATAGCACAATCACTGGAGCAGTAAATAATGGCCCGGCCCCACTGATGTTCGCAGGGCCGGGTGAAAAATGCTAGCATTCGCCGTTAAAGGAGGAAGTAATGCGATTTTTTTTTCAATTTGTGGGCGCGACTGTAACCGCGTTTATTGCTGGAACCTGTGGCGCAACCCCGCCAATTCCAAAGCAGCCGACGATCGACTACATTCAGCTTGAATCGAATGGCGCCCTTTTCGCAGCTGTAGGTGAGAAAGGCTTGTACCGTCGTACCGCAGAACGGGATTGGGAACTCGTGTTACCCCAGCAGCCTCTGACCGACGTGAAAATCTACCATCCGAATGAAAAAGAATGGATGTTAGCCGCACCATTTGGCGGACCGCAATATAGATCGCTGGATCAAGGCCAAACTTGGGCACCTGCTGGCGTAGTAAAAGGTCTTGTCGAGTTCGATGACCTTGGTTATGAAAGTCGTAGGCGGTTGGTTGCCACAACAGCCAAAGGCATTGCGTATCTGTTGAATCGAGACAGGCTGATGATCAGTGAAGACTTGGGGGCGACTTGGAACTCAAACTTGGTTGCCGATTTGCCTGTCCCCATCGTTCCTTATGCGCAATCGATTGCTGCGAATGACGCGGAGATATTTGTCTTGTCGGGTAATACATTGCACCGGAGCCAGGATCGTGGACGAAGCTGGATGCAAGTGCCGCAGACTTCCGACCTTTCACCTGTTCGTGCGGGAATCGATAGGGAAGCGCCAGTTCTGAAATTTGCGCCTAATGGCGCGCTACTGGCGCTTGGGCCTGAAGTAGTCAGTCAACGCATCTTTGTTAGCAAGGATGGTGGGCGAACTTGGAAGGAAGAACGCTTTGGGCTGGACAGAAACAATGCGCTTGTGTTAGAGACGTATGGTGAGAACCCTGAAGATATTTATTTCTTTATGCGCTCTAATGGTCCCGATGCACCCATTTTCCGAGAAGTGTATCGAATGGAAAAGGACGGCAAGCTGATTAAGATGGGAATTGATCCAAATATCGTTTCCTGGGTCACTCAGAATTTCAATGGTGAGATGTTTATGCTTTCCAGGGGGGGGGAGGGCGTTATGGAGAGCAAAGACGGCGGCAGATCTTGGGTTCAAGTCTCGCGGGAAGCGATTAAGAGATGAATGTGTCGCCTCGCTGACTGGCTTCAAGCCCGATAAATGACACTCTGGTGAGGAATACCGACGGTACCTTCACCTAGACGCCGCGCCAGTACTTCCACGGCACGGAAAGCTTCACCTACAAGGTCAACAGGGCCGTCAGCGGCTACGCGGTGGGCGACGGCCAGGCGGTCAGCTCTGCAAACATTCTGACGATCGATGTCATGGCAGTGGTCGACGCGCCGAACCTGGAACTGGGCAGCAGCACGGTGACCAGCCAGGTGTTCAGCACCGGCTGGGAATCTGCCCTCAACCCGACGTCCGAGTCGACCCTGGTCACTTCCAGCGTATTCGAAGGCTGGACCCTGGTGACCGGCATCGACCAGCACGGCATGGGCCGTGGCCTGGGCGGCGGCAAGGATGGCTTCGAGATCTGGAGCAAGGGCGACCAGATGGCCGACTCCGACGAGCGCATGCGCACTGCCACCAGTGCAGCGAACGGCGGCAACAACTGGCTCGAGATCAACGATGCCGGCGGCAGCCAGTTCCAGACGCTGGGCATCGCACGCCAGGTGACGACGCAGAAGGGCGCCAGCTACAGCCTGGAATTCGACCTGGCGGGCCGCCTCGGCTTCGACAGCGATACCACCCGTATCGCGGTGTACGTCGACGATGTGAAGATCGGCAGCTTCGACAACACCAGCCCGGATGCTGCGCTGAACTGGCAGCATGCGGTAGCCAAGTTCGTGGGCAAGGGCGGTACCCAGACCATCACCATCGTCACCGAT